>Ga0208277_1002623_pt1 | contig 10110 bp, 9 predicted proteins | sample ETNtaG_5_FD_185782 | JGI IMG/M metagenome (GOLD analysis project Ga0208277, IMG submission 185782) | Marine microbial and viral communities from oxygen minimum zone, Eastern Pacific Ocean - ETNP201406SV205 (SPAdes) (version 2) | ecosystem: Environmental > Aquatic > Marine > Oceanic ...
AAGACTTACATCATATTTTACTAGCAAACAGCTTAACCGCTGATGTATGGAAAAAAATTGGGCAAACCATTGCCAAATTTCATCATCATCAGATTTATCACCACGATTTAAATATCCACAATATTATGCTCGATATAGAAAACGAGGTTTGGTTAATTGATTTTGATAAATGCGGAATTAGACAAGGCAGTAATTGGAAAAACTCAAACATGGCGCGTTTAAAGCGATCGTTTGAAAAAGAAAAACGATTACGTAATATTTATTGGCAACTGGCCGATTGGCAAATACTAATATCTGCCTATAACGAAGCGGCAATGGCTAATTAAGTCGATATTTAATCTCAGTCTAAGAAGCCCATAATTATGGGCTTTTTTTGTGGTTTACGAAAAAAATGTACCCATATAAAAAAATGTACCCATATAATATATTTTAACCATCACCTCCACCTCCACCTGCATCTCCGCCACCATACACAGCTCCAGCACCACCATCACCAGACGCTGCAGCTGCTGCAATAACTGACATTAAAGCTATTTGATCAATTCCATTACCATAGGCAGCAGATATATTTTCTTTACTAAATTTCTCTAACTCAGGGACTTCTTCACACTCCCCAGTAGCTTTCCCAACAATAAAACTTCTCTTCCTTGAAATTATATAAATCTTTTCTTGAGTAATGGTTAATAAGTAGGTATTTGAATCATGCCATTTCTTAAATTTTGTTTCGAATAATAATTTGCCCGTTTTTCCACATAGCTTACAAACTTCACCTTTGTGGTTAAAAAAATAAATATCACCTTTATGATATTGTGGTGTTATATAGCATTTAATATCTTTGGTAGACCACACTTCTTCACCAGTTAAGGCATCAAGTAGACAATGGAAATATTTTGTACCCCATAGATTTGTTCCTTGAACTAATATTTTATCTCCATATGTTGTAATAATATAAGGGTACCCTTTAAGCTCTTTACTCCATATGGCTGTTTTGCTTTTAAGATCAAATCTCGCAACTGAATTCTTTTGACCCAGAAAAACTTCATTTGATGAATCCATTATTTTCTCCAATTATCTTTTGAATACAGTCTATCAATTATTTGAAATAAGAAGCTATTTTTAATAGAAATTTTTTTTTGAAAGTTTTCATTCAAATTTCTCATGATAGAATTGCGAAATGTTTAATCTATCTGAAGATAATATCTGGCACTCATCTAACAACAATGCAGACAAGTACCCAGACATGGTTGCAATGGATAAACATCTAGGAATTGAGCTTCTAGAGATTGGGGATGATTTTGTAACAACAAAAATGCCGGTCTCAGATAGAACTAAACAGCCTTTTAGCATTCTTCACGGCGGAGCATCATGCGTGTTGGCAGAAACTACCGGCAGTATTGCAGCTAATTTAGTTTTAGATAACTCAAAATTTTATGCTGTAGGCCTAGAAATTAATGCAAATCATATTACTTCAGTCAGCAATGGCTCTGTTTATGCTAAAGCAACAGCATTACATATTGGTAAATCTACATCAGTATGGAATATAGATATAACTGATGAAAACAATAAAAGGATATGTTTTTGTAGATTTACGGCTATGAATAAAGAAGGCGAGCGCGAATAATTAGCTTTTTTAAGGATTAATAATGTTTAGATTTATACTTTTTATCATTTTAACAATTAATATAAATATACAAGCTTCAACAAAAGTTATTTGTGAGCTTGAGGGCACTTATTCAATAACCTACGAGGATGTTACTAAAAACTTTTTAGCCGAAGGTATAGATTTATTTAGAAATTTAGCTGTGCAAACACAACAATCTATTTTTCTTCTTCAAAAAGCAAAAACAAATTTTGCAGAAGAGTTTTGGCAAAAAGATCCAATTGCTGTAACTCAATATTGGGAAATAAATAAAGACGATACCATGGCTAAACTAAACTATGTTTTTGAGCCAGCACCAATATGGATTAATCCAGAAGCTAAATGGGTTGAAAAAAATTCAGAAAAGGGCATAGAAATACTCGCAACTATGATGCCAGGAGATGTACATCCAGTTTTTAATGATTATAAAGTTGATTTATACAGAATAAGTAATACCGTCAATTGGTTTACAGGCAAAGGAAGAATAGATGGAGATATTTGGCTAAGTAAAACTGATGGATCAAAGAATAAGAACCCAAAGGTGGAAATTCAAGCGTCTGGAAAGTGCAGTCCGCAAGCAAGAAAATTTTAGTTTTTGAACTTTTATCCCTAAAAATCATCTAATATAAATATATTAGAACAGTTTTAGGAGAAATGATTATGAAACTTCACTATTTATTACCCTTATTAATGACATTATCTTTATTTGCTCATGCTGAGAATAAATCTGATGGCAAAAAAATGAAGGCTCAGCAATCAAGAGATATGCAGGTCATGAAAAGGTTAAAAAAGGATATTGTTGAATTAAAAGGGCCTCCAACAGTAGCAGATGTTGAAGCAAAACAAAAAGCGCATGCAGCAGATTTGATGCTTGTAATAGATTCAGGAAGATACTCTGGTAAAAGGTTGGAATATATTAAAGGTATGCACGAGAGAATATTAGCAAAACCTTTACCAAGCCAAGAAGATTTAAATAAAAGACATAAACGCAACATAGCTATGTTAGAAAAGGACAATGGTTTAAAGGAGCGTGGAAAGCCTAATGTAAATCAGCATCAAAGAAATAATAATATGAAAGATATGAGGATGCGCAATAATGAGATGAGGCAACGCCAAGGGTCTCCCAATAGACCATAATTTAAAAAATAGTCTATAATTATTTCTATAAAATTAGACTACATTATTATGAATAATAAATATTTATTTGGATCTCTTCTAGCTTTTTTGATGCTTATCAATACTCCATTGGCAGCAGCAGGGCCTTCAACTGTTGAAGAGGAGCTAGTTAAACAAAAAAAATATGCAGATCAGCTTATGGTTTCTATTAATTCTGGTAAATATTCCGGGAAGCAATTAGAGGCACTTAAGATCTTACATCAAAAAATATTAGATTTTCCAATTCCTACTCAAGAAGAATTAAACAAAAGGTATGAAGAAGATCAAAAAAAATTATTAAACGCGGAAATAGTGAGAGAAAATAGAAGAATGGCAGATCTTCCAATCAATGCTGATAGGATGGAAACCAATTCAGATATTCTTGATAGAGATTATAGAAGAGGGACTGGCGATCAAACACCTGAATAATTTTTTATCTTAATAAGATTTAATGAAAAATTATTTCAAAATTTTTTCTCGCAATCAATCTAAAAAAGTACTTTCTTTTGATGGCGGTGGTGTTAGAGCTATTGCAGGAGTAGTTTTTTTAAAACAACTTGAAGCTGAAACAGGAAAGCCTATTTTTGATTTATTCGATATGTTCATTGGAACAAGCGCTGGCGGGGTGAATGCTCTAATGGTAGCAGTTAATAAAATGAACGCTAATGAATTGCATGAATTTTGGTCCAAAGACAATTTGATGACCAATATGTCAGCTTCTTGGATTAACACCACCTCATTTCTTCATACCAGGCCAAAATATGATGGGGTTGGTAAGAAGGAGCTATTAAAAAAATATTTTTCAGATAAATCTCTTGGTGAAGCAAAAAAGCCTGTTATGACATTGAGTTATGATGTTGAAAATAGAAAGCCTAAATTATTAAGCAGTATAGATACGCCAGGGATTACTGCTGTAAGTGCAGCAAGCGCAACAAGTGCTGCACCAATTTACTATCCTACCAGCGAAATAGAAGATGGAACTTGGCATATCGATGGAGGGATTGTTTCAAACAACCCTTCTTTAATTGGATATGCTGAGGGCATGAAATATTTCAAATCAGATAATGTAAAAGTCTTAAGTATTGGAACCGGAATTGATAGAGCAAAAATCGACGGACCAACTTCTCAAAAATGGGGAGCGCTTGGATGGTTAAGAAATGACATTATAGGAATTATGCTTGAGCAAAATATGGATCATGAGATAGCAGAAGATTTAATGAAAGAAAAATATCTTAGAATCAATTCTGCTACTGAAAAAGTAAATAAAAAGTTAGATGACACCTCTGAAAAAAATCTTGAACGCATTCATCTTATGGGTATGGAGTGGTGGTCAGAATTTGGTGACAGCACAATTAAATTTGTGAATAGTTAAAAAAAAGTTACTCAGAGAACTAAATGTAATGTAAAATGCATTTTTTTTATCAAATAGGAAAATATGAATATATATGTTGGAAACATATCTTGGGGAATGACTGACCAAGATTTAGAAAACCTTTTTGCAGAGCATGGAACTGTTACATCAGCAAAAATTATTACTGACAGAATGACTAATCGTTCAAGAGGTTTTGGTTTTGTTGAAATGAGTGACGGAGCTGAGCAAGCAATTGAAGCATTAAACGATGCTGAAGTAGAAGGTAGAAAATTGGTTGTTAACGAATCTCGTCCTCGCGAATCTAGATAAACCCACCTTTCAATCTTTAATAAAATTTTTTAATCTCCTGTTAATTCGATAGGAGATTAAATATTTTATTCTTATATATCTTTCGATATATCTTTCTCATTTTTTTTGGATTTATAGACAATATCTAATATAATAGATTAACGATTAACTGACATCGATGTCATAATTTATATCGATGCAAACATTCTTAATAAATAGGATAGGGGAAATAATGAATTTTAATAAATATTTACTTTCTTTGCTTGTAATTTCTTTTACAGGTTTTTCAGCTAATATTCTTTCTCAAGATGTTGAATCTGTTGATTCAACTGATGTTGATGGAGCAGAAAAAGAAGTTGAAGAGGTTGTGGTTACAGGCATCAAATCAAGTCTTTTAGACGCAATTGAAATTAAACGAAGTAACGTTGGCGTCATGGAGGCGATTACAGCAGAAGATTTTGGTAAGTTTCCAGATGGAAACCTTGCTGAGTCATTAGCTCGTGTTGCTGGTGTTGGTATTGATAGAAGCAATGTTGAAGGACAAAGAGTTGCTGTTCGTGGTTTTGGTCCCGAGTTTAACTTGGTTACCTTAAATGGAAGACAAATGCCAACTGTCCCAGGTCAATGGGGCGGAGGAAGATCTTTTAATTTTGGAGATATAGCATCACCAGGTGTTGCGGCAGTTGAATTGTTTAAATCTTCAAATAGCGCACTTCCATCTGGTGGAATTGGTTCAACTATCAATATGGTTACAACAAAACCTTTAAGCATTGATGGAACAAAACAAGCTTTAAGTTATGCCATAGTTGAAGACACTACTAGCGTTAAAGATATAGGTAAGTCAGGACCCCCTGAAGAAACTTCATATTTATTTGCAACCAATAAAGGTAAGTGGGGTTTTGCATTATCTGCTTCGCATCAACAAAGATCTAATAGAGAAGAAGGAACAAGGGAATCTAATTGGTTATCTCATCCTCAAATTATTTCAGTTGACGGTTATGACAGGTTAGCTACTGCTACCAATGTTACTAACAATAGCAACAGATCCGATGGTGTTACTTTTTATCAAGAGCCTACTGCATATCAGATTAAGGACAACAAAAGAACAAGAAGAAATGCTCAAGCTACATTTCAATTTATTGCAGGCAATACGGTAAATACAATTGATCACACATATTCAGGAGTAGATTTTAGCTCAACAGGTCAAATGTTTGGTTCTTGGCTGGGTGGCTGGGATACTTTATCTGGAACTGTTAATGAAAATGGAGCATATACAGATGTTGTTGTAGGAAATAGAGCTTACGATCACCAGTATATCTGGGGTGAAACATCTTCTGAAAATAAATCAAATGGTTTTAATAGCGTTATTACTGTAAACGATGCTTTAACTGTAATTTTTGACTATCACAACTCTACTGCTGAGTTAAATGGATCAGAGCTGCCTAATGAGATGGGTATTACTACTGATAAAAGGGCTACTATTACTCATACTAATGGCGGCTCATCTGGAATTAATACTTGGTCATACGATAATGACTTCTTAGCTTCAGACTATTATGTTGCAAGCGTTGCTATGCATGATGCTTATAAAGAGAATCATTTGAAACAAGCAAAACTTTCTGGAGAATGGGTAAATTTAGGTGGCGGAATGCTTCCTAATACCATTACATCTATTGAGTTTGGAGTATCACAAATTGAAAATCAATATGCTGATAGAAGAGCTTCAGATAGCATAGGAGCTCAAGGGCCAAATGCAGCACAGTATGCTGATTCTATTTTCACCAGAACATCATTGGGTGGATTTATGGATGGCTTTAGTCCAAATATTGGCACTAACTATTATTTTGCAATTAATGGAGCTGAGGCTCTTAATACATTTGCATCAATCAATGGAATGCCTACTGCTGGACCAATTGATACTAATGAAAGAATTAATGAAGATTTAGATTCAGCTTTTGTTCAATTTAATATTGAAACAGAGTATATGGGTATGCCTTTGAATGTTGTTGCTGGAGTTAGATATGAAGAGTCAGCAACTGAGTCTATAAGCTTAGAAGCTACACCTGACACTATTCGTTGGGACATGATCGAAGGCTTCCAATATATTTCAAGCACAGGTATTGTTGATGCTGCTAGATATGGATCTAACGATAGAGTTTTACCTAACTTATTAATGTCACTTGCTCTTGATGATAATCAAGTTGTTAGATTCTCAGCAAGTAAATCTATGTCAAGACCTAGTCTTCAAGATTTAAGATCACAATTAAGTTTTTATAACAGAGATTACATTACCCCAGTTGCTTCTGGAGGTAATCCAAATCTAGAACCATTAGGATCAACCAATATAGATTTAGCTTATGAAAATTATTACGCTGAAGGAAGTTATTTCGCAGTTAATGCTTTTTATAAAGAAATTGAAGATTTTATTAGTTCAAGTACAGAGTATTCAACTGTCGGCAACATAACCAATCCAGCTGCAGGCACCTATGCTTTTGCAGTTTCATGTGTTCAAGAGTGGGTAGCTGCTGGAAGACCTCAAACAGGTTTCCCTGGTGACGCTGGTGCTACAGGACATTGTGTTTCTCAACAAGCTTTATGGGCTCAAGGTTGGATGAATGATTTCCAACATATGGGCTGGGTAGCAGTAGCTATGTCTAGAGGGGTTGATGTTAGTAATGGATTCCCTTGGGCTGGTTGTGGTGACTACGATGGGTGGTGGAGATGTGATCCAGGATATGTTGATGGATCATCAGCTGACCCATTAGCTGTTTTTGAAATTACAAGACCTATGAATTTAGAGACAGGTGAAGTTTCAGGTGTTGAAGTTACTCTTCAACATTTATTTGAAGGCACGCCTTATGGTATGCAATTTAATTACACTGCTGTTAGCGGTGGAGATGTTGAAGTTGATACCAATGTTATTGGCGAGCAATTCATTCTTCCAGGTCTAGGAGATTCAGGAAACCTTTCATTCTTCTTCGAGGATGATAAGCATACTGCAAGACTAGCTTTGAATTATAGAGGTGAAGTTATTGCCGGTTTTGGTAATTACCAACAACCTTTATTTGTTGAGGCTAGAGCACAAGTTGATGCTTCATATCAATATAGAATCAATGAAGATATGACTTTATTTTTAGATATGATGAACATTACTGATGAGACAACTCGCTTATTTGCTCGTCATTCAGAAATGTTATTTCTATCTCAAGATCATGGGCCAGTATTCAAATTAGGCTTTAGAGCAAACTTCTAATATTTTGAGCTAATTTTAAAAAGAGGGCTAACGCCCTCTTTTTTTTGTTTTAAGGCTTTAAATGATAAAATTACCCAATGAAATATTTAAATAAATCAGCTTTAATTGTTTTCACATCTTTCATGCTTTTAAGTTGCGGCGGAGGCGGTGGCGGAGGACAGCCATTTACCATTACAGCCAATGCTCAAAGTTTTTCAACTGATGAGGATGAAATATATATTGGATCAGTGACTTCTTCTACATCTAGTGCAGCTACTGTCACTTATCAAAAGATATCAGGCCCAAGCTCCGGAGCTATTAATTTTAACCCAGATGGCGGGTTTACATATGACCCTTTACCTGAATTTAGCGGAAGTGATTCTTTTCAATTTACTGCAACTGCTGTTGATAAATCTACCACTTCAAGTCCAGCAACTGTATCGATTACTATAAATAATGTTAATGATTCTCCAATTGTAGAATTGGTAAATGAGCCATTAGCGTGGGCTGGTCAGTCAGATATATTATTTCCAGAAAACTCAACTTTTGAATTTGAAGTAAATGACCCTGATAATGAGATGTCTGATATAACATACAGCGCTAGAGTTGGAGATGTTACTTTGCCAGCTCCTGTTATTGGAACTTCTGAAAGCGGCGCTCATACTATTTCATTGGATTTTACCGGTCTTACCAAAGCAGGATTTCAAGACATAACCCTTATGGCAAATGACGGAAATTCTACAGGCGAATCTTCATTCAAAGCAATTATTCCTACCAATGTAGTAACCACTGATAGATTTAAAACTTATGTTGTTAGCGGTACAAAGAAACAGAATATGCAGCCAGGAACAAATTATCTATTTGTTGCAGATACAATATATGATGTTCAGGATTTTAGGAATAGATTAGGCCAGACAGCATACAATCTAATTGAGAGGATCAATGAGGGTGATTTTATTGAAGAATATTTTAATATTCTAGCTGTAGAGCCTGTCGTATACGATGGCACGGATTCATTTACAGGCCTTTATACAGGTTGTCTTGATTGGGATACATCAATATATTGTTGGGACTGGGACGTTCTAGATGCAAATGTTGCTTCAGCTTTTCCAGACGGTCCTTTGCCAGATACTATTTCAATATTAGCTGGCTTCTACGGAAGAGGTGTTGCAAGAGGGTATGTTAATGCTCAACCTTTAGGCAATTCTACATCTTATATAGCAATGCATGAATTGGGACATAGTCATGCAAACGTTGGAGATGAATATATTACAAGTGATGATAGGGGGTTTGATATGAGTATTTATGCCGACTCATCTCCAAACACTACTACAAATAACGATCCTTATAATGTTAAATGGTCCCATTGGATTCAAGATAAAACTAATGTTCCAGGTTATACAGACGGGGCTTCAAATGAAGGTGTAGGATTGTTTTTAGGAACATATTATTCTTCAGATGCATCTTGGAGGCCAGAAGATTATAACGTCATGTATGGCGGTGACTATAATGGTAGCTGGGGCGTTCCAGAAAATTTTATTTCTCAATATGGCCCAATTAATTCAGAAGCCTTTATTATCCAAACCATAGGCAATCAATGTTTTAGACAATATGATAATTATGATAATTGTCCTAATGTATGGGATAGTATTTTTTTAGTAGATGATAGTGGAGTTGAGACTGGATTGAATAACCTTCAACAAGGAGCAAATTACTCATCTATTAAATATGATCTAAATGTTGATTTTAATTCAGATAATATTCAACTCAATTGGTATATTAACGGAGAAATTCAATCTGATTTAACCAATCAGACCCAAGTTGTTTTTAACAAGCCTGATGGCGGCGGTGTGATGGAATATTCTTACAAAGCTGTAGACACTTTAGGCTTTATGGCTGCACCAGATGACATACTTGTAGATTCAGATAACTATGAAGGTTTTTATAATAGTCCCTACTATTGGAACACATCAATAGACTGGTCTGGAGATTATCAATCAAACCCAACCAATAAATCTGATTATGCAATAGGTTATATAGATGGAACCACGGGCGGCACTATTGGAATTAACTGGAGTAATTTATGAAAATCTTAAATCAGTTTTGTATATTATCAATTTTATTTATTTCAACTTTAGCCTACACAGACTCCATTCATGGCAAACACCAAGTTTTAAACAATAAAAATATTAATATCGATAATAATAAATTTAATCAAGCCAAATTATATATAAAAGATGGCGTTATTGAGTTTAAATCAATTGAATACAATAGAATTTTCCCTGCTTACCGTTTTAATAAAGATCCAATCAAAATTGAAACTTATGAAGCTATATTTCTTGATGCTAATGAGAAACAAATTTTTCAAGTGAACATAGGAAATCCTCTTTTGGTTAAAGCTCAACATATTGGCTATGAAGATAG
>Ga0208277_1002628_pt1 | contig 10095 bp, 5 predicted proteins | sample ETNtaG_5_FD_185782 | JGI IMG/M metagenome (GOLD analysis project Ga0208277, IMG submission 185782) | Marine microbial and viral communities from oxygen minimum zone, Eastern Pacific Ocean - ETNP201406SV205 (SPAdes) (version 2) | ecosystem: Environmental > Aquatic > Marine > Oceanic ...
AGGAGTAAAAAGTCGCGAACCGCACGGGTGGTCCATCGAGCAACTGATGGAACTCGCCGGATTGGCCGTCGCGGACGTTATCCACGACGACGTCGCGTGCAACATTATTAGTGGAAAGAAGAAGAAGAAGAACGCGAATCATCATTCGACGCATTGTACAGTCGTCGTGTTGTGCGGCCCGGGGAACAACGGCGGCGACGGACTGGTCGCGGCGAAACACCTGGCACAAAGAGGCTGCTGGCGCGTCGACGTGTGGCATCCAAAACTGACGGAAGACGCGATCGCGGCGAGGAGGAGGCTGGACAAAGAAGGGTCTTCTGGGAAACAACAACAACAACACAAACGGTCTTGGAAGAACGAGAAGCTGTTCGAGCGTCTCGGCGACTCGTGCAAGGCGGCGGGCGCGAGGTTTCTCGGGGAAGACGCTTTCGTGTCGAAAGGACCACCGCGAGATAATGCGACGAACGAGACAGAAGACGACGTGAAAACCCTTCCTCTGTTCGAATACGACGTCATCGTCGACGCGCTTTTTGGATTCTCGTTTCGAGGCGAGCCTCGCGAGCCGTATAAAGGCGTCCTCGAGGACGTGGCAAAAATTACAAAGCGCCCGACTACAAGCGGGCCGGTTGTCGTGAGCGTAGACGTTCCGAGTGGAGACGACGTGGACGAAGGTCTAACACCGCACAGCATCCACCCAGACTATCTCGTATCGCTCACGGCGCCGAAAAAGTGCGTCTACGAACGCGCGCGACGCTCGCTTTCGGGCGAACGACCCGTCCGGCGGTGCTCGCATTATCTCGGAGGCAGATTCATATCCGCGCGGTTAATCGAAGAGTTCAAAGAGCGAGCCGATTTGGAATATTGGAACAACAGATATCGAGATGGGTCGTCCTCTTCGTCCGGGGAAAGACGGAGCAGCGCGCAATACGTCCATCTCGGGGACTTGGACGATTTGGAGGCGTAGCGAGGACGTTCGCGCGAAAGAAAAAGAGTCGTTGTGTGTTGTTGTTAACAAAAACTGTACCTCACAAAAGCACACGCTCGTTACTCCTGCGCACACACAAAAATGGTAAAAATCGTCGACGACGCGCTTTGCGAGCGCATACGTCGGCAGCGCGCGTTGGCGGGGTCGCTCTCTTCCTCTTCGACGCTGGACTTTCGGAGAGACGACGACGAGAGACGACAATGCCGCCAAAGGGAGCACTCGGACCAACGAAAAGAACTCGTCCAAAAATGGCGATTGGAAAAGGAAGAAGCGCAGAAACGCGAACGCGAGACGGCGCGAGAGCGAGAGACGGCACGGGCGAAAATGCTGTCGGAAAACGAACGGAAAGATCGAAAGGCGAGGGAAGCGCGGATTCGAGAGAGAACGCTGAAGAAACGAGAGAAGTACGTGCAAGAATTGGAAGCGCGAGAAAAAAATTCAAAGAATTTTCTCGACACGAAGAAAGAGCACCACTCACCTTTGGAAGCAATCGCGAGAAGGAAACGAGACATGGATTTCGCGAGGCATCGGTACGAGATGAAAGTGAAAGAAAAAAAAGAGCGAGAGGAACGAGATGCGAGAATAGCGAGAGCGGCGGAAAAGTTCCGGCCGAAAGTATTTGGAAGTTCCGTGTTAAGAGCGGAGACTATTTGTACTCGAGAGCGGATGAAGGCGAGGACGGACGCGAACGAAGCGGCAAAAGCCAAGGCGGAGAGTTGGTTCTTGCCGACGAATAGCTTGATAAAATGATAGCCCCGTAGCTTAAGAAATCGTGTTCGTGCGTTTTGTTGTATTTATATTATAATATCAATCACTCTCTCGCCAACTCGGCATGGCGCGTTTCCGACTTTCTTTGTATCGACGGAGCATTTCTACTTTCCAATCGATCTCTGGAAGCGTTGGAACAGCCCCCATCATCTTCGCAGCGCTCGACCACGGTCGCTGACCGGGGAGTAACGCGTTGTTGGCTGTCAACACGGAGTCAAAAAGTCGATACTCTTTGACGAACAAGTCGAACAAGATGTTCTCGTCTAATTCGTTCGGTACCGGTGGATGGTACACCTCCAATCGAGCCGCATGAGCAAGCGTGTCTGCAGAACATCGCGAGATGGAACTAAGAAAGTTTAAGTATCTCGCAAAATCGTCTCGCGACAAGTTTGGTATGACGGCTAAAGCATCCGGGGCGTATTGTGGCGACAACGCGGCGCGTTCCATGTCCAAAAGAATCTTGGCAATCGCTCGACGTTTCTTGTCCAAGCGCTTCTGGTCCGCCACCGCGGAGCTGGGACTGGTTGGAGTAACATTCATCGTTGTAACTCGCGCCGGTCGTTTGTATTGTTTCTCGTGTTCTTCCAGATCAGGTACTTCCATTACCTCTACCTTTTTCTTTTCGTCGATTTTTCCTTCTTCTACGCTATCTAAGACTACGTCTTCTTTTTCATCATCGCTAAAGCTATCTTCTGGAACGTGTTCGACTTCTTCCATCAATTCTTGCTCTACGTCGATACCAGCTTCGCTGATAATGGTTTCAACCTCTCTCTTTTCCTCTTCGTCGTCGTACTCTACACTCGACGGGCGTTGGCGCTGTGAAAACGCAAAACTCCCCAGCGCGCTTTGGAAGAAGTGTCTCGGGGATACCGGCGGCGTGGACTCTGTGGATTTCGTTTCTGCCGCAGATACTGACATCATCGATTGATCGTCCATGCATAACAGAGACACGTACGGTTGCCCAAACGTGCCTCGTTCCTCGAATTGTTTTTTACCCTTTGCTACCATACCTAAACGTTCCGCGTATTTTCCAACGCCTAACGTAAATCTGGTCGGCATGATCGCCTCTGCGAGCCAAATCGCCAAGAGCGTCCACAATCGAGCGATGCCTAAATTTGAATCCGTGTTCGTGCGGTAAAAAAAGTAATACCCGAACAAAATGTTTGCCAAAGTGGTGAGTTTAATCATACTAGAAACCATGTACGTGGACGACATCATCAACCTGGGCGGACTTCGCGAGACGCGTAAAGCCGCGTACTTGTTCGCCCAATATTGCGTAAACAAAGCGCCAACGGCTAACAAATAGCCAATCGGTAACGCTTGTCCATATAAATTCGCCATCGCAAACGTTTTGCAACACTGCGCGTACATCTCCGCCAGCTGAAAATCTGGCGGTGAGTACAGATAATCCATCGTCGCTTGCGTCTTAGCAAAAGGTGCTAGGAATTTTTTCACAAAGTACCCCGGAGAAAAGATGAATTGCCCGAGAACCAATAAATGTGGCGTGAAAATGTTAAACAGTTGCAAATAAAACGCTTGGTCGACTAATCCACCAGACGTGTACCATTCGCAATCGCCATCGGAATCTCCACACGGAGTCACCAAAATTGGAATCGCGCAGACGTTCAACGCGTGCACTAATACTAATTTACCCAACAACATCGTGTTCGCGATTGAGTGCGACTTGTAGCGCTCGTAGGAGTTGACCGCTTTCGCGATTTGTGTCAAGATTACGTTAATGAGCGAAATGGTCAACGCTGAAGTGATTTTAAGCACTCGCAACACGTTCTGGTCGGTATCTGAAATCGATACTTCGCCTCCGTTCAGGGCAGCTTTTTTGAGAATGTCCAACCTTATTCGCGTCCTCCATCGTTCTGCGTACCACTGCGCGATGCAAAAAGCGACGAGACTTCCAGTCATGATAAAGAACGCATGCACGTGTCTATTTTTGAGTAAACTATTGCGACTGTTATTATCGCCACCACCTTTGGTATTGAATCCCATGTTTCTCCAAACGATATCGGAGGGTTCTGGCGCTCTTTCGACGCGAATGGCCGTTTTGCCTCGAAACTTTGGCGCGTTGGGTTCCCTGCGCAGCTTCCGCACGAACCACTCTTCTATATCTGAGACGTGGTCTGCTACGCACGCCGACGCGTTCACTTCGTAGTTAAACGTAACGATTGCTTGCCCGGTATTTTCCTCTAAAACCTTCGATTTCTCAATCTCGCGTATTTTTGTCTTCATCTGTTCTATTCTCTTGTCCAACGCGCGCAAATTTTCATCCGTCGCTCGACGCCCTCTTAAAATTAACAGCCGGTAGAGAAGTTTGCCGAGGGGAGGTTTCTTCGCTCTTCCTGTTTGCTGTTCTTTTTGCTCTCCTTCTGCGCTCCTCATGTTCTTATTAATCTCTGCCGCCATCTCCGCGCGTCTCAAGCGCAAACGACACAGCTCTCTTTCGCATTCGACGAGCTTGCACACGTTCTTCATCAGCACGCAGTTCGCCACCTCACCGTAGTGGGTAAAAAAATTCCCAACTTCTTCTCTCGTCGCGTCTTTATCCAAACACCTCACCATCACGGAATAATCTCCAACCGTCATCGTTTCTACATCGTACTTCAAAAACTTTTCCGATTGCACTTTTTGGTACACGGCGTCGAAGATGGTACACGCTAACACGACGAAAATTTCAACGATGAAAACGCCGACGTCCAACGATGGTTTCGTATCCAGCACTGGCGAAGCGGTTTCCTCGCAACACACGCTGCTCCCATCGTCTTCGTTGTCCACGAAATGGCACGGTAAAATCACATCGCACATCGCCACCCCGCTGTTCTCCGCAACGATGCTTTCGTACTCCCTCTCGTCTCGCGCAGTGTACTTGCACGTCGTCGGACAGTTATAAAAGCTTCTCGCTTTCGCGTCTTCGCACTTAGACCCAGGTGTTGTTCGTAACACGTAATTCGCCGCGTTCGAGTAATAGCTCTTCCAACAGTCGTGCGTGGAAGACGACGCGTTCGTGTCGCTCGGTGATCTCATCACCTCCAACGCGTACGCCCCGGAAAGGTTCGATTTTTCCACGTCCACCAATATCTCGTGTAACGTCAAGCAGCTCAAAAGGAGGCACAAAACGCCGACGGATTGCACCGTGTCGAAAAACAAAGCTAAATCCGCGGAAAACTTCCCGATCGCATCGTGCGACGACCTCAAACGAAACCGCCGAGCCGAGTGGACGTCGCGCAACCCCCGGAAATCGGTGGAAAACTCGCGCGGCTTTTGCAACGCCGCTCGCTTTTGCGAAAGGAAAAGACTCACGGTCGATTCCCGCTTCTGTTCGTTCAAGACGTCGTCCTCGATCTCGATCGCTTTTGTCGGCACGGTGGTAGTCTCGACGTTCGTCGCGGGGTCGGCTTCGGTGGCAACCATCGGTCGCGCGAGTCGCGCCACGGCGCCGCTCGAGAAAAGCGCGTGTTGTGGTCGACGACGAAAAGTTTTGGAGTACTAAAGTGTAAAGTGCTTCTTTCATTGAATAATAATTTAATAACTGTATGTATACATATATATGCTACGACGCGACTACGGATGCGGGATGATGGCTATTCTTTTTTACCACCACCCATTCGTAAGGCGACGTCGTCGGATAAGTCGCGCGTTGGTCGCCCGTCTGGAATATTCTCGAGGGCGGCATTGACGGAAGAGTGTTGATGTTGTAACGGGCGCGGCTGCGTCGCGTCGTCGACGACGCGATTGGTAGGCGTCTGAATCGTGCTCTTTTCCCACGTTCGCATCGGCAACATTTTCGAAAAGAACGTTCCGAACGAATCACCCAACGCGCTCGCGTGTTTCAACCTTTTAGTATCCTCTTTCTTTGCGGTGAGCTTTTCCGTTCTCGCCTCGATGTTTGCCATCCATCGCGCCGCCCAGTTTTTCTTGTACTCTTCCTCTTCCAGTCGTTTCTTTTCCTCCTCTTCCAACCTCGCTTTTTCCTCCGCCGCGGCTTTCTCTTCCGCTTCTTTCTTCGCTTTCATCTTTTCCGCTTTTTTCTTCGCTTTGATGGCGGCTTTCTTCGCCTCGGCGTCTTCTTTCGCTTTCTTCGCCGCGAGCTCGGCTTTGACTTTCTTTTCGCGTTCAAACAACTTTCTGGCGTACGCCAACGCTTCCTCTTTTTTCGCTTTCGCTTTGGCAATGTCGCCGAAATTGGTCACTTCGTGCATTTTTTGCGCTACTCTCTCCGATTTGGATGTCCTCGTTTTCGATGCAGAGGAGGACACGTCGTCGTCATCTGTGCTGGTCAAAATCGCTTTAATTTTCGGTTGTTCCCCTTCGATGTCGGTTTCTTCGCCCTCGTCTGCATCGTCTTCGATAACTTTCACCCACGTTGGTTTCTTGGAGTGTCCAACGACGCCTTTTGGAGGAGGAAGAGAAGTGACTCCAGTCGTCTTTGACTTCTCGTTCTTCTTCGCCTTTGCCGCCTCGATGGCTTCTTTCATCGCGCTGGTTTCTTTCTTGCGTTTCAAAAACGTCTCGATGGCTTCTTTCTTCATCGCCGCGAGGTGCGCGTCGTCGTCGTCGTCGTCGTCTTCACACTCGTCGCACTCTTTTTCTTTTTCTTCCGATTCCGACTTCTTCTCTTCGTCGCTTTCTTCCTTCGCGGGTTTCTCTTCGAACTCGTCTAAAACTTCCTTCCCGACCGGTTGCCCCGGCACGCACGTTTTCTTCGAGTACAGATCCTTCGCCGGCGTGCTCAACACCGATTGCACGTAATCTTTCGTCTTGAACCTACAGTACGGCGTCTTGGCGTCCTTATAATCCACGTACGCTTCGCACGTCGTCGATTCCGTGCATATCTCCTCGCACTCCTCCGCGGATTCTTCGTAGACGAACTTTTCGCGTTCCGCGTTTTCGTCCTCGCTTTCGCGCGCGGCCACCCACTTGTTAAAATGTGGCACGTAATACGACGTCACCTCTAACTTCTTATACGAATCTCGTCCCACATCGTCTTCCATATCGTCGCCTTCGACGGCGTCTTTGAACGCGCAATATCTCTCCGTCGCGTCATCCACGAATCCGACGCACGTCGGGTTTTCGTTGCACACGTCTTCGCACTCTCGAGTCGACTCTCGGTAGTCGTATCGCTTTGAAAAAGTCGTCGTCTTCGTCGTCATCTTTCCGTCCTCCTCCTCCAAGTCGTGACCTTTGACGCTCGTGTCCGTGATTCGAACGTACGTTTGTGGACACGTCGCTTGTTGTTGTTGTTGGTCGTCGTCGCGTTGGTCTTCTTTCTTCCCTTTTCGCAAAAAAGCCGCTTTCGCCGCCGTTTTTTTGAACGCCTTCGTCGTCCTTTTCGTCGTCGTCGTCGTCGTCGCAAAGCGGTGTTGATGGTGTTCGTCGTTGTTGGTGTTTCCAATCGAATCTCGACGACGATGATGTTCTTTAATGGCCTTCGTCGTCGTCGTTCCCAAACGCAAAACTGCTCGTTTTGAAGACGACGACGTAAACGACGAGACCGCCACGAAAGCGACCATCATCATCATCGTCGTCGTCGCCAACGCGACGAAAACATAATAACGATAGCCTCCTTTTCCTCGCGTGTTTTTACGTCGTCGCTCCAAAAGTAAAGGCGTTTTCGTGGAATCATCATCATCATCATCTTCCCCAACAAAGACTTTGACTGACGATGATGCGATGCGGATTGTGTTGTTGCTTCTACCAATGCTTTCCATCCCAAAGTTCTTCTCTTCCATTTCTTATTATTCGCAGAGGTGGTGGTCTTCTTCTTCTTCTGTAGAGTGATATAAAAGAGTGATGTCGTCTCAAAGATATAACGCGTTGTCTCTCGTCGTAAAGTGTTGTTGTCTTTCCTTCCGCGGCTTCTCAAAACGCCCCCCTCCGCCTCCTCCTTTTTTTGGGTGTGTTATTTAGGGTTTCACTAGAGGCGCTTTTTTTTTGAAAATGAAACCCTATACTACTCCAAAATGTGACAACACCTTAAACAAGAAAAAAGCATACACACTGTTGATAATATCACATCTAGATATACAATGAAGAATACTAAATATATGCAGGTAAAATATAGCTGGATACGGGAAAGGGTCTTCGGCAGGTTTAGTCAGAAAGTCTGAGATGTTCTCAATGGTAGAAATTTATATCAACGAGAAAAAGTATGGGAGAATATCAAACGCGCGCGCGGTGCTTTACTACGTCCTATGGAATTCATTCGCTAGAGCTAGAGTACTGAGCGACCAACGCGCTCGGTGCTGCCACCGGTGCTGCATTGTCTTTCTTCGTTCGATCGCCATCTTCTTCGGATGCTGTCGTCGTCGTCGTCGTCGTCATCGTCTTCGCCGACGTGACTTTTACCAAACGCGTCGTTTTCTTCTTTACTGCGGACGGATTCTTCTTCTTCTTCTTCCCGTCTTCATCGCTCGTATTATTGCCCATGTCGAAGTCGTCGATAATTTTGCGTCGTCGAATTCTCGCTTCTTCCGCATCTCTCGCTTCTTTTTCCTCCTCGTCTTCGCTGTAAATGTCTTCTAGTTTTTTTTCTCCTCCTTGGTCGTTGGTGCTTTTGTTATATTCTTCTTGTCCTGGTTGTTGTTTCTTCTCCTTCTCCCTCATCTTACTCTCTCTCACCGCCATCTCGTACATCTTCTTCGCTCGCATCTCCTCCTCTAACTCTCTTTTCTCTCGTTCTTTCTCTCCCATCTTCGCGACGCTCGCGACGACGCCGTCCAAATCCATCCTCCCGTGCCTCGCGCTCAACGATTTCATCTCCTCCAAAGCCGCGTTCAGATCCATCTCCCGTTTCGACGCTTTCGTTTTATTCTCTAACTTTTTCATCTCGTCCCCTTCCTCGGCTTCTTTCCGTTCGCGCTCTTTCAACTCGTTCGCGGTCTCCTCGCCTTTCCACGGTTCGTAGTTTCGGGACGCGCCAGATTCAACTGTTTTCGTACGCGTAAGATTAAAAAGAGATAATAATAGGGTCAGAACGGAACGACATCAAAAAAGCGAGCGCGAACAGAGACGCGACGCGGCACGTCGCGTGCACGCAAACGAACGTTCGACACGCGAGAGACGGCGACGTATTACGCGACGACAAAAAATGTTCCCATATGCTTTCGTATAACACATTTTTCCAACAAGAGATTTCACAAAACGTACCTATATAATCGCTCCTTTCCGGGTCTGTTTTCATCGCGATTTCCCCCGAGCATCTCGGGCATCTGAAGTAAAACCTGAAGATTTTCAGGCCCAGGTACGTCTCTCCTTTCGCGTCTTCTTTCCGGCTGTTGAACTTGGTCCCTTTGCTGATGAAGTTTCCGCAGGTTTGACAGCAGATGCTCATCGGAAGCATCATTCGAACTTTAATTTGCCCGTCAGCGGGACGTTTCCCTTTCGGGACCTTCGACGGGTCGAAATCGGGAGGAATGTACTTGTTGAGAACTTTGCGCTCACCCATATTGACGACGAAGCGAGAGGAGGGAAAGGAGAGGAGTCGTCCGGTGGTGTTTGTCGCAGAAAAGGCAAATTTTTGAGGTCAATTGGAAGAAGAAGAAGAAGAAGAAGAAGAAGAGAGGAAAAAAAGACACCCTTTAGTGCGGGAGTGCGGCACGGGAAAAGGCTAAAAAATGAACAACAGAGAGAGAGTGTGTGTGCTTTCTATTACACCGCAGACGTCGGCGGCGGCGTTCGCTCGCTCAATTCTATGTCGCCCTCTCCTTCTCCTCGTTCCGCGTACCCCTCCATATTTTCTTCGGCGACTTCCGTGCTGGCGTCTAAATGTTGTCCTTTCGTCTCGCGTTCTAATCGAGAGGCGATAAAGGCGGAAACTACGGCTATGAAACCGAAAAGGAACAAAACGAATTCCTTCGCGCCGTTACGAACGGCGTCGACGGCGAAGAGCGGGACAAACATGCCCGCGATTCGCGAGAAGGTGTTTGAGACGCCGACGCCCGTGCCTCGGATTTGCGTCGGGTAGACTTCCGAGCAGTACACGAAGAGGACGGTGAAGGCAGCCATGGAGGAGGATCGCGCGATGGCTAAGAAGGCGGTGATGACGTCGCGTTTTGCGGATTGCATGACCGGTATGAAACAGATTGCGGCGACGACAAAGCCAAGGATCGTGGATTTTTTACGACCAAGCGTGTCGATGAACACCATCGCGGAGACCATGCCGGGGAGTTCAGAGAAAGCGGATAACGTTATGTCTCGGTAATCCGCGTTGGTAAGGTCGGGGGAGTTGTGTGCGAGACAAACGACGGTTGATGGGTCTAAGTTTTTTCTAGAACCGCCGCTGTCGTCGTCCATTAGTTTCAAAGTCGTCGTGAGCAAGACTAAACCGTAAT
>Ga0208277_1002629_pt1 | contig 10095 bp, 9 predicted proteins | sample ETNtaG_5_FD_185782 | JGI IMG/M metagenome (GOLD analysis project Ga0208277, IMG submission 185782) | Marine microbial and viral communities from oxygen minimum zone, Eastern Pacific Ocean - ETNP201406SV205 (SPAdes) (version 2) | ecosystem: Environmental > Aquatic > Marine > Oceanic ...
GTTTTTAACCATATACTCAAATTCATGATAAAAATGCTTTAGAAAACTTTGAACAGGCCAGGCAGCCGCATCCCCTAGTGCGCATATAGTATGACCTTCTATTTTATTGGCCACTTCAACTAATTGTGTTAGATCACTGATTTTGCCTTGCCCATCGAGTATTCTTGATAGCATGCGATACAACCAACCTGTCCCTTCTCTACATGGAGTGCATTGACCGCATGATTCTGCCATATAAAATCTCGCAATTCTCCTCAGCATTTTAACCATGCATGTGGTTTCATCCATCACAATAACCGCACCAGTTCCAAAGGATGATCCAGCATCTTTTAAGGAATCATAATCCATTGAGCAATTCATTATTACCTCAGCGGGCATCACTGGACAGGATGATCCACCTGGAATGACTGCTTTTAACTTTCTACCACCTAACATGCCGCCACATAGTTCAAGCAAATCCTTAAAAGGGATTCCCATGGGTAATTCATAATTACCTGGTTTTTCGATGTGCCCGGAAACTGAAAATTGCGCCGTTCCACCAGAATTCTCAACGCCCAGCTCTCTAAACCAGTCAGCACCGTTTCTTATTATTGATGGGACACTTGCTAAGCTTTGGGTGTTGTTAATTGTGGTTGGTTTTCCGTATAGACCAAAATTAGCAGGGAAAGGAGGTTTGAACCTGGGCTTTCCTTGCTTACCTTCAAGAGACTCTAAGAGTGCGGTCTCTTCTCCGCATATATAAGCTCCAGCACCTACAAAAGTATGTAAATCAAAGTCAATTCCAGAATTTTTAATGTTTTTACCGAGATAACCATTTTCATAGGCTTCTCTTACTGCCGATTTAAACCGTGGTACTGGCTCTTCTAAAAATTCTCCTCTGATATAATTGTAGGCCACTGAAACACCCATTGCGTATGAGGCAATTGCCATCCCTTCCACAAGTGAGTGAGGGTTTCCTCTGAGAGTTTCTCTATCATGACATGTTCCAGGCTCACTCTCATCAGAATTACAGACTAAGTATTTCTGTCCGGGTTGATTGCGCGGCATAAAACTCCATTTCAATCCCGTTGGAAATCCTGCGCCTCCTCGACCTCTGAGCCCCGAGGATTTAACTTCCTCGATTACTTCCTCAGGCGATAAATCACCATTAAGTATTTTATCCCAAGCTTCATATCCACCATGCTTCTTGTAACTTTCCAATGTCCAGGATTCATTTTCAGCAAATGTGTTAAAACAAACTAAATTTTGTTTAAAATCGCTCATTCTAAATCACCTAAAATTTCTTCGATTTTTTCGATAGTTAAATTTTCATAGTATTCATGGTTAACCATCATCATGGGAGCCCCGCAACATGCGGCTAAACATTCCTCTTCTTTTTTTAAATAAATACGACCGTCATCGGTGCTTTCTCCCAACTTGATATTCAATTTTTTTTCAACATGATCAACAATTTCATCTGCACCTCTTAGCATGCATGAGATATTGGTACAAATTGCTACATTATTTCTTCCTACTGGTTTCGTGTTAAACATCGAATAGAAAGTCGCTACTTCATATACATACATGGCTGGTACATCTAAATTTTCAGCAACCTCGCCAAGCAATTCAGGGGTCAGGTAACCATTATTTTTATGCTGAACAACGTGAAGCGCCTCAATGATTGCAGATCTCTGACGACCCTCTGGGTATTTTTCTTTAAAAGAAATGATTTTTTCTTTTATCACTTTTGTTAATGTTTTCATCTGTCTATCTCACCAAAAACCACATCCATTGTTCCCATCACCGCCACAACATCCGCCAGCATATGTCCGACAACCATTTCAGACATGGCCGATAAATGAGAAAAACCAGGGGCTCTTATTTTTACTCGATAAGGTTTATTCGCGCCGTCAGAAACCAGATAAACACCAAACTCGCCTTTTGGGGCTTCAACTGCCGCATATGCCTCACCTTCAGGGACACAGTATCCTTCGGTAAATAATTTAAAATGATGAATAAGTGACTCCATATCATCTTTCATGCCTAACCGTTGTGGAGGAGATACCTTTTTATCATCAGTCATGACCGGCCCAGGATTAGCTCTCAACCAGTCAATGCATTGTTTTATTATTTTATTTGATTGTCTCATCTCTTCAACTCTTACGAGATATCGATCGTAGCAATCACCATTTACACCGATAGGGATATCAAAATTTAATTCGTCGTATACTGAGTACGGCTGTTTTTTTCTGAGATCCCACTCCACACCAGAGCCTCTTAACATTGCACCTGTAAAACCAAGATTAATTGCTCTTTCTGGAGAAATCACAGCAATATTAACCGTCCTCTGTTTCCAAATTCTATTATCCGTGAGAAGTGTTTCGTATTCGTCTATGCAGCTTGGAAAGCGTTCAGAAAAGGATTCTATAAAATCCAATAATGATCCTTCACGATTGTAGTTCATTTGATCAACATGCTTCTTCTTTTTCTTATTTGATGTTTCAAATTTTGGCATAACATCTGGCAGATCTCTGTATACACCGCCCGGACGATAATATGTGGCATGCATTCTTGTCCCTGAAACCGCCTCATAGCAGTCCATCAAATCTTCTCTTTCTCGAAAGCAATAAAGAAACATTGTCATTGCACCCACATCCAATCCATGAGTACCCAGCCACATCAAATGATTTAGAATGCGAGTTATCTCATCAAATAAAACACGAATATATTGTGCTCTTTTAGGCGGCTTTAATTTCAGGAGCTTTTCTATCGCAAGCACATAACCATGCTCATTACACATCATAGAAACATAATCCAATCGATCCATGTAGCCAATACTTTGATTGAATGGTTTTGTTTCGGCCAGTTTTTCTGTCCCTCTATGCAATAAACCTATATGAGGATCAGCGCTTTGAATAACCTCTCCATTCATCTCCAATACTAATCTGAGTACGCCATGAGCGGCTGGATGTTGAGGTCCAAAATTCATTGTATAATTTTGAATTTCAGCCATTGTTATCGCCCTTTATCTCATTAGAATATCGATTATCTTGACGAATGACTCTAGGAACGAGAGTTCTTGGTTCGATAGAAACTGGTTTGTATACGATTTTCTCTTTCTTTTCGTCATAATGAATTTCAACATTCCCAGAAAGAGGAAAATCTTTTCGGAACGGATGACCCACAAAACCATAGTCCGTCAGAATTCTTCTTAGATCAGGATGCCCTTCAAATAGTATTCCATAAAGATCAAAAGTTTCTCTTTCGAGCCAATTTGCCGAACTCCAAATACTTGAAACCGATGGAATAATTGGTGGATTCTTATCACCGGTATAGACTCTTAAGCGAATCCTTGAGTTATGTTTAATCGACAATAAGTTATAAATAACCGCAAATCTTTTGTCATCAAACGTATCAGCATCATCCAATATTACTGATTGACGAGAAACTCCGCGGCTAAATCCGCTACTGGTAGCAGATTTTGTTATCCACTCATCAACACCATAGGTTAGATAGTCAACTCCGCAAAGGTCCGTCAATTGTTCAAACATCATGTTTTCATTTGTTTTTAATTCTTTTGCAACTTCAATTAAATCTTCAGATTGGAGTTCAAATATTAACTCGTTACATGAAGACTCAATGAAATTAACTTTATCTTCAAAACAAGTGGTTATCCGAGTTTTTATATCCTCGTTTTTTTGGCTCATGATTTAAACTTCATCTGCTTATGGTTGTTGTTTTTTTGATTTTCTTTTGTAGCTGAATTAGCCCATAGAGTAATGCTTCTGCAGTAGGAGGACATCCTGGAACATAAACATCGACCGGAACAATTCGATCACACCCTCTCACTACAGAATATGAATAGTGGTAGTAACCGCCTCCATTAGCGCAAGAGCCCATGGATATTACCCATCTTGGCTCGGGCATTTGATCATAGACTTTCCTTAAAGCTGGTGCCATTTTATTCACAAGTGTTCCAGCGACAATCATGACATCAGATTGTCTCGGGCTGGGTCTAAAAATAATACCAAAGCGATCAAGGTCATATCTGGCTGCACCTGCATGCATCATCTCAACTGCACAGCATGCCAGACCAAATGTCATTGGCCACATTGATCCTGTTCTTGCCCAATTCATGATTGCATCAATACTTGTGACCATGAAACCTTGCTTTTGAAAACCCTCTGCATTACTCATTAAATTAGTTTCAGCGTCAGCTAGATTGTCACTTTTAGTTAATCCCATTCGAGAGCCCCTTTTTTCCATTCATAGATAAACCCAACAACGAGTACTGCCAAGAAAATTGCCATTGCAACAAGACCAAAACCGCCAATCACATCAAGCGATACTGCCCAAGGAAACAAAAATGCAATTTCGAGATCAAAAATGATAAACAATATAGCGACGAGATAATAACGAACATCAAATTTCATTCTTGAATCTTCAAATGGTTCAAATCCACACTCATAAGGTGATAATTTTTCGTTATCTTTATTACCTCTACCAAGAAGAAAACCAAGACATAGCAGAACCAATCCGATGGCAGTGGCAACCGCTAGAAAAACAAGAATAGGTATGTAATTTTGTAGCATATCAGTCCAGTTTCCTAATCCCCTCAATTAGAAAATTATTATACCAGTTTGAAGATAAAATATGACAGTTTTAAAGTGTCATTTTGAGGTTTTTTTGCAAAAAAAAATAAAAAACTATCGCATGAGTTTGCATTTAAATTTCGAAATAATTTGGTGCCGATGGCCGGACTCGAACCGGCACAGCTTTCGCCACTGCCCCCTCAAGACAGCGTGTCTACCAATTCCACCACATCGGCTAATGTAACCTTTAATTAATTTTCTGAATCTGATGAATTTAATGATGGCATGCTTTCTATTGAAGTTTTCATCGCATCATCTTCTGAAGTTGAGCTCAATGCATCATTACTCGGTTCTTCTATCAAGACGCTCTCAATAAGACTATCTGGTGTATCTGCTTGTTGACTACTCAAATATGCCAAAGACAGGCTTGATATGAAAAAAGCAGTAGCAAGTATAGCAGTTGCTCTTGAAAAGAAATTTGATGACCCTTGTGAGCCGAATACCGTACCAGATGCACCTGAGCCAAACGCAGCTCCAGCATCAGCACCTTTACCCCTCTGAAGTAATACTAAAATTATTATCAAAAGAGCAATTACTGTATGCGCACTTAAAACGATTGTTTGAATTGTAGTCATGTTCAAATCCTATTTATTCTTTTGCCTTGCTATAGCCATAAAGCCTGATGATTCTAGGGATGCGCCTCCGATTAGACCTCCATCAATATCAGGCATTGAGAACAATGCATCAGCATTGTCCTTATTTACACTGCCACCATAAAGAATCTGAGTATTTTCTGCCAGTTCTTTTGAAATTATTTTTAACCTAGAACGAATATGATTGTGAATATCCTGAGCGTCATTCGGTGTTGCCGTCAAACCAGTTCCTATTGCCCATATTGGCTCATAAGCAATCAAGAAACGTGCTTTTTTTCCAACATCATAACTTTTCATAGCAATATCAATTTGATTTTGAATTATCGCTTTAGTCTCACCTCGCTCTTTTTCTTCAATAGTTTCTCCAACACACAAAATAGGAATAAGGTCACGAGCTATAGCGGTAGTGAATTTTTCTGAAATAACATCATTAGATTCCCTCATTAAGACTCTTCTCTCTGAATGCCCAATCAATACATATTTGCATCCAATATCCTTTAACATCGAAGCTGAAATTTCACCAGTATATGCTCCGTTGTCATATTGAGAGTGATTTTGAGCGCCTAATGCAATATCCTTATTTTCAATATTTTTTGATACAACGCCCAATGATGTAAATGGAGGGCATATCAAAATATCATGATAATTACCCCCATCATGTTCTTTAATGATTGCTTTAATAAGGTTTTTTGCAGTAGTTGGGGTAGTGTTCATTTTCCAATTTGCTGCAACTAAAATTTTTCTCATCATCACACCTATAAACAATCAAAAACCAAGGTTCGGTGAAAATAACTCAAATTGAAAAAATCAGTTAACAATTTCTTCAACCTTCGCTCTAAGCTCTTTCATTTGAGCGTGAAGATAATCTATATCCTCACCTTCAAGCATCAGCCTAATCAATGGCTCAGTTCCAGACGGCCTTAAAATAACTCTCCCCTTACCATCAAGTGTATTTTCTAAATTACTGACAAGTTGCTTGATTTCATCAGATTCATGTATATTGAAATTATTAAAATTATCAATATTTTCAGATATTTGTGGATGCTTTTTCATTTTATTTGAAAGGCTACTTAGAGTTTCATTATTTCTCCGCATAATTGCTAATATCTGTATCGCTGTAATTAACCCATCTCCTGTCTCTGCATAATCCATGCATATCATATGGCCAGAAGCTTCACCTCCAAGATTACCGCCTTTTTCTCTGAGTAATTTCAATATATTTCTGTCTCCAACTTTTGATCTGAGAAAATCTATACCGTTATCTTTTAGCGCGATTTCTAATCCAATATTACTCAACACAGTTCCTACAACTGGAGTTCTAAGTTTATCTCTTGATTTGAAATCCATTGCTAAAATAAATAATAATTGATCTCCATCAAGCAGTTCGCCGTTTTCGTCAACCATTACTACCCTATCACCATCTCCATCAAGAGCAATCCCAACGTCTGCCCCTACAGCCTTTACTGTTTGCTGCAATAGTTCTGGATGTGTTGATCCGCAATTATCATTGATATTCTGACCGTTAGGTGAACAACCTATGGAAAGTACCTGTGCCCCTAAATCATTTAAAATTCTGGGACCTACTTTATATCCCGCCCCATTTGCTCCATCAAATATCACCTGCATTTCAGTTAAAGCTTCTTCAGCATCATAAGAGGATATACAAAATTCCTGATAACGCTCTCTGGCAAGTGAATCTATAGTTGCTCTGCCTAAATCTGTAGACTTTTTAGTTTTTACTGATTCCTCAAGCGCAGCTTCGATTTTTACTTCTGATTCGTCATCTAATTTAGTTCCATTAGAATTAAAAAATTTAATACCATTATCTTTAAATGAATTATGAGAAGCGCTTATTACGATCCCTAATTCCGCATTATATCTTCTGATTAAATAAGCAATTGCAGGCGTTGGTATTGGTCCGAGTAATTTAACATTTATGCCTGCCGAAACAAAACCAGCCTCAAGGGCGGATTCGAACATATATCCGGATATCCTGGTATCCTTACCAATCAAAACAGTCCCTCCTTTAGGAGCAAGGATTTGAGCTGATGCGTTTGCAAGGCGAAGGGCAAAATCTGGAGTCATGAATTTCTCGCCCACTCGACCTCTTATTCCATCTGTGCCGAAATACTTCATATTTAAATCTCAATAAAAAGTTAATTAAGATAATAATATCAATTTTCTTGGCTTTTAAAAACGTATTACTTTGTTAGTGCTTTATGCCCGTGATAATGAGTTATAAATCTCTATTGCATCTTTAGTTGGACCAACATCATGAGTTCTTATTATATTGGCTCCATTCTGGATCGCAATTAGGGCCGCTGACAAGCTCCCTGATACTCTTTGATCTAAGTCTCTATTGGTTACTTCACCAATAAAACTCTTCCTTGAAAGGCCAACACAAATAGGAAATTTTAGTTCTGAGAAGGCATGCAAATTGTTTAATAAAACAAGATTGTCAGAGACCGTTTTTCCAAATCCAAATCCGGGATCAATTATTATCGAATTTCTTTTTATTCCTGCCGCAATGCATTTGCTCGCCCTATCAACAAGGAAGGATCTAATTTCATCTAGAATATCGCTGTAAATTGGTTGATTTTGCATTGATATCGGCTTTCCCTTCATATGCATTAGACAAACTGCAGTATGTGCTTCAGAGACCTCAGTGATTGCATCTTTTTTTGTTAAAGCATAAACATCATTGACAATCTCAGCGCCATTATTTATGGCTTCTTTAATTACTGCAGCGTTTCCGCTATCAATCGATATAATTGTATCTATATTTTGCTTAATCTTAAGAATTAGAGGAATAACTCTATCTAATTGTTCCTCTGAACTCACTTCAGTTGCACCTGGTCTTGTTGATTCCCCACCAATATCTATAATAGAAGCACCTTCTTTGATCATCTCTAGACAAGCTAAAAAAGCTTCATCAACCGATGAGTATCTCCCTCCATCAGAAAATGAATCTGGGGTCATATTCAAAACACCCATTATTTTGGGGTTTTTTAAATCAAGTGTACGTTCCCCGAGGTCAAGAAACATGATCTTTGAGACCTAATGTTCGCTGGCAGGGCCACCAATGACTGGTGGATTTGATTCTTTTTTTATTGATTTTTTACTCATTCCGGGTTTATTTTTATCTTCCCATCCTTCCGGAGGTCCTGGCTCCCTCCCTTCCATAATATCGATAATTTGTTGCCTATCGATTGTTTCATATTTCATTAATGCATCAGCCATAGATTTAAGCTCTTTTGCATGTTTTTTTAGAATCTCTTTTGCTCTTTTATAATTTCTATCAATAATCTTTCGAACTTCAGCATCTATTGCTTGCGCTGTCTCAGGAGAGATTTGTTTTTGCTGAGTCACGGATCTTCCAAGAAACACTTCGCCTTCATCTTCACTGTATGTAAGAGGGCCTAATTTATCCGATAAACCCCATTTCGTAACCATGTTTCTTGCAATTTCAGTTGCTCTTTCAATATCATTTGAAGCTCCGGTAGTGACTCCTTCAGGACCTAATGTCATCTCTTCGGCGAGTCTTCCACCGTAGAGTGATGAAATATTGCTCTCTAATTTTTCTTTAGAAATACTGTACTTATCTTCCTCAGGAAGATACATGGTAACTCCAAGCGCCCTTCCTCTTGGTATGATAGTTACCTTATGCACAGGGTCATGGTCAGGGACTATGTATCCGACTATTGCATGTCCTGCCTCATGATATGCTGTATTAAGTTTTTCTTTATTACTCATCACCATTGATCTGCGCTCAGCACCCATCATAATCTTATCTTTTGCTTGCTCAAATTCATCCATCGTAACGGTGCGTTTATTTTCTCGTGCTGCAAACAAGGCAGCCTCATTCACTAAGTTAGCAAGATCTGCGCCAGAGAATCCTGGAGTCCCTCTTGCGATAATTGATGGGTCTACGTCATCAGATACAGGAACTTTTCGCATATGAACTTTTAATATTCCTTCTCTTCCTCGAATATCCGGTAAAGGAACCACGACTTGACGATCGAAACGTCCTGGACGAAGGAGAGCTGGATCTAAAACATCAGGTCTATTTGTCGCAGCAATTACGATCACACCTTCATTTCCTTCGAAACCATCCATTTCAACCAGCATTTGATTTAGTGTTTGCTCTCTCTCGTCATGACCACCACCAAGGCCTGCTCCTCGGTGACGTCCGACCGCATCCAATTCATCAATGAAAATAATGCAAGGAGCTTGTTTTTTTGCTGTTTCAAACATATCACGAACTCTAGAAGCACCTACACCAACAAACATCTCCACAAAATCTGAACCAGAAATAGTAAAGAAAGGAACTTTTGCTTCTCCTGCAATAGCCTTTGCAAGTAATGTTTTTCCGGTTCCCGGAGGACCAACAGTTAAAACACCTTTAGGTATTTTTCCACCGAGACGTTGAAATTTTCTGGGATCACGAAGAAATTCAACAACTTCAGATAATTCTTGTTTTGCTTCCTCAATTCCAGCTACATCATCAAATGTAATTTTAATATTGTCTTCGCCAAGGAGCTTTGCCTTACTTTTGCCAAAAGACATAGCGCCCCTTCCACCACCGCCCTGCATCTGACGCATGAAATATACCCAGACACCTATTAATAAGAGTATCGGAAAAGAGCTAATGAGAAGCTGACTGATCAAGCTTTGACTTTCTGGCTCTTCTGCTGTGAATCGAACATTATTTTCCTCAAGGAGGCCAATTAGAGCATTATTGTCAGTCTCTGGGCTAATTGTATAAAAAGAGAGAGGTTCTCTTGAGCCATAGGTTATTTTATCACCTTGAAATTCAACTCTTTCAACTTGACCAGTCCTTACCTGACCAAGAAAATCAGAATAATCTTGTC
>Ga0208277_1002631_pt1 | contig 10091 bp, 9 predicted proteins | sample ETNtaG_5_FD_185782 | JGI IMG/M metagenome (GOLD analysis project Ga0208277, IMG submission 185782) | Marine microbial and viral communities from oxygen minimum zone, Eastern Pacific Ocean - ETNP201406SV205 (SPAdes) (version 2) | ecosystem: Environmental > Aquatic > Marine > Oceanic ...
CAGAGGAATACAAGGGATTGAAAAGATATGAGTCTCACGCACCACCATGCGACAAGGTCTTCCTAGGGTGCCAAAAGACAGGATTGCTGTTTTGATAGGCGCCAAAGGCGCTACAGTAAAATCAATTCGCGAAGCATGCGGATGTCAAGAATTATTCATCAATTCTGAAACTGGAGATGTTGAAGTCACATGGGGTGAAGCCGGAAGTTATGACCCGGTAAAAGCAATGAAATTACCCGATGTAGTCAAGGCAATCGGCCGTGGAATGGCGCCAAAAGCCGCCATTCGCTTATTTGATGACCAACATTTTTTCGAAATGGTTGACTTGAGAGATTTTGTTGGGAAGCGCTCAAATCAACAGCGAAGAGTTCGCTCAAGGATTATTGGAAGTCAAGGAAAAGTAAGACAATTAATTGAAAGCCTAACGAATACCGAGATTACTATTTACAAATCAACAGTAGTAATTATTGGCGAGCAAGAAGGACTTTTTGCTGCTAGACAAGCAATCGAAATGTTGGCTGGTGGCTCTGAACATGGATCTGTGCTCGGTTATCTTGAGAAAGACCGTCGTAAGGCTAAATTAAGCAATCGTTCACTAGATTCTATTGAAGTTAAATCGGATTCTATCGAGACTACTGGTTTTGAAAATTTAGTCCCCGGGCTGTCAGAAATTTCTAATCGAAGATCTAGAAGAATGCGAGCCAGCCAAGTAGATCCAGAAGATGGAGAAGCGGTCTTTGAAATGATGGAATTATCTGAGGATGAAACTGTTGTTTGGGAAGAAGAATGACGATTCATTCTTGTTCTTCAACATGAGTCAAATCCATATTTAGAACCTCATACATCGCTTCAGCCAATTCCAGTTCTAAGCCGTTTTTATTACCCCATTCTACCAATCTAGTTACATCTCTAATTAGAAACTCTTGGGCTTTAGGATGAGATTGTATTACCGCTTGACCTACATCAATGACGATTGGCCCAACCTCATCACTCCATAGGATATTGAAGGGTGAGAAATCTCCATGCACCAAGTTTGCTTTTTGCCATGCAACTGCAAGAAATTCTAATAATTCATCATATACTTCTTGTGGGTTTTCAACTGAAACCTCACGTAATTTAGGAAATGGAGAGGTATCATTCCCAAGATAATCCATTACCAAGACGTTTTTGTGAATACCCAACGGTTGGGGGACATTAAGACCCCATTTGGCTAATCTTGAGAGATTTCTTTGTTCTTTTCGGACCCATATATCGACAAGGTCTCGATGCCGACGTCGAAGGCCACTAAATCTGCGGTCACCTTCAATATATTGAATTAGGTTCTTGAAAACGGCATTTGAGGTGTGAAAAATTTTGATGGCAATCGGTTTACCATTCGGGTCTGTACCGTGGAATACGTGAGCTTCTTTTCCTCTAGCAACTGGAAAATCAACCGTATCAATTACTTCATTTTTCATCAATTTGAATATCGACATAAGGGTAAGTCTGTCAAAGACTTGGTCAAAAACTCGGCGGTCTACCCATTCAAACGAACCCTTCCCCATAACTCCTTGGAGTTTATTTTCTATATCGCGAAATAGCGATTTGTAGCGCTTTTCCTTCATCCACTCATACTTTCCAGTAGAGGTTTCTAAAGAATCAATAAAATCACGATCATCACGTTCATCTTGATTGAGTTTTTTGTTCGACTTTGAACGCTTCGATTTACCTTTACGGTTACGATTCTTGTTGATTGCAAGTTCGTCCCAGTTTTCTTTTCGGTCTTTCAATCGACCACCTCTGGGCTTTATTTTAGCCGAATAATGAGTCGATGTCGATGTCGTCATCATCATCATCACCCTCATCACCGGAGTCTGGATATTCTTCAACTGGGACAAAGGCCTCTTCAGTGGTTTCTTCTGGCTCTGCTTTGGATTCTACTTCTTCAGCATCCCCAAACATGTCATCAACATCATCGTCATCGTCATCATCAGCATCTCCAAACATAGCGTCGACATCATCGTCTGTGTCCTCAACCACATCATCTTCTTCTGCGTCCATGACTCCAAAGATATCATCATGCTCATCATCGTCGTCATGAGTTACATTCATCCCAAAGATATCAACATCGTCAGGAAGGACTCCTTTTCTCGACAAGTACATTGCTTGAGTTTTGGTATATCTGTGCTTTACATCAGCCTTGGAATCTTGAAAGTCCCATGGCCACACAATAATCAAATCACCCTCTCTAACCCATTGTCTACGGCGCATTTTACCTGGAATCCTAGCAAGTCTAGTCTCTCCATCCTCACAAAGTATTGATACCCTTCTGCCGCCCAAAATCTGGTCGGCTAGAGCGAACATCTCGTTGATTTTACGATTAGGCATTTTGACACGAATCTTACTAGTTGAACCATCCTCTGGATTTTCCAGACGGGCTAATTCTTCTACATCGACTTTTTCTTCGTGTCTTCTACCCATTGAGGCTCACTCATGCGGCCTAATCGACATCCCTTATTGAATTGACCACATGGAAGCAGATTAATTCCAACTATAATTTAGGCTCTTTGCCGCAACTTCACAGATCTCTAACAACTGGTCACTAGCAACTCCCATGAAGAGTGTCGCCATCAAACAGGCTAGGATTGCAAACCTTACTTGCCAACCAGCTGGAAGTGGCCCTGTTCTACCTTCTTCTGGCTCCTCAAAGAACATAACTACTCCAACTCTTAGGTAGTAAAACATCGAAATTGCTGAATTAATTACCATAGCAAGCGCTAACCACCAAACCCAGTGAACATCGGCAAGACCATAATCTCCGCCAGCCATTATTTCGGCACCCATCTGGCCAATTGCCACCTTGACAATACCCATTATCACTAGAAGTTTAGAAACGAATCCTGCTAGTGGAGGTACACCAGCAAGTGAAATCATAAAGACAAACATAGCAACTGCTAGGAATGGTTCACGCTTTGCTAAACCACCAAGTGATGAAAGGCGTGATGCATCACCATCTGATTCTAACACTGAGAGCACAAGGAAAGCCCCTAACTTAAACGCAACAAGAACCACAAGATGGAAAATCACTGCGGTTAGCACTGCAACGGCTGCTTCACCAGGTTCTCCTGCAAGTGAGTCGTCCCAATTCCATGCACCAATTGCAGTTATTGCAGCAAGCATGTAACCTGCATGAGCGACTGAGGAGTAGGCAAGCATACGCTTTGGGTTAGTGCTACCAAGTGCAGCAATATTACCCCATGTCATAGTGACTAGTGAGATTATTCCGAGCAGAGTTAACCATACTGTGCCATCTTCGCTGGCTTCAGGTGATGCAACGATTAACAACATTCTGATAAGTCCAATAATACCCATTGCCTTGCTTGCTGTTGCAAGAATACCAGCAACAGGGCTGCTAGCACCTGCATATGCATCTGGGGCAGCAAAGTGGAAAGGCGCAGCACTAACTTTGAATCCAAACCCAACCAAAACAAAACCAATACCAATCAGTGGAAGAGGATCTGTCCCATTGATAACGAACTGTGTCGCAAGGACATCAAATTGTAAAGAACCGGCCCACAAGTAAAGCATTGAGAGACCATAAAGCCCAACTCCAGAGGCTACTGAACCTACAATGAAATATTTCATTCCTGCTTCAGTACCAGCCTTAGATTCCTTGTAGAAGGCAACCAAAACATAGGTTGAGAATGAGGCTAATTCAAGACCAATAAACAAGACAAACAAGTCTTGCGCAAGGGCAACTACAGACATACCCAAACCACAAGTTAGCATTAGAATATAGAAATCTGCTTGTCGACGATTGTTATACAGATTATCTGTAGACAATTTTGGACCGATTCCTTTGACCTCTAAACGGTTCATAGAAGCAAATGCTGCTAAGGTAAGTGCACCGAAGAAAATCATCTCAAAGACTCTGCTAAACCCATTCACCAACAATAATTGGGTACCGCCTTCAGTAACAATAGCTGTTCGATCAACTCCATCTTGGAACGATAATATTGTTTGGACAAACGCTGCACCTAAAGTGATTGTAGCAATCCATGCTGGCATCTTAGGATTACTGGTAATTTTGAATCTCTCTCCACCAAGTAACCACATTACTCTAGTTTGAGTACCTGGTATTCTAACAGTCCCTTTACCGATGTTTGGAATTATAATCAATGCTAAGAGACCGGCAAAAATTATCAGTTCTGGACAAAGTGCAGCAACAAAACCATCAGCAAATGGCTCAACATTCTCTACATTAGACATCTCAGGCACCTCCCTTTAGAAGCGGGATTATTAAGCCCTCAAATGCTTGGATAGTCCAGTCATCCATCATGTCTAATGCTATCCATGGCAGAACACCAAAGATGATTGTGAATAGAGCCAATATCAGCATAGCAAATTTTTCTGAATTACTAATATCTGGTATTGCATGTCCTTTCATAGAAGCTGGTGGTTGGGTATCTTCTCCACCTTCGAATATTGTTCTCTGCATCGACCATAGATAGTAAGCGGCAGTTAGGGCTAGAACGAGTGCTGGTCCAACCATCCACCAGATGCTCCATCCATCAAGGGAAATCATTTTCCAAAGTGCGATTAGCATCATTATTTCAGCAACAAAACCTGCAAGTAGCGGTAGACCCAAAGACGCCATCCAAGCAAACATCATCGATGTTGCAAGCCATGGAGAATGTTTTGCCATACCCCTCATTGCCCCGATTTCCATACTATGGTAATGATGTTTGAATGCACCACAAACTGCGAACAGCATTGGGCTGATTATACCGTGTGCGAACATCATGAAGAGGGCTGCAGCCCAACCCATTGGTTGCATTGTAGCAATTCCGATTAGAATTACCCCCATGTGTGATACCGATGAATAGGCAACCATCTTCTTGAGATTGGTTTGACCCAAACAAACTATTGCCCCCCATACTAAGGAAACCATACCAATTATCATCAAGGCTAATTGGAAGTGATATAATGCATGCGGGAACAGACTAATTGGTAGCCTAAACATTCCATAGGCACCCATTTTCAGCATTACTCCAGCAAGCAGCATAGAGCCGCCAGTTGGTGCTTGCACGTGCGCATCAGGCAGCCAAGTATGGAATGGAACTGCTGGAAGTTTGACCAAGAACCCGATCATCAGCATAACGAAGAGTATCTTCTGCATTTGAGCACCTAGATACCAGTTGTCTCCAACATTGTTAGTTCTAGCATTGTCAATTAATTCTGGAATTGAGAAACTTCTGCCAGTCATCGTACCAGATGATGCTAAACTGTATGGGTCCTGTAAGAAGTACAGAGTGATTAGACCTAGTAGCATTACTACTGAGGCTGTGAAGGTGTAGATGAAGAACTTCTGAGAAGCATACTTTCGGTCTTTACCACCCCATTTTAGAATGAGGAAGAACATTGGAATTAGAGTTAATTCCCAGAATACATAAAACATGAATAAGTCAAGCGAAACAAATACACCAATTAGCGCACCGCCCATCATCAATAGTAGCGGGAAATAGGTTGCACCATGTTTTTCATTCCAGGTGGCAATTATGGTGACGGGCAGTAAGAACGTAGTTAACCAAACCATAGGGAAAGATAGTGCGTCAAGACCAACTGCCCAGTTTATTCCAAGACTTTCAACCCAAGTATATTTATGATCAAACTCGTATTCATTGAAACTGATATCCATCCAAGTTACATCACCAAAGTATCTGAAGAACATACCAGTGGTCAAAACAAGCATCAATAATGAAAATATTAGACATGCCATCCTAATTGGACCAACTAAACGAGCACGCATTCGAGCATTACCATTGGAGACAAAGGCTAGTAAAATCATGCTGGCAATTAATGGGAAAGCGACTAGTGGTATAGAAATCAAGTCTGTCAATCAGGCCACCCCCCAAAGTAGGAAGAAAATTGCTAATGTTCCAACTGAGACCATTAGAATGTAATCACGAGCAGACCCAGTGGTCATCGAACGAACGACTTTGGAAATTGATTGAGTTCCACTCTCAATCTTCTTTATTACCCCATCAACGACGTTCTTGTCGGTCTCTGCTGATTTATCGGAAAATCCAGCTACTATCTTGAGCATGGCCATGTCGTAATAGTGGTCGAAGTAGAGCCTGTTCTCAAGTGCCCTAGATAATCCAGAGTTGGCGATTGCTTGGTTATCGAAATTATATCGGCCGTAGACCCAAGCATTTAGTCTGATAATCGGCTTCATCCATGGCTTAACTTTCTCACCTTCGGCTAAGTTACCACCATACAGTGAGAGCGCAAGCCCTGGTCCTAATACCGCACCAATGGCAATTGCTACATATGTTAGAATGAAGAAGAATGTGTCGCCATTAGCAAATGCGTGGCTCATTTCATAAGCGATACCATCAAAGAGATTCTTTTCAGACAATAAACCATATTCGCTGTCTGGAGCCCAGTGAGTGAAGCCCATTCCAGCAAACAAGATAGCTGACAGGGTAACAAACGTTAGAACAAATAATGGAATTTTAATCCAAATATTAGTCTGTCCAACGTGGGCAGCAACTTCGGTCTTTGGTTTGCCAGCGAAGGTTTTCAACCACATTCTTGACATGTAAAATCCAGTCATTGCAGCTCCAACAAGAACACACATTGCTGGCAAGAAGAAACGAGGATCCTCTAGAGCAACTCTCCATGCATTGGCAATTATTCCTTCTTTAGACCAAAAGCCACCAATCAGTGGAAGGCCCATTATTGAAGCAGAACCAACCAACATTGCGGTGGCGGTAAGTGGCATCTTGGAGGCTAGTCCACCCATGTTATCCATTGATTGTGCGTCAAATTCTTCTTCGTGATGTTCGTCATGTTCACCGTGATCATCATGATGGTCATCATGGTGGTGTAAGTGATGATGCGCATGATGTACTTCATGAATTACTGAACCGCTAGCCATGAACAGCATTCCTTTGGCCATTGCGTGATTGAATAGGTGGAATAATGCAGCACCAAATGCTACAATCACAATGTAATGAGCATCGCTATCTGTTTGCCAATCAAGGGTATTGGCAAGGAACATTGCACAACCTAGACCTGTGAAGATGTAGGCTAATTGACTCATAGTTGAATAAGCTAAGACCTTTTTCAAATCGTGCTGGACAAAGGCAATTGCTGCCGCCATCACCGCAGTGATTCCACCAACCAAGGCGATAATGAAGGCAAGGTCAACTAAATCATTTTGCAAAGCTTCTGCACCAAAGAATGGGAACATCCTTGCAACTAGGTAAAGTCCGGCATTAACCATTGTAGCAGCGTGTATAAGTGCTGAAACAGGCGTTGGACCTTCCATTGCATCAGGCAACCATACGTGTAGTGGGAATTGAGCTGATTTACCAACTGCACCAATGAACATCATTCCAAGAGCCCATTGTAATGTGCTTGAAGATTCAGCTGCCACAGCGGCAATATTTGCTTCATCAAATACTACTGCATAATCAAGAGAACCAAATAAATCCCACATCATCACAAGTCCAATCATTAGGAATACATCCCCAATACGTGTGGTCAAAAATGCTTTTTTGGCAGCATATGCAGCACTTGGCTTTTCATAATAAAAACCAATCAGTAGGTAGGAACAAAGACCCATTATTTCCCAGAAGATAAACAACCAAAGGAACGAATCTGCTAGTACCATACCTAGCATACCAGAGCAGAATAATACAAATTCTGCATAAAACCGATGGTTACGGTTATCATTAATAGGGTCGGTATTCATGTAACCAATACTGAAGATATTAATTAACAAACATAGGAATGATGCAACAAATAGCAACATCACGGTGATATGGTCAATATAAATTCCAAAGCCCAAAGAGATTGAAGTTAAATTACCACTTTCATAAACACTAGAATTTAGCCACAGGAAATCTACTGAATCTTTCATACTAGCAAATCCGCCAAGATGATCTTTAATCAACAATAAAGAGATGATTAAACTAGCTGCCATAACCACCAAAGCAATTATTCCGCCCTCTTTCATTGTGTTTTTCCAAAATGGGTTTCTATTGAAGACGCGTCCTAGGAACAAAATCACTGGGAATGCTAGCATTGGAAGAAGAATAATCAGCGGTGCGAATTGCATCAATTCACTATCGATAATTGTGTCTGAGCCTGCTCCTGCCATATTTTCACCTCAGTTCCTCAAGACGTCTACATCGTCTAGTGATATCGTTTCGTGTTTACCATACATGGCAAGGAAAATTGCTAATCCAATCGCTACTTCACTCGCAGCAATGGCAATCGCGAAGATTGTGTAAACCCAACCAGTTGGGTCACCGTGGTGAACTGCTGCTGCGGCAAATTGCATATTAGCAGCATTGAGCATTAATTCGATGCACATCAAAACGATGATTGCATTCTTTCTAGTAAAAGCACCACCGAGTCCAATAATGAATAATATGGCGGAGAGGGCTGAAACCCATGCTGGATCTATCATTCCTCTTCACCTCCAAATTCCCAAAGCAGGTTTTCCCTTCGCTCATCTCGAATCAAGTAAGCCGCACCAATCATTGATGCTGCCATCAATACTCCTACGATAAGTAACGGCAAAGCCCAGTCATTGAGTAGTGAGTCAGCAAGTCCGTTGGTTGTAGGTTGGTCTTCGCTAGAGTCAGCCCAAACTTCGTCAGCACTGAGTACAGAAATCAAAATCATTGCCATTGCAAGTAGACCAATCCTGGTGACTAAGGACAAGAACTTCATTCAAAATCCTCCTCCAATATTTGCCTTCTAGTCAGCATTATGCCGAATAGAACTACCAAACCAACGCTGGCAAGATAGACTAAAATCTGTATTGCTGCTAAAAACTCTGCACCTAAAAGAATGAAAATCCCAGATACTGCCATGAAACAGAAAATGAGTGACAACATCGAATGTGCCACCCTTTGAGCAAGTATTAGTCCCAATGCACCGCCAATGGTAATGGTGGCAAATAAGAAAAATACTCCTGCTTCGACAATACCTGCAACGTCCATCTCAAGCACCTTCCTCGGCAGCGGCCTTAGCGGCCTTAGCAGCCTTTTTGGCACGCTTGTCTTTCTCTTTATTTGCGCGCTTGGCTAACTCAGCATCAACTGCTTCTTGATGTACGGAAGGTAATACTCTAGTTCTACTTGCATCAAACCAAAGGTCTTGACGGGTAAAACCAGACATTCCGTCGTATTCATTGGTCATGAAGAATGAAGTGAAACCACAGGCTTCCATACACAATCCACAGAACATACAACGGCCTAGGTCGATTCTGCCAGAAACTATTTGATCGTCGGCAACAAATAATTCCGTTTGTTCAACCTCTTGTTCAATTCCTGAATCGTTCCATCGAACCATTGCTGTATTACCTGATAGGTCAAGTACCTCAGCAAATCTCCATTGGTCTGGAGTGTCAGAGTGAGCTGTGACAAGATTAAAGTCATTGGCAGATTCTGCTATTTCCGGAATTAATTGCGCAGCGTAGCCACCAACTTCCAATTCCGCACCGAATCCTTCGTGCTCCCCGTCTGCACCGTCTAATACGTCAACTCGCAGCTCGGTAGTCATATGTAGACAGTCATTTGGACAAGCGGTGACACATAGTTTACAGGCGGTACAAGTTTCCCAAATTACGCCGATTCTACCGTTGTAATTACCTGGGACGAATAGCCATGGCTCCATATCCTCTAATCGTTCATATGGATATTGAACAGTCTGAGGTTTCCACAGAGTAGGGAATAGGTCTGAAGTGACACGGTCAGGTGCAAATTCTTGTTGTGTAATGTCGTTAAATTGACTATTTTTGTCAGCACGTGCTTTTGATCCATCATCCAAGAATTCCGGGTGGGTCGTATTGTGGTACCCCATTGCTAGACGCTTGCCAAATAACTTACCGAATATCGGAAAGGTTCTCAGGGCGGTTATGAGCGTTATCTTGAACGGGTACCAAAATAGGTTTCTAAAATTCGGTTTTGCATGGGGGTGCATTGGCATATTTCCACCTCACTCCTGCCCCGGGACATAGGTTCCCGCAGGCTTTTCTGTATACACGTGGAACATACGTTCGGTATTTCCACTCTTATCCTCATCATTGAGGA
>Ga0208277_1002633_pt1 | contig 10074 bp, 8 predicted proteins | sample ETNtaG_5_FD_185782 | JGI IMG/M metagenome (GOLD analysis project Ga0208277, IMG submission 185782) | Marine microbial and viral communities from oxygen minimum zone, Eastern Pacific Ocean - ETNP201406SV205 (SPAdes) (version 2) | ecosystem: Environmental > Aquatic > Marine > Oceanic ...
GAGAGAGAGAGAGAGAGAGAGAGAGAGAGAGAGAGAGAGAACTATAAATAAAAAAAGATGAGCGGCAGCGACGACGACAAAACGCGCTTCTTGAAGTGCTTCGAGCGGCTGAAAGAGGAGTTAGTGCGAGACGAAATCGACGATAATCAGGTCCAAATCGCAGTCGATTGGATACGGGAGATGATTGCATACAACGTCCCGCACGGGAAGTTGAACAGAGGGATTGCGGTTATGGACGGGATGAGAGCGTTGAATAAAGATGGCGTTTCTGATGAAGACATGTGGAAAGCCATGGTCGTCGGATGGGGAATCGAATGGCTCCAAGCGTACTTTTTGGTGGCGGATGATATCATGGACGAGTCGATTACGAGAAGAGGCCAACCGTGTTGGTATCGACAGCCACACGTGAAAATGAACGCCATAAACGATGGGATTTTATTGGAGATGCAAATTTATAAGTTGTTGAAGAGACACGTGGGACCGAAAGATCCAGCGTACAGCCATTTGTTGGAATTATTCCACGAGGTGACGTACCAAACGGCGAGCGGGCAGTTGATTGATTTAATCACAGCGCCGATTGGCGTCGTGGATTTGAGTAAATACACCGAAGAAGCGTACATGAGAATCGTGACGTATAAGACGGCATTTTATACGTTTTATTTACCCGCGGCGTGCGCTATGAGGCTGAGTGGAATTGAAGACGAACAAGCGTATAAAGTGGCGAACAACATTTGCATCAAGCTTGGCCAGTTTTTCCAAATCCAAGACGATTATTTGGATTGTTATGGGGATCCGAAAGTGATTGGTAAAATTGGGACGGATATTAAGGACAACAAATGTGGGTGGTTGGTGGTGCAAGCGCTGAAGAAGTGCACGGCAGAGCAAAGGAAAATAATCGAAGAGAATTACGGGAAGGATGACGCCGAGTGCGAGAAGAGGATCAAGAAGTTATACGTGGAATTGGAGTTGGAGAAGTTGTATTTGGAGTACGAGGAGAAGAGTTACAAGGAGTTGACGGATATCATGGAAGGTCAGTCGGTGTTACCGAAGGAGTTGTTTTCGAGCATGTTGGCGAAGATTTACAAAAGAACAAAGTAGGAGAGATGTTCGACGTTGATATGATATAGCGTATGTTTTTACACTTTGATCACTACATAAATTAATTAAATATGAAATCCGGCTGGGCTTAACCCACCCGGTGAACTCATTTCACTCATGGGCGTGTCGCCGGCACCAGTGCCGGTGGTATTATTTCCGTTTTCGTCCAACTGGTAAATCTCTTCGTCAACTCGCGACATCGCCTCGAACAAGACGCTGTGATAGTTTCTCACAGTTTGCCTCAACTCTAAGAACTTCTTCCCCAACGCGTCCATCTCTCGTATGTGTTCCTCTCTTACTCTGTTCATGTTCTTTTTAATCGCGAGAATTTCTCTTTCCTCTTCCTCTGTTTTCGCGCGATTTGACTCCGCTCGAGCTTTCTCCGCCTCTAACGCCTCTTCTGCAGATTTCAACGCCGCCCTGGCCGCTTGTTCCTTCAACTCACCTTGCGCTTTCAATCGTTGCATGCGTTCGTTCAACGTCTGTTCCTGTCGTTTCAACTGTTCCAACTTCGCGTCCAACTTCCACGTCTCCTCTTCGTTTTCTGCAATCTGTTTCTTCGTTTCTTCTACCGATTCCTTCATCTTGTCCTGCTTCTCTTGCTCTTCTATGATTTTTTCCATGACGTCAATCGCCTCTCTTAAACGTTCGCTGATGTCCTCCATCACCCTCTTATCTTCCTCCATTTCTTTCACTTGCTCTTCCAACTTTGCCACTTTATCTTCCTCTATTTTCATCTCTCCCATCGCTTTTTGCAACTCCGGGTCCATCCCTTTACTATTCTTCCTTTCTTCTTCCATCTTTTCTTTCAACTCTTTATTCGTCTTCTCGGCTTTGGCCAACTCTTCCTCCAACTTTTCCAACTCCTCTTTCTCTTTCGCCGCTTTCTCTTCCTGCTCGGCAATCTCTCTTTCCTGCGCCGCCAGCACCCGCTCCTGCTCGGCAACCTCTTCTTCTAAAATCTTATTTTCCTTCTCCAATCGTCTTAACTCCTCCTCGTCTTCCTCCCTTTCTCCTTCCCGCTCTTTCCTGCTCTCTGCGCGTTCGACTTCCATCCGCAACCGCTCGTGTTCTCGTTTCACCTCTTTCAATTTCTCCTCTGCCTCCGCGCACTCGTTTATGATATCCGCGAACTCGATCAATTGCTCTTCCCGAAATTTAGCGAAATTAATCAACGCTGACATGTTTCGTCTCGTGCGCGTGTATTCCGGTTTCCACACATCTTTGAACGAAAAATCTTCGACTCCAATTTTCATCATCAGCTCTTGCAACCGACTCAAAAACAGGAGGTTTGGAATGGCATCTTCGTACAGTTCTGGAAACTCCATGCCTACTTCCTCTGCGATTTCTGGGTCCGGTTGGAACGTCTCTTCGTCGTCTAAGTCCATGTTATAGAAGAGTTCAAACGCGGACTCGTACACGTGTCGCAACGATTCGTGCGTCGGACGGAGCAAATCGCGCTCGGAGAGATCGATTTTTAATTCTTTAAGACAGGAACGAATCTCATCGTTCGAGAGGATCGGGAAGGAGTAACTCATGTTTGATATCGACGCTCTCTCTTTCTCTCTCTCTCTCTTATCTCTCTCTCGTATTTCTCCGCGCGGGTGGCGAGTCGCTGGATGTGCGAGAGGCAAAACGTGCGCGCACGCTTTTGGAAATCGTGTGAGGCATTTTAAATTTTGAAAAATGGGAAACTGGTTGAAGAGGCGAGAGAAAGAGGAAAAATATAAAAACAAACAAAGCACCACATTCAGGTACGCGAGCACATGTCGCGTTCATGGTGGCACCGCGGCATGAACATCACCGGCATCAAAAGTTTATTACAGGTGTACAACGATGACTCGGTACGTTTCGCTACGCCCACCTCTCTGTTTCCTTAACCAACTCGACAATTTTTCAACGACGGCGCTTTGACGCTTCCATTCACGCCGATTAAATCCGAACCGAACCAATTGACATTACCTTCTGCGTTGGAGTTGAACCCGTCTTTAACTTTATTCCATAGCTTTTTCTTGACGACTTTGTTTTCGCCGTGAATGTCGGGCATTTTGTCGCCGGTGAAACCGGAAAACGTTAAGCGTTCGCCCGGCGAGGAGCCTTCGGGAGCTTCGACGACTTCAATTTTCGATTTATCCTCGTTCGACGCGCAGAGGCACATGCCGTGCGATTTGACGCCTTTCATGTTTCGCGCTTTCAAGTTACCGACGATGACTACTTTTTTACCGACTAAATCTTGAGGGTTTGCGTAGTGCGCGGCGATGCCAGAACAGACGGATCGCGGGCCGCCTTCCTCGCCGCAATCGACTCGAGAGACTAACAACTTGCTTGATTCTGGATCTGGGTGCGTTTCGCAAGACATAATTTCACCGACAATCAAGTTGAAACCAAGTAAGTCATCGTTCAAGGCTTGAGTCGAGCCAGTTGTTCCGGCAGCAGCAGATGCTTTCAATTGGTCCACTGCCCCGGATGCGTCGGCGCCACTCTCACTATTACTACTGCTATCGCTACCACTACTTCCGCCATCTTCACCACTGCTTCCCATAATCCTCGGCGTTCGAAAATACCCTTTTTCAAAGTTCTTTGCTTTGCCTAACAACCGTTCTCGATCGAACTCGATCCCTTCTTGAGTCGATTTCAATCGCAATCGCATCTCTTTTTCCAGCTCTTCTTGACTCGCTTGTGCTTTCCCCAATCTCTCCCACTCTTTTTCGATGTCGATATCGTTCAACTGTCCGAACCATCCCACGATGGCGTTGATTTTCGGTTCCCAGTCGGAAATTTCTTCGGGCGTGATTTTGATTCGCGCGGTGTCGGCGAGTTCGGTAAGGTTTGGCAGAGGAGGCAAGTCGGAAGATGTCTTCTTCGAGGAGGCGGCGTTATCCACTGATGATGCAAACGCGATTGTTTGGTGTCGTTTTTGAGACGAGCGCGTAAAAGACGGCGTCTCCTTCTTCTTCTTCTTCGTTGTCGTCGTCGTCGTCGTCTCTGCAGAAGAGAGAGGCAAAGTGCTGCTGCTGCTGCTGCTGATGGTGGCCGCGGGCATCTTTAACGCACTCTTGTCTTTTTGTGCGCCTTTTTTAATGGGGCGTTTGTCTTTTGGGTGGGGAGGGTTCAATTTTTCCGCGTTGCGACTGCGTCACAAAATCTACATCTACATCTAAACAAATGTCTATTTTAAATGGGCTCTGTTCGAGCACCGCATTCTATATCTAAGTACGTAATACAAATATAAATATATTACTTGCTCGAGTTGTACACTCTGGTGTCTGGAGTTATACCGTGTACATTCTTCAAGTGCGTGTTCAGGTTAAATTTCAAACCAAAACTCGCGCCGCAGACGTCGCAGAAACAGTTCTTCTCTTGCGTGTGCGTGACACGGTGTCGTTGGAGTTTACTGTTATCGACGAACGCTTTGCCGCAACCTTCCCAATCGCAGACGAATCGTTTTTCGCGGTGCGCGCTGGCGACATGGCGAAGCATTCGCGGGCGGTCGAGGAAGCGCTCCCTGCATCCCGGTTCGCTACAAGCGACGACGAGGAGAGAAGGATCGACTTTGTCGTTGTAGATCCTCCCACCCTGAGATGGAACCGGGACGGCGAGGAGAGGCTTCACGTCCGATCCCTCTGCCGTTGGACTTGCCACACTTGACGCTACATTTGATTGGAAATTGGACCGTTTCGCCGCGGTAACTCTCTGTCCGTCGTCCATACCAGGTAAAATCGGTTGCAACAACGCTTTATCGTCCTCGTTCATCTCCTCTTTTTCGCTCGTTTCTGGCGGCATCTCCGGTAATGGCGTCCACGTCGGTCTTTCGCACGATTCTCCTTTTTGTCTTTTCCACATGTTAATATCCGTTCCAAACTTCTCCGTTTCCTCTTCCTCCTCGTAATACACGTTTGGTACGCGCATTTTCTCTTTCGTCCATCGGGTCACCGTCTTTGCAATGGCTTCTTTACTTATATCAAAATTCTTCGCTATGACGACTTTTGCCGTGGACGTTTTAATTATACCAATATATTTACTCTGCGCACCCATTGGTCGTTGCCTACTAAACCCTTCACCCGCAGTGCTATCGTCCTCCTCCCTCCCTTTCGCCGCGAACTTCCTCGGTGCATACAGATTATTCTTTTGCTTATCGCTGTTGAAAAACGCCGCGCCGGCAATGGCCGTTTTCGAGTTGGCATACGCCGGTGGCACCGTATATGTCGTCGCTAGCCCGCTTTTCGCTCTCCCACTGGTATCCCGTTCTTTCTTCGTCGCGTTGTTATATATGCACTTCTGTTTCAACGACGGTTGCACGCAATACTTACACTGCCCACACTTGAACGCCCCTCGACTTGTCCTGTGCATGGTGATGCCGTCAGGGGTGACGATGGTGGTCGATGTCCCCACGTAATCGTCTGGATAGGCGATGGGAACGCCCTCGTCCGTGAATTTCTTTTCTCCTTCTCCTCCTCCTTCTCCTCCTTTTTCCTCCTCTTCGCTTCGTTCCGTCGTTCCCTCTCCCTTCTCTTCTCCTTCGTTTCCGTCCCGTCGCTGAGATGAAAATGAAAATCTCGTCGGTTCCTTATTATTATTATTAAAGTCGTCTTCCATTGGAGTCGTCGTTCCGGCGTTCGTCGTCGTCGTCGTCGTCGTCGTCGTCGCTTCGCTGCCTCCTCCTTCGACGCCGCCGGCCGCCGCCGCCTCTTGCGTGCGTCGGATCACGAACTTCAAACCCATGTTGATTTTTGGTCTTTCTTCTGTTTTTGTCTCCCAGAGTTTACTCCCAAAAGAGGAGGAGTTCTTTTGAGCAAAATTAAAAAAAAACGCCTCCCTCATTGTCATTATTTTTTGGTCGTCGGTCAAAAATACGCGCGACTTTGTGTGTTGACAAAAATACTACTACTGATTGCGAGCACAAAAAAGAAATACAAAAATCTATATATCATCATGGCGCGCATAACGCGCGACCTGCTCCGGCGACGGGCCGAACACAACGACGGCTTCGTCCGAACGCTTCGCGAAGTGTCGTTGCACCGACAAAATTTGGAAGCGATCGACGCGTGCGTGCAAAGAGACTGTCGAGAGCTGAGGATACTTTTATTGCACGACAATCAGATTGGAAAACTCGGTGAGTCTCTCTCGTTTCGCTTTAAAGTCAGGTTTCTTTTGGGACGTCCTCTTTAGCGTTCGCGCGGTGACTGACCCTCGCGGATGCGACCACTGGCGACTCGCATCGGTTTGCGAAGAAAACTTGAGCAGGTTAAAACGCTTGACGTACTTGAACGCGTCCTTGAATAACATCACCGCGATCGAAAATCTCGACGGGTGCGAGTCGCTGGAAAAGTTGGATTTGACCGGTAACTTTGTCGACGTGGAATCGATGGAAAAGTCTATGGGAAATTTATCGAAGAATGAACGTTTGCGGAGCTTGTTTTTAGTCGGAAATCCGTGCATGGAAGAGTTTGAGAGAATGAGGGAGTACGTGATCAGTCGTTTGCCGAGGCTGGTGTTTTTAGATGGGAGAGAGATTACGGAGGAGGAGAGACGGGAATGCGAAAGGAACAAGGATGAGCTCGCGCGGGCATTGGAAGAGAAGATCGAAGAGAAGAAGAAGAAGGAAGGAATGACGAGTTTTTGGAACGCGGAAATGCGGTATAAAGCATTTAAAGAAGAAGAGAAGAAGAAATGTGAACTCGATCGAGAGCGAGAAACACGGACGAGGAAGATTCAAAGTAAGAGGATGTTCGAGCGACCGAAGAGACTACTACGAGAAGGCTTCGATCCTCTTCCCGAGAATACCGACGCGATTTTACAAGTTAACGAAGGTAAATACGAATTTACGCTCGGTGGGGAAGATCAAGATAACGACGCAGATGAAAATACGATAATTTTGAGAGTACAAATACCGAAACATTTCGATACGTCTTTGGTAGACGTCGATTGTCATTCGGAGATTATACGAGTGTTGATTAAAGGCGAGTTGCTTTTGTTGCGTTTGCCAGAAAAGGTGCGCGAACAGACGTGTAAAGCTTCTAGAAGTAAAACGACAGGGGAATTAAAAGTTTGCATGGAGAAGAAGACGAGGCAGAAGAAGCAAACGACACAAGTTTTCAAAAGAAGTGAGATCGATGCTGCGTTGGGAAGCATGACGATAAGTGCCACACCCGACAAGGCACCGTTCAATTGTTCAGATGACAATGGAGACGATACTGTTGTACCGCCTATACTCGCTTAGAAAAGTTTGGTACTAGTACCAGGTAGCACGTAATTGTACTAATAAAATGTATTTCAAACTCGTTCATATTTAAATGCCTCGCAAAACATCAATCAATGTCTGTCTCTCCTCCGCGAACTGCGTGTCGTCCTTATCTCTCTCCTCGTGAAATTTTCCCAAAAAGTGCATCAACTTTTTTTTGTTCGCCTCCAAAATGCTCGTCACTGCCAGTGGCCTGTTCGGATTTGCCACGAACACTTTAAACACGTGAAACGCTTCGTACTGAATCGATTTCGCATCATCTCTCAACAAGTTCATCATCAAGCACAAATTCTCCGCTTTACTGATGTATTTCATCATGACCTCGCCGCTCGCTCGATCTAACAAAATCTCTCCCAATAGCTTCAAACTTTGCCTCTTGCAGACATAATTCCCTCGTTCTAACAAATCGTTAAACTTCTCAAAAAACCTTTCGTAGGCCTCGCCGATTAAAAACTTTGCCACGATATCTTTATGTCTCGTCAAACACTCTCGAAAACTCGCCATCGCGTCGCTGGCGATTTCAAAGTTTTCAAACTGCATGAATTGGAAAAACTTCAAGAAACTCTCTCGCCTCAAAACCTTCTCTAAAACGTTCTCGTGTCGGACAACCTCTCGCAACATAGCTCCGTACGCTAACGCGGAACTTTGCTTCTCGTACCCTAAAATCAACGCGTCCAATTCCTCTCCGTCGTTCTTTTCGCTCAATTCGTCCGCAACTTTATACGTGCCCGTTTCCAAATCTTTCGCCCGCACCAATCCGTTGTACGTCGCCGCGGCATCTTTTCTCGCTTCGAATTCCAACATCGGTAATCCTTGCGAAATCATCGACGGAATGTTCTCTTTCATCGATGCGTCTACTAATTCTTGTATTAATTTCGGATCCAGATCGTGCGTCCCATCGCCGTGTAATATCGCTCTCGTCTCTTGAAAATATTTCGCCAAGTTTTCTTGGTCTTTTTCCACAGGGCACTTGTTTATCACTCGTTCGAGACACTGGTGCGATTTCGTGGCTAAGTCTTTCGGCGTTCGCCTTTGTTTCTTTTGTCCAAATAAAGAGGATTTCATTGTCTCTCCGCGTTGTCTTTTCTCGCGCGGCGCTCTCTTTCTCTCGCGGTTCTCTCGCGGTCGCTCTTCAAAGCGTGGTCTTTGTGTGTTCTATTTGGCGTCGTTTCCAATCAAACTCTCTCAATCTGAGGAGGAAAAGATTCTCTTCTTCTCTCGCGATGCGTGCGCACGTGTCACCGTTTGTGGTGCATTCTTTCTTTCTTTTCGTCTCTTTCTCTCGCTTCTGTCGAGCGCGTTCCTTCGCTCTCTCTCTCTCTCTCTCTCTCTCTCTCCGCGCGCGCTTTTCCGGTAACGCGAAAAGTTGAATAAAGGTCTTCCCCACCAAGTGGTTATATTTAGGGTGTTAGACAAAAAGAAAGTTTGCGCTTGAAAGAGACACACGTCCCCATTCGCGCGCGGAGCGCATCACCAACCACCACGGCTGCCGTCCCCGCCACCACCATGATGCGACCCGCGTGTTGCGTGTTGTCGTCGTCGAGGTGTTCTTCGGTGGCGCCGTCCAGGACGATCCCCGTCGCGAGGAGAAAGGGGAAGAGATGCGTCATCATCGTCCAAAGTGGGAGCAATCTGGGGAAAGATTTTGTCGAGTCCTTCTTCGACGTCGCCGATTTCCTCTCCGGAGCGTCGTCTTTTGGCATTTCGGAACTCGCGCAAGATATCGGTCGAGACTGTTACGTCGACTTAAACGGGTGGCATTTGTTTTTGAAGGACATGAAACCGCAAGGATCGGTGCACACTGGATTGGCGAACGTGGTGACCGCGACGATACTCAAAAACGGGAAAACGTGTTCGGAAGCAGACATGACGGAGATTTTGAAAGCGGTGAAAGTACCGCTCGGCGGAGGTAAAATTGAAGCCAGTTTGTTCGATTTGATGCCGAAGAGGTGCGTGGACGATTTCGTGGAGATCGCGAAGAAATATGCCGACGACATGTGACGGCCCCCACGCGTGGAAGATGTGTCAACAACGACTTTTTCCCCGACGCAGGGGACCACGACCTCGACGCAAAAACAGAGAGAGAGAGAGACAGAAAAGACAGCTCGAGACCGCGCGCCAACGGAGGAGCGCGTCGTCGTCGTCGTCGAGGAACGCGAACGTTCAAAGCGCGAAAAGACGAAGAGGAACCGCGAATCCGAACGACCAAAGTCGGACGACGTAAACGACGACGTAAACGACGACGAAAGATATCCCACGTCGCGTGTATTTTTGAAAGATGCATTTAATATCGTATCCGCAATTAATATATATCCGTATCCAATCGCGTCAAAGTCGTTCGCGACCACAACCACGCGCAAACCTCACTCTAACGCGCAAAAAAAAGGCATCATCATGCCCGCGTCGCGTTCCGCCTCGTCTTCTCTTCTCCTCGATCGCGTCTCGACGACGACGACGACTTTTAGGAGGAGGAGGAGAAGCGTTTTTCGACGCGCATCCAGAGTGGTGGTGTCTCCAAAGGCTGAGACGACAACCGAAGAAAAAGAGACATCATCATCATCATCTTTGGAAGAGCGCGTGGCGACGGTGCCGTACTTCAACGACGCGCGAGCAAAGCGAGTGCTCGTCGGGAAAGCCGGTTCCGAGCTCCTCGAGAGGCGGAACTGTAGGGACTTTATCGCGCTTCCCAACGAAGAGAACTCTTCGGCGCTCGTGAAGCTTCGAGAGACGATCGA
>Ga0208277_1002636_pt1 | contig 10072 bp, 8 predicted proteins | sample ETNtaG_5_FD_185782 | JGI IMG/M metagenome (GOLD analysis project Ga0208277, IMG submission 185782) | Marine microbial and viral communities from oxygen minimum zone, Eastern Pacific Ocean - ETNP201406SV205 (SPAdes) (version 2) | ecosystem: Environmental > Aquatic > Marine > Oceanic ...
GTTCGCGAGAGATAAACCTCTGTTTACACCGCACAAGGAAAAACCTGCATCGGCGGCTGATGCAATCACCATGGAAGGCGTGGGTATAAGAGCGGCGATGAAGTATAAGTCGAAGACGTTTTTTTCAAAGTTGAAATCGAAAGCGCTTCACTTGACGGCAGATTTGAGGGAGGAGAAAAGAGCGTCTTCACCAAACTTCAGAGAGAGTTTGAAAGACATTCGTGGGCCGCCGCCGAAAGGGAAAGGGGATTAGAATTAGAAAGAAAGATGATATAGCACACGTAGAGCATAAGTTCAATATAAATGAGTTACTTAGTAGGTATTAAAAAATATTTTCAAAATATGTATACATGTAAAATGCCAGCGCTTATCTCAACGTGTCCACCAAATCATGCGAGACCCCCCGGGTGCGCGTCCTCCTCCATTTTCTTTTCGTCTAGGCGATAAGGCTTCAAAGTCTCCGAGGGGATCTGGGAGGTTCAATTCCTCTTCACCGGGATTCGGGAAATGGGTCGAACAAAACTGTGAGACAGCTTTTTCCAGTTGCCAAATCGGCGACCATAAACCGCCGCCATCGCCGCCGCCGCCTCCGCCGTTCGTAGTTTTATTATTGTCGTCATGAGCGGTGTAGGTTTCAATGTTACTATTATTTGGCGCTTGAACAGCAGCAACATTGGCGGCGGCAAGTTCTTGTCCTTGCCCATGATCGCTCACCGCGGGAGATACCTGATACGAGTTCGTCTTGCTATGGTCGTAGCTTCTGTAGTCGTAGACGTCTGCTTCATGAGGTCTCGATAAGGCATTGTTATTTCCAAGAGGACCGCTCCCTTGCTGCGGTGGCATTGGTGGTGGAACGAGGTTTCGCGACTTCTTCCTTTCGCGCGTGGCTTCTTTCAATCGCTGAGTCTTTTCGTTCATTTCACGCACTTTCTGAGCGGCAATCATGGATGCTTCTTCGTGTCGCATGCCTTTCAAGATGGCTTCACAATACGTTTCCGCCGCTAAAGCCTCTGAGGAAGTGAGTTTACTCTCCTTACTCTTCTTCTTGGAAATTTTGCCGCCCGACGCGGCAGAACACGATATTTTATTCCATTTCTTCACATCTTTGAACGATGTCTTAGCACCCTTGGGAGATTGCAACGGATTGTTGTGCACTTCTCTCTTAGAAAAAGCATGCAAAACCGTTTCTTCGCGACTGAGGGCGCTGCCGGTTTTATCGTTACTGAATGACATGCCCTGTTCTTCGATAAATGGTAATAGTCCTCTCCTGGACTTTGCAACCTCCTTGAAGTCTTTCTTGCCAAGCTTTTCAGGCGTCGCATCGATGTTAACGACGTCGATATCGTCTTCTTCCTCAACCGCCGCCGATGAAAATCGTTGCTTTTTTTTCGCACACTTTGGAGACGGTTGAAACACGAGCGGACCCGGATCTTGAACTTTTTTTATCTCGTTCTCTTCTTCCTCCTCGTCACTTTCAAATAGCTGCGATGGCTGCGTGGTTTTCCTATCACCGTTTTTCTTCTCGTCGTTGCATTTGTCTGGCGAGAACATTTGTCGAAAATCGCAAAAATCTTTCGCGCCAGCGAATACGTTTCTTACTATCCCGGTCAATCGCGGCGAGGTTAAGAATCCGGTAATCCCACCAACTCCTCCTCCTCCAAAGTAACCGTGATTGTTATTATCCACCTCGATACTCTTCGATGGTACTTTCTTTTTAGCACTACCGGTAACTAGCTCCTGAAACTTGTTCTTACCGCCTTTGTGCACATTTTTGGCGGCGTCGAAATACAACCCTTCCGCTTTATCCCAATATCCCGGCGACAACGGTGCTTCCTCCATGGAAAAGATTGCTGCTGCCATCTCTCCGTCGCTTCTATTATTACTAGTATTATTACTATCTCTATTATTATCATCATTACTTTTATTCTTACTCTTCTTATTCTTGTTATCGTTACTCTTACCACCCCCTTTTTTTCTCCTTCTTCTCTTCTCGCGAGTTTTGGCGACAACGCGTGCAACGCCTCCACCAACGGGTGACCTCCTATTCCATCTTCCTCTTCTTCGTAAAACTTCCTCGCCGTTTTCGGTGCTTTAATTTTCTTGTAGCAGGACGAGTGCACTCCGGGTGGGCGTCCTATTTTGTATCGATCGATCGATTGAATGGAGGTTTTAGCGCGGCTTTCGCGGTCAGTCAAAAGAACTCGCGGGTTTTCTTGTTGATTTCTTTTTGATCGATCGAAATAAATCGACGAAAAAAACGACGAAAAAAAAAATTGACGCGAGCGACATGCGACGCGCATGGGACATCATCATCGAACCTTTACTCTTCTTCTTCTCGACCTTCCCAGATTTTGCGCGGTGCAAATCCGTCTTTTGGCTGTGCAGCAGCAAGCTCGGCTTCTCGTGATTGTGTTCGTTTTCGTACTTTGCGACGCCGTTTTCGACCTGTTTCCTCGCGGGACAATCTGGACGCGTGCATCGGTAGTAACTTCTCGGGTACGACGCCGATTTGATGTTCTTCTGACCGTATTTCCGCCACTTGTACCCGTCGTGGTCGCCGATCATGGCGTCGGTGGCGCGTCGAAAAAAGAACCTCGATCTTCGCTCCCTCTCCCTCGTCTGTATTCGTCTTTTTCGAAGAGACGACGGTGCACCCGGTGTTGTTGTTGTTGTTGTTGTCGTGTTCTTACTCTCGCGTGTTAAATATCTCTTTCTCGTCTTCTTTTGTGGGGAAAAGAGAGGACTTTTGAGGCGACACGCGCGAAAAAAATCCGCTCGATGTGGGAAAACGAACGGACGTTTTTTTTCACAGACACAAGAGACAGAAGAAGCTCCTTCGAGCACACAAAAACACACAAAAGGGGTTTGAGGTTTCATTCTGTGGGACCAATCCAAAAAGAGAGGAGGAGGACGCTTATTTACACTTGGGTGCTATTGATGAAGACGTCTTTGGAAGCACACACACACACACACACACACACACACACACAAATACTAATCGTCAGAAAAAGAGAGAGTGGTCTTTACCGAGAGTAAAAATATGGGCGTCTTGCGGGTCAAAGGTGCGTCCTTCTTCGTCGTCTTTTTCTCGTTCGCGCTCGTTCGCGGAGAAAAAGACGCGCTCGATACTTACGATACCGCGACGACTTTGAATCGAACGGGATCTGTTTTGATTTCGAAGGGATCCAAAAAGTTTGAGTATCTTTTCTTTTCCCCCGGGGGGAATTCTTTTGATGATTGATGTTTTGAAACGCGGTAGAATCCACCGCGCGCGCGTGCCGACGCGTTCGTTCTCTCCGCACTCACGCGCACGTTCTCTCTCTCTCTCTTTGTCTCCCTTTTTGCACGCGTCTCAGTTTTGGAGCTCGAAACTCCGGTGGAGGACACGCAGAATACGAAATATTGCGCGGTGAAAGTGGAAATACGGGACTCGGTGGACGAAGATGCGCCTCGTCAAAAACGAAAAACGGAGATGAAGGAAGTGTTTGACCACCGAATCGACTTCTCGGACGCGTTTGAGTTTGCCATCGACGAAGATAAAGATGAACAATTAAGAATTTTATTGTTTAAACAAAAGACGAGTTCGTTTATTGGCGGGAAGAAAGCGGTGGCGAATGCGGGATTCCACGTGAAGCAAATCATATCGAAGTGCGAACTCTTTGACGGCGAAATCGACAAGATTTTCGACTTGTTCAATCGAGAAGGAAGCGCGGTTGGTGGGCAAGTGAGGTTGATTTTGTCGTACTTTCCGGATAAAAAGAAACCGGAGAGAACTGGGAAGGACGGGAAAGGTGCGATTCCGGATTTCAGGGACAAGCAATATTCCGAGGAAGAGAATGCCGCGGCGAAGAAGATTCAAGCTTCATTTAGAAAAACCAGAAAAACGAATAGAGGAGGTGGAAAAGCGAAAATCTTGATGGGTGCGTTGTTTTCCTTCGGCATCTGGGCGCTCGTGAACAACAACCAAGAGGCAGAAAAAGCGAAGAAAGATCCAAAATATACGAACAAAACAAGAAAACGTTGAACGAGAAGCTTTTCGAGAAGAAGAGCGACGGCGATACGAAAAAGAAAGGCGCGGATAAGAAGTCGTTAAGAACAGTTCGTTTGACGACGGCGCGACGACGAAGACGCGTGACTTACTGCTCGTGTAATTCCTTGTATCGATCTTTTACTCAGGCGTGCGGCGCGCGTGTGTATATATAATAACTATAACTTATTAACTGTACTTTTTTGCCCGAAGATGCGAAACGAGATGTTTTTTTTTTCCAGGACAAATTTCTTGTTTTCCTTTCCCTTCGTCGTCGTCAAAAATCCGCCTCGGGTGCAATTTTACGCGTACTCCGCTGAAACACACAAATATGGTAGGTGTTTTCTCTATTCGTTCGTCAACGTCGCCTCATCGTTCGCGGAACGTGCGATTGGATGCATCGCGCGCGCCGTTTCGGTTCCGGAGAGGGTCGCGCGCGTTCGCTCGTACCTCCGCGTCGGGCGTCGTCCGACGGACTTTGTCGCGCTTCTCTGTGTGATAAAAATCAATCTCCTCGAGAATGGGTTTTACGGTGGACGGAGAGTCCGCGAGGAAGGATCGCGATGTCACTTTGAACGGCTCCTTTACATCGAGGAATACTTTGTGAATGCGCATCGGACCTCGGTTGCGTCGCGATACCTTCGCGAGGGTCGAGTATTCCCGCGTGGAGATTTGACATTTTTTTTGCGCTAAGCCCTGTGTCTTGAGAAAACCCGTTCGTTCTCGACCGCGTGATTTCTTTCCCTCCTCTCCTCTCTCTCCTCGGCGATTCACCGTCGATATCATTCGCTAACCTTCTACTTCACCTCGATCTATCAATATCACAGCCGAAACAAATTGCTGATATCAAAGATTTTCTTTTGAAAGCGCGACGCAAGGACGCCAAGTCGGTGAAAATCAAGAAAACCGGTTCCGTCACAAAGTTTAAAGTTCGCTGCTCCAAGTACTTGTACACGTTGAGAGTACAAGACCAAGACAAAGCGACGCGATTAAAACAATCCTTGCCACCGGGAATCAACATCATCGACATCTAAACACATTAGATCTCGAATTATTATCGATAGTTGTGGGTGGTAAATACGATAGTTTTTAGTCTTTCTTTTAGTTTGTAGGTTCGAGGGAGTTTGTGTTTGCAATAAAATATTTTCTTCCTTCATCATCATCATAAATATCCGTCGATGTACGCCCATCGCATTCTTCGCCTGATCACATTGCTGTTGCCGTTCCTCGCTGGGCGTGCTTCCGCATCATCGGAAGAAGAACGTCCCAAAGTTAAGCACGCAGAACGTCTGCTCTCTAAACTTGATCCCGACGGCGAGCTTTTGCTGAGAGCGAGCGACGCGACCAGAGAAGCTGTCTTGGGAGCCCGGACTCTGTTACCTGAAGCGACTGAAAATTTTCGAGACCGCATACTTCAATGGGCCCGTAAACCGACCGTTGCTAAAATACTACGCAATCCTCCAAGCGCTTCGCAAGGCTTAACCTTTGAACGTTTATCGAGACGAGTGAACCAAAAACTTGAAGAAAAATTACGAGAGCACGACGAGTGAGAAAATAAATATACAAATTTACATGTTCAACGTTTGCTCTAACAGTTTTCTCTCTAAAATCAGCATCAATTCCTTCAACCATTGCTCCTCTCTCGCGACTTGCTCCGCGTATTCGCTCGGGTCGCCGAAGAGCCATTTTGACATATCCGGTGCCGTGTTGGGAGTGCCGTCGACTTCGACAGCCACCGTGGATGTTTTGCCGCCTTTTTGTAACCGTTCGAATTCTTCGTCGCGCCAGTTTTGATATTTTTGGAGCTGTTCGTACGCTTCTTTGTACCGTTGAGAGTGATACAACAAAACGCCATAGTCTCTGATATTTTCCGGTTCGGCCACGAGCGCTAAACGTTCAGTCGCGCGGATGGCCATTTCCAAATCACCGAAGGGTCTACCCGTAGGTTGAATGATCCCAACACCTTTTACCGCGGTTTGCATTCTATCTTCGCTCCCGAAAACGGCAGAACGAAGCGCCAATTCAATGCCCGTATCTCTTCGATCGTCCCAAGTCCACGGCCAAAACGACCTTTTCAGTGCTCTCAGTTGCATTTGAATACTCATTTTTGGTGTACACCATCTCGCGTCCGCGGGTATACCGAGATTAAGGTAATCGTCCTTGGTAATCCCCCACGGCGTCCGAGGTAACACATCCGGATCTAAACCTCTTGAATTTGATATCAAAACGTACACTTCGTCTTTCAAAATCTCTTTCGTTCGTAAAATCTTTACGCATCCCATATACAATGTCGCTAAACTCGCCGGGATGCCTACTTTTTGTGCAATGACGTGATGAAAATACGTCCTGTACGGTGAAAACGCCTCCATCCACCCAACTGGAGGCTTATACTGATGCTCCTCGTATAAATATCTCTCCAACGCTTTCAACACCATCCTATCGTCGTACTGACCATTAAAATACGCGATATCTCGCATCTCGAACTCATCCATTAACTTCTGCAACCTTTTCACGTATGCCTCATGTGGTAAACACACCGACGTCCTCGATTTAAATGCGTCATCTTCCACCGCGATGAATAAAGACGCTAACACCGCATCGCAATTAAGCATCTCGTTACTATTCTCGCACTTTTGTATCTCGTCCAATAAACCGGCTCGCGAGGCTCGAACGAACGGTTCCCATGTCTCTTTCGCGGTGGAAACTTTACCAAAATCGCCTTGGACGAACGCTTTTTGAGCTTTCAACTCTTCCTCGGAATATTCTTTCGATTCTCGATTCGTTCCGGAACGGCCGGCTTTAGAGAACTGTCCTTTACCGTTGGTGGCCTCCTCCTCCTCCTCGTCGTTCCGTTGCGCTCGCATCGTCGTCGTCGTCCTATTCTTGGCGTTGGACCGAGGATTACGAGTACGACGATGCGTTCTTCGTCGACGATGATGCGCGAGCTGCATCTGCACCCCGCGCGCGGTCGTGGTGGCCGACGATATCGAGGCGCCGTTTACCATCGCGACGGGTTCCACTCTTCGCTCTGCTTTTTTTGTTGTTGCGCGTGCGCGTGCGCGTGCGCGTGTGGTGGTGTATCGAAACGAGAGAGAGAGAGAGAGAGGGAGAGGAATGGATATTATTCATCGCACCTCACAAAATATACAAAGAAAAACAGTGCAAGTGTTTAGGGTATCAAAAGAGATCTCTAAAAGAGAGAGACCCAAAGAAGAAGAAGAAGAAGAAGAAGAAGAAGAAGAAGAAGAAGAAGAAGAAGAAGAAGAAGAAGAAGAAGAAGACAAAAGTTCCACACGAATAAAAGAGAATGAGGGGGGGGGTGCGATGACGGCGCCGCAGCACCCACCACCACCATCGGTGGCGTCTCATCGAACGGCCGCGGTGCACGTGCTCCACCACCCACGCGACGTTGGGAATCGAAAACGAGCGATCGTAAACGCATTCGTCGTCGTCGCGACTATTGTTTGCGTGATTGTGTTCGAAGACGTCTCCGCCGTGGCCAGGAAATTTTCTAGAACGAACGGCATCGTTTCGTCGCGGGAGAGAGACGGGAGAGGCATCGAGAGAGGCGTTCGCGCGAAAGAGCGCGAGGACGAGCAACCTCCGGTGGTCGTCTCCATCGGTGGTGCTGGTGAAGACGACGAAGAGGACTCTTCCAGTGACGACGAAAAAAGCGAAAAGATATTCACAACAGAAATATCGAAAGAACAAGAACATGAAGAAATTGAAGATAAAGAAGAGGATTATAATGACGACGAAGACGACAAAGACGACATTTCGGGTAGTATAAATAGCGTGTACGTGCAATCGTATGCCAAATGGATGCGCAAACAACGAAAAAATATGCGACGAGTACGAGGGAGGAAACAAGCAACGTTCTTCGATTTGCGCTCAGACTGTCACGAAAAGTGTCTCAACGGCGGCAAATGCGATTATTTTAGCGGCAAGTGCGAATGTCCGGTTGGGTTTAAAGGCCCAGCGTGTGAAGATGAAGAAAGGACGTTCCCTTGTAGCGATAGTGTAGAGCTAAGGTGTTCTCACGCGTGCGATGTGACGAGAGGTTTGTGCGTATGCGGAGAAGGCACGAAACATCCCACGAGAGTGTTGCATCAGTGGCCGTTTTGTAATCCGGATATGGAGAAGTATGGAAAAGAAGAGTGGTGGAAAGGAAATGGAGATATAAACGATGGTTACATCGTGAATAAAAATAGTAAAAAGTTGGAAGAATTGAAATCAGGCAGAAGAGAGTGGGGAGGATTGCCGACGTTTGCGATGGTGTACGGCAGAGAAAATCCGAGCGTAACGAGTTTGAAAGTAGAAACACCATTTCTCGAGCGCGCGCGAGAGGGTGTTTACGATGATAGTGGCGAAACAGAACAAGAAAGTATAACGAAAGGGAGAGAAATCGCACAGGCGCTCCCGTCGTGGTGCGATGCCGATTCTGTTCGTACGTTTGATCCGGTTCGCGAGAAAGACAATAGGCTCAACGTGCATCCTCAAGTCGTGAGAAACTTTCGAGATTGCATCAGTAAATGTCCAGGAAGTAGATACGGCAAAGCATGCGAAAAAATTGTCCCGAGTTGGTGTCCAAACCAATGCAGTGGAAACGGCGAGTGCGACGATGGTTTCTGTATGTGTAAGAAGGAGTTTTGGGGTGCCGACTGTTCGCTTTCGGTGCCAAACAGTGTAAGTTCATCGTCGTTGCGAATGATAGATTCAGTGCACTCCGTACACTCAAAACTTGAAAGTAAACGTCCTTTTATATACGTGTATGAAATGCCTTCGGAGTTCACCTCACATTGGACGAAATACGTCAACAGAGGCGAATTTGTGTGCGGTGATAGATTTTATGAGAAACCGAACGAGAATGACAACTACGACAACGTTTCTCGGCCGCCATTTCCAGAAAGACCGACGGAATGGTTCTATTCCTTGGAAAATACGCTTCATGAGTTCTTACTCAGGTCAGTGCATCGTACGATTAATCCCGAGAACGCGGACATATTTTTCATCCCGCAATACGGAACTTGCTACCGTTATGCGTATCAAACGCCTTCGGCAGCAGTGTCACTTTCTCTGATCAAGACAAAGCCCGGTTCTCGACCACACGCAGCAAATCTCTTTTTAGAGCGAGTAACCGAGTACATTCGAAACATTCCATTCAATAATAATAATAATAATAATGAGGAAAGGAAAACACAGTCGTATTTCGATAGAAATGGGGGTCGAGATCATGCGGTAATCGCCGCCTATGACGAAGGCGCGGTCCACTTTCCGGACAGCATCGCCAATGCGATCTTCATCACGCACTGGGGAAATACCGGTAATCCGCGCAACAATTCGCACACGGCGTATTTACCAGATAACTGGGATGAGCTTGTGAATGAAGGGATCGTGACTGGATCGTGGCGCGCGTACAATCGGAATAAAGATATCGTCGCCCCTCCCTGGTCACAGCCGAGGACTAACGAAGTCCGAGCACCTGCGAACGTGAACGGTTGGACACCAACGGCTGAAAGAACGACGTTATGTTTCTTTAGCGGAAATCTCGGCTTGGAAAAACCGTGGGGCGAAGATTATTCACGCGGTTTACGTCAAACTATTGCGAGAAGTTGGCAAAATGTCAGCGGTTTCGACATCCTCATGCACTCGAATGACTACTTGGAAAGAATAGGCTCGTCCAAGTTTTGCCTCGCGCTTCCGGGAGATGGCTGGAGTGGGGGTCTCTCCGTCTACATTCGAAATGGCTGCGTGCCGGTCATTGTACAGGACGGTGTCGACATGCCGTGGGAAGGCACGTTCCTGGATTATTCGAAATTTTCCATTCGCGTTCGTGAACGAGACATCGAAAATCGTCTCCAAAGCATCCTCGAAAGTATTACAGTTGAAGAGATCCAAAACCTTCAAAACGGTCTCAAAAGCGTGTGGCACTTGTTTTCGTACGACGTACCAAGACAACCTGCTTTTGGACCCCCGGAGAAGGACTTCCAAGGTTCCTGGTCTCCGCCTCCGGTCCGTACAGAAGAAGAAGAAGAAGAAAAGGGG
>Ga0208277_1002638_pt1 | contig 10067 bp, 9 predicted proteins | sample ETNtaG_5_FD_185782 | JGI IMG/M metagenome (GOLD analysis project Ga0208277, IMG submission 185782) | Marine microbial and viral communities from oxygen minimum zone, Eastern Pacific Ocean - ETNP201406SV205 (SPAdes) (version 2) | ecosystem: Environmental > Aquatic > Marine > Oceanic ...
ATTAAATCTAGTAAGTCAATATTTTTATTTTGTAGAGTCATTATTATATTTTGCGTCTCCGGATCACCTAATCTACAGTTATACTCCAGTACTTTCATATTATTCTTACTATCTATCATTAAACCAATATATAAAAAGCCCAAATAACCATTATCTAAATTCTTATTATATGAATTTATACCTATTATTGTGTTAACCATAATTTTCTCAATATCTAGATGTAATTTAAATACTACATTTTTATGTTCATATGACAATGGGTGGCTAATAGCTCCCATACCGCCCGTATTAGGCCCATTATTATACTCATCTCTAGACTTATAGTCTTTCGTCCATGGAAGCCCTATTTCGAAAGAGCATCCTCTATAATTACATACATAGATAGCTGATAATTCTTGCCCGTTTAAGAATTCCTCTATAACAATATAATCTGAATGATCCGAGGCTAAAAGATCGTCTATTGCATTATTTGTTTCAGTTAATGAGTTTGAAACTACCACTCCCTTACCAGCAGCTAATCCATCTGCCTTAATAACCAAAGGGTGTTTTTTATCTTTAACAAAATTTTTTGCTTCAACAGATGAAGAAAACATATCATAACTTGCTGTTGGAATTTTATAGTTATTCATAAATTCTTTTGAGAAGACTTTAGAGCCTTCTAGAAGAGCATAGCTTTTGGTGGGACCAAATATTTTAAGATTATTTTTATTAAATTCATCTACAATGCCATTCATGAGTGGATCTTCTGGACCAATAATAGTCAAATCAATTTCTTTCTTTTTAGCAAACTCTATAAGCTCAGGGATATCTTTAGTATTAATGTTTATATTCTCGATAGCTGGTTCCTGAGCTGTACCACCATTACCTGGACAGACATATACTTTTTCAACTTTTTGAGAGGAAGATAATTTCCATGCAAGAGCGTGCTCTCTTCCTCCTTGACCTATAACAAGTATTTTCATCTTCATATATTAGTGTTTAAAGACTCTAACGCCACTAAGAACCATAGACATCTTATGACTATTTACGACGTCTATTATATCTTGATCCTTAATAGAACCACCAGGCTGAATAATTGCTGTTACACCTATTTTCTTTGCTAAATCAACATTATCTCTAAATGGAAAAAACGCCTCAGAGGCCATAACACATCCTTTGAGTGAAAGACCATGATTTTTTGCCTTTGTCTTAGCAATGTTTGTAGAGTCTATACGGCTCATTTGTCCAGCACCAATACCAAGCGTTCTGCCATTTTTTGCAAACACAATTGAGTTCGATTTTACGTAACGTGCCACTTTAAATGCAAATAAAAGATCATTTATTTGATTAGCTGTTGGCTTTTTTATTGTAACAACATTGAGGTCTTTCTTTGTAAGTACAATAGAGTCAGTTTCTTGAATTAATACTTTATTTTGCAAAGTTTTCATTTCAATCCTTGAGCCGCTATTTGAAAATTCTTTTATTTCTAATAATCTTATATTGGGTTTCTTTTTAATTATTTCAGCACATTTTTCTTCATATTTAGGCGCAACTATTACTTCTACAAATTGTTGAGAAATTATTTTATTAAGTAATTTAGAGTCAAGTTTTTTGTTAAAAGCTAAAATACCACCAAACGCTGAAGTTGGGTCAGTCTTAAAGGCAAGATTATATGATTTGAAAAGACTGTTTGATTCAGCAACTCCACATGGATTAGCATGTTTCACAATCACACAAGCTGGTTTTTTGAATTGTTTAACACAAGAAAGAGCACTTTCTGTATCTACAAGATTGTTGTAGGATAAATCTTTGCCAGCAATCTGATTATAATCAAAACCAGATATCTTTGAGTTTTGAATTTTATATATTGCAGACTTTTGATGTGGATTTTCTCCATATCTCAATTGATTTTTTTTATTTAGCCTTATATCTAATATTTCAGGAAAAGTATTTTTCAATATAGAGTCTTTATTGTCAAGATATTCAAATATTTTTGCATCATATGCTGATATTTTCTTAAATACCTTTTTTGCTAATTCTAGCCTGGTTTCACTAGAAACTTTATGAGAAATTTTAAGTTCATTAATGATTTTATCATAATCGTCTGGTTCTGTGACGACTGTAACTCTTTGGTGGTTTTTAGCAGCAGCCCTCAACATTGTTGGTCCTCCTATATCTATGTTCTCTATTGCATTTTCAAAGGTACAGTTCTTTTTAGATATTGTATTTTCAAATGGATATAGATTAACTATGACCATGTCTATAAGGCAATAGTCAAATTCTTTTAGACTTGATAATGATGATTGGTTCTTTGCTAAGATGCCAGCATGAATTTTTGGATGAAGTGTCTTTACTCTACCTTCTAAAATCTCTTCAAATTCAGTAAAATCTGAAATAGCTATATTCTTGATTTTCTTTGCCGTTAAGAATTTCGCAGTGCCACCCGTTGATAGAATTATATATTTCTGGGATATTAGTTCTTTTGCTAATTTATCTATATTTCTTTTATCTGATACACTTATGATTGCAAATTTCTTATTATTTGATTTCATTTATACAATGATACCGTAATCTTTAATTCTTTTAATCAGAGTGCCTCTATTAATTCCTAGATAGCTAGCGGTTTTGGTTACATTTCCTCCTAAATGGGTTAATACAACAGAAATAAGTGATTTTTCTACTTCAGAGATAAATAAATCATGAAGATTGCTTACCCCTTGTCCATTCATCTTATTTATATAGCTTATTGTTTCGTTTTTAATAGTCTTACTGATCGAAATTGCTGTATTTTTTTTTGTTTTTTCCATCTATTAGCTACACACCCCTGTGATGTCAATGCATATGAGCAATGATTTTAATTTAGAATCGTTTTATTATATTACAGGCTTAATGAATGTCGATAAAGAGATAATTTGCTAATTTTTCTTAATAAATTGATTAAGCGTATTAATTGTAAAGTCACCATTTACAAAAAAATCACTCGTTAAGAGACTCTTATGAAGAGGAATATTAGTTTTTATACCTTGAATAACTGTTTCATCTAGAGCAAACAACATTTTCTTGATAGCTGTACTCCTATCTTCAGCGTGAGTTACTATTTTTGCTATTAATGAGTCATAACTTGGTGGAACATCATATCCAGAATAAATATGAGAATCTACGCGAACACCAGGCCCGCCTGGCGGATGAAAAACACTAACATGTCCTGGTGATGGCATAAAGTTATCTGGATCTTCAGCGTTAATTCTACATTCAATAGAGTGTCCTTTGAAAGCCACATCTTTTTGTGTGAGTGTTATCTTTCTATTTGATGCAACTAAAATTTGTTCTGAAATTAAATCTATACCTGTGACAAATTCGCTGACAGGATGTTCCACCTGTATTCTCGTATTCATTTCTATAAAACTAAATGAACCATCTTGATATAAAAATTCAAAAGTACCTGCGCCTGTATAACCAAGTTTTTTGCAAGCTTTTGTACAAATATCACCGATTTTACTTATAGCTTCTCTTGATATATTTACTGCACTAGTTTCTTCGATGACTTTCTGATTGCGTCTTTGAAGAGAGCAATCTCTTTCCCCTAAATGTATTGCATTTCCATGATTATCACATAGAACTTGAATTTCAATATGTCTAGGTTTATCAAAATACTTCTCAAAATATAAATCTCCATTACCAAAAGCATTTTCAGCTTCTGTTTTTGTTATATTCATCGCTTTGGCAAAATCTTTTGCTTGATTGACTATCATCATACCTCTTCCACCACCACCATGTATTGCTTTTAACATGATAGGAAACCCTATTTTTTCAGCTTTTTTAATATTAGATTTAATATCGTCTGGGAGAATCCCATCGTATCCTGGAATGCATGGTACACCAAATTCTTTCATAGCATTCTTTGCTTTAATTTTATCACCCATCTTTTTTAATACTTTACTGCTAGGACCTATAAATATAAATTTATTAGTTTCTACTATTTCGGCAAACTGAGCAGATTCAGACAAAAAACCATACCCTGGATGTATCGCATCTGCATTTGTTAATTCAGCTGCACTAATGATAGAAGGTATATTTAGATAGCTCTTTTTTGGATCAGCAGAACCTATACAAACAGATTCGTCAGCCATTTTAACATGTGGCAATTGTCTATCTACCGTTGAATGTACAGCAACTGTTTTAATTCCTAATTTCTTGCAAGCACGCAGTATACGTAATGCTATTTCACCTCTGTTGGCAATTAATATTTTTTGAATCATATTATTTTATAATAAAAAGAGGTTGTCCATATTCAACAGGTTCAGCATCATCAACGAGAATATCGACGATAATTCCATTTTTTTCTGCTGTAACTTGGTTCATCATTTTCATCGCTTCTAGTATACAGACAGTATCTCCTTTGCTAACTTTTTGCCCTTTTTCTACAAAAGGTTTTGAATCGGGAGATGCAGATCTATAAAAAGTTCCAACCATAGGCGAGGTAATAGCATCTCCATCAGGTATATTATTTTCAGGTGCAGGTACAACAGGTTTAGAAGCTTCGTTGATAGTTGGTTGACTAACTGGTGTAACCAATTGCGGATTAAGCTGTTGTACATTCGAAGCTCTTGAAAGCTTAATAGCTTCTTCGCCCTCTTTAACCTCTATCTCTGAAATATTAGACTCTTCTAATAATTCGATAAGCTTCTTAATCTTTCTTAAATCCATAATTATTTATCCCTTAAGTAATTTTTTGCTCTTCTCATGGCTAAACCATAACCACCAACCCCACAACCAATTATACAGCCAATGCTAATATCACTCAGAAAAGAGTTTTTTCTAAATTCTTCTCTTTCAAAAATATTTGAAATATGTACTTCTATAAAAGGAATTTTAGTACTCAAAAAAGTATCTCTTAGAGCAATACTTGTATGTGTTAATGGTCCTGGATTTATTATTATTACATCAGTTGAGTTTTTATTTGCATCTTGAATTGAATTTATAATTTCATGTTCTGCATTTGATTGAATACAATCTAGTTCATGCCCAGCATCTTCTGCGCTAGATTTGAGTTTACTCTCAATTTCACCTAGAGTTACGTCACCATAAATTTCTGGCTCTCTCGTCCCGAGCAGATTTAGATTAGGACCGTTGATAAGAAGTATTCTAGACAATTTTACCCCTAAATTGTGATTTTAATAGAAGTTAGCAGATAATTGGTGAATTTACAAGGAATTTAAATTATTTGAAGCTATAGTTTCATTTAATTTAGAATATTTTTTAAGAAAAGTCTCCGCATCTATGAAACCTACAATCCTAGCATTCCTTATTTCATTTCCATCTTTGTTGAAAAAAAGTATAGCTGGTGGTCCAAACAGTTTATGATCTTTCAAAAATTTTGTATTATCATTATTTGTTTTAGTAATATCTAATTTAATTAGGTTTAAATTTTTTAATCGTAGAGCAACTTCTTCGTTACTAAAAGTATATTTATCTAGCTCTTTGCATGCTACACACCAATCTGCATAAAGGTCCACCATTGTGATTGTTGATGCATTCTTAATTCTTGAGTAAAGTTCTTGAGTTTCAGTTACTTCGATAAACTTATTTGCACTCTCCTTTTCTATAAAACTCGTTACAGGATCAAATGTTTTGTGACTGTTAACTCCATAAATTTGGAGAGTAGAGTAGGAAATTAATAAAAAAACCGGGGTTAGACTTATTAAAGATTTATGCGTTAATGATTTAGTATAAACTAATGCAATTAGAACTGATAAGATTGCCCATAGATATGCTGCTATTTGTATTGAGACTATTCTTTCAATCAACCATATAGCTACTACTAAGAATAAAGCTCCAAATATTTTATTTATTATTTGCAGATATGACCCAAATCTCTTTATGAGCTCTGACGCGGATGTACCTAATATTAAAAGGGGCATTCCCATGCCTAACCCTAAAGAAAAAAGTGCTGCACCACCAATTAAATAATCGTTAGTTGTTGCAATATAAATTAATGCACCTATGAGGGGGGCTGTCACACATGGTCCAACAATTAATGCTGATAATGACCCCATTATTCCAACACCCACATATGTTCCAGATTTTTTTTCATTTGATTTAGAGATGAGCAAGTTTTGTATAAATCTTGGCATCTGCAGAGTTATAATATTAAACATTGATAGAGATAAAATTATAAATAATATTGCGAAACCTGATAAGACATATGGATTCTGAAGGTCAGCCTGTATATTACTCCCAGATAGAGCAATCAGAATGCCTGCTAAAGCATAAGTTAAAGACATTGAGAGCACATATGTCGCTGATAACAAAAATGATTTTCGAGTTGTAATATTATTACCTTGCCCCACTATCAGGCCAGTTAATATAGGGATCATGGGAAAAACACAAGGCGTAAATGATAAAAGAATTCCTGCTATAAAGAATAAAGTTATATTTAAAATAACAGATTGTTCAAATAATTGCTGGCTAATTAGATTATGATTAGACGGTAGGTTGGTTTTTTTAAAATAATAATTACTAAGCGTATATTCATTAAGAGAGAATTCCTGGGTAATTGGTGGATAGCATAATCCCGCATCTGCGCATCCTTGATATTTTACTATTAATTTCGAATTAGAATGTAATTTATCAATATAGATATCTGCTTTAGTAGTATTATAAAATACATCAACATCCCCAAAAAATTCATCTGTTTTTTTTATGCCGTCAGGCATATTTATTTTTGTGATTTGAGTTGTGGAATCATTTATATTGAATTCAAACATGCCAACATAAAGGTAATAACCTTTAGCAATATCCCATTTTACTTCTAGGTGATTTTTATCTACCTCTCTGATCGAAATCTTAAATGCTTCAGATGGAGATAGAAAGTCGGAATCGCTATCAGCTAAGATATCTGCGTTTAGATGTATTGGTATTAAAGTCAATATCAATATAAATAAAAAATGTTTCATATACTATCCCATTACTTCTCAGTTTCGATATATAGTATCTTATCTACTATAGAAATTTTGTCTATAAATGATAGTGTAAGAGTTGATATTATGAATATAAAGAAAATTATTACTATTTTTGTGTTACTTGTTCCAATCCTGGAAATTATCTTATTTGTCGAGATTGGCTCAGTAATTGGAAGTTTTAATACAATTTTAGTAATTATAATCACCGCTTTTTTAGGCATATATTTGATTAAATACAATGCGTCAATCTATATATCTGAAATTCAAGGTAAGCTAATGAGAGGAATAAGGCCAGACCAAGAGATATTATCGGGGATTGTGATATTTATTTGTGGAATTTTGCTGTTAATACCAGGCTTTTTAACAGACTCTATTTCAGCAATATTTCTATTCAAGCCTTTCAGGTCTTACTTAATCGGGAAATATGCCACATCAGGAAGAACTGGAAGCCGAAGAAGATCGAGTGGCAATGTTATAGATGTAGACCACACAGAAGACAAATAAAGTAATTACACTTGAAATTTAGCAAAAGGTCGCTATATTAACTATCTAAGAGCATAAAGGACTCAAATTAATAATTAACGAGGATTAATATGAAAATAAGACCATTACATGATCGTGTGATTATAAGAAGAATGGAAGAAGAGAAGACCTCTCCTGGAGGCATTGTGATCCCTGATTCTGCAACAGAAAAGCCTGTAAAAGGAGAGGTGGTAGCAGTAGGAAAAGGAAAAATACTTGAAAATGGCGATATAAGACCATTAGATGTAAAGGTAGGTGACACGATTTTATTTGGCAAATATTCAGGCACTGAAGTTAGTGTAGACGGTGAAGAATTACTTGTTATGCGAGAAGATGACATAACAGCAATAGTAAGTTAACAATTAATAGCATTTTTTAGAGGAATACAAAATGACAGCAAAAGAAGTAAAGTTTGGAGATGATGCAAGAAAAAGACTGGTTGCAGGGGTAAATGTACTTGCTAATGCAGTTAAAACAACTCTGGGACCAAAAGGGAGAAATGTAGTTTTAGATAAATCTTTTGGAGCGCCCACAGTGACTAAGGACGGCGTATCTGTAGCTAAAGAAATAGAGTTGAAAGATAAATTTGAAAATATGGGAGCGCAAATGGTAAAAGAAGTTGCGTCCCAAACTTCAGATATCGCTGGCGATGGCACTACAACAGCAACAGTAGTCGCGCAATCAATTCTAAAAGAAGGTTTAAAATGTGTTGCGGCAGGTATGAACCCAATGGATTTAAAAAGAGGTATTGATAAGGCGGTGACTGTGGCGGTTGAAAGCTTACAAAAAATGTCAAAGCCTTGCACAGATCAAAGTGCCATAGAGCAAGTAGGTACAATTTCTGCAAACTCTGATACTAATATAGGTTCTATCATTGCTGAAGCAATGGGTAAAGTTGGCAAAGAAGGTGTTATAACAGTTGAAGAAGGACAGTCCCTAGAAAATGACCTGGATGTTGTTGAAGGAATGCAATTTGATAGAGGATACTTATCGCCATATTTTGCGACTAATCAACAGAATATGACTACAGAATTAGAGGATCCCTTCGTTCTCTTATATGATAAAAAAATAACTAATATCAAAGATATGCTGCCAATACTAGAAGGAGTTGCAAAAGCGAGCAAGCCACTCTTAATTATTGCGGAAGATGTAGAAGGAGAAGCACTAGCCACACTAGTCGTCAATAGTATAAGAGGAATCGTGAAAGTTGCTGCAGTGAAAGCACCAGGTTTTGGTGATAGAAGAAAAGCTATGTTAGAAGATATAGCAATTCTAACTGGTGGCACAGTAATCGCAGAAGAGGTTGGACTCAGCTTAGAAAAAGCTGATATAAGTGTGTTAGGTACTGCTAAAAAAATAAATGTAACTAAAGAAAACACAATTATCATCGATGGCGGCGGTAAAAAAGATACGATAGAAAGTCGTGTTAACCAAATCAGAGCCCAAATTGAAGAAGCAACTTCTGATTATGATAAAGAAAAAATGCAAGAAAGAGTGGCTAAACTTGCTGGAGGTGTTGCGGTAATAAAAGTTGGAGCTGCTACTGAAGTTGAAATGAAAGAGAAAAAAGCTAGAGTTGAGGATGCCCTTCATGCAACAAGAGCTGCAGTTGAGGAAGGCGTTGTTCCTGGTGGTGGAGTAGCAATGATTAGAGCGAGATCTGCTTTAGAAAAACTTAAAGGTGATAATTCTGATCAAGACCAAGGAATACAAATTGCTAGACAAGCTATGCAGGAACCACTTCGACAAATTGTTACAAATGCTGGAGAAGAAGGTTCGGTAATACTAGCAAAAGTTGAAGACGGAAAAGACTCTTTTGGTTACAATGCGGCAACCTCTGAGTTTGGAGATATGCTAAAAATGGGTATATTGGATCCAACAAAGGTAACTAGAACTGCTCTTCAAAATGCATCTTCTATTGCAGGATTGATGATAACAACAGAGTGCATGGTTACCGAATTAGCCTCGGATGAGCCAGCTGCTGCTGGTGCTCCGGCAATGCCTGACATGGGCGGCATGGGCGGCATGGGCATGGGCGGCATGGGCATGTAATCCAAGCTTTTTGTAATTAATACAAACTTATTTCAAAGCCTCTAATTACTAGGGGCTTTGTTATTTTTAGTTTAGTATATTATTTATGAATAAGATATGGCTTAAAAGTTACCCTAAAAATATTCCTGAATCTATAGGCGATTTATCCAATAACTCTATTTGTGATATGATGAAAAAAGCCTCAAATAAGTATTCAAAAAATATTGCATTCACAAATTTAAATTCAAAATTAACCTATAGCGATGTTGATAAGTATTCCGATAATTTTGGCGCTTATCTCCAAAAAAAATTATTTATTAGCAGAGGCTCTAAGGTTGCAATTATGCTGCCCAATTTACTTACCTATCCAGTTACATTGTTTGGGGCTTACAAAGCTGGAGCAACAATTATTAATATCAATCCATTATATAAGAGCAGAGAAATAGAAAATGCATTAAATGATTCTAATGCTGAAACAATTATAGTGCTAGATAAATTTTTAAACGAACTAGAGCTTATAATAAAAAAAACTAATATTAAAAATGTAATAGTTTGTTCTATTACTGATCTCTT
>Ga0208277_1002641_pt1 | contig 10066 bp, 8 predicted proteins | sample ETNtaG_5_FD_185782 | JGI IMG/M metagenome (GOLD analysis project Ga0208277, IMG submission 185782) | Marine microbial and viral communities from oxygen minimum zone, Eastern Pacific Ocean - ETNP201406SV205 (SPAdes) (version 2) | ecosystem: Environmental > Aquatic > Marine > Oceanic ...
GCGACATTGGTTCATGATTTGGGGCCAGGAATTCTCTGAGACCAACTTGATGGGTTACGATACTGGCGATACACACGAGATTGTTGTGACATACAACGGTGAACCTGTTGAGGACTACATGTCATTCCTGATTGAGGAAGGCGTGCAGGATGACATCATCAAGATTGAGTACCGGTCAAAGGTAGCTTAACCTCTCATCCCTTGATGACAGCGATTGGGGTCAGTCGGGCCACAGGTCGGGCGAGTCCTGCTTGAGAAGTGAGGCGAATCACGTCGTCTACATCTTTGTACGCATTAGGTGCCTCTTCCGCGATGACCCGCGGCGTCCGTGCTCGAACTTCAATCCCTTTGGATTGGAGATCTGTGATGAGTTGTTCACCATTGATTGTTTCACGGGCCGCTTTTCTAGATAGTCGACGTCCTGCTCCGTGGCAGGATGAAGCGAAGGCTTGATTCGACCCTGACTTAGGCCCAGCGAGGACCCAAGAGGCAGTCCCCATATCACCCGGTACGAGAACGGGTTGGCCTACACCAGAGAATCGAGAAGCTAGTTCAGGATGGTCTCCTCCTAGTGCCCGAGTTGCTCCTTTCCGGTGTACGCAGCATCGACAAGATACGCCATGGACCCTGTGGTCCTCGATTTTTGCGATATTGTGACTTACATCGTAGATTAGATTCACTTCGGTATCGCCACCAGAAAATTTCCGCATAGTGCGGCGGAGCCTTTCGGTGAGCGCCGATCGATTTGCAAAGGCGTAGTTTCCTGCTGCATGCATCGCATCGAGATAGGCTTCTCCCTCTTTGCTGTGGATCGGGGCGGCAGCTAGTTGGCGATCAGGGAGTCGATGCCCCCAAGATTCTGCATACCATGCATCTCCATCCTTTTGATACTTAGACTCGATTGCCTCGACATGTTCGCTACAAACCTGATGTCCGAGCCCTCTTGATCCTGTATGGATCATTGCTGTGAGACCTCCTTCAATGAGGCCGAAGGCTTTTGCAGCCTTCGGATCAACGATTTTGTCTACTACTTGTACCTCAAGGAAGTGGTTCCCACTACCCAACGTTCCGAGTGCCTTCATTCCCCTTTCAATAGCTCTCTCAGATACATTCCTCTCTTCGGATTCAAGCAATCCATTACTCTCAATTGCTTCAAGGTCCTTGTCATTTCCAAGGCCAAGATCGACGGCAGCTTCTGCACCACTGGATAGGATTTGATCCATCTGGTGTTTTTTGAGGTCCCATCCTCCTTTCGAGGAGGCGCCTGCCGGCACTGCGTTGAATAGTCGTCTTGCCATCTCTTTGAGATTAGATCCCTCGGGTTTCGGTAGATCAATGGATAGAAGGCGCACTCCACAGTTGATGTCGAATCCGACGCCTCCTGGAGAAATACTTCCACCCAATTCTCCAGCTTCGATGTCCGTTGCAACAACGCCGCCAATAGGGAATCCATATCCGTAGTGCCAATCAGCCATAGCCCAAGCATCACCTACTATACCTGGCATACTTGCCGTATTGACGACCTGTTGAGGGGATCGATCGTCGCTTAGGTCATTCCACTGGGCCTCATCAGCAATCATGCGGGCATCTGTTAGCATTTGTCCATGCTTCTTGATTCGAATCGTAACATCATCTTCCCGAATCGCATGATTACGCCATTCGGGCTCATCCATGTTCTGACGCTATGGTCTCGCTTCAAGTCGGTTGCGGAAGGTTCGCCCACTTAATGGCTGGATTTCGGGTGGCCTTGAAGTGCTTCGGTCGGGTCCAAGGGATATCGAGGTGAGGCCATGGCGTTCGGAGACATCGATGCCCCATACTTCCACGAGAATGGATTCGTTCGAACTTGCTGTAGAGTATCGGAACTCTGGTTCTGGACAAGAGATCAGAATAGGACAACTTCCGGTGACACGGATGAAGATGAATACACTTTCATTGGTGCACCGATTATCAAGGGATTTGATCAAAGGGGTAAGGCGTTGAAGGATGCGATGCGCGAGGCATTCCTAGAATTCTTCGAGAAAAGGTCTCATTCACGAGTAGCACCCTACCCAGTAATAGCTCGATGGCGTGACGATATTCATCTTACAATCGCCAGTATTGCAGATTTCCAACCTCATGTTACTTCCGGAGAAGTGCCTCCTCCCGCCAATCCATTGACTATCTCTCAGCCCTGTATTCGCCTAACTGATGTGGCTGCAGTAGGACGTTCTGGGCGTCATCTTACAACTTTCGAGATGATGGCTCATCACTGCTTCAATCGTCCACAGGATGGTGATATTCACTACTGGATAAACGAGACAATCCGTTTCTGTGACGTACTCTTTACTGAGGATCTCGGAATCGATCCCATGGAGATTAGTTATGTTGAGAATCCGTGGTCAGGTGGAGGGAATGCCGGTCCGGCTGTGGAAGTCATCGTAGGTGGTCTTGAACTAGCTACTCTTGTTTTCATGAATCTCAAAGAAGACGAGACCGGTGATGTTGAAATTAAGGGTGTTCGATATAGTGAGATGCCATTACAGATCATAGATACAGGTTATGGATTAGAGCGTTTTTGTTGGGCTGCTGCTGGCACCCCTACGATTTACGAGGCTATCTATCCAGAGACCGTTTCATGGCTTCGTGAACTTTCATCTTTTGATGAACGCTTGAGTACACTTGGCGATGTAGATGTGGATTTACTGTTAGCGGAACTTAGTCGTCTTGCAGGGATTTTGAATATTGATGTTGGAACAGATGTAGATGCGTTGTACGTCCGATTAATTGAACGCCTTTCGGAACGGAATGTCTCTCTTGATGTGGCTACGCTGAAATCAATCACAGAGCCACTCTCTTCCATCTATGCTATCCCTGATCATATGCATGCTTTGTGTAACATGCTCAATGATGGCCTAGTTCCATCCAATGCAAAGGCCGGATATCTCGCTAGGATGATGGCACGTCGCGCATGCCGTATGAAGGACGATCTTGGACTTACAATTGGTCTCGATGAAATTGGTGCTCACCACATCGATGTCAATTTGTCCGGTTCGATTGAACCTAAATCACGTCAGAATATCCTAACGATTCTTGCTTTAGAGGAATTACGATATCGTGAGATGCTTAGAGCAGGACAAGCTGCTGTAAGAACGGCGTTCAAGGATATTCCTTCAGATGCTAACAAGGTTCCCTCTGAGATTTTGTTTCGGCTCGCTGAGGAGCGTGGTTTGCAACCAGAGATGGTTGTCAGTATTGCATACGAGGCAGGTTGGCCGAATGTAACCGTCCCTGTCGGTTTTGCTGCGGATATGGCTGCTCGTCATGCAGAGCAAGTCAGGATGCTTGCAAAGCGCAAGGGTGGTGATGGAACCGGGCTTGGAGCGGGTCATCCTGCTACTATACGTTCATTCTATGATGACACCGCAGCAGTCCAATTTGATGCGAAGGTACTCTCTTGCATTGAAGGAATTGATGCTATTTCAACAGGCTCTGAATCTCTTGGCAATGCGACGCACGCTATAGTTCTCGATCGTACCTTGTTTTACCCTGAGGGCGGGGGGCAACTTTCAGATCATGGTGTTCTTTCAGATGGGTCGGCCTCAGTACGAGTTGTTGATGTCCAAATCGATGGTGATGTAATCTTACATCTGACAGATGGACCTCTAGCGACTGGTTCGGTTCAGGGTGAAATTGACTGGTCTCGAAGGAAGCAACTTATGGATCACCACACTGCTGTTCACATTGTAGGAGGTGCCGCTCGTCAGATTTTAGGAGACCATATTTGGCAAGCCGGGTCAAACAAAGGTGCTAGATACGCACGTCTTGACATCACTCATCACAGTCGTCTTGAGCGCGAGGTACTAGATGCAATCGAGGACTTGGCAAACGAAGTCGTTGCTTCAAGTCCGACTGTGGAGAAGTTACTAATTCCTCGCGCTGAAGCTGATGCAAACTTTGGTTTCGAACTCTATCAGGGCGGACCCCCAAAGCATTCTGAAATTCGTGTGATTCGTATTGGTGAATTCGATGTTCAGGCATGTGGAGGTACTCACCACGATGATGCAGGCATGGTGGATTACGTCCGTGTCATCCGTTCGAATCTTGTGCAAGATGGAGTAGAACGACTCCACATTCTTGCAGGTTCGGCAGCACGAGAACATGCAAAGCAACAGGAGGATCTACTGTCGCGTAGTGCTGATGTTCTTGGTGTTCAAGCGGATGATCTCCCGGCTACAGTAGGGCGTTTCTTCAATGAATGGAAAGAGCAGCGGAAGAGAATCGAAGCTCTAGAAGCAGAGATTGTCAGACTTCGTACCTCAGGTAGTGATGGCGGAACCACAGAGGTAGATGGGGTTAGAATTGTTGTAATGGAAGTCGATGGTGGTATGAAGCAGATGCAAGCTATGGTCAAGGAGCTCACCTTAGACCCTTCAAATCCAACTATTGCAGTCCTAGGCAGTCGAGATGGAGGAGGAAAATTACTTGCTGCAGTCACCGAGGGAACAGAAGCGACTAACAGGGTTGATGCTGGTTCGCTAATTCGTGAGATTGCCCCGCATATTTCGGGTGGTGGCGGAGGTCGTCCAACATTCGCTCAAGCCGGTGGTTCAAATCCCAATGGTCTCGATGCGGCCCTTGATGCCGCTCGAACTCTTCTTGGATTGTAATTCAATCTGAGTTGTCAAGTAATCCTTCCATCGATAGCAGGCCACCTTGTAGACCCGCAAGTATCCCCCATTCAAGGATTGCAGCTAATTCAAGATACATCATCAAAAAGGGAATGCCAATCAAGATGCCAGACCCGATACCAAGTATCAAACTCCAGCGTCGTACATCTCTTGCAGGGAAACTAAACACAAGTCTTGTGTCATCATCTTCGCCTATTATCCAGTGAGCAGCGAGAATCCAACCAAGGCCACTGGAAAATATGATCACAGCAAGGATATGATGGGAGAGTGGATACACTGTGAACGGTAGATGAACAAGTAGCATAAGGCAGATGCCATTTGTAACGCCTATGCCTGTTGCAACATATTCAAACCAAGTTCCATTCTTATTCAATGGCCCCCCTCTTCTTCCCATTCTGATGACCAACCATGTTGTAAGCAGTCCACAACTGGTAAATCCAATCTTGAACAGATGAATTTCCGGTTCGTAGATGCCTCCAGAGGAGATAAAGGAAGGAAGCCCCTCAAACACAAAAGAATCGATGAAAGGTGCGAGTGAATCTCCAAGGTCGAATATCCCATCACGTTCACCTCCTCCTGTTTGCATCAAGATTTGAGTCACGATTGCTGTGAATACACCAATTCCCACAATCAAACGGATATGGTGTCTACGAACTAATTCGAATCCGTTCATGCTCTTCCCTCTAGATTCTTCAATGCCTTTAGGGCCTCCTCATCAAATTGAGATGCGGCACGTTGAATTGCCTCATCTAGAGTAAACCAATCTCCCTCCTCAATTTCATCAGGTTTCGGTTTAAGCTCAGGTCGTTGGTTAAGATCAACAAGGTATGTGAATGAGACATATTGGATTCCCTCGCTACTGAAGATCCGTTCTTGGATGTGACAAAAGTCGTCTCCAGGTAATGCATCTCCTGATTCACCCATTGGATCTGCAATCGAGATATCGATTCCCATCTCCTCGTAAGCTTCTCGAATTGCTCCGTTTCTTGGATGTTCAGCATAATCTAGGTAGCCACCAGGTAGAGTCCAGAATCCTGTGAAGTGCCCCCGAAGCACTTTCCCAAGGAGTACATGGCCCTCTGGGTCCCGGATAATGACTTTGGCAACCAATCGGTGAATCGTTCTGTAGACGGATTCTCTAGCCAATGGGTGTACAGCTGAATCTGAGATTACATGGTCTTTCCATGCCCAGTTTGCAGGCCATTCAATACGGGGTGTTCCATATTTGACGACATGGATTGTTTTTCCATCGTCCATTCGATTGGTTCGCTTCACATCCCATTCAAATCCCATATCTCGGACTTCATCTTCTGATGGAAGACGAAGTAGCCAACCATTGGGGCCATTTTCTGTTCTACCCGGTAATGGAATCTGAGGTCCTTGTCCGTGCTCGTCTACGAGGAGAATCTTCCCGTCGTGTTCGAGATGGAGGTACACCTCGTCATCCATGATACTGGGTAGTGGCGCCCCGTCATCAACCCGACGATTAATTCAACGTTCCAAATTGGTCTGTTGCCTACAAAAGGTCACTTACAGCCTCTCGTTCACTGAGGAGTGCCGCTACATTTTCATCGATTTTCGCCTGTGCGAATGTGTCAACAGAAAGGTCGTCAACCACAATCACCTCTCCGCCTTCACATCGACATGGGAAACTAAAGACAATCCCATCAGGTACCCCATACCAACCTTCTGAAGGAAGTGCGACAGAAACGATTCGCCCATCAGATCCTTGCCACCAATCGCGCATATGGTCTACAGCAGCCGAAGCAGCAGATGCGGCGGAAGATGCGCCACGAGCCATGATAATCGCCTTTCCACGTGTTGAGACAGTATTGAGGAATTCACCCTGAAGCCATTCTTCATCGAATACTTCAGTCGCTGATTTGCCACCAACTGTCGCCATCGATGGGTCTGGATACATCGTATTGGCATGATTTCCCCAAATGAATACGTCTTGAACTTCTGAGGCTGGAACACCGGCACGTTCTGCCATTTGTCCCACCGCGCGATTTTGATCGAGGCGAGTCATGGCTGTGAACTGTCGAGGAGGGATGCTTGGTGCATTTGCAGAAGCGATTAGTGCATTGGTATTACACGGGTTGCCAACAGTAATCACCTTCACCTTGCGAGAAGCTACAGCATCAATTGCCTTGCCTTGACCTACGAAGATAGGTCCATTGGCAGCGACAAGATCGGATCGATCCATGTCCTTAGTTCTCGGGCGTGATCCGACAAGGAAGATTGCATCTGCTTCGTTGAATGCAACTTCTGCGTTATCCGTGCCTACGATGTCGTGCACCAGTGGAAATGCAGAGTCCCTTAGTTCCATGATTACGCCCTCGAGACGCTGCATCCCAGGGGGGATTTCCAGTAGTTGAAGAATTACTGGCTGATTGGATCCAAAGCAATCACCGCTTGCGATTCGCCACAATAAGGCGTATCCAATGTTTCCAGCCGCTCCAGTGACGGCAACTCGTATAGGCGCTTGAGTTGTCATGCCCGCGAATGCTGAGGTTCCGTCTATGACGATTGCCCCACCGTAATGCGGATTATTGAAAGGGCCCTAGGTGTCAGAGATGATTGTGGATATCGGTCCAAAAAAGCCGATGTGGGCATTATTACTCCTAATTCCTGCTCCATCAATAGGTGTCCTTGCAAATGGTGTCCTTGCAGAATCAGATATTGCTGTATATGCTCTGATTGGGCTTGTCATCTGGATGATTTGCAAGGTATGGATTGTAGCATTCCCAGCATTCTGGCATCGGCGATTCGATCGGGGTGAATTCGGGTTCTCACCTCTTGCTGAGGATTCAGGCCTACGGCCGTGGTTGGAGGGGATTCTACTTGGGGGGGCACTTTCAACAGTACTCTTCGTAACTTTCCTTGCAGCAAGGCCTCATATCAATCTGGTAGAGATAGGTACGTCTATTCGAGAAGTAGGCCTCGATTCTTGGCCCAAAGTGATTGCAGCCATCCTGTTCTGGGTCTTCATCAATAGCGTTGTTGAGGAGTATGTGTATCGTTGGTTTATCACAAATCAGGCGGCTTCAATCATAGGAGATTATCCAATTCGTGTTGGGGCGATTTCAGTTGTTGCGTTCACACTTCATCATTTTGTGGCAGTGGCCCTCGTTGCTCCATCATTGTGGATAGCCTTGCTCGCTGCTGCTGCTGTCGCTATAGGTGGTGCAGCATTTTCCTTCCTTTATCATCGTCACAGTTCCATTTGGCCAGCATGGGCGTGTCATGCGATTCTCGATGTGGTTGTCTTTGGGGGCGTTGCATGGATTGCTCTTGTCGCGACATGAGCCAAGAATTCTGAATACATAGAGTTCAAATGCCGGTTTCAGATGGCTGCAAATATTCCGATTGGGAAGTGTTGATGATGGATTTTGTTGTGCTGTTGAAGCAGGTTCCCAAGCCGAAGGAGATGCGTGTAACCGCTGAAGGCACATTGGATCGTGCATCCGCTCCAAGTCAGATCAATCAGGACTGTCAGCATGCTCTTGAGATGGCTCTTTCGATGAAGGACGCCTATGGTGGTCGCGTAGTGGTCGTATCTATGGGTCCTCCGAATTTCCAGATGTCTCACATTACCGCGATGGAGCGCGGAGTGGATGAAACAGTCCTTCTCTCTGATCGAAAGCTCGGTGGTTCTGATACCTGGGCTACAGGATATGCTCTTTCTGGAACTCTCAAGCATATTGGTTACAGCTCAGAGCGTAATGATTGGCTTGTCATGGGTGGTCGTCAGACTACCGACGGAGATACTGCACACGTACCAAGTCAAGTCGCAGAAAACCTTGGCATACCTCAGGTGACTCTTGTAGAGACCTGTGAGGTTGTGGATGGTTCGGCAAAGGTTCGTCGAATCGTCGAAGGTGGTAGTATGGATCTCAGTATGCCACTACCTTGTATGCTTTCCATTGCACCGACAGCCGCTCCTCTTCGTGGCCGTAACATGAAGGCTGCAGTTGCAGTCAAGAAGCATGTCACAAAGGACCAACGTGGCAAGGACACATTCAAGGAAGGTGCGCCAATATTCCGACTTCTTTCAGCAGATGATGTTGAACTTGAAGGCACGAAAATCGGTCTTGCTGGATCTCCAACCATAGTTGCTGCTGCTCCAAGGGTAGAGAAAGCTTCTCGTGATCTCCAGTTAACCGATTCTGATGGCCTAATTGGCGTCGTGGAGGGATGGCAATGAGTGACTGGCCAGAGGACGCAACTGTTCAGAGGTTCAGTGATGCTACTTCGTCAGAAGGAGTCATGGTCTTCGCCGAGATGGTGGATGGTCATCTTCTCAATGTTGGCCGAGAACTAATGGGGCCAGGGCGCGAGATGGCAGATCATCTAGGCGTAACTCTCTCTGCTGTTCTCATCCACCATTCTGTAGGTGATGCTCCACAGGATCTCATATCCCTTGGAGCGGACAAGGTGATTGTGGTTGAAGATGCTCGATTAGAGCATTACACGACCCTCCCATATGCGCGCGCGCTCTCAGATTATCTTACAAATGTGCATCGCCCTGAGATTCTCCTCATGGGTGCTACAACGACCGGTCGGGATCTTGCTCCACGGGTTGCAAGTCGTGTTGATGCGGGCGTTACAGCCGATTGCACGAAACTAAGCGTCGGTCCATTCTACCACCGCAAGACAAAATCAGTCACAACACACATGCTTGAGGCTCATCGACCATCCTTCGGTGAATCGAAGTTAGCCTGTATCATGTCTAACCCCGAACAGTTGTGGGCTCCTGCAATGGCAACAGCCCGCCCAGGTATTTTCGTTGCTCCTGCGTCCGATTCCTCAAGAACTGGTGATGTGGAGGCCTTTACTCCGGATTGGCAGGATGGAGATTTCTCTGTCGAAGTGATGGATGTCCGCAGAGGCGGAGGCGAGCGCGTCGATTTAGGGCACTGCAAGATTGTTGTCGCCGGTGGAATTCCATGTGGACAGACTGGGTTCCGAGAAATTCACGATCTTGTTGATGCTCTCAAGGCACAGGGATTGGATGCAGAATGGGGTGCAAGTCGAGCTGCTGTTGATGCAGGTCATGCGCCAAGCACGCGTCAGATCGGTCAGACCGGTCAGAGCATCCGTCCTCCAGTTTACGTCGCTGTTGCAATTAGTGGTGCACCTCAACACACTGCCGGGATGAAGGATAGTGAACGGATTGTTGCAGTAAATACGGATGAATCATGCACGATGGTTCAGTCTGCAGATGCAGCCATCATTGGGGACTACCGCGAAGTTGTTCCTCAACTTACTGAGAAGGTAAAATCAGGGTTCACCTTTGGCCTCTGAGCAGTTAGACCATGACTATCCAATCCTCTCTCAGGTTCGGTTCTAATCGTCTTGACGATTTTGAGAATGAGGATATATAGATGGATTGG
>Ga0208277_1002644_pt1 | contig 10062 bp, 6 predicted proteins | sample ETNtaG_5_FD_185782 | JGI IMG/M metagenome (GOLD analysis project Ga0208277, IMG submission 185782) | Marine microbial and viral communities from oxygen minimum zone, Eastern Pacific Ocean - ETNP201406SV205 (SPAdes) (version 2) | ecosystem: Environmental > Aquatic > Marine > Oceanic ...
GGGATCGCGATTACCGTCGTCGGGGTGTATTGCGTCGCGAGAAGTCGCGCGGACGAACGGGAGGAGGAAACGCGGCTTTCGTCGTCGTCCGCGACGTCAATTGCCGACCCAGTGGGAGAAGATGAACACAAACGCAAACGAGAACAAGAACACAGCGTTGTCGTGACCGCGCCGGATGCCGTCCCGCACAGACCTTCGCTCGATCAATGAAATAGTCGCGTAGCTTTTGTAGTACTAGGGTTGAAATAGATAGATGATAGTAACGTTCGTTGTCAAACGAATTGGAGAGAGCAAAACACTCGAAGCACTTCAGAAGTTTGAGGTGTGTGAGGCAACACTAATACGCATAGCAGTAGTACGGTTGAAATAGATGAGAGTTTGGAGAGCACTTAACACTCAAAAAGCAAGCCTTTTTTGGTAGAAGTTTAAGGTATGTGAGGCCTCAAAAGCCCTATCCATTCCCAGCTCGAGACCACTCCTCGCGTCGTCAAAACAAGCGCTCTTCGAAGAGACCAAACACCGACGCAATGTTTCGTCACGCACTCGCGCGTTCTTTGCGAACGTCCTCGTCTCGCGCGGCAAAAGCCGCGACCGCGGTTCGATGCCTGGCCTCGGGTCCTCCTCGAAACGCGACGGAAATCTCGGACGAATTGTTGAACAAACTCGGCTCTTTATCTACGCAAGCCTTGATCGATGGGTTGTGGGTGATGGGATGGCCAACCTCGCACATCATGGGCGCCAGGCCGCTGACGGAAGGACAACCGAAAACGATCGGGAGGGCGATTACCATTCAGTTTGTCCCGCAAAGGCCAGATATTATGAAAGATAAACCGCCTGGGATGGAAAGTCCGGAATACGAAGCGTTCGAGCTCGCCGGGCCGAAAGAGGTGGTGGTGATGAACTCTGTGGGCCCGTGGGAATCCGTCGGTGGAGACATCAAGTTTTTACGCTTGATGCAAAAGAAAGTCGCGGGTTTAGTCACGGATGGGTCGGTGAGAGATACGGCGGTGTTGAGAGGGTACGGGTTCCCGGTATTTTCGCACTCGACGACGCCGAGACAAGGGCCGCACGAACACCAACCGTGGGCGTGTAATGTGGTGATTAATTGCGGAGGGGTCACTGTGAGACCAGGGGACGCGATTATTGGGGATCAAGACGGGGTGGTGGTTATACCGGCAGCGGTGGCGCAGGACGTGTACGATATCGCGCACTCGAGAGAGATTATTGAGGACGTGGTGAAGACGGAGTTGGAGCAAAATCCAGGGCCACCGGGGAGATATTATCCGTTTCACTCGAAGATGATCAAGGAGGATTCGCCGTTGGGGAAGTTATTGACAAGTAAAGGGATCACACCGACCGGAGGGTTCATGAAAGGGATACACTCCGTGGCGAGAGGCGGCCAAGAGAAATATTTCAGTAATTATTATAGAGGAGGAAAGAACATCAGTAGCAAGAGAAACAATACGAGAAACAGTAAGATCGGTAGCAGTAATACCATATTTAAGCGCAACATGTCGTCGTACGTGAGATCGCAATCGGATTTCGACGAAGTTATGAAGACTGTTCTTCAGCACAGAGCGTGTGCGGTGTTGCGCACGATGCACGAAGGTAAAGCCGAATTAGCGATGGACGCCGCCGTGAAAGGTGGGTTTAAACTCGCCGAATTCACGTTGACGACGCCGGGGTGCTTGGACGCGGTCTCGAACTTTGCCAAGCGCACGGACGTTTTGACCGGTTGCGGGACAGTATTGAACGTCGATGATGCGAAGAAAGCTATGGACGCCGGCTCGAGATTTATCGTTTCGCCGGTTTTAATCCCGGAAGTTGTGGAGTGGTGCAAGGAGAACAACATCGTGTGTATGCCGGGTTGCCAAACGCCGACGGAGTTACATTACGCGTACACCTTGGGTGCACCGATCCAAAAGTTGTTTCCAGGCGTCGCCGGCGGTCCAGCGTGGGTGAAAGCCGTCTCTTCCGCGTTGCCGCATTTGAGAATCAACCCGACGAGCGGGTGCGATTTAGAGACGTGCCAGGATTATTTGAGAAACGGTGCGTCGTCGGTAGGTTTTGTAGCGCCGGCGTTTGATCAAGATAAGATTAAAAACGGCGATTGGGATGGCATCGCGGCGACGGCGAAGGCGTTGACGGACGCCGTAAAAGCGGCGTGAACATAAACTTTTCATTTCTCTATCGATGCTACTTCTACTACTACTATTACAACAATTTACCGCTTACTTTACTACGCGCATAAATCAATCAATAGTCGTCAACCGTCTTCCGGATTTCTTCGACCGGAAATACCGTCGGTCTATATTCGGGCACGTATTGTGCCCTTTTGACGTACTTGAACAGCTTCGTGTCATGTTCATCATCCGATTCGATAATTTTCACCACGCTTCTTTTCGCTTGGCCTTCCTGGGCGGCTTGTTTTATGACCCTGACGGCAACTCTCGCCGAGATGTTTCGAATCTCTTTAATCATCGGGAAAACACATCCTTTTCGAATTTGGTCTTCGGTGAGCATATCCGCGATTGCTTTGGCCGAAGACACGAGCATTTCCTCGGAAATCGTCTTTGCGCCGCTCAACACCGCGCCTAATCCGAGTCCAGGGAAAATGTACAAATTGTTCCCTTGGTTCGCTCGCATCACTCGTCCCGAGACGCCGCTTTTTGCGTCTTCAAACGGGGACCCGCTCGAGAAAATCGCCCTCCCGTCAGTCGCTTTCGCTGCATCTTCAGAAGTACACTCCGCGTTTGACGTTGGATTAGAAAGCGGGAATATAATCGGCCTTTCGTTTTGTTCGCCCATTTGTCGCAAAACGTCCTCGGTGAACAACCCTTTCACCGTCGATGCGCCTAACAAAGCGGTGCACTTTGATTTCGTCACCACGTCTAACAAGGAAGCACCATCTGGCAACTCTTTCGTCGCTTTCCTTGCTTTCGCGAACGGTTCCACCGCGGCTTCCCTTGGAAACTCCAATTCACGCTCGTTCGTAATTAGCCCGTTGTTATCCATGATAAAAAAATTATCGTACGCCTCTTCTTCGCTCAAACCTCCGCTTTTCATGACCGCTTTGTGTAACATGGACACGATGCCCATGCCCGCCGAACCGGCACCGCACATGACAAACTTCTGATTTCGAATTTCTGATCGGTCCTTCGCTCCCAGCACTTTCAACGCCCCGTACACCCCAGCTAAAACTACCGCCGCCGTGCCTTGAATATCGTCGTTAAAACATAAATAGTCGTTCCTATAATTCGTTAAAATCTCAAGCGCGTGTTTGGTTTGAAAATCTTCAAACTGAATGAGCGCCTTCGGCCATCGGTGACGAATCGCGCGCATAAATTCATCAATCACGCGATAGTAATCCCCACCTTCCAACCGCTGAGAATTCAAACCAACGTACCACTTATCGTTCAACAAGCTCTTGTTATTCGTTCCGACGTCCAAACACACCGGTAAAACTTCCTGTGGATCAAAACCGCCTCCGGCGACGTACAAATCCAACTTTCCGATCGAAATCCCCATCCCGTGCGCGCCTAAGTCTCCCAATCCTAACACTCTCGACCCATCCGTCACGACAACAATCTTCACGTCCCCTCGCCAGTTATACGTCATTGAGTGCATGTGCCCGACGTCGTCCTTCGTGAAATACATCCCTCGCGCTCTTCGAAAAAAGCGAGAATAGTTCAAACACGCCTCTCCAACCGTGGGTGTATAAATCACAGGCGCCAACTCCTCCACGTGATCCTGCAATAACCTATAAAACAACGTCTCGTTCCTATCTTTCAACGCCTGCAAATGTCGCCATCGGCCAATCTTTGCCGCGTTCGATTCTCGCATCGCCACTTGTTGCTGCCAAACCTTCTCCGCTTGTTCTTTGATCGAAAAATATCGCGGAGGTACTAACCCTCTGACACCAAGTCGTTCGCGCTCGGAGTGATTGAATCCCGTCCCTTTGTTGTACACGGCGTTGTGCAATATCTCGCTTCCTCGATGAATATTCCCCGTCAAAACGACAATCTCATCCACGCTTCGTTTCCGGCTTTGTCTCCCCAACCAATCCCGTAAACTCTCGTGTTTACTGTATTCCAGCTGTTGCTCTCGCGTGCGCGGCGGCGACGTCGCGTCGTTTATGAAATCGTCCTTCGAAGGGTCCCGCGCGTTCGACGGGAGTTCTTGGGGAAACACCGAGAAGCCATCGACTTCTTCCCGTTTGGGGTCGTCGTCGTCGTCATCATCGTCCAAAGTCGTCGCGGAGGACGTAAACGCGCAAAGACGCGACGACGACGACGACGAAAACCGGGGAGAAAAAAAGAGCGCGACGACGACATCGCCTCCCTTCCTTGCCGTCGTCGTCGTCGTCGTCGTCGTCTTTTTTGCGAGTCGGAGGAACGCGCGCATGCCAGACAAAGGACTGCGCGACAATGAATGATGATGTGTAACGGAAAAACTCGGGACAAAAATGAGTAAAAATGATGATAAAAATGAAATTAAAACACGAGCGATTTATTTGTACGTCTGCTATCCGCCGGGCCTTGAGGATTGCTCTTCAAAACCCGGCATTGTTTCTCGATCTTCATCGAGAGGCGGTTTTTGTCTCTATCGTCTAAACACAACAAAAACAAAAACAACAAGCCGGGCATAATACGTTCACCGTACCCCGGAGGCTAACTCTTTCGCCGTAAACCGCCTGAGGAACACGTCCTCTCGGATGCTCCATAAACACTCTTTGTTTCTTCTGGTTGGTTCGTCTGGTATTGGCGGTTTTAAAAAGGTGAGCGTCAACAAAGCTCGTCGTCCGTGCGCGTTCTCGCCACCTTGGTGGAATGCTCTAGCGTTGTATAAAACCGCGTCGCCTTTTTTCAAAAGCGCTTCCGCGCACGTTTTGGTTCTCAAGACGTCGAACTCTTTCTCCGTCCATTTCGTTTTCGGTAACTGGTCGTGCGTACGTTTATCGTGCGAGTTCAAAACGAATAAGGTTGGACCCATATCTTGCGTGACATCTTGTAACGCGATGAAAACTGAATATAAGGTCTCGTGCGGCGCGTCGTAGGCGACGTCCGGGTGCAACACTTGTCTATCGGCGCCTTTTTCTGTCGCGAGGACACTGAGTTCGACCAACACCGCGTCCTCCGTGGCATCGTCGATGAAGGAGAGGATGTTCCGTATGTTTCCTCCTTTTTCTCCGCACGCAAATTCTAACGCTTCTTTCACTCCGTCGTCGTCTGCGCCGAGCAACACGTCCGTCCTACGCAAAGCCTCGCCGTACGTCTCTTTACACTCGTCGCACGTCGCGTTCAAGTCGGCTAAAATCCTATCGCACACGTCCCCCGGGACGACAGATTTCAAGAACACCAGTCCATTTTTCTCCAAAACCCTCGCTGCTTTCTTCGCTTCGCCGATGCTTTCCTCCGTCGTCGTTCTTTTTTCGTGCGACATCGAAGCAAAAATCTCGTCTTCGCTCGCGAACTTTTCGCAGGCTTCTCGTTGCTTTCTCGATTCCACTCTCAAATAGAGTTCCAACGCGGCGGCGTCCGACACCACGCCTCCGAGCGCGTTCTCCTCCTCCTCCTCCTCATCCTCCTCATCCTCGTCTCGAAACGACGCCTCGACGACCGCGGTGACGTGCTCGTCCACCTTCCGCCACACGTCCGTCTTCTGCATCTGTCGGGGACTCTTCTTTCCCGGGCGTCGTCGTCTTCTGTGCCAAAATCCCTTTGGACCAAAACCATCATCATCACTTTCGCGACAAAGACCAATGTGTCCGCCTCTTTCTAGAAAGAGCGCGGTGGTCGTCGTCGCCCTTTCTCGAAAGAGCGCGCCGCGCGGAGAAAGTCTGCGCGCGACGACGGCTCCGCCCACTCCCGTGCCTCCGCCGCCTCTCGGCCACGACATCAAAGCGCGCGCGCACGTAACAGAGAAGTATTTTAGGTATCCAAACAAACCTCTCCTTTTCCCCAAAGAGTTTTTAGGGTTTAGGGTTTATAAACCCTAATTGGTACATCGGAAACCGCTCGACTTTAAAGAGGACAGAGCGCGCTTTGAAAGAGCGAGTCTCTTCCCGAGAGCTTTGGGAGGGTCGTCTCGGCACACACACACACACACACACACAGAGAGAGAGAGAGAGAGACGCGGCGTTTACCATCGAATGCGATAATACGAACACGAACGCGAATACCACCACGAAAGAGAGGCGGATTTTGACGATGAATTTCGTGAACAACATCGTGCGCAACTTGGAACATCTGGACCAAACGGCCTCGGAGATGTCCCGGGAAACGGACGGGGATTTGAAAGAAACGATCGCGAAAAACATACCAATCGTGACGAATAAAGTGAAAGAAATAACGGCGAGAGGGTTTTCTGCCGCGACGAACGCCGATGGGGATGACAAAAGAAGAACACATGTCGATGCCGTGAAACGGTTGGAGACGTCGGAGGAGATTGCTCGAGCGCTCGCGTCTGTCGCGCGGGAAGGAGACGAGGAAGAAGAGAAAACGAGGACGAGAAACGAAAACGAGACAGAAGAGAACAGAAAACAGACGCTCGCTCGTCAAACGGAGCTTCTCTTGCCGGCTTTGCGGGCTCTCGAAGCGGATGTCGATGCGCTTCAAACTCGCGCGAACGAAAGAAAGGTTCGAGAGGAAGCAGAGGCGAAGAAAAGAATGGAAGCGAAGCAACACGAGGTTCAGGAAACGATGAGGCTGGAAAGGTTGTTGGAACGAGAGAGAAATGCAAGACTGGAGTTGGAAAGGTTCGAGGAGGAGAGGGCCATGGCGATGAAGAACGACCAAGGAGAATGCGAGAAGACGACGAGGGAGTGCCAATTGGCTAAAGAAGAGAGGAGGAAGGAGAGCGACAAGGCGAAGAGAGAGAAGGAAAGCGTAGAGAAGGAGTTGGAGGAGATTGAAAGGAGAATCGTGGAGGCGGAGGAGCGGTTGAGAGTGGAAAGAAGTCGCAAGTCGTCTGTGTCTGCCTCAACATCAGCCGCCACCGAAGAAGAAAATGCCGATAGCAGAGAGAAACGACATCAACTCAAACGCCTCGTCGAGGAGGCGAAACGCGAGGTTAAACTCTTAGACGAACAAGTGTACGAACAAAATCATAACAATGCGCGGTACCGCAAAAACTCGGACGATTATCGCGCGGAAATGCAACGTCGGCTTCGATCGCTCGACGAACAGCTACAGTTTCGACGGATGAAGTTAGCAGGGTTGGAATCGCAAAAAGCCGACGCGGAGACAGAATTGGAGAGATATAAAAGTGAAAGCAACGCTGCTTTGCACCACGTGAGCGTTTTAGACGAATTTAACGTCCATCCAACGGGAGAAGGAGGAGCAGGATCGGGAGGTGAGAGAGGTGAAAAAGGAACGCAACGACGACGCAACGCTACTGGATTAGGAGAATCGGGCGCTCGCCGACGCTCCCAAAACGAAGACACCATCGACGACGAAGACGCGCGCAAGAAAAACAACATCTCCGACCGCAGAACGCCTCGTCAAAAGTTCGACGCGTTCCTCTCTCTCGTCCTCCGCCTTCTCCGAGACTCGCCTTCCGTTCGCGGTCTCTTCGTGATCTTGTTTACGTTCGTCCACGTATACGTCTTCGTCTCGTCGGCGAAGCACGCTTTGCACAACGACCCGAACCATCGCGAAGGGAAGGAGCATCATTAATCGCGAAATAAAAGAGGAAACAGTTAGACAACGATGATGCGCGTGGAAGGGAGGCATCGTATCTCGTTTCGCCCGCGCGGAAACTTTTTTTAGTTTAGGCCTCTCTTTCTCTTTCTCTCTGAAATGCCTCCAGAAGAAAAATGAAAAAAACTCCTTCAGCCGTCTCTCGCAGGAAGAAGAAAGGCCTTTCTGCGAGGAGTGGTGCCAATCGCGACGATGCAGCGGGAGGCGACAGCGATGGCGCCGTTCGCGTGTCGAAGACGTTCTCGTCTTCCTCGTCGAAAGCGCGGAAACAGAAAGATTTGAACGCCGTTGGAAACGTCTTGAAATTTGGGCTCGTCCTCGTCGGTCTTTTCTTGGGCGTCTCGATCGCGTCTGTCGCGTTGAAGAACACGTCTCCGAAGCATCGGTGGCGAGGAGGAGAAACACCTTCGTCTCCTGGAGAGATGAAAGAGCTCGAAAAAGCGCGAGAGATGTTGCGTGGGAGTTACGAGGCGGCGTACGAGGACATAGAACAAGAGTTTTCGGTTTTCTCGGACGAGAGTCAATTACAAACGTATTCCGATATGTTCGCCTCGATGACGGAAAGAGGCCGAATGGAGATTTGGGAGCGAGCGACGGAGAAGTTTTACTCGAGAGCAGAATACGATGCGAACGGGGAGACGGAACGAGCGAAGAAGCAGAAAGAGGCGCACGGGACGTTCGCGCCGGAAGTGAGCGCGAAGAAACAGTTTGCCGTCGACGATCCGAAACGGTTCGGGAGATTGGTGGAGTTAGTGAGAGATAAGATGGAAAATGGGCCTCCGAAAGAAAAAGACGACGAGATGAAAACGAGAGCGCAAACGAAAAGAGCGGCGAGGAGTGCGGCGTTGACGGCATTTGTGTTTGAAGTTTTGCAAACGCTGCGAGAGGAAGGATCGAGTTATCTCGAGGAAGCGCCAAGGTTTGATGTTTAGTGGAATTTATTAGATAAAAACATATGTAGTTGCACATAGGAGTTAGTTTATTTTAGCCTTGATGGAATCTGTGCTTCCATACCAATGTTCAAACGCGCCAAGCGCGACGGTAATTGCCTTCAATCGTCCCGCGACATCCAAAGAAAACGCTTCCGATTTCGTCATTGATGACATTTTGCCTACAGTTCCGGTTGCTTTGTTCGCTTTCTTTCTCCGAAAAGCGACGCCGATTGATTGTCTCGGTGGTAAGACGCTGGAGGCTTGACAGGACGTTCCCCAATGCACGACGTCGCCGGACCATCCCAGAACTCGACCGCCTTCAACTGGAGCCAAAGCGACGGCCTTTTCTATCGGGAAGTCCGGTTTCGATGCATGTCCGCCGCCGCCGCTCCTCGAAGTATTTCGCTCGTGATCATGCTCCTTTGGAAGGACATAGATGCACCCGTTGTCTACGTCGACGTCATTGATTGGAAGCCAAAGTGAAAGCGCATCGTCGGTGCGCGCGTAGTCGCGGTGCGGTTGTCCGAAATTCTGCCCGACGTATTTCTTGTTTCCATTTTCGTTCTTTTGTTTTCCTCGGGTTGATGGCTTTTCCAACGCGTATGCCGCAAACGATGGTTCCAAGACAACTTCTTCGTGATCGCACACCTCTTCCGCGATGGTCCACAGTTTCAAGACAATCTCCCAGGCGACATCGGTAACAAACGCGAGCGTTGCCGGGTATCCTTTCTGTTTCAACGTTGCTACTACACGGCTGAATTTTGTCAATAACTCTTTCTCCTCTTCTTCATGTGACATAACATTTGCCGAATTCTTCGGCGACACGTGCCCCATCGAAAACACGTCCTTTTGAAATCGGCTCCAATCGTGCAAAGATCTGACTTTATCTTGCACCGCGACGATGCGCTCGGGAGTGAAATACGTCGAACATTGAGCCGGCGACTCCGCCAAGCGCTCCCATCGTGCAGCTATATCTTCTTCTTCTTCTTCTTTTTCCTTCCCTTGTTTTTCGATGTCATCATCACCACCAAAGAGACTAAACGCAGCATTCGAAGTATCCAGATTCTTCTTTGCGTAGGATACGCTGTGTTGCTGCACATTTTTAGCATCATCTTCGTTTTCCGCAAAGGCAACGGTAAAGCTCTCCATCTTTTCCTTAGTACCGCTAATATTACTATGTCCGTTCCTAGTGCTTTGAACCTCGTCTACGCTATCTATGATGAATGGTAATTTCCTTAATTTTGTATTCCTCGCGCGTAAGAGCGGTTCGGAACCGCAATTGAAAAGCAACACGTCCGTACTTTTAACGGCGTGTCGCCTGAAAAAAGCATCGACTACTGCGGTGTTTCTGTTCTCTTCTTTCTCTGGTCTATTTTGTTTACGCCTTTTTACTGCATGCAATGCGTCTTTCTCCTGTTTTTTTTCTTCTT
>Ga0208277_1002645_pt1 | contig 10060 bp, 4 predicted proteins | sample ETNtaG_5_FD_185782 | JGI IMG/M metagenome (GOLD analysis project Ga0208277, IMG submission 185782) | Marine microbial and viral communities from oxygen minimum zone, Eastern Pacific Ocean - ETNP201406SV205 (SPAdes) (version 2) | ecosystem: Environmental > Aquatic > Marine > Oceanic ...
TTCATCCTGAAAATAAAAAGAATGAATTAAAAAAAGTATCATCCCAATTGATACCGATGTATCAGCAATATTAAATATATACCATTCCCAAAATGAACCTAGTTTTATATGTATAAAATCGACTACCTCTCCAGAAGAAACTCTATCAAAAAGATTTCCAATAGCTCCTGCAATAATTAATGATAATGCGAGTTTTATTAAAATATGCCCATGTCGTTCTAACCAAAATAAATATCCAAGGACTATAGTCATTATAATTGATAGTCCTGATAAAACTATTTGCCCTCCGGGTAGACTCAAACCAAAAGCCATTCCATCATTAGTAACATATGTTAAATAAAAAAAATTTTCAATAACAGGAATACTTTGATAGAGATTCATATTACTATGAATGGCCCACTTTGTTAATTGATCAATTAAAAAAATAATTATCGTAAGTAAAATAAATCGCACTTTTATTATGATGAAAAAATATTTTTTTCTTTTTCTTTACATCCAACACATTTAGTGGCATTAGGAACTTCCATCATTCTTTCTTCAGGTATCTTAGATTCGCAGATTTTACATATTCCAAAATCACCAGCATCAATACGCTCAATTGCTGAATGCAAATGTTGGATATAGTTTGTTTCTCTATTCATAAGGTGAAAGCCTTTTTCTCTTTCATATGAATCAGTTCCAGCATCAGCCATATGAACACTATAAACAGAGTCTTGCGCTAGACTAGCATTCCCTTTTGAGTTGATATTTAAATCATCACGAACTTCATCCATATTCCCAGAAATTTCATCAATTTTTTTTTGAATACTTTTTTTAAACCTGTTTAATTCTGTTTTAGTATATTGATTTTTTGCCATTATAATTCTTCCTTATAATTATACTTTACTAATTGCCACATTAATATCTTTATCTCTAATGGATATTGTGGAGCTAAAATCTCCATTCAAAGAATAATCTTCTATCTTTACCGTTAGAGTTTCATTACAAAAATAATCTCTAAATTTACTAAATGCAGCAGAAAATTGCTTGTCTAAATCCCAAAATAAAATAATCCTATCCTCAACCGCAAATCCAGCATCTTTTCGAATATTTTGTATCATTCTTACTAAATCTCTGACTATACCTTCTTGAATCAAATCATCATTCAATTCTAATTTTAATCCGACTGTCATCCCAGAACCGCTTACAGCTGAAAAGCCTTCAGTTGCAACCGTTTCAATAAAGACATCTTCTTTTTCAAGAATATAGGAGTCGTTATTATTCTCTAAAATAATTTTACCATTTGTGTTATACTGCTCAATAAAATTATCACTTGGCTCTGAACTAAGTATTTCTCGAATTGTTTTTAATCCGCTACTATATTTTCTTCCTAAGCTTGGAAGATTAGGTTTTATAATATACGAAACAAGTGAATCAGCACTAGTAATCCTTTCAATTGATTTTACATTTAGCTCATCCAGAACAATATATTTATGCTCAAGAATAAAATCAGATATTTCATCATCTTCTAAAGCAAAAAGCACTTTTGAAAGAGGCTGCCTTATCTTTTGCTTTGAATGGTTTCTAGCTGATCTGCCTAATTCTACTACTTTTTTCAAAGCATCAACTTTTTTAATTATGGTATAATCTATCCATTTTTCACTACACTTAGGAAAATCACAAAGATGAACACTCTCTCTAGATGAAGAATCCATATTAACGACTAAATTTGAATACATTTTTTCTGTAGAGAATGGTATTATTGGCGCTATAAACTTTATCATATTTACAAGCACATGATATAAAGTTGAGTATGCAGTAAATTTATCTTTGTCATCTTCAGATTTCCAAAATCGTCTTCTATTTCTCCTTACATACCAATTCGATAAATCTTCAAGAAAATTCTCAAAATCTTTAACCAGATCTGAAACATTATTATTCATCATATTCTCAGATCCATTTTTAATTAACAAATGCATTTTAGCCAATATCCATTTGTCAAGGATTGTTAAACTAGATACATCAAGTATATAATGTTTTTTTAGATCAAAACCATCTACAGAAGCATAAGTAGAAAAAAACGAGTAAACATTCCAAAAAGTAATTAGCTTTTTTCGTATATCATCAGCAGGACTATAACCAAATAATAAATTTGTTTCCAGATCTTGCCTAGCATACATCCAGCGCATTACATCTACACCCATTTCTTCTGCTGCATCATCAAACCAGATTGCATTACCCCAGCTTTTATGCATTTCTCTTCCTTTTTCATCCTTAACCAGAGCGTGACCTAATAACGTCTTAAATGGAGCCTTATTTTCTAACCAGGCTGACATAGCAAGAAGAGAGTAAAACCAATTTCGAAACTGACCAGGAAAACATTCAGTTACGAAATCTGCAGGATACCACTGTTTCCAATACTCTTTATCTGTTGAATAGTTCAATGTAGAAAAAGGAACTATTCCAGCATCTAGCCATGGGTTTCCAACATCTAATATTCTAGTTCCGATGAGGCCAGAATCAGGATGTTTAATTTTAATATTATCAATCCATGGTCTATGAGGACTATTCCCTTTAAAATCCTCATATCCTGAAACAGCTAGTTCTTTGAGCTCTTGCTCAGAACCAACAACATAAAAAGTCTCATCTTCAAAAACCCAAATTGGGAGCGCTAACCCCCAAAACCGTTTTTTTGAGATCATCCAGTCACCCATATTATCCAGCCATTCATTTTCCCTGTCTTTTCCCCAGCCGGGTATCCAGTTAATATCATCAACAACTTTCTTTATTTGATCACGCCAGTCCATATTTATATACCACTCTTCTACTAAACGAAAAACCAGCTCATCACCTGACCTCCAACAATGTGGATAAACATGAGGATAGTCTTCTGCATAAATAAGAAATTTTCTTTCCTTCAAATCTTGAATAATCAAATTAACAGTTTCTTTATCAGTCGCTGATTTACCATTCAACCAATCAAACTCTTCTAAAAACTTAGCTTCCTCATCAAGAGGAGCAATATTTATAAGGCTCTTTAACTTCCCAACTTTATGATCAATATCACCACAGCCAGGGGCCATATGAACAATACCAGTACCTTCACCCGCAACCACTATGTCTTTGCCCATATTATCTTTTCCAGGGTCTATTACTTGATGTTGTTTTACTGCTGTGATATTATTTTCTCTTAAATCTTCATCTACATATGGATAACCGCCTGGTTTATTTTGAGCATTTAATTCATCAAAAGGCCCGATATACTTAAGCCCTACCAATTCAGAACCCATAACAGACCCAACAACTTCATACCCCCCATGTTCTTTGAAAATCTGAGCAATAGTTTTTAGTTTAGGAACTCCATCAACCCATTGCTTTTTATCATTGAATTGTTTTTCTAATCTTTGAAATTCAAGATTTTCCTTAGCAAAATAATAAATAGATCCATCTGAAGATTTGAGCTTTACATATTCAAGGTTTACATTTACGCCAACAACAACATTTGAGGTAAGAGTCCATGGAGTTGTAGTCCATACTAACAAATATTCATTATCTCTATCGACAATCGGAAATCTAACAAATACAGATTTATGCGCAACAAGCTTTCTTCCTTCAATTACCTCCATTTGAGAATATGAGGTTCCTGACCTTCCACTCCAAGGGACAACATCAACATCACGATAAATTTTATCTTTTTCAAATAATTTTTTTAAAAATCCCCATATAGTGTAATTGTTCTCATCGGACATAGTAAAATAAGAGTTATCCCAATCCATCCAATACCCTAGCCTAATCGATTGATCCGTTTGGATCTTTGAGTACTTCAACACTCTTTCTTTACAGAGATTTACAAATTTTTCGACACCAAAATCTTGAACATCTTTTTTTGATTTAAAACCAAGTTCTTTTTCAACTTCTATCTCAACCCAAAGACCTTGACAATCAAATCCATTTTGATATCTAAGCTCATATCCAGACATAGCTTTATATCTATTAAATATATCTTTTAATGTTCTACCCCAGGCATGATGAACTCCCATAGGGTTATTGGCTGTAATAGGACCATCAATAAAACTCCATTTAGGTCCACCTTTATTTAAGTCTCTTCTTTTTTGAAATATTTTATTCTTATCCCAAAAATCAAGTACTTCATGTTCCTGTGATACAAAGTCCACAGATGATTTTACTTTTTTCAATCCCATAATCTTATAGTTTTAATCGCTTAATAAGGGGATGAATTTGCCTATACTAGCTTAATTTTGCTAGTTAAGAAACTATCTAAGTTGTAAATAAAAAATAGTTAATAATTAAGCGTTATAAATGAAGATGAACCATCAATTTTTTTAATTAATAAAAGCAAGCTCCCTTTAGATCTAGATGCTTTTACTTTCTTTTTAAATTCTTTAATTGATGATACCTGCTGAGTACCAACTCTCTTAATAATATCACCTTCTCTTAAACCTTTGTCTGTGGCTTCGCTATTAGAATCAACAGAAACAATTACAAGCTTCCCATCTTCATCTTCAATTCCATATTTTTTTCTTAAAGAGTCCGTAATCTCCCTAACATCTAAACCTAAAATTGAAGTACTAGGTGAAGAATTAGATGCAACTACTTTTCCATCTTTAAGTTCTTCAAGCAAAACACTTAGTTTTTTCTTTGACCCATTGCGAAATACTATTACCTCTGATTTTGAACCTGGTGGCATTAAAGATACCGTATTTTTCAAATTTGATGGGTCAGATATATTCTTATTATCAAATCTTATAATAACATCACCCTCTTCAACTCCACCTTTTTCAGCTGGGCTACCTTCAATTACTTGGGTAACTAACGCGCCATCTCTAGTCTCCATTTCTAGTGCCTTTGCCGCATCATTATCAAGAGGCTGGATATACACACCTAACCATGACCTAACAACATATCCCTTATCTATAAGATCTTCCATAATCCTTTTTGTCATATTTGAAGGTATGGCAAACCCTACTCCTCTATTACCTCTTTCATACCCCCCTGTAGCAATTGCAGTATTAATTCCGATCAGTTCGCCCTGCATATTTAATAATGCACCACCACTATTTCCTGGGTTTATTGCAGCATCAGTTTGAATAAAATCTTCATAACTCTGACCTCTAATAATATTACTCCTACCTAATGCGCTAACTATCCCTGTAGTAACAGTATGACTTAAGTTTTCTGAAAATGGACTACCTACGGCCATAACCCACTCACCTACTCTTAACTTATCAGAATCTCCAAGTTTTAATTGCCTGAGGTTTTCTGCTTCAATCTTTAATATCGCTAGATCTGACTTTGGATCAGAGCCAATGATCTTTGCATCATATTCACGCTTATTAAAAAGCTTAACTCTAATTTTATCCATGTCCTCAACAACATGATTATTTGTTAAAACATAGCCATTTGCTGCATCAACAATTACTCCAGATCCTAATGCATTTGTTTTGTACTCTCTATCACTATTTGGATCCATATATGGATTAAAAAAGAAAAATAAATCATTGTTTGGCACTTTCATTATCTTATCAGTTATAATTGTCACAACGGCTGGTTTAGCACTCTCAGCCACATCTGCAAATGCACGACTAAATTGTTGCACAACTGAATTTTGAGCAAATAAAAACCCTGCCTGTATAATTATAATTAAAAATCTAAATTTCATAATAATCCTTCAAACTTTACATCTAATAATGCAGATATAGTGCATAATGTTCCAAAAAAAAAGCCCTCAAAAAGAGGGCTTTTTAAAAAATAGATATTAAGCACTACTTAAGAAACAACATTTTTCTCATCGCATTATATTTATTTGTACTCAAAGTATAAAAATACATTCCAGTAGAAACCATGCTACCCTTATCATTTGTTCCATCCCACTGCATAACATGATACCCAGATGAGATCTCTTCATTTGATAAAGTTCTAACTTTTTGTCCCATAAGGTTAAAGATAGAAATTTCAACCTTTGATGCTTCAGGAAGATCAAAACGTATTTCAGTTTTTGGGTTAAACGGGTTTGGATAATTTTGATGCAATGCAAATACTCCAGGAACCAACTTCACTTCAGTAGAAACAGACCGTGAAGCAACATCAACCATCTGTCCTCTAGGACCAGACACCATAATATTCTCAAGCTCTACATTAGCAATATCATTATTACTTCCTTTAAAACTGTAAGGTAAAGTTATAAAATTACCAGCCTGAGTATTTATAGATTCACCCTGAAGATCTAGAACAATAACCTTCAACACTCCTTCTTTTGTATTACTATGAGTGATTATAACATTATCTTGAGTAATAGATAAATTAGGACTACCTATTTCAATAATCTCTGGATCAAAATTAATATCAAACTGCATTCCCTTTAGCACATCAGTATAATCCAAATCAATTTTTAATTCAGATTTTTGATGATCCATTGAAAAATCAATAGTAGCCAATGAGCCACCGGAAGTAACGGTCCTTGCAAGTCCGCCACCAGCGATAATATCTACAACCATAACAACATCGGCAATATTCAATTCACCATCTCTATTTACATCACTATTGTTAAATGCTGGATCACTAGGAACAGTCTCCTCTAATATAAAATCTACAATAGCTAAAACATCTGCAATAGTTGTCTCACTATCGAAATTTGCATCACCAAATGCAAATGGTATTGCACAAGCAGTGTTAGAAGACCTAGACTCGAGCACACCATAACCCCCATCAGACTCTAAACCAGTATCCCATTGTGCTTTTACATTATAACAATAATTTACATAGTTTGCAGCTACAGTAATTGTCTCAAAAGTATCTTCAGATGCAACAACAAAAGATGAAGTTCCATCATCAGCAACTAAATAAATATTATACGTTTGAAGAACATCATCTCTACTATTTTGAGTTAGTGATGGTATTGGATTAGGAATATATAACTCTGATAACAGATTCTCATTATTAAAATCACTACCCTGGTTTAATGATTGATTACTAGAAAAATTTGAAATTCTTCCATAACTAAGGCTTGGACTCTCTTCAACATCACCAGAAGCAGTAACCGCATAAGACGCCTGTCCAGGAGCACCAAGAAAAGATGCTAATATTCCAAAGTCACCAGCTAAACCATAATACTCATCAGCAATGGTGTTCCAGCCATAACCTGTAGTAACCCAATTTCTATCAAAATATTCTGAGGAGATTGGCTCTAAATCATCAGCTATACCTAAGAAGCCACCACCGTCATTAACAACTATATATATATCACCACTATTTACCTCGATATTTGCACTTGAAACATCAAAAGAATACTGAACAAAATTACCATCAGGAGAACTTAAATCTGCATTCGCAACTACTGTAATTGGATTTCCAGTAGGACCGGCAACTGCACCATCTGAATCTAGATAAACATCTACTGATGCAGCAGTTGAACCCGCATCTCCCTGCATGCTTAATACAAAGCCTTGTAAAGTAGCTGGATAATTTGCTGGAGTAAATCTTACACCAAACGCACAACCACCAGCGCCACAACCAATTTGGCCTTCAAAAACATCATCATAGTATGCTATGTCATATTCAGAAACACTTCCAGGAGTCCTCCAGGATAGGTGTACCTCTTCATCACCAGGCTCTGCAGTTAGAGCAACAGGAGAAGGCACATCAGGAGACAATTGAATATCCTGAGTAGTAGGAGCAGCTTGAGCTAGAACAGCAACCTCAGCGGTATTTGTATAAAACCCTCTTCTTGACGCCTGAACAATGTGAGTACCTACATTAAGATTCATTAGAGTATAAGCACCATCAGTACCTGTGGTGTCTGAAACCCCTTCAGCCGTTACTACAACACTATCTAAAGTAGCACCATTTGGATCAGTGATCACACCTGTAACATCACCAAATAAAAACTGTGCAGAACCACTAACAGTTATTAGAGTACTTTCATAATTATCTCCTCCAGCTGGACCTTCATATACTGCAGCCACACCAAACTCATATGTTACCTCATTAGTTAAACCGGTAGCCGTGTAACTATTTGACTCTACTATTGTGGTGTTTGATAATGCAGCATCAACATAGACGTTATAACCCAAAAAGTCGTACTGAGTTCTAGTTTGGTTCGTAACTACATCTGGCTCAGCATTTTGAGTAACAGCAGTAATATCGAGGGTATATTCCCCTTCAGCTCCTCCGTACCCATCGACAACTACATAATAAACTCCTGCATCTAAACTGACTCCAAGTAACTGTGAGACCCAGGCGACACCGGCTTCGGTTGTACAATCATCATCATTACAAGCAACATTAACCTGATCCATATCATAAATATAAATTTTTGTATCATACTGAGAATCTTGACACAAAGTAAAATCATAAGTCCCACCAGTACTAGTCATCATGTAAACAACATCCGGAGAGGTTGATCCAGTGTAAGGACACTCCTCATCATAATCGTCAGTAAAGCCAACTGTCGTACCAGTTGTAGAAAAAGGTAAGCCTGTTACAACAAATGGATTTTCAATCTTATCACCTTGGGTTCCGCCGCCGCCGCCGCCAGGAGACTGCCATACTAGCAACATTTCCTCATCACCAGGAAAGGATAAAAGGTCTGATGGTGCAGCAGGCTCCCACGATTCAGGAGTAGCACATACCGTCGCACTATTTGCTGAGGACTGAGTCCCTGCATCTGTCGTATAGACTACTTTAACATAGTAACAAACTTCAGTTCCATTTGTTAAACCTGTATGGGTATACTGCAAATCAGTAGTTTCACCTAACAACGAACCATTTCCTCTATAGACTTTATAAGTAGAAAATACACCACATTCAACTGGCACATCTCTGGCTATTTCAAAAGTACCTGTATATAATTTTATAGGATCTGTTAGCTCTAGACTATTTACAATTGACATATCATAGTCTTCACCTTTTTCATAAGGAAAAGGATTTAAATAAGATGCAGCAGTAACTCCAAACCATCCCTGCTGAGTATCAAACTCTATGCTTAATTCTTCATAAGCCTCACTACCATCAAAAGTATAGATAACACTACCATCAAGTGATAAAACGAATCCTCCAGAATTACCATCTCCGAAAGAATCAAATATTGTGAAAACATATGCGCCCTGCTCGATTTCAATATCCCAGGTATATGTTTCTGCGGCTACAGACATGTCACCAGGAGCTGTCGAGAACACTTCTGTTCCTGCAGCTGAAACTAAATTCCAAGAAATCTCACTAGGCCAGGAATCTGTTGTAATTGCAACATTAAAAGTAACTAAAAAAGGATTTGCTGGCTCATCCCAGGATATAATATTTTGACCATCTCCTCCTAGAGCACTAACATTTTCCACTGGACAAAATTCCTGGGCAAAAACCCCATTAATAATTAAAGCGAAGGTTAACAAAACAATACGAGCATTTTTCACAATAGATTCTCCTTAAAAAGTATGTATAAAAAATTTTAGTTAGGTCAATAAAGAGCCAACATTAATCCACTAGAATTTAGTAAGTCCTAGTAGTTATTCAATTCTTTTTTATAACTAATTATTAAATGCTTTTTTGAAAACTAATTAGCCAATTATCATTATAGTCAACTTTTTCATTATCTTTTAATGATATATAGGGTATATCAATTCTTAGATAAAGAGGCTTTTCTAAAATCTTAAAATTAAATCTGAAGCCAAGACCGGTACTTATTAGTTGCCTTGTAATGCTATCACTATAGAATGCCCCAATATCAGCAAAGAGAGCGAACTCAAACGAAAGGTTATGAACAAAAAACAAATCTGGCAAAGCCCTATTAGTTAAATACGACTCAATAGATGACGCGACTAATGCATCAGAGCCCATTTCTCCACGACCTACAAATCCCCTAATATTTCCTTCTCCGGGCATATGATAATGTTGATTAAAACTAGATATACCAAAAAAGCTACTTTCATCTCTTAGGTATGATTTATAAAACATACTCGAAGAAGAGTTACCCTCAATATTAAACCCCTCCTGATTTGAAACGCCAAACTTATCAGACCATATTTTACCAGCTATTAATCTGCTCCTGAGCCCTAACGAAGAAAATCCT
>Ga0208277_1002646_pt1 | contig 10057 bp, 9 predicted proteins | sample ETNtaG_5_FD_185782 | JGI IMG/M metagenome (GOLD analysis project Ga0208277, IMG submission 185782) | Marine microbial and viral communities from oxygen minimum zone, Eastern Pacific Ocean - ETNP201406SV205 (SPAdes) (version 2) | ecosystem: Environmental > Aquatic > Marine > Oceanic ...
CACACCTATCTACCGACCAAAATACATCGCTGAGCAACAGTCACTTCGTCATACTGAGTGATGTTCTGGAATGACAGGTCGAGGCGTTTTCCCTGACCCCCTATGACCAATTATTCGGGGTGCTGACCATGGTGGAGTCGCACCATCGTAGCGAGCTAACAGTGCTTCAACGGATTCACTCCAGTTCCATTTTTCCTTCCATTCACGGATCAACTTGTTTCGTCGCTCTGAATCGCAGTCTGCCCAAAGTGGGGTTGTTTCCATAAGCATTGAATGGATTTCTTGATGGTTCTCATATGTCGCTTGTTCCAATACAGACCATTGTCTTTCATCGAGAGGGCGAGTTCCGGGTTGAGCCCAACGCAAATGTCCAGAGGGAAGCCAAAGAAGACCGGGGTCCGCTTTGTCGGTAAGTGCTGTGAGTCCTGCCCGTAACAGGTCGTGCTCAACCTTGGTCTTTGTTGGCCAAACATAGGTTGCCATTCCTTTTCGGGATTTCGTCAGTGCTTGAAGTCCCTTTCCTTTCAGCGATACATGTTGTCCAATCGGGAGTGAACGGGTGAATCCATCAAAGTACTCAATGGCACATGGAAGCATTGAACTTCCTTGTTTAAGGTGGGTCTTTACCAATTTTTTGAACGGTGTTGTGAGGTATGTTGGAAAGGCTTTGATTCGTTGGAATGTTTTGTTTCCATAGGGTGGTATGTATGGAATCAATGCTGCCCATGGGCGTTTCGTTTGAGATTGTCTTGCGGATTGAGGCATGTGTCTGTGAAATGAATAGAATACTGTATTATCGGATGGAATTTCATATTGGTCAAGCAACTGCTCTGCCATTCTCATGGCCTTTGCGATATATTGAATGTGATGTTTTCTCCCAAAGTATCCACCTCCTGATGGGGATTTAGGATGGGGTCGTTTGATCTCAATGCAACCCATTTTCCCTCTTCCAGACCAATGTTCATGAACGGTCTTATCAGCGAGCAATGCTTCAAATCCAAGAAAACCAACTTCTGTCAAATCATCGAGTGTCCACTCCTCGGCCCATTTGGGCCGACCTTGAAGTTGGGCCGGAGGAATAGATACGGTTCTGTCATGGTGAATTGCCAATTGGTTGTCAGAAGTGATTCGAATGTCAAATTCAATCCCATCAAACATTGTGATTCCATGTCGTAGACTTTGAAGGGTGTTTTCAGGTGCAGGGCGCCATGAACTCCCCTCCTCCATGGAAGTGGCACAAGACTCGCTATGAACAAGGTTTGCCCTTCGTCTCGTTCTTTGGGAAACGACATTAGGGCTCAATATCAAGCGGGAACTGCTAAATCATGGACGATGTGCCACGCGCATGGAGCCATACGATATCATGATGGGCATGATATTTGTTTTGACACCTATTATCTGTTGGTACTTCACGAGAACGCAGAAGGAATTCCGAATTCCCTGGCGAGAATGGGCCAAGGAATTTCATGAAAAACGGTATTACCTCCACGCCATGGGTTACATCGTCATCATTCGATGGAAATCAATTACCGACAAACTCAACGAGCCAATGAAAATCCGGACAGGTCATTGGACAGATTGGGTTTATGCGTTCGAAGGGGAATTTACAAAGTGGATTCAAGATTCATTCAAAAACGATTGGCTAACCGAATTCCTTAACTTTCACTATCTCTTTGTGTATTTGTTCTTAATCTATGTGACTACAGTATATTTTGCCTTTTCCGGCGACCGAGATATGACCGATAAAGTCACTTTGAATTATCTGTTTATCTATGCCCTTGCAGTCCCTTATTACCTCTTTTTCAATGTAGAGGTGACTTCATCATGGATTCCCGGAATGGAAGCATTGCTCTACCACGATGGCTGGTACACTGTATTCTATGCTCTCCACGACCCTCTGGATAATGCAGTCCCAAGTTTGCATGTTGCCATTCCCTTTGGAATTTTAATGCTGAATTATCTTCACGTTAAGGAACGAGGAATTCGGTTAAGGGATTGGCGTCACTGGAAATACCACCGCTTTGTTTTGGTCAATACCCTGCTGTTTGGTTTCACAATTCTCTACCTTGGCATCCATTGGGTCGTTGACATTCCACTTGGGATCCTCATTGGGGGAATCGGTGCGCTCTTCATTCACCATCTCCAACCGAGGATGCGCAACGATTACGGGCCGATGTTCAAAGGGGTCACACAGGAAAAAGTCCGTCGGCATGTCTTGGTTGAGGGCATCGTAGCTCTGGTCCTTCTAACAATGATTTTCATGGCGGTTAATGTTCAACAAGATGGCCTTGACGAGAGAGTTTCATATCAACTTGGACCCGACGACAGCACCTTGGAAATCATTCAGAAATTCAATGCTGGCGATTATGTTCTCACCAACATCACAAACCTCAACGATGCCGGGGAACTGGAGGTGGTCGTCATTATGGTCGAAGAAAGCGTTCCTTCCATGGAATCAGGCTCAATCGATTGGGCAATATTATCTGAGTTGGGGGATCACTATACGATTGCTCCTCAGACCACATTGTCGCTCAACATTACTTCGCCAAAAATTTTCCATTATGTTGGACTTCATTATGCCTATGAAGATGGAGATGAAGCTGCCATGGAAGTACGGGTCATCAACGACTATGGGGATGACAAACTAGGTCAAGCAGTTTTACTGAGCCTTCCTTCGTTATGGATGACTGGTTTTGTTGTTTATCGTCTGTATCGTTTGAAGAAAGAGGGGCGAAGTTGGATTGATTCCACGCCCTCATATGTATGGAGCACCTCCGAAGATACGAGCGAAGAGGCGTGAGATACATGCAAGATGAATCCATTGCAGCAACCGTTGACCGCTTGATGCAATCACCTGGAGGGGTCATGGTTGAGGACCTTCGGGCTTATCTACAAAAATCATTCAAAGGCTATATCGCTCTTTTTGCGATTGGTTTTTCAGCTGCTTTTCCATTCACAAAGCAAATCATTGCTTGGCTTATCGACCCTTCACGCCTCCCCGATGATGTATCGATCATCGTTGTTACTCCGGTAGAATTTCTCCTCCTTCAGTTGAGGATTGCAGGAGCCTTCGGGTTGAGTTTGGTTGTATTTCTTGCTCTGGTTCACGGAGCATGGAAGGGCAGTAAGAATGAGGCAGTACGCTCAAGATTATCGGAACTTGACCTCCAAGTGCCACGTCCAGCACCCGCACTCATCATCACCGTAATGTCCAGTTTGGTTCTCTTTTCCATTGGAATCATGTATGCGTGGGATGGATTGACTCCTATGCTCTTGAATTACTTGACAACAGATGCACAACAGGCAGGCCTTTCTACAGAATGGCGTCTGTCTGGCTATGCTGGTTTCATCATTAATTTGGCCTTGGCTTCGGCCATTGGTTTTCAGGCACCGGTAGTGACGACCGTTGCTTTGAGGATGGGATTTGTGGAACGTGCAAGTCTTACAATGTACCGCAGACACATATGGTTCAGCGCATTTGTAATGGGCGCACTGCTGTCTCCACCTGACCCACTTTCACTGTTTTTGGTCGCAATGCCAGTCATTGTATTGTTCGAGTTTGCACTCTTTCTTGACCGAATTATGCGCCCTTTATCTGACCCATCAATGCCTCGAGCATGATTGGCATGTGGCCCGGTTGTTGCAGGTAACTCATTCCGTGAAAATCTGAACCTACAGTAATGGATAAGCCTTGAGCGACTGCGTGTTTCATCAATTCATACCTGTAGGCATCACCGTGGCTGCGATGAACGGCCTCAACACCATCAATTTGATGTTCAACGAGACAAGAAATGAGTTCTTCTACAGGAACTCCGTAGTAAATTGGGTGGGCCAATGATGTGACTCCACCTGCGTTTCTTACCGCGTTTACAGCATCGAGTATTGTTGGCTTTTCATGAGCAACGAATCCAGGGTTTCCATCTCCAATCCACCGTTCAAAAGCTTCCTGCTTGGTTTTAACATAGCCTGCTTCGACCATGGCTTCAGCGAGATGAGGGCGACCAACTGACCCCTCCGCCTTTGCTAATACATCATCAATATTGATTGCCATTCCAAGAGATTCCAAACGAGCACACATCGCTCGCATACGTGGCTCACGGCCATCCTGCTTCGGTGCTAGCCATTTCAAGAATCCTGAGATATTTGGGTCGTTCGTTCCTGCTTTATGTTGAGGGAAGTATGCGAGAAGATGCCAGGATGCAGATGCCCGTTCACGCCCCCTCAATTCCAGTTCTTTCTCGACAGGTGAGTGAGCAGGAACACATGTGATTTCAACTCCAGGGATGAATCTCATACCTCTTCTCGATGCAGCGAGTTCAGCCTCAACCCAACCAGATGCAGTATCATGGTCGGTAAGGGACCATGTCTTCACTCCATTGTTGGACATGAGTTCTGCAACCAACTCCACAGGGTGCTCACCGTCACTGTGAGTGGAGTGCGAGTGCAAATCAAACCCTTGGGTCCACATCAATACGAGGCCGGCGGCGAACCTCTTTGAATGATTCGTCGTTCAAAACAGGTCGTCCAAGTCAGGTAAATCAGGCGTTGATATGGATGGCGTATTGGGTGTTTCTGGAAGATCAGTGAATAAATCATCAAGCTCTGGAAGGTCAAGTTTTGGAACCATTTTTGGTACATCAAAGGACGCTTCGTCGGGTAAATCTGGAAGTTCAACCGGTATCTTTTGTGATTGAATGCTTGGAGATGATGCTGGTATATTCGTGATTGATTCTTCTATATTCGGTAATTCAGGAAGAGGAATTTCGGAGACTCCTTCAGTGACGAAAACTCGGTCCGGTTCCAATCCTGGAATGGTGGTAGGGTCAACCGTTGGCTCTCCCTCTTTGCCGGGTAAAGGAACAGGCTGGATAACAACACGGTTGAGTGCAGCCCCAGTGGTCTCACTTGTGGGTGCTGCCTCCCGGAAGTGATTGTTTTGTTTTGTAAATTCAGTGGGGTGGGCTTCTTGATGTGCTCTTTCACCGAATTCACCGAGTGAAAGAGTTGTTATGGCCGACTTGACCTGAGTTTCACTTGTCTGTTGTTGTTCGCCAAGAATTGATGTAAGGATGGTTGCTGATGTTTGATTGCTGTTGGTTGTTGAGGAAGGAATTGTTGATTCATAAGACATGTGATTTGATGCGATAGGAGTTTGGAACTCATCAAAATCTTCAAACATACTTGCTTTACTTGAATATGAAGAGCTAAATTCAGGTATTTCATGCTCAGTATTGCCCCACTTCGCAAGACCTAGAAGACCTACTGCGGAGACGATAAGAACGATCTCTTCCAAACCGAATCCTGAAGTTCCCCAAACATTTTGCCACGAATTTATGAAGGCAGCAACGGACAAAACCACGGCGAGCAGATTTGAAAATGCTGCCACTTTAGGAGCTCGAGGGTCGTGGGCCACATGACAAGGAAACCGTTCACGGCTATATTGATTCGCACTCAATTCTGGTTCCGCAATTCCGCTGAGCGGACCGTATTTTCCATCAACATTGCGATGGTCATCGGTCCTACGCCACCCGGTACAGGAGAAAGCCATGATGCCACGCTTGAAACATCGGGAGCAACATCTCCAGCAAGACGCCAGCCACGATCTCTCGTATCGTCATCAACTCGATTAATACCCACGTCAACGACGACCGCTCCAGGTTTAACCCAGGAGGCTTTTACCATTTCAGGACGGCCGACTGCCGCGACAATGATGTCTGCTTCCATGCATTCTTTTTGTGGATTTTGAGTTCGTGAATGAACAACTGTAACAGTTGCATCTGCGCCCTTAGCAGCGAGTAGCAAGGCTTGGGTCATTCCAACATTGAATGACCGTCCAATAACAACTGCTTTTTTCCCGGTGAGATCAATTTCTGCCCAACGAAGCATGCGCATAACGCCTGCAGGTGTGCATGGCACCATTCCATCCAAACGCCCTTGAACGATTCGTCCTAAATTTGAGGGGTGAAAACCATCAACATCCTTACTTGGGTCAATGAGGTCGGTAAGTGCCTCCTCATTCATGTGATTTGGAAGTGGGGATTGAATCAAAATCCCGTGCAAATCATCTTGTGAATTCATGGTCAAAATGTGCTCTCGAAGAATCTCTTCGGTCGTGTCTTCTGGAAGTTCTACGTGTGTTGAGCGAATCCCGATGCGCTTGCACATACGTACCTTTGAATTGACGTACACGTGCGATGCCGGATCGTCTCCGACAATGATCACGGCGAGGTGCGGGTGGACTCCAGACGATTTCAGTGATTCAATACGGTCAGCGAGTTCCGATTCAACCGATGAAGCACACGCCTTTCCATCAAGCCGTTTTGCGCTCATGAACAATACCACATGGTATCGGGTTTTGAGGGTTCGCTTTGAGGCATTACAATGGAGTACGGATGCCTATAGCTCTCACAATACACCATCCTGCTCGAGCTTCGTAAATGGCAAATGCTCCGCCAAGGGTTAGTCCGGCTACAGTGAGCCATCCAATGCCAAGTGTGACGGTCTGTGTGGCAAGTAAGCCGGCTATGACCAGTCCTGCGAGAACAGAAATAACACCGCCAACAAGGCGGGCTGCCTTCCCTTTTGCGTCAATATTGCATTCTGGCATGGGGAGAAATGATGTCGTTGAGTATATGAAGCACTGTTTATGCACCGCTCACGCTTTTGTGGAGCCAACGGAGGGACTCGAACCCCCGACCGTCTGATTACAAATCAGACGCACTACCAGACTGTGCTACGTTGGCTTCAACTCCTGCGTGCGGCCACCCCTTGATGAATGAAGCGGATGAACATCCAAGAAAACGAGGAGTCAAGTCAAAGAACAATGGAGCCGAGGCGGTTGCATGGTGGACGAGATTGGAATGCAGTTTTTGTCATCACATGGTAAAACAAAAAGTGGCAATGATGTCATTTTCAGTTGGTTGGCTCGATATCAAAATGCCGCTGCTGCTGGTGCAGATGCGGTCAACGGAACCATCGGTGCTTTGCTTGAAGACAATGGGGAATTGGCCATCAACACCGTTGTAGATTCAGCTTTGAGGGAGGCTCCACCGGTAGAATTTGCAGCCTATGCGCCTCTGAAAGGACTTCCACCCTTCCTGGACCTTGCGCAAACTCTTGCCCTTGGGGAGTACCGTCAATCGTTGGAAACACTGGGTGTTAACGGTATGGCTACGGCGAGCCCCGGAGGCTCGGGGGCCCTCTTCTTAGCGGCCTCAAACTTCTGTGAGCGAGGTGAAGCGATTCTCCTAAGAGACCGTCATTGGGGGCCTTATGCAGGATTCTTGAAAGGATGCGGTCTTGAAATGGCAACCTACCCACTCCTCCCATCCAATGAAAATACCCACTACCCTATGTTTGATTCCGAAGCGTTCAGCACCGAACTTGAACGGCTTGCAACTTCCCAATCAACGGTCATGACATGGCTTAATGACCCAGCCCACAATCCAACCGGATTGTCTCTCCCAAGCGAAAGCCGTTATGCACTGCTCAATTTATTCATGGAAAGTGCGACTCGCCATGAGGACGTTGGGCATACTTTGTTGATAGACTCTGCATATCACCTGTATGCTGATGATCCTCATGGTTGGGCTGAAACAATCCTTGAAGCTCTTGAGAACGGCCTACCATGGCCGGAGAATCTTTTGATATGTTTTGCAGTTTCTCTCTCAAAATCTCACACCATCTACGGTCTTCGTACTGGGGCTTTGGTTTGCATTCATCCGGAAGAAGAAACACTTGAGAAATTGCGTCAAGTTATGGGGGTTACAGGGCGTCAGACATGGTCTGCAGCCCCACGTGTGGCGCAGTATGTCCTCAGTGAAATGCATGCTTCTGAATCGGGAGGGGCTTCGTGGAGTTTGGAGCGAGACCGACTCGCTAATTTGTTGGTTGAACGGCGAGAAACGTTCGTCAAAGCATGTACAGAATTGGAGGTACCAGTCAACCCAACTCACGACGGATTCTTTGCTTGGTACGAATGCGACGACCCGGTTGCTGTGGCTGAAAAATGTGCAGAAATGCACGTTTATCTCGTTCCTCTGCGAGGTGGAGTTCGAATTGGCTTGTGTGCCATTCCCCTTCACCAAATCCCCAAAGTTGCTCAAGCACTCAAGTCCGCACATCAATGAGGTGTATCTATGACGAGACTTTCCCGTGAAAATTTCCTCATCTCAGGGTTCGTTTGTATCGTTTTTGGAGCATTTATGACCGTTGCTGGTTTAGGTTCAATGGCTGTTACAGTAGGATTGTTTGGAATTGTGTTCTTCCTCGTTGGTATGTCTCTCAGTCGACAAGTTGGCCTCTCACCCGAGGCCGTTGCTCAATGGTCCCCTGACGGTGAAATGCTCCCAGATGCTGGTCGTGTAATGTACAGAGTTGATGTGACATTGGATGAACCCGTTCGCTCGTCAATACTGTGCGGGTCTTGCGGTCATGTTGAACTTGTTATGGGCGGCAAGCCGTCGTCCTTTACTTGCCCTAATTGCAATAAACCGCTTTGGGAAGAAGAGGAATAACTTCACCGTTTTTGAATCATTTTAGACGGTGATTTCAAGTCGTGTGTGCCATTGGGAGAATCATGGATGGTCTCAATCTGTTAAATCCGGAGCGACGAATGTTGCTCAAGATGCAACAAATCGACCATCCCTCATGGTCACTAGAGCAAGTTCTTGAGACTTGTTCGTGGACCGACCAAGCCGTTGCTGTGGGCGCAGGTCATGGATTAGAGAATCATGGCTTTGTGAAACTGAGTGAGGTTGTGACTACCGACATCCAACTTGATTCCGAAGGTGAAAAAGCAATGCATTCTGGACTCCTAGAACAGCGCCTGTGGGATTGGATGAAAACGGTAAGTGAACCTTCTATGAAGGCTTTACAATCTGAGTTTGAACGGCATGAAGCGGGTCCTGGTGTTGGCTTGCTCAAACAACTTGGAGTCGCCATTGATGGAGGCATACTTGTCGCTAATGATGCTTCCATGATTGAAGATACGCTCAAAAAGCGAAGTGATTTTCTGAGTTCGCTCCCATTAGAGATGAGCGAACTTGACGATGATTTACTCAATCATTTCCGCCAACGAAAGGGGCTGGTCTCCTCATTAGAACAAACAGTTCGCTCATGGTCCATTACTCCAGCAGGGAAATCAGTTGACCCCGAGTTGTTGAAAGAAAGTGTCGTTATTTCAGAACTAACGCCTGAATTGCTTCAGACCGATGAATGGAAGGAAGCAGAATTCCGGGCCTTTGATGTCACGCTTGAATCAGCAACCCCTCGCCGGGGTCGTAGCCATCCAATGCAAGCGTTGATCGAACGGATTCGTTCGGTGTTTTTGGAAATGGGATTCTCGGAATTGGTTGACGATTATGTTCAAACCGCAGGATGGAACATGGATGCCCTTTTTATCCCTCAAGACCATCCTGCTCGAGAAATGCAAGATACCTTTTACCTCAAAGAGCCTTTGAAAATGGATTTGCCTGAAGACTTGATGAGCAAGTGGAAGTCCATACACGAAGACGGAGGAGATACAGGCTCAACAGGCTGGGGCGGCTCATTCTCGTTTGACACTGCCCAACGTTCTCTTCTGCGCACGCACACCACTGTCAATACGATTCAATACCTCGCTAAGCATCCCAAAGAAGCTTGCAGGGTCTTTTCGGTTGACCGAGTGTTCCGAAAAGAAGCGATTGACCGAACCCACTTGCCTGAATTCCATCAAATTGAAGGCATCATTATGGAAGAAGGAGCAAACCTCCAAATGCTCGTAACAACGCTCAAAACATTCTATGCAAAGATGGGATATCCCGAAGTTCGTGTTCGTCCGGCTTATTTCCCGTACACAGAGCCCAGTCTTGAAATTGAAGTGAAGTGGCACGGTAAGTGGCTTGAACTCGGTGGAGCTGGAATCTTCCGTCCCGAAGTTACTGAACCACTTGGAATACAGTCTCCAGTCTTGGCTTGGGGGATGGGCCTTGAGAGGCTTGCCATGCTCGTTCTTGGCCTTGACGATATTCGCCAACTCTACATCTCGGATTTGGAATGGCTTCGCATGCAACCGTTG
>Ga0208277_1002652_pt1 | contig 10040 bp, 4 predicted proteins | sample ETNtaG_5_FD_185782 | JGI IMG/M metagenome (GOLD analysis project Ga0208277, IMG submission 185782) | Marine microbial and viral communities from oxygen minimum zone, Eastern Pacific Ocean - ETNP201406SV205 (SPAdes) (version 2) | ecosystem: Environmental > Aquatic > Marine > Oceanic ...
TTATCACCAACAACAAAACTATGTCCAGTAATTGTCAAATCTAATTGTCCTGTAGTAGGAGTATAAGATGCTCCCGTTATACTATGAAGTGTCTGTCCACGTAAATTATATCCAGAACCAATTGTTAATTTTAAATCTCCAGTATTAGCATCATAGAAAGCATCAGAGGGATTAAAGTATTTGGTTGGAGTCTTACCTACAAATGCACTAATAGTTGTTGTAGTTGTAGCACCAATAGAAATTGCAGTATTATAATATGGATCTGTTGCACGAGGATAACTATGACTTGTGGCATTAGTATCCATTGCACATGTATAAACTAATGCATTATTTCCAATCTTAATAGAATCTGCTGCAACTTTGATTCCACCACTAGTACCAGATACAAATGTATGAGGATAGTTACCGTCAGCACCAGCACTAGTAATATTTACAGTAAAGTTATTGACATTAGGAATAGTTGTAATACCTACCCACTTTCTACTTTCAGGGTCAGTTGCTCTTGGATACTTATGTTCCCCTACACCCCCATCTTTAGTACATGTGAAGGTTAAAGATTCATCATCAAACCTAACTTTTTGTCCTATTGCTAATCCATGATTTGCACAAGTAACCGTTAGAATACCTGTCTGAGCATCATATGTTGTACCAGATGCTGCAGTCTTAGTTGTCTGACTCCTATTGAGAGGATATCCAGCAGGAATTGTTAATACCAATTCTCCTGTTGATGGAGTATATGCTGCTGCTGATGGAGTATGTCCAGTAGTTACAGATGCACCAACATTAACACTAAAATGTGTTCCTGAAGCACCAACTACTGTTAGATTCTGTCCTTGTGCTGGATCACCTACACGAGGATATTGATGATTAGTAGCATTATTATCCATTGTACAAGTAAATGTCAATGAAGTAGTAGCAATACTAACAGTTGAATTATTTGCCAATCCTGGATTAGAAGCAAAACTTAGTTTAAGATTTCCACTTGAGGGAGTATAATCTGCATAAACTGGAGTTAAACTACCAGAACCACCACTAACAATAGTAACAGCATTAGGAATAGAACTAACAAATGTATGGGCATAATTTCCACCCATGACAACAGCATTAACAGATGTACTTAATCCAGTCTTAAATGTATGTGTATAATCTCCACCTGTAATTGTTGAATTATTAACTGCCTTTACAAAATTATGTGGTGATGCATTATAAAAATGATCTACAAACTGAGCACCAGTTCCACCAATAACTGAAGTAAATGTCCTTGAAGTTCCAACAACATCTACTATCGTATCAACTGTACTTGATTGTGGTGGATCTGGGAAGATTGTTGTAGTAATACCAGCATTACTTGAACAGGTGAATGCAATACCAACCATTGACACTTCATCATTTACACTAAACCCATGAGCATTCATGGTAGTTACAGTAGCAATCCCACTATAAGGACTGTACTGAACATCAGTGATAGTACCAATACCAAGTTGTGTTCCTTTAATATAAAGTCTATCTAAAGTTGTTGCTGTCTTTTCTAAAACTAATCTTCCATCAATTAGAATAGCAGAATCATTTGGTGGAATTTCAATATCTTTAATAACTCTTATATCTCGTGTTATTCCTGTACTTCTTGTTTCTCTTCTATGGATTAGTGTGACTTTTGGATATGTATTAATTCCTACATTAGAAACTTGTGCATACAACAAAATAGCAGAAGTTCCTGTTGGTACTTCATATAACTTCTGCTCTCCTGGTGTAACAGGAACAGCAACTGATAAAAACTTATTGACTGGTGCGACTGCCATTTATTTCAATGCTAGTATTAAGGGGGTTAATTGTGCCTGGATGGCTCTATTAAAGTCTCTTCCAGAAATTGTAGAGGTGGTTTGATCAATAGTCAGTCCTTCTCCGATTCTAAAATTACCTTTTTGATCCGTACTGGTGAATGGAACTTGTCCACCATTAATGGCAACAATCTCATTTTCAGGAATAGGCTCACCACCCTGGAAAGGGTTTGCTCTATTTATGTCTGTACCTGCACCGACGTATTCAAAAGAGTGAGAACTAGTGATAATTCTACTAATTCTTCGGAACTCAACATCTGTTGATTTTGCTATAGAATATGGTATAAATTCATTGAAGGTTACAGTAGTTAATCCAACATTATCACTAGGTTCAGTAGCAGTATTTACTGTATAGTAAATTGGATCCAAAACAACTTCTAAAATAGCAGGAGTTCCAGAAGTAACTGAAGTAGTTAATCCAATTTTTTGAGTTGGACCACTTCCAAAGTTTGGTAAGAAGTTTCTGCCACTAGCAATCACGTCAACAGAACTAATAGTACCTGCAGCACTAACATTTGCAGAAAGTTCTGCTCGAATACCCTCTGGACCTTCTGGAGCATCTACAGTTATATTTGGAGGTGCTGCCTGAACATATCCACTACCACCATCAAGAACTTTAATTGAACGAATTAACTGGAATGGTTCTGTCATTGTTCCAGTAGAAGGTGAATCTGCATAATCATCCAAATCAACTTTGAAAAATAATGCTTGTCCATCAAAAGGTTTTCTAAAGTTATTAGAAGCATCCTTAACATCTGCTATTAAGAAAGAATCCTGTTCAGCAATATTTGCTACTGTAGTAACTCCAGTGTACTCTGTCGAACTAACACCATCAGCAATAAGTCCAAAATCACCAAATGATGAGTTTGAGTTTGTCAAATCACACTGTCCACCAGAATCACAATAAATTGCTTTCTCGCAAGAAATAGTAAAGATAGAAACTAACTGTGCATATCCTTTATTAGTAATAGAAACACCAATACCTGCCTCATTGTACTGAGTAAATGAGTCACAAACCATTGACTTCAATTCTTGTCCAAGATTAATTGTACCCGTATAATTTGAAGATACATGATCTCCATTAATCTTCATACCAATACTACCAGTCATAAAGTTAGTACAGTTTCTAACATATGGACTCTTATATCTACCACCTAATGCTGGATTACCTCTTCTCGGACCTTCATTAGCTGGTCCAAGTCCAGTAAATCCACTTACCGCTTGGAATGCTGTTCCTGCATCAATATCTGTTTGTGTAGGTGGAAATGCTACTGCACCACAATTAGGATGATTAGTAGAACTTGTCTGTCCAGCAAAGTTTAAATTCTGTACTAAACATCCTCTTCTAACATGGAATACATCTTTATTAACATTATTGGGTACAACAGTTACCAATCTCAAATCTTCACCAGAGATAGCAACATCAGTTCTTAAACCAACTGGATTATTCTCATAATAGACACCAGAACGAACGATAATAGTATCACCTGCCTCTGCTATTGCTGCAGCACCACCAATTGTTCTCTTTGCATCACCTTCTAATAATCCACTATTAGCATCATTACCATCAACAGAAACCCAAATAGCATTATTAGTTTCAACACCTGGAGGTCTCCATGATACTCCAGTTCCGACTGATGATAGTAGATAATTGGTTTGTGCAGCACCAGGACCAGATGCATTATTATTCTTATCAATTAATGAACCATCTAATTCTAATGAACCATGAATTGTTGTAGCACCACCAACAGTAAGTATTCCTACAACATTTAATGCATCATGTGCAGCATTATATTTAAGTCCACCATCAATCCTTACTGTCTGTCCTGTTCCTGCTGGAGAAGTTATATCATTATCAACAAATGTTATATAAAAATCCTTATCTGTATTAGTTGCTGTTGTAGCAACAAATGTTGTAATACCTGCTTTATTTGAGAATGTAGAGAATCCTGCTCTATCAGAATAGGTAGTAATTCCAGCAGTATCTGCAAATGTTGCAAAACCTGCTCTATGTGAATTTGTAGCAAATCCTGCATTAAAACTAAGAGTAGAAACTCCAGCAATGTCTGAATAAGTAGCAAATCCTGCTCTATGAGCATTCATAGCAAATGTGGAAATACCTGCTAAATCAGCAAACGTAGTAAATCCAGATCTATGAGAATTAGTAGCAAATCCTGATACAATAGCATAATCAGTCTGTTCAGATCTTAATGATGTTGAAATTGTACCTGTTGTAAATCCACTAACAACCAATCCAGCATCAATAAATGTACCACCTTCAACTGTTAAAAGATCTTTGAATAATACATCATTATCAACAGTTAATGTTCCATCAATTTGAGCATTACTGGTAACATCTAACTGATCTCCTACATCAAGATTACCACCAATAGTGACATTACTAACTACTTCAGCATCTGTAGTAACCTTTAATTTTCCAGTTACTAATAATTCAAAATTAGTATCAGCATCTCCACCAATACCAACATGTCCTATTGTATGAATTCCTGAATTATTTCTAACCCAATTGTCAGTAAAGTAAATATTCGCAATATTACTATTACCAGCATCAATTACTGCTTTAACTAAATCTCCACCACTACCAACACCATCAAAGTTGAGAGTAGTAAATGAACCAACACCAAGATTGACTCCTTCATTTTGAATGAATACACCTTCAACTGGTGCAGGAGGAGGAGAAACCCATCTTACACCATGACCATCTCTACTTAAATAATACCCATTAGCACCTGGATAATTTGCAGAGTCGTAAATATTTCTATCAAGTTTAAGACTACCAGCAATATCAAGCATCTGCTCTGGTCTGGTGCTACCAATACCAACAGAAGAACCAGCAGATACAATAATAGTACCATCAACATCTAAAGCTGCTGAATCCTGTGGTATAGCTTTATTAATACCTACTCTATTACCATATAACTCTGGTTGTACGGCTAATGCACTACCATTTGAACCAACCCAGAATCTTTTAAATACAGTTAAATAATCTAATTCTACAGGTTCTTTAAATGTAGCAATACCTGTAAAATAAGTACCACTATCAAATATAACAGGACCAGCAAAAGTACTAATACCACTTACATACAGATTATTTAAATCTGCCTGACTATTAATGGTTATATTATCAAGTTTAAAATTATCTGTTCCTTCTAGATCATAATAAAGATTACCATAGATGTATACGTCCTCAAAGAACTTAGCATCATTATTGGCATGTAAACCATTTACATATGTGATTGGATTACCTTCTGCCATATCTTAAAAACCTAAACCTGAGAAGTTTTCAGCAATACTTCCAAATTGCTCTTGTACATCACCAAGTTGTCCACTAAGTTGTTCTGAAGCACCAGCAAGTTTATCTTTTAGTCCATCAGTATCAATTTTACTAAGACTCTCTTCAAGTTTTTCTGATATTCCACCAGAAGAAAACTCATCAATAGCAGATTTAATTTGATCTGCACCAACCTTAGAATTTGCAAATACAGAACCTAAGAATGGAAGAGGTGCCATATTACCACAAATTTCATTACCACGTATCGTATTTCCTCTAAATTCAATATCATTTGCTTCCATTGTAATTTTATCACCACCATTTATCTTCATACTCTTACTAGCAGTTATATCAATATTATTTCCTATTATTGATACATTCCCATTTTCATCAGCATGTATTTTAATAGAACCTTTAGCAGCATGAACTAAAATATCAACACCACCTGCTGGTTTTTGAGCACCAGCACATATTTCAATATCCTTATCAGCATGAATTTTTAATTTACCATCTTCACCATATGCAATACATGCCTTTTCATCTTGATCAGTCCAAGCATAGTGTGTAACAACACTAGAACCACCATACCCATCCGAAGTAGGGTTGTTTATATCAACTCTATACTTCGGATAGGCTTCGCAATAACGTTCGTGATCAGTTTTATTTGGCATTACGTTTCAACACAATCTATTACTTGTTTAACTTCACCTTGGAATTCTGGTCTAACATCAAGATTTGCCTTTAATATAGCACCAGATCCACTATCAGAAATCACATTCAATACAGGCATTTCAGTTATATCTTGACTATTTATTGGGGTTACACTAACAAGAGATCCTTTAAAACATTTGACATCATATTCATTACCAAATTGATCCGTAACAGTAGCACAATCCTTATATCCATAACCAGGATTCACGATTGTTACACTAGTAACAATTGGTGGTTCATCATCAGAAATTGGATATAATTGCCCTTCCGAAACAATATAAATTTCATCTACCTTACCATCCTTAATAGTCGCTCTTGCAACAGCACCAAATCCCTGTTTACAATTATCAACTATCTCGACAAATGGTGGAAATACATAACTATTACCAGGATTTGTCATCTTAATACCAATAATACTTCCTGTTTTCTTACCACCACCACCAATAATATTACCAAAGAAAGGAATTGCTGATGCACCTACTCCACCACCACCGAAAATATTAATCTTAGGAGGTTCACAAACTTCTGGCTTTGCACCACTACAAGGAGTTCCACCACCAGAACCTCCTCCACCACCAATTCCACCAGATAAAAGACCAAATCCACCAAGCAAATCTTCAGCACCACCTAGAAGTTTTGCTGCATCTGCTGCAGCTTTAGCAATATTAGAATCCTTAAGAATACCATCCAAATTAGGAAGTCCTCCTGAAATTGGTCCTTGTCCTATTCTATATGTACAAGGATCTGTTCCTGATGGTGGTGGTGGAGGAGTACCACAATCACCCAATGGTGACATACCCATAAGTGAGTTAACATCACCTCTAAGTAAACCTTCGACATCAAAATCACCCATGTATTTCGTCAATTTGCTAATACCACCAAGAGCATCTTGCATTCCACCAGATATTTGTCCTGTAATTGCATTTAATAATGCACCAGTAGCTTGATCACCTATACAATCAACATAATTAAAAACATTAGCAGCAACTGCACCCAATATTCCTTCAACTACAGAACCTAAATTACCTATAATTTTATTTGTAAGACATGGTAAAAGTCCATTCATTTTACCAATAGGACCCAACATTGATGCCTGAGATGCAATACCTGCCGCATTTGCAGCAACTTGAGATCCAGTTGCTGCTAGTGTTGTTGCATGTACACTGTCATACATATTACCCAATCCACCAGAAAGCATAGGTGTCATTTTTTTATAAAGATTATTCGTCATACCACTTACCATTCCAGAAGCATTACCAGTTAAAGCACTAGCTTTATCAGATACTAAAGAATTAAGTTTACCCTTATAAAACTTAGTACTAGGATCAAACTTAGACTTTAAATCTGCAACATCACCAACCATATTCTGAACACCGACTTTCATCTTACTAACAGATTCTTCTGACTGACTCTTTCCACATCCAAGATGAACAACCTTACCATTAAATGAACTCATAGTAGCTCTATTTTCACTACCAGTTGCTTCACTTACTTTATCAGCATCTGCTTGTGACACCTGAGTAGGTGAAGGTGGTTCTACAGCACCAGTACTATTCGATTCCTTTAGAACTGTTTCTGTAGGTTTTTTAAGAGTATCTGTATATCCAGTAAAAGTTTGGAATGGAAGTGCTTCTCCTTTATCTACTCTATACTGAGAATTACCAAATGAACCAAATATCATTGGTAATTGTCCATTATCACCATCTAGGAAGAATCCTATAACAACATCACCTTGCTGAAATTTAATTGACTTAAATAATCCAGCAGCACCAGTTCCATGTCCTGGTGGTAAAATAACTTGTGCCCAAGGCAAATCTTCATCTTTAAGTTCTATATTATTATAAGGATGATACCCCATAATACGAACTTTATATCTAATACCCCAACTCTTTTTACTTTTAGTTTGTGGTGCCTGAACTTTATCAGACGCAATTTGCCCTATCCACCAACGGAAACCATCTTTCCCAACAAAATTACTTTTAATAAACTGTTCCATCTTATTTTACCAGTTTTTCCTGTGATGATTTTTTAGCATCATTATTTTGTCCATGCATTCCATATGTATCTCTTACTAAAACCATATCTGTTTCAGATAATTCTTTAGTAAAACGATGGCATAATGATTTTATCAAATATGAACCACTTTGTTGTTCATCAAAACCTTTACCATCAACCGAAGTAACTTTAGGGAATAAGCATTCAATAATATCACCTGCCCTTAAATTAGTATTTAACGGAACTTTCATACTCATTTCTTGAGTAAACAACTGATTGTATCTCATAATAGACTGTGCTTGATATTCTAATGGATCAGCATTCAATTTATTACTCACACCTTTCTCAATAGTACCTTTATCAAGAACCATTGACATTAATCTACTTGGTGTATTACCCAGAGTTTGTGTTGCATCATCAGAAAGTTTAGGAAGTTGTTTTGCAATATCCATTTCTTGTCCTAGATTTTTCGCATCTTTCATAAAATCATCAAGAGTAATTGTTGCATTTTGTGGTAAGTTAAATTGACTATTACTAGGATCAAAAGTTGCAACAAAACTAGAATATGTACCCATCCTAAGCTTATCCATTAGATTTTGATTTTTATCTACAGAATATCTTATTATCTCAAAATCATTACTCGATTCCACTTCACTTTCCTTACGTTCAGTATAAGTATAAGTCTCTTTTGGGTCTTGATTAATTAAATTGTCAATTGATTTAAAATGAAACCCATCTTGAGTTTGAAAAAATACAAATCCAGCAATACCTTTTTCAGGAACTGATTTAGATGCCAACCAAGTTAATATATTAAATGGTTTTCTCATATTACCAATAAATCCATATTTATTTTTTGTCTTATCAATATCCAATGCCTTTTCAGTCTTCAGATAATCTTTTAATATTTTTTCAACTGAAACATCAATAGTAGATCCAGTAGAGAACTTTATAGGAACTCTAATAGTCTCGTTACTAATTGATTCTCTAGAAACTAATTGTAAAGTAAAAGTCTCAATTTGTTCATTTTGGGAAACATTAGTAATAGCACCAACATGCAAATAATCTTTATAAGTTTCAGAAAAATCCAATCCAGCATTTGTATCAGCATTAGCTTTAATCTTTATTGCTACTCTCTCACCACCCCTTAAAGGAAGTCCATTATATACAGACTGCATTTTTCCATCTTCACCTTCAATACTATCACCAGTATTAAGTATTAGCATTTTTGCTGTAATATTAGGAGAAAAAATATTCTCAAAATATTCAAGTCCCATGACACCTGCTATCAGGTTAATATCCTGAGATTGATCATTAGACTCTATCGTCACCTGCTCAAATATAGATCTTTCGCTATGTGTCATCTTATTACTCTATCCCTGCCATCATTAGATCTGTACTATCTATCTTATTAGGATCAGACGCTACAATATCCGAACCAGAACCACCACCTACTACTTGAGAACCGCCTCCTCCTGATGGAACAGGAACAGTTATAACCTTCTTTTTCTTAGGTTTCTTCAAATCAACGTTAATATTTTTAGGACTAGAACTTAATAATGTTTGATTTCCATATTTTTGTACCTTTTGTTTCATTGACATATTCTGAAATTTAGTATATTCATCCATTGGAACTTCTTTTCCATTAATATATCCCTTTCCCGTGTTCATATCAAAACGAGCACTGACTTTACTCTGTGTTTTAATAGTTGAACTAGTAACTTCATCTCTATTTGTTTTTGGTTTTGGTGGTGTCTTACCTTCCGCTTCTCCTTTTTTGGTGTCTATTACAGCAGAATCTTCTTTATCTGCAGGATCAATAACATCTGCTCCTTCTGCTTTATCCTCACCTTTACCATCAACACCTAATTGCTCCTGAATATCCTTCTCTCCTTTTTTGGATTTTCCAATTAACTTATCAAAACCATCCTTAGCCTTCTGAATTACACCTTTTACCTTATCAAAACCAGCTTCAAGTTTTTCCTTAACAGATTGAATACTCTTTATACCATTTTGTATACCACTCCATACTTTTTTAATACCTTCCCAAATCCACTCAAAAACTTTAACTATACCTTTTACAACACCTTTCAGAACATCAATAACAGGTTTAATCTTCTCTAAGAATTTTTTACCTTTCTCAATAATTACAGGTAACTGATTAATTATCCAACCAGTAAGAATTGATAGAATAAATTGTAATGGTT
>Ga0208277_1002653_pt1 | contig 10040 bp, 8 predicted proteins | sample ETNtaG_5_FD_185782 | JGI IMG/M metagenome (GOLD analysis project Ga0208277, IMG submission 185782) | Marine microbial and viral communities from oxygen minimum zone, Eastern Pacific Ocean - ETNP201406SV205 (SPAdes) (version 2) | ecosystem: Environmental > Aquatic > Marine > Oceanic ...
AAAAGAAGAGAGCCGTGATTTATGAAGAAATAGTTATCTTCGTGCTTAATTTATACTTCAACATTTTGTAGTAGTAGTACTTGAAGTTTTTACGGATTTCAATAGAATTATATTTTTCTAGCCAGTTATGGTATGTACGTTCGTAGAGTTATATTTTTTCCAAAATTAGCTGGAACTGAAATTGACTTTTTTGTGTTTTTCTCTTGAGTACTCGAAGCAGCTCTATAAAGAGTTTGAGCGTAGAGAACGAGTACTTCGGTGTGCCAGTGCCAATAGATCAGACAATTGAAGAAGCGACGTAGTGCTGGTAAATGTGTCAATGAGAGATAGTAGTGAGTTGCGTGCGTGCGCTTAAACGAGTATGATATGTTTTTTAGTGTATGTTGCAAAAGTATTTTCTCTCAGCTGGCTATTCCATAGAGTTTCGTGTTTCATAAGGTGATGCCGATATTCTCGACAGCATTAAAATATAGCTTATTTGTTTTAATATCATTTATTCACATTTATCGGCATCGGACGTTCATTTGGTATCTCCGCGTCTGACTGTGCGTCTGACGCGTTCGCAGACCGCCGTCACTGCCACAACGTCAACGCGCCACGCACAACCGTTGTACAAACTGATTTTGCACATGCTAATAACAATAACGAGAACAACAACAACAACAACACTTTTGCCACGCCTCCTAGAGGCAAGCGCTTGAGAAACCTTGCTGACGAACTCTCTTCTCCCGTCCCACCATGACAAACACAGAAAAAAGTTTCGTACGAAACAGTTCCTCTTAAGGAGGAGCAAGGACGCCTATCGAACGATGCCACGCAACCTGCATCTAAAGACTTAACAGCGGCACATAGAACTAATTCCTTCAGTGTGGAATCACCTTGTGCTCAAGTCTTAGACTACAAGTTGTCAGTTGACCTCTTAGGTCCCCCTGCTATCCCTCGCGAGAGCAACGTCTCGTCTCATCTCGCCGAACACTCTCTGCTTCTCTCCGATGATGCTTCGTTTCGCGAAATGCTCTCTGTTTTTCTTCCTTGCGGCGACGACGTTACTCCTGATGCCTCAACGTGCAAACGTGCTTCTAAGCAACCACGACGCTCTCCTCGTTTACTGACAATAACACATCCAAGACTCTAGATGTCGACGATGACTTTCAACACATAGATAAAAAACTGAAGCGAAGCAAGCGGAGTAATTTTTCGTCCCGTACAAAGTACTTAGTCATTAGTAGCCTTAAAAATAACTATTTCTTTTTAATTCATCGTACCCACAGGTATAGTACCTGGTACGTACCTCGAATAAATTGATACGCAAAAACTTTGAAAAAAGAGGAAAATATTTTAAACTGAACTGCAAGTTATAAAACATTTCGACTTTGTCTGTACGAGTTCGTATATGATTAAATATTCTTACTCGGTTGTTGATTCTGACTCGTGCAACTTCATTTTACCTCATAAAAAAATTCGAAATCTTATTGTAGAAAATTTGACCTTGATGCCTCTATCTAATTTTTATAACGAGTCGTACCAGGTATGGCCATATGGTCATACCATGGTAGGGTACCATGTTACCAGTACACTGTATCACAAAAATCACACTTCAAAATAAAAACGCTCATCGTATTATACTGTACAGTAGCTATGCATAGAATAAATTTGGAAAAAAATAGTAACTCACACAGACTTTATATATGATATATATGATTATCGATGAGCATGACTCCTTCATGCATTTTTTTTAACATCTCCTGAATATCACATCTGGAGAGCTTCTCGTTAAACCAAGAGTGAGATTCTTGCTCTATCTCTTCTATTGTAACAGCTTCTTTTAGACGCATAAAATTTTGAAGTTTGGTTCGGAACTTTGATGCCATGGTATCATAATCAGTGTTGTCATCTTTACCAAGGAGAGTACTAGGACTACGCATATTAATGTCCTCCGCCTCGATCACGAACCTCATAACTTCTATAGCTGCTAAAGCATCCACAATATCAATAGACTTTGAAAGTCTCATCTTTGCATGAGCTGTAGCAAGCCTAATAATTGTTTCTAGGGACCGGGCAGTTACCGGAAGTGCTCGCCTACTACGCATACCTTCGGCTTTGTACCTTCTCCACATTGAGTATTGTTCTGCTATTTTATTTTCCGCCTCTGACGTCAAAGTAGGTTTCACACTCATTTTCATGTAATAAAGGTATTTTTGTAAAAATTGTTTTGGAAGCTTCTCTGACATGTTTTCTACATCATTCCGGGAATATTCGTTTTGACCAGAACTATTGACATTCGCATCCGAAGAAATTAAAGACAAATTAGTCTTTTGTCCATTATGAGTCATATTCGCATGCATATTGAGCACGTGAGATGAAATTATACGATCAACATTAGAATCAGACTGGTCAAGAACTATGAATAATAGATCAAATCTTGATAGGAGAGAGTCTGGAAGATTTATATTCTGATTCACTGGTTGACTATGATCATAGTTTCCATATATAGGGTTCGCAGCGGCTATGACGCTACACCGTGCATTCAGAGAAGCATGGATTCCTGCTTTTGCTATAGTTACAGTTTGTTGTTCCATAACTTCGTGGATAGCAACTCGATCTGCGTCGCTCATTTTATCAAACTCATCAATACATACAACACCTCGATCAGCTAATACCATCGCCCCTGCTTCTAATCTACGCTCGCCCGTCTCTTGATCAGTGGTCACAGCAGCAGTGAGTCCTACACCTGAGGATCCTCTTCCAGTGGTGCTTACAGCTCGTGGAGCTATATTCATGATAGACCGTAAAAGTTGTGATTTTGCCACTGATGGGTCACCAACCATTAAACAATTGATATCTCCGCGAAGATGCGTGCCATTACTTAATACTTTCTCGTTTCCGCCTAGAAGGAGTAGGATCAGGGCACGTTTGATGTTGTCATGTCCACATATAGAAGGTGCTAAAGATCTGCCAAGCAAATTTAGGAGAGATTTTGGTTCATATCTCTTTGGGAGATTCTTTATTTCGGTCAGATCTTCACGGGATAGACTTGGAATATAAACTTCTTTTATGAGTTGTTGAATATCCTTCGCAACCAAAGTGGTTCGAAAAATTCCACCTGAGCCTAAGCCTGTTCTTGTTGGAACAACTTTATAAATTCCGATTACTTTGACTCTATCTCCAGGCTTACAATTATCAACAAGGTCACGGTCAAGAATGACTTCAACAGAACGCGGTAGCTGCCCTGAAGGTGCATTTTCCGGCATTTCTTGTACCGTAATAATTTGATAATCGAGATATTGACAAAGTCCATACTCTGTTGTAAGAGTATTCCCAGCTTCATCTCTTGTTGGAATTCGTGTGGAAGTAGGTAATCCAGTTAAAGTTGTAACATCTCGATACTCTCGGGAAGAAAACTTTGAATTATCTTCGCAAAAGTGCTTGCTCATAACAAGCTTAGGTCTGACTGCGGTGCATTTGGTAACTATTCCTTCGACGCTCACCAAACAATCTAAAAAAGTGGAAAGAAGACCCCTTGGAGAAACCGCATATATACCAAATGAACCACTAAAAGTGACTTCGAAATGGTCTAATTCCTTGAGATGTTCTCTCTGAACTTTATATTTGATAGCATCCTTCAGAATCTCAATAATTACCCCAGGATCTTTCATTAGCCTTCGTGAAAGTCTGGAATTTTTTGAACGCAAATCATCCAGGTTAACATCGAAACTAGTCCACCCGTTTTGAATAAATTTTTGGATTAGCTACAAAGTAAAAAAGGTCACTACTAAAAGTTTCAATGAGGTAATAATTTACATACCTCCTCATCAATGAATGCCTCAAATTCTTCTTTCCAACGTAACTGGGTTTCTATGCTCATTGCAAATGGAAAACAATACAGATATCGTGGAAGCAATTTTCGAATAGAGCCGTTCCCTCGCACTCCGCAATTCCGACGACTCAAAGGTACTTGTTTTCGAAATCAGAAATATAAACTGCGTACTCTAAAAATGCGTTACAAAGTCGAAAAGATATCTCTAAGTCTTTATATTTCAACCACGTGTTATCTAGCTCGCAGCCTGTGAATTATATCTTGTGCGAAAGAGGAAAGCAGTGAGAAAAAGACTGGCGGGGACTATTTTGGAAATCCAGACATTATTGAATTCTTGTTTTTTTCAAAATTTTTGTCGGACTGGAGACCCTTGAGGAAAAATTTTGGCTACGAGCGTATCCCCCAGGGGATACCACTTGTTTTTTAGAGAGAATAAATATCTAAGGCGAGTCCTTAAATGTTAACAGATAATTTTAAAACGGGATCCATATGATATTGGAAGACGACGACTTGAGTCCAAATAGTCTACGAAAGCATACTAATGGCATACTGTTGCATACAGTTCTTGAAACTATAGAAAGATATAATGCATATGAATACGCAGGTATACCCAGATATACCTTGATCCTTAATGTGCAGCAAAAATAATACGCGTCATAATTTTACGTGAATATAATAAGTTTCGAATAAGACCCCGGGGGAAAAGTATTAAAGAAGACGAAGAAATGAATTCGAGAAATATTAGGCAGATTTAAAAAGCCATTAAACTTAAGACAAGATCAAAAGTCCAAACTATGGAGTTTACTGTTCCCAATCCTTCCTGCCGTTTTGAAAGGTTTGCATGTTCTCTCATTTGTAGTTTTCAAAACATTTTCTCTTAGTTCCCTAGGATTACTTACTAAAAAGTTTATAGAATTACTGATGGGATTGAATATACGCGAACTTGACTTGAATGAAGCAGCTGGAGCTCTTGGCGTACAAAAACGAAGAATTTATGACATCACGAACGTCCTCGAAGGGCTTGGAATAGTTACAAAAAAATCCAAGAATCATGTAGTATGTAAATGTAATGTTCAAGGATTTGGATATACTACTCAAAGTGTACTTTCTTGGTTTAGAAGCTTAAAGAACTGCACTAAATTTTATGATTCACAGGTTACAAAATTCTGTCAAAGACAGCAGAGTGAGTTCGAGAAAATCTTAGACAATCAAGTAGAAAGAATGAGGGAGATACTTGAAAGTGTTTTCTTGTCTCCTATTTTACAGGTACTTGTAATTTCTATGCATGTAGAGAATATTCAAGTTTTACTTAATTTTAGAGGAGTTTGTTTATTGCTGAAAAAGACGTTAACTTTATTCCAGACTTTTCTCAAAAGACTTTAATCGCAATTAGAGCTCCATATGGTGCCACACTTGTGGTTCCAGATCCAAGTGGAAGTGTCTGTTTAAAGAGTGTAAAGCGCCAATATGAAATTTTTCTTAAGTCAATCGCTGGTTCTGTGGAAGTTTTTTTACTTTCATCTCAGAAAAGTCAGTACGAAGGCGATTTGCACAGATCTGGGAGAAATATTGCAGAATGTGAGTTGGTACGAAACGAACAATTCTCAAGTAGTGTAACTTTAGGTCTCGATTGGCAATTGAATTGTGCTGGTTCATTGCAACGACTTCCCATTCCTATATCTGTTGTCCCACAACAAGACTGGTTTGCTCACGAAAGGGACATAAGAATTAATTTGTCTGAGATGTATACTCGTCAATAGTACAAATGTTGGCAATACATATATTAATGTGGTGGAGACGAAGTTTTTAGCTTAGATTTCTGCCTTAATTTTCTTAATTTCTTAGTCTTTTGAATCAGATGAGATACTTTGTATGAGAACTGAAGTGAATTGAAGAGAAACAAAATGAAGAATGAATTTTTGAAACGAAGGAAGGATGGAAGAAGCAGTTGATTTCAATTTCATATACTGGTACTATATTTAATGAACAAATATATGCACTCATTCCATCGAGCATATCAAGTAAATTGGCAATTCAATTTCCTCATGCTTTGTATGGAGCAAAAATTACACAAGAGTTGTGTCCACCAAAACCAAACGAATTACTTATGGCTGCGGTCACTTTATGCTCCTTTTTAAGATTAGCACACGTATCAATACCTGTAACCACTTCCTCGCATTCATTCTGATTAATACTCGGATGTAACCAGCCTGTTTTGATAGCCATAATGGAAGCAATTGCTTCCATACCCCCTGCTGCCCCAAGGCAGTGGCCGATCATAGACTTAGTGGCGTTCATCTTAACATTCGTCATGTCTTTAAATACTTTTCTGACAGCGGCAATCTCTGCAACATCACCAACAAGAGTACTCGTCGCATGTGCATTGATATAGTTGATATCTTCAACCGATATTCCTGCATCTTTGATAGCAAGTTCAATACAAGTAGATACTCCAAGACCATCAGCACGAGGGTCGGTCATATGGTGCGCGTCACAGGTAATTGCACCTCCCATATATTCTGCGTGGATACGAGCGCCACGAGCCAGAGCATGCTCGAGACTTTCCATCACTAATAAACCTGCCCCTTCTCCCATAACAAAACCATCTCGGGCCTTATCCCATGGTCGACTGGCACCTTCCGGATCGCTATTATTTTGTGATAAAGCCCTACAGGCTACAAAACCGCCCAAACCGACTGGAATTATTGGTGCTTCTGATCCGCCAGCAATGATTATATCAGCATCACCGCTTCTTATGTGGTTGGCCGCAGCATGATAGGCATAGTTGGCCGTTGCACAAGCAGTTGAAATACTATAATTTGGACCCATGAAGCCCTTTTCAATTGCGAGCATTGCTCCACCCATGTTTGTAATGGCATATGGAATGAAAAATGGAGTGATCTTTTTGGGTCCCTTCTCAACCAAAGCTTTCACGCCGTCTTGAAAAACTGTGAGCCCACCCATACCTGAGCCACAGAGAACCCCAACCCGTTGCTTATCAACTTTGGCTAAAGCTTCGCCAGCCAGACCAGCATCTTCAAGTGCCTTGTTTCCACTTACTAAAGCATATCTCAAGCAATCGTCCAAACGACGATCATTTTTCTTGTCGATGTAACCCTCATTGTCAAAGTTGCGGATTTGAGCTGCAAACTTAGTTGGAAAATCGGAAGTGTCAAACCGGTCAATTGGAGCAACACCAGAAGTTCCTTCCAAAAGCTTATCGTAAAACGAAGTATAGTCGTTTCCAAAAACAGAGCAAAGCCCCATTCCAGTAATGACGATACGTTTTTTGGGGTCGGTCTCGCGCGCCATCGCGCTGCATCCGAAGAGCACATGAGATCTATCAACTCGCCGACTTCGAAGTTGCTTCAATTTTTTTCTATCGCACGAAGTTGAAACATGACTAACGTGAGTAGGGGATGAGATAGAAGTAAACATTTCGACGATTCAGGCGATAACTTTAGAAGTGAAGCTCACTCTGATATTCGGTTACGTAGGGATGCCTAAAAAATCTACCTTTAGTCAGAGTCACGTAAAAATAATGTTAGATTGTGGCACGTTATCTTCACACAAAAATTCTTTATTATCTGCCTTTAAAGAACGAAAAAAGAAAAAAAGAAAAAAAAAGGAAAAGAGCTGGGGGACATCCCCCAGGGGATACTTACAGTACCCAGTAAAACTGGTGAGTTAGAAATTGGTTCCGTCGTTGAATGCGACGGGGAGATGTGTGTTATTTATCGTAAAACCCGTCGGAAACGAAAGAGGTGACCGACATTACTCTATGTGCGTTGAAAAAAATTGAAGTTACCAATTTTGTATTGCGAAGTTGGCGCGTAGATTCTTATTTGAGAATGTGCTCAGAAGGTATGGCCATACTGAGTTCGAACCGGACATTTTTTGTATACATATCTCATTTTGGAAACGCACGTAGAATCTCATAACCTCGCTTAAATAAGCGCTAATGATAATGAAGAGAGCGAGTATGATGCCACTGAAGGTCTTGTATCCTTACACCGGATTGCACTTCGCGGCTTGCCATAAATTTTTCGGAAAGGAACCGGGTTCTCTCATTTCCTTTTTTTCACAAAGGCGGTGGATGGCGGAGGGAGGTCAAGCACAGCAGAAGCTTTTTTTCTTTTTCTTCCTATTTTTGGGGTTTACAGGCCCTACAAACCCTAAGCAAAATTAGTAAGGGGATTTACCAAAATCTATTTATTTAAAGTTAAAAGGAAACACACAAACATTCTTTACAAAACTTCAATAAAAACGAGTCTTACTAATTCGCAACCATCTCACACAAGTACACGTGTGCTGCACTTTGATTATTTAGAGCTTGACATCAACTTCTGTGACAAATCAAAGTTGCATAAAAGTAATGAGCGGCACGCAAATCTCTCCAGACTTTTGCAAAAAGCACCCGCTACAAAATAAGTGGACTTTATGGTTTGACAATCCGAACGGGTGAGCACATTTTAAGTTATTTTTCTCACTCATTTTCACGTTCGCCTTTCCGATTTTTCTATCTTAGGAGCCGAAAGCAGACCACATGGGGTCAAACTCTTCGTAGTGTCTATACTTTCGATTCGATCGAAGATTTTTGGTGCCTTTATAATAAAATTCTAAGCCCGAGCAAGTTAATTATGGGAACCGACTTTCATCTTTTCAAAGAGGGCATTGAACCGAAGTGGGAGGATAAAAATTGTGCAAATGGGGGTAAATGGACATATTTATTCCCCAAAAGTAGATCTGTTGGAGATCTGGACGAATACTGGCTGAAACTATTATTAGCCATGATCGGAGAACAGTTTAGTGAGCCAAGTGAAATTTGTGGTGCAGTTATAAGTATCCGTCAGAAACAACATCGCATAGCCTTATGGACGAAGACTTCCTCAAATGAAGCTCATCAACTAGCAATTGGACGATCTTTTAAAACAATACTGGGGCTTCCAGAGAATGACAAAATTAACTACATGGTACATGATGACGCAATTAGACTCGAGCGTAAAGCAAAAGAGCGGTACAGTATCTAAAGTTTGAAGACAAAGTGAACTTTTTAGGAATACTCTGGAATGAAGAGCAAAAAGTACCAGACATTTGACTGCTGTAAAAGTTATATTCATAATAAAGCTATCGAGTAATTGCGATGGTAAAGTATTAAGAATTCAAAATCTTTCCCCGAATCTCAGAAAACATGTTCCTTTAGCTTGGTTATCATCGTGAACCCACTCTGCACGTACTGGACCCAGCTTCAAGCCAACCCCAAAGCACGAACCTTGCCCTGCACGACAATAATACTCCGTAGGGTTTCCAATCACCGATTTGCTTGAACCTAAGTCTGAACATTTTTCCCAGAATAAAAATGAGTGAGTGTTCAAATAAGGAACTGGTAATCTCAACTCAAAAGCCATCTCCATAAAACTTCTACTCACTCCAAGCTCGCCAACTCCATAACCTCTGCAGGAATGCGGTCCACCCAGTGTAAATGCATCGTATACAGCACAATCACCTATAATATGCCCACCCTTTGCGTGCATTACTAACACTGGCGGGGGAGCGTCGTTTCTTTTCTTTGTTCTCAAGAGTTGTATGAAGCGAGAGGCCTCAAGTGAGCTTCGATTGTAAATTGGAAATGATGATCCAATGCCTAATGACTGCTCAACTTGCAATATATCACGAGAACCAACTGGTGTATTTTTGACGAATTTCGTAGTATCTCTCGTTAAGTTTCCTTGCAAGCAAACCAGCTTATCACAACCACTACCAGAATGAGTTGTAGGAGGACCATCCATGGTTACAGAACCATCTGCAACTTGTTTTGATCCATTCGGACAAGTCGCACCGGATTCATCTCTTGCTGTGATTTCTTCCAGTACTGCACTCGTAGTACAACGAGATTGACGCGAGAAATTCTGAGTGAACGTAGCCTTCATACCCGCTCTATCAACCCAGACGCTAGGCACATTATCCAATAGTGGTCCGCCAGCAAAAACTGGTGAAATTTTTCTAGAGTTAAAAATTGAAGTTCGGAAAGATGATTTTTCTGCATCAAGTTCACCCTTACAATATGGATGATTATATTCGATTTTGAATCCCAAATCATCTTGAGGCTGAAAAAAGTTTGCTGTCGATACAGACCCGAAAAGTTGTCGGCCCCAGCCATCCAAATTCCTGTGTTCAAATAGAACTGAGCCTCCTGGACGAACTGAAACGAAATCCGGTCGGC
>Ga0208277_1002656_pt1 | contig 10022 bp, 9 predicted proteins | sample ETNtaG_5_FD_185782 | JGI IMG/M metagenome (GOLD analysis project Ga0208277, IMG submission 185782) | Marine microbial and viral communities from oxygen minimum zone, Eastern Pacific Ocean - ETNP201406SV205 (SPAdes) (version 2) | ecosystem: Environmental > Aquatic > Marine > Oceanic ...
TTTTCCACCACAGGATACAACAATATTTTCTGGATTATAACTTAAATTATTGTCTCTATTTAATTTAGTACAAATTGCTTCTTTTAATTCTTTAGTCCCGGAACCAGGAGTATATTTAGTAAAGCCTTGATCCATAGCATTTTTTGCGGCATCAATTATATTGGCAGGAGTATTAAAATCTGGTTCTCCTACACTAAAATTTAATACGTCAATACCTTGAGCTCGTAACTCAGCTGCTTTAGCGGTCATAGCAAGTGTGGCAGAGGGTTGAATTCGATCTAAACGTTTAGAAAACAAGTTAGCTACTCATTGTATCTAAGAACTCACGATTTGTTTTTGTTCTAGATAATCGTTCAAGCAAAAATTCCATTGCTTCTTTAGTCTTCATTTCGGATAATAGCTTTCTTAAGACCCAAATTCTAGATAAATCTCTATTAGATAATAATTTTTCTTCTCTTCGAGTTCCTGATTTATTAATATTAATTGATGGATAAATTCTTTTATCGCTTAATTCACGATCCAATACTAATTCCATGTTACCAGTACCTTTAAATTCTTCAAAAATCACTTCATCCATTCTACTTCCAGTATCAATTAATGCTGTAGAAATAATCGTTAATGAGCCTCCATCCTCTACGTTTCTAGCGGCTCCAAAAAATCTTTTAGGTTTGTGTAAAGCATTTGAATCTACACCTCCAGATAAAATTTTTCCACTATGAGGCATCACTGTATTATAGGCTCGAGCTAATCTAGTGATTGAATCTAATAAAATTACTACATCTTCACCAGCTTCAACACAACGCTTTGCTTTTTCAATAACCATTTCTGCTACTTGCACATGTCGCTCCTGTGGCTCATCAAAAGTAGAGGCAACAACCTCAGCTTTAACGCTTCTAGCCATATCTGTAACTTCTTCAGGCCTTTCATCAATTAATAAAATAATTAAATTGATTTCAGGATTATTTTTAGAGATTGAGTTTGCAATTTTCTGTAATAATATTGTTTTCCCAGTTTTAGGTTGAGCTACAATTAATCCTCTTTGGCCTTTGCCTATTGGAGATAACATATCAATAATTCTAGTAGAATTTGCTTTATCATCGGTTTCTAGTTTTATAATTTCTTCAGGATAAAGAGGGGTTAAATTATCAAAAACAACTAGGCCACGTGCATTATCTGGTTGTATTCCATTGATAGATTCTACTCTTAATAAAGCAAAGAACTTTTCTTTATCTTTAGGTGGGCGAATTTGGCCTGATATTAAATGACCTGTTTTTAATCTAAAGCGTTTAATTTGTGAATGAGAAACATATATGTCATCTGGGCCTGGTAAATAACTATAATTAGAAAAACGTAAAAAACCATATCCATCCGGTAATACTTCTAATACTCCTGTCGCATAAATAGTTTCTTCTTTTTTCACTTGGGTATCTAAAATTAATTTAATTAATTCCTGTTTTTTTAAACCAATGTATTCCGATACACCTAATTCTGTAGCTTTTTCTTGTAATTTTTTAACTGTTAAATTTTGTAATTCTTTTATATTCATATTTTTCTTTGGATTATTAAAAAGAGTAGTTAAACTGATAAGACATCTGCCCTATATGCCAAATTTATCCTGTTTTTTATATATTTTCAAAGGAAATTTTAAATTCTTTGCTAATAATCGGGCCTAAGTAGTGAGAGCCCGCAATAACAATAATATCTGTTTTATCTGCTGATTTATAAACTTTTATTGCCTCTAATGTGTTCTCTATTCTTGTGGTTTTATCGAAATGAAAAAGGGTTTCTAAATCTTGTGCAGGCACAAAATTTCGAATATTTGTTTGAGTGACAATAATTTGGTCAAAAGTGCTCTCAATCTTATTAATTACAGTATGTAAATTTTTATGCTTTTGTAAAGCAATAACTAATATTTTTGTGCCTTTTAAAGTTTCTACATAATTACATAGAGAGTTAAAGCTAGCGTGATTATGAGCAACATCATAATAAATAGTAGGGGTGTTGTGTATTTTTTGAATGCGTCCAGGCCAGATTACAGAAGATAACCCTTCAGCTATATCATTATCATTAATGGTAAAATCAGTTAATTGTTTAATTGTAGTAATAGCTAAAAGCTCATTTTCTGATTGATGCGTACCATTAAGCTTAATAAACTGATTGTTACCATAGTTCTCTATATATCTAATTTTAGATTTAACTAATTGTGCCTGTTTAGTAAATACATCCTTTATGGATTGTTGATGATTAATAGATATACATAGCATATTTTCTTTTAATGCACATATTTTTTCATATGCAATTTCTTCAACTGTTTCTCCTAAAATATGTTCATGATCTTTAGATATACTAGTACATACTAATAAATTAGAATCACATGCTGTAATGCTATCTAAACGACCACCAAGACCTGTTTCTAAAATTGCAATATCTACTTTTTCTTTATTAAAATACCATACTGCTAATGCGGTCATTGTTTCGAAAAATGATGAATTTAATATTTCAATTGATTGTTGAAATTGATTAACAAAATCGATAATATCATTGTTTAAAATTGCTTGCCCATTAATACGAATACGCTCATTAATAGTTGTTAAATGGGGGGACGTGTATAATCCGACTTTGTAACCAGAAACCTTTAAAATATTTGCAATCATTGCAGATGTTGACCCTTTTCCATTAGTCCCAATCACTTGTATAGATTTAAAATTTTTTTGAGGGTTGCCACATGACTCTAATAATTCTTCGGTACGTTCTAAGCCAAGTTTAATACCTTTAGATTCTAATGATAATAAATATGCGATATAATCTTTAATCATAATGAAATTAATTGAATATTATTTATCTCTTCCCCTAAAAATTTATTTGCTAAAGTATTAAATTGATTAGGGGTATCAGTAATATAAAATTGATCAGATGGGTGGAGCAATTTAGGATTATCCTGCCTTTCAATTCTTAATGATTGTGTTTGTTGTAAATAATCTACAATTGCAGTGCCAGATTCAATAAAATTTAAATTATTAATACCTAACTTATTAAAGACAGATTTTAATGTATCTAAAAGCATAGGATAGTGTGTACAAGCTAATATAATAGTATCAAGGTCTATCGAATCAAAACTGCTTAAATATTTTGTTGCAATTTGATGAGCTATATCGGTATTCTCCCAACCTTCTTCAACTATAGGTACAAACAAAGGGCATGCAACAGAATGAATCTGAATTTTTTGTTCAGCTATTAGGGGATTATTTAAAAAGGCCTGATTATAAGCTTGCGAATTAATTGTTGTGTCAGTACCAATAATCCCGATAGACTGATTCATCTTCATATGCTTTAGTACTATCTCTACACTAGGTGCAATAGTTCCTATAATTGGAGTAGTAAATTTAGATTGTAAATATTGTAATGCAACTGAAGATGCCGAATTGCAAGCTACAATAATAATATCAACATTTTTACTGATAAAAAAATTAACAATTTGTTCGCTATATTTAATAATTGAACTCTTACTTTTATCACCATAGGGTAGATGTGCTAAATCTCCTAAATATAAAAATGTAGATTGGTTGCGAAATGCTAAACTTAAAGATTTAAAAACGGTTAAGCCTCCTAAACCACTATCAAATATACCGATTTTTAAATTTTTAGTGTTTGTCATCTATTAATGTGTTGGGAATTATAAGATTCAATATAAGATTGTACTCCTTTAAAAATAGCATAAGCCATTTGGGTACGATAGCTAGACTTATTTAATAATTGAGCATCAGATTTATTTGTTAAAAATCCTGCCTCTATTAAGACTTTAGGCATTGCTGCACCAACTAAAACATAGAAACCAGCTTGTTTAACTCCCCTCATTCTAGTCCTTGGTAGCTCTTTTTTAACAGCTGTATTTATAGAAACTGCTAATTTCTCACTTTCTTGTGAATAAGCTTTTTCCGAAATAGAAGCAAACATTTGATTTTGTTCATACTGTTCCGGATTTTCTTCAAAAACGATTGAAGCGTTTTCGCGAACTGCTACATCAATAGCGTCATCTACGCTATTAGGTTGTAATAAAAAGATTTCAAAACCTCTGGCCGTTTTAGCAGTACTTGCATTTGCATGAATGCTCAAAAACATGTGCCCCTGATTCTTATTAGCTAAATTCGTTCTATTTTTTAACCCCAAAAAGGTATCGTCATCTCTAGTATAAATTATATTCAGTTCTGGCATTTCTTGTTTTAAAAAATTACCAAGTTCTTTTGCAATATCTAAAGCAATATGTTTTTCTTTAATATTTCGATAACCAATTGCTCCTGGGTCTTTACCACCATGGCCAGGATCAATAATAATATTAGAAATTTTCCAATTATCTTGATTTTGTATAGTATTTAATAACGCTTGATCAACTTGATTCTCTATTTCTTGTTCAATTAATATACTATCTTGTGGAGTAATGATAATAGTTTTGTCATTATAGTTAGCAACAAAATTATCAGCTTTAAATTGGCTGTACAAGCGCACAAAAGAATTGAGTGGAATATAAAACTGTCTATCAACTAGCTTAGCATGTTTAATCATGTGATAAATTTTATCATTTATTTTCACAAAAGAGGAGTTATTAGAAAAGGTGATATGAGCCTCATTAATAAAAAAATCAATTTTATCTTTATCAGAGTAAATATTAAAACGATAATCTTGTGATACACAAAATTCTTCTAATGATAAATAAGCAATATCATCAAAAATAAATAATTCAATTTGATTGTCATTTTGAGAATAGGAATAATGAAAAAATAAAAGAAATATTAATAGATATTTTTTCATTTTATTTAAAACTAACAATTATTTCGCCAGGATAAATATAAAAATATTCTTCACGTGCAGTTTTTTCTATATAGCGTTTATTAAATTTTAATAAATGATTTTGTGTCTTAATTGTGTTTAATTCTTTATCTAATTTAGTTTTTTTTGATACAAGTGATTCATAATATGTTTTTTGGTTGTGATAATCCATTAGGCCATCACTTTTAATAAATAAAAAAAATATCATACAAATTAATATTGATAACAATAATTTATTCATTGGGTTGAATTCCAAAAATTTGATTATTAGCTAATTTTTCTTCAATCCTTAATAATTGATTATACTTTGCAACCCTTTCACTACGACAAAGAGAGCCCGTTTTAATTTGTCCAGCTCCTACTCCAACAGCTAAATCTGCTATCGTGGTATCTTCCGTTTCACCAGAACGATGAGAAATAACTACTCCTAATTTATTATCTTGAGCTAACTTAATAGCATCTAGTGTTTCAGATACGCTACCAATTTGATTTAGTTTAATTAATATAGCATTTATTGCATTGGTAGATATCGCCTTTTGTAATCTTACAATATTAGTTACCGTTAAATCATCACCAACTAATTGTACAGAAGATCCTAATTCTTTATAAAGCGTAGACCATCCCTCCCAATCATTCTCATCTAATCCATCTTCAATTGATACAATTGGATAATTAGTGCATAAATTTTTATACCAACTAATTAATTCATGGTTTGAAAGCTTTTTATTCTCAGATTCTAAATAATATAAAGAATCTTCTTTATTAAAAAATTCACTAGATGCAACATCAAGAGTTAAAAACACATCTTTACCAGGTTTATAATTAGATTTTTCGATAGCTTCTAGCAATAAATCAATAGCTTCTTGATTAGAACGTAAATTTGGTGCAAAACCTCCTTCATCACCAACTGATGTATTGTAGCCTTTCTTCTTTAATACAGATTTTAAGGTATGGAATACTTCGCACCCACACTGAAGCGCATCAGAAAAAGAATTTAATCCTGAAGGGTAAATCATAAATTCCTGTATATCTACATTATTGTCTGCATGACTGCCGCCATTTAATATGTTCATCATTGGTACTGGCATAATATTTGTATTTCCGGACACAATAGAACCTATATATTTATAAATAGGTAATCGATTAGATATAGATAAAGCTTTTAATGCTGCTAATGAAACTCCTAAAATCGCATTTGCTCCTAATTTTTGTTTATTGGAGGTTGAATCTAAATCTAACATCATCTTATCAATAGTATAGATATCACCACTATTATGGCCTAATAATGCTGGCCCAATAATATTATTAACATTATCAATTGCTTGATATACAGATTTGCCAAAATATGAGCTTGATTGATCGCGTAACTCTAATGCTTCATGTTCACCAGTTGAAGCCCCACTTGGTACAGCAGCAACGCCAATAGACCCATCATCTAAATAACACTCTACCTCTACAGTAGGAGTCCCTCTAGAATCAATAATTTGCCTTGCGTGAATTTTTTTTATTTGAGCCATAGAATAAAAGTGACCTTTAACAACATATTAAAATTTACAAAATAATTAATTAAAAAGAATTAAATTTGATTGTTATTAATATATTAAGATATGTTAGAAATTATTAAATATGACGAAAATAAACATGCAGCCCTATGGGATTCCTTTGTTTGGAAATCAAATAATGGCACAATTTTTCATACAAGAGAATTTTTAACATATCATCAAGATAGAAATTTTCAAGATTGTTCTTTTATATTTCAAAATAAAAACAATATAGAAGCTTTATTTACAGGAGCAATTATTGATAACGTATTATATTCACACCCAGGTGCTAGCTTTGGGGGTTTTGTTTATAATGAATTATCATTTGAGTCTGGAAGTAAAATAGTAGACTTATTAGTTGATTTTGCACAACAAAAAAATTTAAAAGAAATTATTATTATACCTACACCTTTTATTTATTATAATAAATACAATGAAGTAATGGAATATTGCTTATATATCAAAGGCTGCAATATTATAGAATATTATATATCTAGCTTTGTTGATTTAGAAATAAATTTATTAGAACAAATGCATAATAGAAAAAAGCGTTATATTAAAAAAATGGAAGATAAAATTGATATTCGATTAAGTACCGACCTAGATAGTTTTTATCCAATTTTGATTAGCAATAAATTAAAACATAAAGCTAAACCAACGCATACTTTGGAAGAGCTTAAAATATTAATGAAAAAATTCCCAAACCAAATTAAACTTTTATTAAGCTACCAAGATAATAAAATTATTGGGGGTGCTTTAAATTTTATTACTAACCAAAATTCATGTATCTTATTTTACAATATGATAGACTATGAATATCAAAATTTACAAATTGCATCATTACAAATTTATGCATCTTTAAAATGGGCGCAAGAAAATAAACTTAAATTTTTAGATATTGGAGTATCACAACTATACAAAGGGGAACAAATCATTCCGCATGAATCATTAATTAATTTCAAAGAACAGTTTGGAGCAAAAGCAATGATTCGTAAAGTGATGAAATTAAAATTATAAAATTATATGATTTCATTAAAAGCATTATTTAAATCATCTCTCATATATGCTATTGGCACAGCACTGATGCGTATTATGACCTTTTTATTACTACCACTTTATACAAATATATTAGATGCAGATGGTAATTTTTGGTATGGAAATTTTGTGCTAGTTGTAACATCAATAGCATTTTTACGTATATGTTATTCACATGGTGTAGGTGATGGTTTTTTAAAATTATATAGTGAATCAAAAAATAAAAAAGAAATTATTTCAACATATTTAACCTATATCTTGATAATGATCACCTGTATATCAGGTGTTATTTGGTTTATTAATTCGATAGTCCCACAACAAGGTGCAGATAGCTTAATGGGGTTATTACAATCACAAATGAAATATATAGTGTTAATTGTAATGTGCGATACTTTGAATTTTCGTATCATTGATATTCTGAGAATCAAGAATAATGCTCTTTATTATATGCTAGGACAAATTTGTGGTGTTATTGCAACATTGTATTTATCAATGCACTATGTAAAAAATGAATTAATGGGCTTAGAGGGAGCACTATTAGCATTACTATATGGGGGATTAATAACCTTTATAATTTTTATACCTGTATTAATCCAAAATTTAAATTTTTCTTTATTTTCAAAATCACAATTGCGCAAATTAGTGACTTTGGGAATCAGATTTTTCCCAGCTGCAATATTTTTTATGTTTATGACTTTATTGGATCGTTATCTATTAAAATTTTTATTAGAAAGTCCAATTGATAACCCTGAATATGTTAATAATTTAATTGGCACCTATTCTGTAGGCGCAAAATTAGCGAGTATCCCACTATTTATGATTAATGCCTTTAATTTAGGTTGGCAACCTTTTTATTTGAGTAATGGAAATACAGCAGAAGCTCATAAAAGATATGAATCAGTTGGAACCATATTTATTATTTTTACAATTAGTATAGCATGGTTTGTAGGTATTGTGATTCCTGTAATTGCAAATTTAAACTTACCAATTGGAAACATTCCACTAATTGGTAAAACATATTCTGGATTTAATGAAATTATACCTATTATGCTTTTGTCACATGTATTTTATGCTTTATATATCATTCACATGCCTTCTATTTATTTGTGCAATAAACAAAATTGGTCTCCTATATTTAGAGTATGTGGTGCAAGTACTAATGTTTTATTAAATATTATTTTAATTCCAATGTATGAAATTAAAGGTGCTGCTATTGCTACAGCATTAAGTTATGGTATTATGTTTTTATTTTTGTTTTATAAAAATAGAAATTGGATGCCTATCAAAATAAATTGGCAAGATATTATATTATTAATGATACTTGTTTCAATATCTATCATATGCTTTATAGGAAAATTAAATATCCAATATTATCTAATGGTCGGAACTTTGATATATATCATCTATTTAATATATAAACATGGAATGAAAAATTTAATCTCACTATTTAAATAGATTTATATGAATAAGCCTGATATATCAGTAATCTTACCAACATTTAATCGTGGGAATGTAGTTAATCATGCAATTGATTCAATATTAAATCAAACACTTAATAACTTAGAACTAATTATAATAAATGATGCATCTACAGATAATACAAAACAAGTCTTAGATGAATATCAAAAAAAAGACCCACGAATTAAAATTATAAATAATGCACAAAATTATGGGTGTGCACAATCTCGTAATATTGGATTACAACATATACAATCTAATACTATAGCATTTATGGATGATGATGATCAATATTCTGATACTGAAACATTAAAATGTCTCTATAATCAAATGCAATGTGATGATGCTGATATTGTAATAAGTGATTATGAGGTAAATGGTGAACTTAGAAATATGAATAAATTTGGTAAAAATTTTAAATATTATATTACAGTTCAGCCCGGTCCATTTTTACAATGTGTTTTGATTAAAAAAAACCTGATTGAAAAAAATAATATTTCTTTTGATGCAAAGGCTACCCCAAGTGAAGATTGGGAATTTTTTATTACACTAGCACAAACTAATCCTCTAGTTACCTATTGTAGATCTAATAGCTTTAAGTGGCAATTAAATCAAAACAGTCAATCTATTAATTTTTTAAAAGAAGCGCAGTCATTAGCATACATTTGTGATAAACATTATAAATATATGATAAAAAATATAGGTAAAAAATTAATAGGTAATCATTATAGGCGTATTGCCAGGGTTTATGAAAAAACAGACTCAACAAATCAAATCAATGCTTTTTATAAAAAAGCTTTTCAACAATATCCCTATTCAATTAAAAATATATTTTATTTATTGATGGTCAGTATAGGTTATAATAATACTAAAATTATAATTAATTGGATGCGAAAAATAAGAGGGGTGCCTAATGCATAAAAAGGTAATAATTGTTTTTTGGGGACATCCATTATATGATGGCCGATGTATGAATATGTTAAATCAGCTAAACGAAGAAGGTTATCAAATATCTGTTTTAGGGGTAGGCACAAAAAAAGAAACATTCAATTATAAAGAGGCACAAATTGAGTTGATTGATAGTAAAAAATTAAATAATTCTATCACCAAATATTTTAAATATTTTGATTCTGTTAAAAAATTTATTCACAGATTAAAGCCTGA
>Ga0208277_1002660_pt1 | contig 10013 bp, 9 predicted proteins | sample ETNtaG_5_FD_185782 | JGI IMG/M metagenome (GOLD analysis project Ga0208277, IMG submission 185782) | Marine microbial and viral communities from oxygen minimum zone, Eastern Pacific Ocean - ETNP201406SV205 (SPAdes) (version 2) | ecosystem: Environmental > Aquatic > Marine > Oceanic ...
CCAGCAAAAGCAATTATAAAGGCAACTAATGCAAACATTTTTAAATTTAACAAAGGGTTTATAGTTGCCAATACCAATAGAGATAGAATTATTATTAGCTGCATTAAGATAATCCAACTCCTTCTAGATCCGAATCTACTAAAAAATGGGACCGAAAACCTATCTACAAAAGGAGCCCATAAAAATTTTAAAGAATAAGTAAGCATTATCCAGCTAATAAAACCTATAAAACTAAGGTCTATCCCTACATCTCTTAACCAAGCTGTTAATGTAATAAAAATAAGTACATAAGGGAGGCCTGATGCAAACCCATAACCAGTAAAAGAAACTATCTTTTGCGTGTTTTGATTTATCATACTAATTTAAGATATTTATCCCAATCAAATTTACTGCCTGGGTCAGTTTTTCTATCTGGGGCTATATTCGAATGTCCGGTTATGTGATCTTTTGCAATTAAAGGATATTTTTTAATAATTTCTTTTGTTACTAATGCCAAAGAATCATACTGCTCTTCAGCAAAAAAATCAGAATCACTACCTTCAAGTTCTATACCTATAGAAAAATCATTGCAATTTGACACCCCTTTAAAGACTGAATCTCCTGCATGCCATGCCCTTTTGTTAAATGGAACGAACTGTATTATCTCCCCATTACGCTTAATGTATAGATGGGAAGATACTTTTAAATCCTTTATCTCTTTAAAAGATTCATGGTCTGAGATATTAAGATTATTTAAAAAAAATTCTTCTACATATGATCCTCCATATTGATTTGGAGGTAAGCTGATTGAATGAATTACAATTAAACTTATATTCTCTTCTGCTGGCCTATCATTAAAATTTGGTGATTTTAAAAATTTAATTTTTTTAACAAGATGGTTCTCAATTTCCATTATCTTAATTCGGGCGGAAGTTTGAAATATATATTTTCATTATCCTCCCCATGTTGAACAATCTCAGCGCCAATATACGACTCTAAAGATTTAGCAATCTCCATAACTCTTGATTCAGGCGCTGATGCACCTGCAGTTATAGAAATATTTGAATAATTCATTAGTTCATTCAGGTCTAAATCACTGAATTCATCAATTAATACAGATTTACAACCACATTTTTCACCCAGTTCTCTTAATCTATTTGAGTTTGAACTATTTTTTGACCCTACAACAATCATAAAATCTGATTCTAAAGCTAGCTGCTTGACGGCATCCTGTCTATTTTGAGTTGCATAACAAATATCATCTTTTTTTGGAATACTTATGTTTGGAAATCTACCCTTTAAAATATCAATTATAGATTTAGTTTCATCAACGCTGAGCGTGGTCTGGGTAACCACAGCAAGATTATCTTTTTTGCTTACTGCTATATTTTTTGCATCATTCTCATTTTCAACTAAATATATAGAACTATTCTCAGAATTTACGTGCCTACCCATGGTGCCTTCAACTTCCGGATGTCCTTCATGGCCAATTAAAATAATATCCTTATCAGCGTTTGCATGTTTCCTAACTTCCATGTGCACTTTAGTAACTAGTGGACAAGTGGCATCAAAATAATTTAGATTTCTAGATTTTGTGCTCTCTTCAACCTCTCTAGAAACACCATGAGCGCTAAATATTACCAAAGAATCATCTGGTATTTCATTTATCTCTTCAACAAATATTGCACCTCTGTTTTTAAGATCGTCTACTACTACTTTGTTATGAACAACCTCATGTTTTACATAAACCGGCGCTCCATAAATATCTAGAGCCTTATTAACAATATCAATAGCTCTATCAACACCTGCACAAAAACCTCTAGGATTTGCTAATTTTATTTCTTTACTCATTCTTAGGTTTATAAATAATTTCAAAGTATATAATCAAAATAGCGCCAATGGTGATAAATGCATCAGCTAAATTAAAAATAAAAAATGAGAAATTCAATATCTCAAGATGTAAAAAATCAGTTACTTGACCGTCATTTATTCTGTCTAATATATTACCAACAGCACCTGCGGTAATAATTGATAGTGCAATTTTTTTATTTACTTCTGATTCATTAATAGTCATCCATATTAGATAAAATAAAATCAATAAAGTTACTATTAATAAAATATAGGATGCTAAAACACTTTCATTATCAAAAATTCCAAATGCTATTCCAGAGTTATATATTAATAATAGGTCAATAAAAGGGATAAATGTTTCCAATGATTGTCCGTATGAAAGATTTGCAATTGCTATGTTCTTTGAATAAAAATCAATAAATACAAGGAAACCAACTAAAAGAAAAAATTTTATTTTATATAAAGCTTCTTTGTTCGCCATCTTTTTCAATATTTGTTATGCACCTATGGCATATTTCTTTGTGCTTATTATCATTTCCTACAGTTTCATGCCTATGCCAGCATCTAACGCATTTGTCATTCTCAGAAATTGTTATATTTACTTTAAGATCTTTGCCTTCTGATATTGAAGCTTCAGATGCAATAAAAAGAAAATGTAATTCGTCTCCTAATTTATCTAATATTTTAAAATCTTTAGAGCTGACTTCAATATTTACAACTGCGTCTAAGGAACCTTTTAACTTATTCTCATTTCTTAATTGTTCAATTGACTGATTTACGGAGTCTTTGATTTCAAAAATCCTTTTCCATTCCTCATTTGATATTGCTGAGTTTGAATTAGAATCCTCTAAATTAAAATTTGATAAAAATACTGAGTCTTCTTGTTTTATTAAACTTGGAGTTAATTGCCATATTTCTTCAGCAGTATAAGAAAGAACTGGAGCTATTAATCTAATTAATATATTTAATAAAACGTCTAAGCTTGTTTGGCAGGACCTTCTGGCTAAAGAGTCATTTTTACATGTATAGAGCCTATCCTTAACGATATCAAGATATATACCCCCTAATTCATTTACACAAAAATTATGAATACTTTGAATGGCTTTGTGATAAGAGTATTCTTCATACAAATTTATAACTTTTTGTTCTAAATTCTTTGCCTCATCAACAATCCATTTATCAAGTTCAACTTGAGCTTCATATTCAACCTTATCTTTTTCTGAGAAATCATTTAAATTACCTAAAATAAATCTAAATGTATTTCTTATTCTTCTGTATTGATCAGAAGTTCTTTTTAAAATTTCATCTGAGGCAACCATTTCACTTCTGAAATCAGTAGAGGCAACCCATAATCTTAAGATATCAGCTCCTAAATTATCCCAAACTTTTTGAGGTGAAACGACATTACCTAATGATTTAGATTGTTTTCTTCCATCTTCATCAACAACAAAGCCATGGGTTAATACTGATTTATATGGAGCTCTACCGTTCATTGCAATACTAGTTAATAAGGATGATTGGAACCAGCCCCTATGCTGATCCGATCCTTCAAGATATAGGTCTGCAACAATATCTTTATTAAAGATCTTTGATGAAACTGCATAATGCGTAACTCCTGAGTCAAACCAAACATCAAGAGAGTCTTGAATTTTTATATAATCTTCTGCATCTGATATATAGTCTTTGAGTTCTAATTTATTCCATTCAGAGATTCCTTTTTTTTCTATTTCTGTAGCAAATTTATCAAAAAGATTGGATTGCTCAGGATGAATCTCACCTGTTTCTTTGTGAACAACCAAGGTTATAGGAACACCCCAATTTCTTTGCCTGGAGATACACCAGTCAGGCCTATCCTCTAACATTGATTCTATCCTTTGCAGACCCCATGAAGGCTCCCATTTAACTTGATGGATGGTGTTTTTTGCCTCGTTAAGTAAATTATTCTTATTCATTGAAATAAACCATTGAGGTGTAGAAGTAAAAATAAGAGGAGTTTTGTGTCTCCAGCAATGAGGGTAAGAATGCTTATAATCCTCAATATTAATTAATGAATCTGTTTCTTTTAATTTTTCTACAACAAACGGATCAGCCTTTATTGGAGGAAGTCCAGCAATAAAATCAAATTCATCTTTAAAAAAACCTAGGCTATTTAAAGCATTTTGTATCTCAATATTATTTTTTTTACAAACTATATGATCATCCACACCATGAGCTGGCGCCGTATGAACGCAACCTGTTCCGGTTTCAGTAGTCACGTGGTCTGCATGAAGTAATATTGATTTCCTATCTATAAATGGGTGTAAAAGATTGATACCTAAAATGCTTTCACCAAATACTTTTGATAATACTTCACCTTTTTTGTTCCACCTATCTAGACATTGATCAAACATTTCTGAAGCAATTACAAAATAGTCATCATCTACTCTTATAAGCGAGTATTCTATTTCTGGATTAATACATACAGCTGCGTTTGATGGCAGTGTCCAAGGTGTTGTTGTCCAAATAACAAATGAAATAGACTTAGGTATATTGGTGGAAAAAATTTCTTTAGCTTTTTCCATAGAGTCTTCATGCACTTGAAAAGATACATCGATAGACTTTGAAGTTTTGTCTAAGTACTCTACCTCAGCTTCTGCTAAAGCTGAGCTACAATCCTGACACCAATGCACTGGCTTCTCACCTTTTTCAATATGACCAGCATCAAAAATAATACCCAGCGACCTGATGATATCTGCTTCAAATTTTGAGTCTAATGACATGTAAGAATTTTCCCAGTCACCAAAAACACCCAACCTTTTAAAATCTTCTAGCTGATTATTTATTTGAGATTGCGCATATTCTTTGCAAGCTTTTTGAAAGCTTTCTTTATCTTTTACCAAATCACTTTTTTTTCCATGTTTTTTTTCAACGTTTAATTCAATGGGCAAACCATGACAATCCCAACCAGGAATAAATGGAGCATCAAAACCTTGAAGAGTTTTTGACTTCACAGTTATATCTTTAAGAACTTTATTTACAGAATGGCCTAGATGAATTGCTCCATTTGCATATGGAGGGCCATCATGAAGCAAAAATAACTCTTTGCCTTCATACTTTTTTCTAATTTTTTCGTACACATTAGTTTTAGACCAAAATTTAAGAATTTCAGGCTCTTTTCTAGGCAGACCTGCCTTCATAGAAAATTCAGTATCTGGAAGATTTAATGTATCTCTATAATTAAGTGTCATCGGAGTTATTCAAAATATTTTTGGCTATCAATATGTCCTCTTGAATTTGTAATTTTAACATGTCTAAATTATCAAATTTCTTTTCATCTCTTATTTTTTTTATAAATTTAACTATCAATCTTTCTGAATAAATGTCTTTATCAAATTCAAATAAATGAATCTCTAGAACTGGGCTACTCCCGCCAATGGTAGGTCTGACGCCCATATTAGCAATGCCTTGAATAATTTGATCATAAAGATAACATTCAACTGCGTACACACCTTTTATTGGAAGGTTCTGCTTTGGAAGCCAAATGTTTGCTGTTGGAATATTTATGGTCCTTCCAAGATGCTGGCCATGCACAACTTTGCCAGAAAATGTATAAGGTCTTCCCAAAAGGTTTTCTGCAAGATCAAAGTCATTTTCTGTTATAGCATTCCTGATTCTAGAGCTACTTATACGCTCGTTATCAAATAAAATAGTTTCAGTATTTTCAATAAGAATATTTTTCTTTTTCCCCCAATTTCGTAAAAGCTCTACATCACCTTTCCTATCTTGTCCAAATCTAAAATCATCTCCAACTGTAAAACTAGTTAAATTAATTGACTCCAATATCTCAGATATAAAATTTTCTGGGGACATTGTTCTAAGCGAATCATTAAATTTTAAAAAAAATGCAAAATCAATTTTATTTTTTTCAAGAAGCTTTACTTTTTCTCGCCATGGAGAAATCCTTGGCGGAGTGTCTGCGTTTATATCTCTAATTTTTGTAAAATACTCAGCTGCGTGAGGTTCAGTAAAAAATACAATAGTTTTTGCGTTAAATTTTTTTGAATTTTTCTTAATTTTTCTTAAAATTGCCTGATGTCCGATATGAACTCCATCAAAATTTCCAATTGTTCCGCATAGTTTTATATTAGGATATCGAGATTTAAATAATTCTAAATTTTGCTGCCCTCTTATTAAATACATTTTAATTAAACAATGTCCTTAAGGACTTTCCATTTATAATTCGAGCAATAAAAAAATAAATAAATATTGAAGCTAATATTTCAATAGAAAGATAAAAAAGTCGTTCAATTTGATTGAACTCAATAAAGTTTGTTTTTGTAGTATAAAAACTTAAAAAAGCTATTAAAAATAAACTCGATATTAGTATCATAAAATTAAATCTATTGAATATATTCGTAATCTTGATAAAGCCCTGTTTATATAAAATAGTTTCAAGAATCAAAACACTTATTAGCGCTGCGATAGAACTGCCGATTGCTAAACCCACATGCCCAAACCCAAAAACAAATGCTAATAAATAATTAAAGAATGCGTTAAGGATAAGTGATATAAATGCAACATACATTGGTGTTTTTGTATCTTTTCTTGCAAAAAATGCAGGTGTTAAAACCTTCATTAACATAAAAAATGGTAGTCCAATAGAAAAAGCCATTAAGCTATAAGATGATTTGAAAACATCTAATTCAGTAAACTCTCCTCTATAAAAAATAGTACTAATTAAATCTTCAGCGCAAAAAAATAATCCTATCAAGGAAGGTATTCCTACAAATAAAACAAATCTTTGTCCTTTTTTAATATTTTTAATAAAATTATTTTTTTCTTTTTCTAAATCAATATTTGATAGTGTAGGAAGCAGAACTGTACCAATTGCAATTGCAAAAATACCCATTGGAAATTGTATTAATCTGTCAGAAACATACAACCAGGTTGGGCTTCCTGTCTCAAGCAATGAAGCAAATATAGTATCTATTAACAAATTAATTTGTATTATGCCTCCTGCTAAAATTGCTGGTAATATCAACTTAAAAAATCTTCTTAACCCTGGGTTTTTAGTATCTAATTTTGGTACTGGAAGTCTATTTATGCTTAATAATGGAGATATCTGTATTAATAATTGAAGTATCCCTGCCAAAAGCACTCCCCAAGCCAGAACATATATTGGCATATCGTACATAGGAGCAATAAAAATTGCTGAAACTATTAAACATAAATTAAAGATAACTGGTGTAAATGCAGGTACTGAAAATTTTTGGTGTGTATTTTGAATTCCTCCTGCAAATGCTACTAATGATATTAATGCTAAATATGGAAACATTATTCTTAAAACATCAATTGATATATTTTGTTTTATAGGGTCAAAATAAAAACCAGGAGCAAATATAAAAATAAAAATTGGAGCAAAAATTAAAACTAAAATTGTAAATACAAATAAAAAAATTAATAAGGTGCCTGCGATAGCATTTATAAAATCTCTTGTTTGATCTAAATTATTAGATTTCTGATAATCGGTATAAATGGGTATAAAGGCTTGATTAAATGCTCCTTCTGCAAAAAATCTTCTAAATAAATTAGGAATCTTTAAAACTACTACAAAAATATCATGAAATGCTGATGCTCCCATTAAATTTGTAGTTGCTATATCTCTTATGAGACCAAAAAATCTAGATAGCCCAGTACCAGATATAACTTTTTTTAAATTACTAAAAAAAGTTAAAGAATTTTCCTGATTTTCTTTGCTGATGTTATTCAAAATTTAAAGATGCTGAATTTATACAATATCTCAAACCTGTTGGTTGAGGGCCATCATTAAAAACATGTCCAAGATGTGCGTCACATTTAGCGCATTTTACTTCTGTCCTATTCATACCAAATGAATTATCTTGAAATTCATTTATTGACTCCATGTTATGAGGAATAAAGAAACTAGGCCACCCACATCCTGCATCAAATTTTGTTTTAGATTCAAATAAATTTTCACCGCAACAAATACACTTATACATACCTTCTTTATTAAAATCCCAATATTTACCTGTAAATGGCTTTTCAGTCCCAGATTCCCTTGTTACTCTGTAACTTTCCTGATTGAGTAATTCTTTCCATTCTTCATCTTTTTTAACCATCTTTGACATAAGGTAATTGTAAATAAAAAGAGTGGGTATAGGTAGTTATAATAAAACTATTAATGAGATTTATCAGGGTTGATTAAACTTTTTATCCAATTTAAAAAAGTGTTCTCTTTTAAAGAATATCTATCAAGCATATCAAAATCATAAGCTAATTTTTTTGGATCTTTGAAGAAATCTTTTCTGGTGTTAAATTCTTTTTCATCAAGTTTTTTTACTAATTTAGCAGGATTTCCTGCATACACTGAATTGTCTGGAACATCCTTTGTAACTACTGCGCCTGCCCCAATGATACTGTTATTACCAATAGTCACGCCTTTACAAATTATTGCGCTATCACCAATCCATACATTATCTTTAAAAATTACTGGTTTTGTTTTTCCTACTGGTTTGGCTCTATCGTATATACCATGCCAATCTGCATCTGAAATATAGGCTCCATGAGCTATCATACATGCATCTCCAATTTGAATTTTTTCAGCTGCCATAATTCTAACGCCAGGTGTAATTAAACAATATTTCCCAATAATAATTTTTCCTTCATTGTCACCAATATTCCATGAAGTGAATTCTATATTCGCATCAGATGCACCTATTAATGTTGGATAATCATCTATGGAAACATTCTTACCAAATATTTTAATAAAGCGTGGTTTGAAATAAGCTCCCCCTTTTCCTAAAAACTTAAATTGAGGTTTTAGGAAATGTTGAACATAAATATTGATACATTTGGTAGCAAATTTTTTAAGCCAATATGGGCGGTTATCTTTTCTAATAATAATCTCCTTTTTTGTAATTTTTTATATGATAAAGTAGCAAAAAATAATTAATAAAATTGATTGATAAATATATTATAGAGTTTAAACAGCTAATAAAAATAGGTGTTCCTATTTTTGGGTCCCAAATGTCGTATATGCTTATGGGAGCAACTGATGTTATTGTTGCTGGAAGGGCTAGTGCAAATGATCTAGCTGGCCTAGCTTTAGGCACAGCTTTTGGCAATGCTATCTGGTTTTTTGTTTCAGGAGTTATTTTTTCAGTAACGCCAATAATTGCTCAATTATATGGTGCTAAAAAATTTATAGAGATAGGAAAAAAATTAAGAGAGATACTCTGGATAGCTTTTTTTCTTAGTATTTTTATTGTCTTAATATTTACAAATTTAGATTTAATATTAGACCAACTTCCAACTAAAAAAGGTATTACAAAAATATCAGGAGACTATCTTAAAGCGGTTTCAATAGGAACTGCCTTCTTTACTATTTATACATGCTTAAGGTGTTACAGCGAAGGGATGACATTAACAAAACCAATATTTGTAATTGCCTTCTGTGGAATGCTATTAAATATTCCATTAGACATAATTTTTGTATATGGATTATTTGGAGCACCCGAGCTTGGCGGTGTTGGTTGCGGAATAGCAACATCCATAATTGGTTTTTTAATGATGATTGCATTGATTATCTACATTAATGTTTCTAAAAATTATAAACAAACCAAGCCATTTTCAGAATTCACTCCATTCTCAATGGAAACAACTAAAGAAGTTTTTAAACTAGGCTTGCCAATCGGTATTGGAATATTTTTTGAACTAAGTATGTTTTCTGGAGCAGCAATAATTTTAAGTGTTTTTGGAGAAATAGTGGTAGCAGGACATACTGTCGCAATTAATATTGCAAGTTTATTTTTTATGGTACCTCTATCAATTGGGTTAGCTGCAGCAACTAGGGTTGGAAACCTTATAGGCGAAAAAAATCCAAATCAAGCTAAATTCGCCTCATTCTCTGCAATATATTTGTGTTCTTTTACAGCATTGATAAATAGCATAATAATTTTGTTATTTGGTTCATTTATCGTTGGCTTATATACAACAGAGGTTCTGGTTAAAGAACTTGCCATAACTCTAATTTTATTTGCAGCTATATTCCAACTACCTGATGGAGTTCAAATGGGTGCATTGGGCAGTCTAAGAGGATATAAAGATACATTTGCACCAATGATATTATTATTTATATCTTTTTGGATTTTTGCTATGCCAATAGGATATTTTTTAACAAATTA
>Ga0208277_1002667_pt1 | contig 9997 bp, 15 predicted proteins | sample ETNtaG_5_FD_185782 | JGI IMG/M metagenome (GOLD analysis project Ga0208277, IMG submission 185782) | Marine microbial and viral communities from oxygen minimum zone, Eastern Pacific Ocean - ETNP201406SV205 (SPAdes) (version 2) | ecosystem: Environmental > Aquatic > Marine > Oceanic ...
CATCAAAAGTGAAATCCGTTTTTGGTGTTAATAGATTACCATCATAAATTGCAATAATATATTCATCAACTACTGCTCTGTAAGGTATACTATTTCTAGTTACATCAAAACTGGTCTTATTATCACCAAAATTATTAGAAATATCGTCTAATGCTAAAATAGAATCTTCAGAAAAACCTTTTAAGTATGTAATATTTGTAGATTCAAATCCATCAGAGACTGTTTTAGCTCTAGGTGGAGTAGTAAAATTGATATTGTTATTATCGAGAGTATAATCAACTCCACCTATCAAAACCTTGTTATAAAGTTTAACAATAAGGTGTTGTGGAGATGGTGGACTTACAGGACTATTTTGGGATAGTAATGGGAATGAGTTCTTAACACCATCAAAATCATTAATAGGATTAGAAAGACCAATCCACTTTATCTTTACCTGATCATAAGAAATACCTGGACTTAAAGCAACACTAGGAGAAGGAATTGCCTTCTCATAAAAAATTACCTCATTATTGACTAATATACTACCGTTTTTATCAAGAAACGAGTCTACGTTTTCAACTGTTATTGTAGTAGAATCTGCTGCAGCATCCTGAACAAGTTTTGTCGATCCATCAAGAATATCAATGTTTAACTTATCAATATTGAGGTATTGTAAGAAATCATTTAAGATATTCTGACCATATCCCGTTTTTTCTTGGGATTTATAGTAATATTCAAGTAATTTATTAAGAAGAGGGTGATTATCTTCAACAAACTGCGGTAACTGCTTGCTTACTACCTGAGAAACCTTATTTGTGGTCGTCATTTAACTTCTAAAAACAGGAGATGTTTGCCAAGTTGCCAGCATTTGTAATATCAGGAATATCAATAACAGTAGGGGTAATTTCAAAGTTTTCTGGCGTAAGACTATTTAGTGGGATAGTCGAAGGTAGATCAGTACCTAATGGAGAAACGGATATAGTTGGGACTATAACCTCAATTACGGTACCTGGATCTGGAGTGTATATGATGGATGGGTTAGATGGTATTGCTTGAACTGCAATCTGGAATACTTTACCAGTAACAACAACTGTAGTCTCGTCAATATTACCATTATTATCAATTACAGGAACATCTCCACCAGCACCAACGATATTAACTGGTCCAAAGCATATTTGACCAGTATTATAGTCAACTGTTCCTCCTTTTGGATTTGTAATGATTTTTCTAGTACCACTGATATAGAAAACCACTAAATTGCCAAATCCATCATCCTCAAAGTATTGATCTATAGATGGCCTATCAGCAAGTCTAAATTTAGATGATTTGATGATAGGTTCTTTTTTACAACCGCTACTGTCAGTAGTTGTTGTAACAGTTGCTGTAATACCTTCAGTAATTTGGATATTTGGAGCACTATCTAGTAGAGGTGATCCAGTTGACACACAATATGTATTGGAGGTATTACCAGTAGCAGTAATATATTGAACAATTGAAATTTGAGTGGAAGTATCAGTTACGTTTGGATCAGATTCAGTAACTGCCTTTTGGAATTTATTTAAACTGAAATTGTTATTAAAGTTGTTAATTTCTTCCTGTTGTGCCCACTCAGTTATAGAATCTTGTATATTTGTTGAAATTGTAGATACATCTCTAGATGCAGTAGATGGATCATAGGTAGCAAAGACTCTAGGATAGACATATAACGTCTTAGTATCAACAATAACAGGTTCAATAGATGCCATAGCATATGTTTTAAGCTGTGACACTAATTGGAGCTTTGTAGCATCGTTTAGAGATGATCCAGTCCTAGTTTTTATAGCGATATAGACTTTTCCATAAACAGGAGGAGTTAATTCATCTCCACCATATGCAGCAACGGTTTTAGCGTTTGAATATATCCTTTTTACGATAGTTTCATAATCTTGAATAGTTACTGCTCTATTTTGTGCTGCATAGTACCTAGGAGCATTAAATTTAATAGATTCAACAGTTTCTGCCTTCTCTCCTAATTGTGCCTTATCTCCTACTGTAAGCGTTGCTACACTAGCACCATAGTTTACGGCATTACTATCAATAAACTTGCCTACAAAGGCAAATATACTAGTATCGTTGCCCTTAGCACCACTAGTAACAATATATTCAAAATCAATAACCTCACCATCTACTAACTTCCTTCCAATAACTCCATCACCAAAGAAAACTTCAAATCTCTTATCTTCAGTTTCAGATAAGAAATAGACTCTATCAGTACTCTTAACCTCAGTTATGTTCTCAACCAAATTATAACTATCAGAAGTAGTGCTACTTGCATTTGGACGCACTCTTACTGAAAGTGTTGAAGTATCAACATTCTCAGAAGGAATTATATATCTCTGTTTTGCAAAGTTATCTACAGTGTAAGAATAGTTTATAATACTACCTTCTTGTACCTTTACATTATGGAATCTTGCCTTTCCTGTAGTTTGATCAACTTCTACAGTAATTGGATCTAAGACATTCCACACTAAATTACCACCTGTAGCAGAAAGACCTTTTAAAAGAGTAATATTATTAGGATATGTTTCTGCAGTCTGTGTAGTTTGCACATCTAGATGTACACAAGCTTTTGATGCAACAACAGACCTTGGACAATAATCTAATAATTTCGCAATATTAACAACATTATCTCTAACCGTAGAAGAAGCAATAAATGCCTCATTCATGGACATATTTGCCATAAATGAAGAATAATATGTGTTATACGCTAACACATCAATCATATATGACAATCCTGATCCCTCAAAATCATAATCTATGAACTCATCTCTAGTTCTTAGATACGTTTTGATAGAAGACTTAATATCTTCAAACCCAAGTGTTGTTAAATTATTTGGTAACATTAGGATGGTCTCGCTAATACAAACTGAATGGTCTCCGTTATTGGTAAACCAATAATATTATATTCCAAACTCACAGTAACGGAATTATTATCATAATCAGGTATACATCTGAGACCCGTTACAGTAACTCGTTTTTCATAGTTACTTATTGTGTTCCTGATCTCAACTTGCAATGAATCAATCATAAACGGATCTAGAGGCTCAAAAAGCATCTTATATACACTAGATCCAAATTTAGGATTAAATAATTTTTCGCCAGGAGCAGTTAAAACTATATTTCGTATAGATTGCTTTATAGATTCTTCATTAGTCACTGGTGATATGTCATTAGTAAAGGGGTTTTTAAGAATACTCATAGAGATATCCTTAAAAGCTCTAGACCTCTTTATATCAGTACTAGTTATTGACTTTAACGCCATTTATAGAAAAAAGATCTATTATTCTTAGTTATTTATCGGGGTTTTCAATAAAAAAGGACTCCGAAGAGTCCTTTTGTCTATTTGCCTTGTCCACGAGGTCGTTTTGGTGCTTTATTACGAGATGAAGCAGCATATTTTGAATGTTTGCCTTTTCCTTGTCTCGTCTTTTTGGGTATAGCTTCTACATAGCTACCACCACTATTCCAAGCGACTTTCATTGCCATAATTTAAACTCCGATAAAAACATTAGGTGATCCTGTTGCAATCTTTGATAGACATGGAGGTCCGAGTGGATCACCCACTCTACACGCTCGTCTAGCATTGATGAACACGGTTTTGCTGGTTGCAAACGCTTTTCTAATATGAGCACCGCCACCAGCAATATCTTCCACACAAAGAGTTTGTGTTGGACATGTGAGAGGTGGGGGTGGATATTTACATCCTGCTCGTATTACAATTTGTGTGCATGTTGGAGGGTGATTAGTTAAAAGATCTTGATCGACAATAGGAAAATTGCCGTTGATAATAACATTACCCACGATTTGCATCACATTGAGAGGCGTTTGCGGAAATGGAGGCCATATATTAGTGGAATCCATTGTTGCGATGGATTTTTTGGGTGCAGTTTTGCACGTTCCACCGCAACTTACTGTAGCATGGACATTAGCTGGAATGCAACGTCCATGTCCACTATCACTTCCTATAAAAACTGCTGCTGATAATCCTGCCATTAGAAGGGGTTTCCGTATGCAGCCACTGTGGCTGTGTAAGTGTTAGTTGATTTTGTCATATGATGACGTATATGTTGTTGACCTGATGCAGACCATCCTCTACATCCTGGACCTTGCACTTGACCTGACACAACATAACTGTATGTACTGGTAACACCAGTATTACCATCATAAGTTGAAAAATCACTTGGTGGCGTAGGAGCACTGCAAGTAAAATGCCCACATCCAGTTTCAAGAGGGTCATGTCCTAAAGTGACAGTAAAATAAATGTCTTTTCTAGGATCTGATCTATACTGTTTCATATAATATTTAGTGCCTGGTGAAGAATGAGGCATATCAAGAAATCTACGCTGTACAGTTCTTACACTATTCTCATCATAGGTAATACTATCAGGTACACCAGTTACTTGAGTAATATTAGTTAATTGTTCTTGTATTTGAGCGTTATGTGATCCATATGCATTCTTTAAATCCGTATCTAACTGATCTAATAGAGATCTATCAATTTTAATTGTATTCGTAGTATCCATTAACTCTTCTTTTGGCATAGGTCTATCCAAAGGTACTACATTTTCACGCACTTTCGCAATTACAGATGGACTGTATAGTCTTTGAGGAAGATCGATAACTCGTTTTACAAAAGGATCTACTTGCACTTCCGTATTTGGATCAGGAATTGTCATATCTCTTACAGTTTTTGACGCTTCCCTAGTATTATAAGTATCATTCCAATATGGATTGTAATCTTGAGGGTTGATAATATAATCAATTAATTTCTTCTGCAACGCAGTTTCTTCCTTATCAGTTGCTGAATAATCTCGAAATATCTGCATTAATTCGTTATATTGGTCTTCTTCATCAGGAATACCATCCCAAACTGTGTTAGTTACCTCTGGATCGAAGTGTCTAACCCAAAAATCTGGTGGATAATCCTGATTATAACCAGATCCAACGTCAGTAATTGTTACATTAGTCAAAACACCGTTAGTAAACGTGCCTTCTGCCTTCGCAGTCTTACCAGTAACGATTGGTGGACTCGAAATTTGCACTTCTGCCTTCAAATTTGGCGGTAATTTGTCCCAAGATTGCCCTCCATCGTTAATTGTAACGCCAGAAACGTATCCATTAGTAATTTGCACGCTAACATCAGGTTGTTCTATGTCAGTCCACACGTTTGGAGCACCAGGTTTAACACTATGAGTCGTATATTGGATAGATTTATCAAAGAACTCGAATAATCCACCATAATAAGCACGATCTTTGATGCCATGACCTGCAATTGCGGTAATTACGTGGTTACGACTTGATGTATACTGCGTATCTTTAGTAAAAGCACTCCCTCTTTCATCCAAATACGCTATATGATAAGGAAAATTGTCTAAATCTGCATGTTGGACACGCATTACGAGGTGTCCATTGAGCATATCGCCAGGAATCATGACATCAAATGCAGCTCCACCGCTTAAACTAGTAGTTGGAGCAAGTGATGTGATCTTTAAAGCAATAGCAAAGGTAGTTTCATCACCACTTGGGTGTCTATGGGTATGCTGAATATTAAAAACATCATTAACAGCATAGTTTTGACCTGGAGAAATCATCTCCATCAACTCCCATTCTGTTCCTATAATGGTAACAGGGTCATTTGTTTCATCAAGTGCTGGTCTAATTCTACATTTTACTGATAATCCAGTCTTAATTCCATTTTGAAACACTGGACCATCAAAAACTTCAAACGTTTGGAACTCAACCTCTGAGTTCTCCCATCCCATTTGATTGGTTACAACAGGATCTGCACTATAATCGTAGTTGCTCCACGCTGGTAAGTCTATAGATTGTTGAGTATATACAAAGTTTAACCCTGAGACCCCATTAGGAACTGCTGTAGCGAGTTCATTATACTGAAACACCACTTTATTGCTATCAGTGCCTATGGCGAATACAAGGGGATATGGGCAATCTGGGTCACCTGTCTCATCAGGACCATTATATGTGTATCTAATATATGTTCTGTCAGGAGTGCAATAGAAACCTGAGCATTGCTCACATTCTCCTTTTGTTGCTTCTGCTGTAGCATTACCAGTTTCTACTAAACCCTCAGTTGTAACATGATAGCAAGGCACTCCAATTATACCTGCATTAATACCCATGTCATAAACATATCCAAACCAAGTATCACTATCCATTGGTTGAAAGGATAATCCATTAGGGAAGAAGTCAAATAAGACTGCTCCACAATCAATCATCTTTAAGTTCTTACCACAGTTAGTTAAACTTACACCATCATAGTTTGCTGGTGATCCATAATTCACTCCTCCACCGTAAGTAGGTGGATAAGGAGATGATATCATATTATTATAACAAACTGCATCTCTATCTTCTTCTTTTAAACCTGTAGGTTGCACAATAGGAGGATATACAGGTGCATCTATAATTCTAGCAGGACCAAACGCAGGGTCAGGCATACAAGCATGACAATGTGTTATTAGGTTTCCTATACCACTATAGTAACCTTCGTCTAGTCTTCCAATTTCTCTACATAATGACCCATCGGTATGACAACCGCCTTTTCTCCTTCTAGTAGTCATTGTTGTAATTCCTTAATCTTTGCGTATAACATATCGAAATTATCACCTAGGTTCATATATTCTTCTTCACCTACTGGTCTATACATGATCTTATCTGGTGTAGGTATCTTAGATAATGTCTTTTCAATAGTCTCTACACGATCAGCAATAATCTTTTGATTAGAACTAATCTTAATAATAGTCTCATTCACTGTGTCAAATCCCTCTCTAATGTCTTTAAAGGACTTTTCAATCGCTTTAAAGTTTGCCTCTATGGCTTTCATATCATCTTGTGAGAATTGTTCAGTCATTTTGAGATTGTGGTCGCTCGGTGGGGAAGGTTTTATTCTTCAACTTTCTTCAGAGTAAAACTCCCTGATACATCGTCTACTTCAAATTCTAATTCATCTCCCTCATACCATCCAAGGTCTTCACTAACTTCGTCAGGTAGGTGTATGGATAACTCCTCGAAGTCGTTGAGTTCAAGTTGAAGGGTGAATCTTTTTGACATGTCTCTTATAACCTATTATTTATGGGATAATTGGAAGGAAATCGGACTTTCCAGTCTTCCCATGCTTTAATAACGTCCTTAGAGTCTGTTGTCAGTCCATCTGATACACACTTATCGGCACAGGCATAGATTCTACTGTCTAGAAATCCCTCATACTTTAAAATCTGCTCCATACACCATACACGATCATCTTGGTAATCTTGTCTAAAATTCATAGTGGCGTAAAATGTTCTTGGCGATTTTTTTATATGTATAAGGAAAAAATATTTTTAATAATATATCATGCCCTTTCGGGTACCTTTGTAGGTTAGGGTAGTGGCCGTTTTTAATATTTAAGGGGGCTAATTTAACTGCCCTGAGTAACACTTAAGAGAGGCTATTACACCTCTCTAAGTATACATTAATAACTGTTAATTGTCAAGCAATTGTTCTTACTTATAGCACTGTATCTACTGTCTCTACGATATCATCGAGGACTGATAAGATTTCATTGCCATTGTTTGCATTTTCTAGAAGAAAGATTGCGAATGTTTGTGACATTTTAATGATGTAAATTAGGGGTCAATTGGTGTAACTTTAGGGCAAACACATTCCCAATAATTGTTGTTAATAACTGTTTAGTTATTCTCGTCCTTAATTGATAGATACCAACCAATCGATTTGATATAATCAAAGCAGGAATGTCTGGGCAGTTCTTTATATCTTTCTCCCCTAGAGTTTCTAACAGCGTCCATGTACAATTCTAGGTCAGTTACTGAATAGAATGTGCCATGCAATTTGCCATCTTCATCCTCAACGAGATACTGCATTTTGCCTTTCAAACTAACAGTCTTATTATAAACGGTTTCTGTTAGTTTGTCAAGAGATTGGTCAGTGATTGTTAACATGTGTTTCAGAGAATTTCAGTGTGTTAAATGTGATTGACTTTCGATAGATTACACGCTAAGACTACATTTTATCCACAGGTTTTTCCACACTATGTAACACTCAACTAGATTTAATTTACCATTTAATTGTTTTCAACAATTTACGGTAAGTTTTCCACATCGTTGTTAATAACCCTCCATAATCTGTGTTTTCTGATATACTCCCACTGGATGACGATTAACTCTTTAAGTGTTATCCAAACATAGTTAATCTGCTCTCCGTGGGTAACATTGTAGTGACTGTAATCCTTTTTGTTAATTGTCATTGTGGGTCTCCATATCTTCCCTCTTGTGAATGATACAAATCCGCTAATCTATGCCCCTGTTGACTGTTAGTAACTAACTCGCAATCTTTCCACTGATTAGAAAGAATTAAGAGGTTAATTTCATTATAAGGTGATATCGAGTGAGCAGCATCTTCAGGGGATTTTCTATACTTTCCCACAGTAAGAGTTATATACTCTTTGCAGATGAAATTAACAACCCCTTGATCTTCTTTGTGCCTGACGATTTCACCCTTTACAAAATCATTTAGTTGCATAGATTACCTCTTAGTTTGTGTTAATGATGATGAGGATTGTAAACGTAGATAATAATCATTGTGCATATTATAGCACAGATTGTTAACAACGTGACCAAATGTAACATGACTATTTAAGAACCTCCACAGGAATTGGTTTGTGTAGTAGTATATAATCAGATTCAATTTCAGTGAAGAAAGTGTTAATCTTCGCTTTCATTTGTCTCCAATTCTTTCTACTATAGGGAATGTGTAAGTTCTTAGTTAGTGGCATGATTGTCCTCCATAGATAAGATTTTATCAAACACATTTGTTTGATTAGGTGTTAAGTCAAAGTCCATATCTCTTAAGAGATCGTATAACTTAACAAACTCATATAACTCGTCATTAGTAACATGAATTGTCCTCATATTACACCCCATTAATTGTTAATGAACCAGCGTAATTATTCTTGTTAATTACACATGACTGATGGATATTAAAGAGCAATTCATAATTAACTCCCTCCCAATCTGTCCACTCTGAGACATAATCAGAGCAGTCAAAATCACCTGTTTCATCAACATTTAGTGGGCATGATTTGAAATCATTGTTATCATCAACCCAGAAGATTCTACCGAATTGTTCTGATTTATACATGGTTAACCCTCCCAGTTGTTGATAAATTGGTCAAGAAGATTGATGTCTAATGTATCATCATCAAAATCAATCTTAGCAGCACTATATACACCCCACTCGCTCAATTCTTCGGTGAATTCTTTCCAATTAGAGCAGTAACATGCCATGTTCTGAAAGTTATCAACCTCTTTAATTCGGTTGATTAAAGTGTTAGTAACTGTCATTTAATTGCCCTCCTTAGTTGTTGGTTTTGTTGGATTAATTAAGAAGTAATACTTAACAACTGGTGATGGATCTTTCAGTTGTTGATATACTTTAGGGTCAAGAGATTGCATGATGTAAGTAATAATAAAGGACAGAAAAAAGAGATAGCAAAGTTATGCTATCTCTAGATGATTTGCATCTATAAGTATCATCCCATCCCAGAAATTGCGTGTTTGTCCGTTGTAACTTACAAACCACTCAAATTTTCTTTGGAATACTTTGCAACCATACTTTACCTCTTCTAAAATTGCATTTAGTCGAGATTTTGTCGTTACTGTTTCATAACCACATGATGACAATTTGACTGCCTTAGTATCATGCTCTAGGGTTGCAATTTGATGACCATGTAGATAAACAGAAGAGCAATTTGTTGACTCATTGTAAACAACTGAGGTATTAGATCCATTCCAGTTGCCCTTATTAGATAGAGCGAAATTCATTTGCTTTTCAAGTTTTCTCATTTGAAACAAATTGTAAAGGTGGATAATGTGATTGATTAAGTCTTTATCAGTCTAACAATACACACTTCTGAAAGAGTGGCATGTATGCCCCTGATAACCTAACTTAACCCCTCAACTCTTAT
>Ga0208277_1002668_pt1 | contig 9996 bp, 6 predicted proteins | sample ETNtaG_5_FD_185782 | JGI IMG/M metagenome (GOLD analysis project Ga0208277, IMG submission 185782) | Marine microbial and viral communities from oxygen minimum zone, Eastern Pacific Ocean - ETNP201406SV205 (SPAdes) (version 2) | ecosystem: Environmental > Aquatic > Marine > Oceanic ...
CGTCACCCGCCTCGGCACGCGTCGCGTCTCCCCGCATCACACATCGGTCTCGAGTCGATTTCTCTACGACCACGGCGCTCGTACGCCACCCGCCGATTACCCATATCACCCATACACGGCCACCACCGCGTGGACCCACGAGGACACATCCACCGATCACGACTCCTCGAGCGTCATCCACACGTCCACCGTCCGTCGCGGTCCCTCGTTCTCCACCGTGGAAAATCCATCCGACATCCGCGTTCGATCCACCACCGCGCGCGCTCGCGCGTTCATCGTCCACCGCGTCTTCGTCTCGCGTCTCGCGCGCGCGCGCGGAGAAAAAGCGAACGTGATGCGTGGAAATGGAATGACACGAATGCGTGCGGGCCCGAACGCGCGACCGGGCGCGCGCGCGTCAGTGATGTTCGCGACGACGACGAATTCGACGCGAGGACGAGACCATCGAGGCCGTCGGCGTCGACGTCGGCGACTCGGTCGCGACGACGACGACGAGGACGACGGGTGGGATTCGTCGACCGAGGCGGTCGCGGGGAAGAGGACGAGCGGCGGCGGGTGGTCGACGACGCGTTCGAACGCGTCGATGCGTTCGACGACGAACGCGACGACGACGACGAACGCGACGACGATGACTATGTGTTCCACCGCGCGCGGGTTCGCGGTGCTCGACGGCGTCGCGAACGACGCGGCGAACGAACGCGCGCGCGAGGCGGAGGGAACGACCGCGAGGACGACCGAGGCGGTCGAAACCAAGACGACGACGACGACGACGAACGCGCGACGATCGAGACGATTGGAGGCGCGCGCGATGGAGGGCGAAGACGTGGTGATGGATGACGTCGTCTCGACGACGAGGACGACGCGCGAGAGCGAACGGGTGCGCGCGAATGAATTGCCTCGAGACGTCGTGGTTGAAATCGTGGCGAGGTTGGATTCGGAGCGCGACTTGGCGGCGTGCGCGGCGACGTGTTCGACGTTTCGACGGGCGACGAGGACGGAGAGCGTGTGGAGAAATCTGTTGGCGAATCGATTGGGGGCGGAATCGACGGTGGTGTTGCCGAAACGATTGGTCAGTGAGGTCGTGGACGGGTCGGTGATCGCGTCGACGAGGGCGAGGGCGACTTCGAGTCGAGTAACCGACAGCCGCGCGGCGACGCCGAGGTGGATGGGGGTATATAAGAGGTGGCATCGACCGGAGAGCGACGCGCTTCGATGGAGCACGACGACGACGGAATCGAGTCTGGAACCGGCCGAGACCAAGTACGCGGCGAGATATTTGCACAGGTGCACCGCGGTGGGCGACCGATCGAAGATTTTATTCTTCGGCGGGCAAGGGAGCGGGAGCGACTTTTACAACGATTTGCATCTCCTCGATCTCGATCAACCGGAGCTGCGATTGAAGCAATTGTACGCGAGATCCGCGAATGAACCACCGTTTCCGCGGTGCTCGGGCACGCTCACCGCGATGGCTGTGAATGGGGTGAAAAACTCTGAAGTCGTCGCGCTCTTCGGCGGTTCCCAAGGATTTTTCGAGGGATTTTCAAACTCGTTGCGCATCCTGTGCGCGGACGGAAACGATGGCTCACGCGTGAGTGACGCCGCTGTGAATGGATCTGGGCTCATTTGGCGGCAACCCGTCGTTCGAGCGAATCCGAATAATCCCGGACACGCCGTGCCCGCCGCCCGCTGGGGTCACTCCGCCGTCGCGCTGGATGGCAAACTCATTCTTTTCGGAGGGTCGAATACGACGCATTGTTTCAACGATACGTGGTCGATGGAGCTCAACGTGGAGAACGATAAGCTCGTCGCGACGTGGACGTTGCTTTTGGACGGTGACAAACTTCCCGCGCCGCCGGCGCGAGCCGGTCAAACCGCGTCTCTCGTCAGTACTTCCTTATATATTTTCGGTGGGTGCCACATTTCCGAGGTTTTCAACGATGTTTGGAAGCTCGATTTGCGACCAGCGAGTGGAGAACTGCGCTGGGAACGCATCATCGCCTCGGGAACGCCGCCTGCACCGAGAGTCGGTCACGCCGCGGTCGTCTTGGGAGATAGAATTATTCTTTGCGGCGGACGAGGCTCAGCACAAGCGGACTCGCGAGGAAAGTACGCCTCCGATGACGATGGCCTCGCTTCCATGCAGGGCTTAACATTTTTTCAGAGCGGTTTCGCGATGCTGGATACTACAGCCAGAAGATGGCTTCCCTTCCAGTACCCGACGATGGAAGAAACGGATGGAGACATGATGTGTTGCGATCGCATCACGCACGTCCGCGAGCATCGCACCGGTCACGTCATGATGCCGGCCCGAAATGGCTGTCTCTTGTTGATCGGTGGACTCGGGTACGATGGAATCTTCCAGAACGATCTGTCGCTCGTCTCTCTATTCTGAGACGAGCAGCGAAAGCGCAGTAATGTCTACGCATTCTTCGTTTGCGATTCAGCGGGAACGAAGTGATGTATTTTTTTTGTTCTATATCGATTACAACTCAGCTAGTGTACCTAGTATACCTTGATGTAAGATCGTGTCACTATTATTCTTTGTTATTCTGTGTACCTAAAACCCCACCGGCTTCGCCAAACCGCGCGATACCATGCACAGCGCCTTGTACCTGATGCCCATTCCCGGCGGTTCGCCCTTGGCTGCGTCGCCCGCACTCTCGCCCACCAACCGCTCGCATCCTTTCACCAATCCATCCGCCTGTGCCTCGCTCGACGCATTTTCGACGAGCTTTTCTAAGCGAGGTATCAAGCCGAGACTCAAAAGTAGTTGCTGTTGCGTCACCGGGCCAAAACATTTCACGCCCGTCTGCGGTTTCTCTTCCACGATTTGGCGAAGCGACCCGAAATCTACGTAGGCGGAAAGATCGGCTTCGCCCGGCGTGTCAAGGACGTGGACGAACTTGTGATCCTTGATCGCCTCGAGAGTGTTTCCGAGTGGACCCTCTTCTCCGTAATCTATAGCGATTGCCGCTCCAGAGTGTTTCTCGATGCGGTCGATCAAGTTGTCCCAGAGCGTCATGCTCGGAGGACTGAGCTCGAGCAGGCGTAAGCTATCGACTTGCTCTTTCGGTAAACCCTTCAAACGGCGAGATACGAGCATGTGACTTGCGGGCGTCGGGCCCGGAGAGAGAACCATCTCCAAATCTCGACCGGGAACCTTCTCGATGGGATTCTCTCCCTCGTCCACCAATCCGCTATCGATGGTGATGAGCTTCTCGCACCAACCACGTTCGGTGCGCTGAAATTGTCTCACCGAAAGTGCATCGAAAAACTCATGACAGATCACCAACGTGGGTCCATTCGGTACGCTCTCTAATCCATCGTGCCAATACACGTTCGCACCGTTAATTTCTGATTTTCCGCGCGTGTGCGCCTCTCCGGACGGACCGTCGTTCTGCTTGACGGTTTTCCCCTCGTGCTCATCCTGTAAAATATTCTTAGGCACTACCAAACCGCGCACACCGCGCGGTGCGCTCTTCTCCAAGTTCGTGCACTTCAGTGTCTTCGCTTGCATCTCTCGCAGGGCTGGGGATACCTCGATCAAGTGCACGCTCATCGCCTCTCGAAATTTCGCAAACTTGCTCGTACCGCGTAATAAATCCGCCATGAGCGTTCCACGGCCGGGACCGAACTCGATCACTCGCAGTGTGTCCGGAGAACCCAATGCCTCGTACTGCAAAGCCGCCCACACCCCCAGCATCTCTCCGAACACCTGAGAAATCTCTGGACTTGTCACAAAGTCTCCCTTTTTCCCGAAGACGTCGCCTCGCATGTAATAACCATACTCGGGGTGCGTCAAGCACTCTCGCACGTAATCGCTCACGGGAATCGATCCACCGGCGAATTTAATCGCGCGTTCCAAGTGCCCGAGCATTCCTTCCCTCGTCACCGCCTCCTCGCCCGCGTCGTCGCCGCCCGCTGCGTTCGCTCGAGCGCCGCGCTCGAGCGCGCGTCTCAGTCCCGAGCGATCGATCGCAACCTCCATCGTTCGTCCACCGTCGCCCGACGTCCCCTCGTCCGACGCGCTCGAGGATATCCATTGCCTCCATCCTCTCGCCCCTCCTTCGCGCGCAATCGCGCGCGCGCGCGCCGTCTCGCGCCTCCGACGTCCGCGCCTCGCGCCTCTCGCGCGCGCGCGCGCCTCGTCCTCTCGCCCCTCCACCGTCGCCGCCGCGACCGCGGACGACGCGACCGCGAGCGAGAAGGAACGCGACGTCACCACCGACGTCGACGCGCGCGCGACGCACCGCTCGAGCGCGCGTCGCATCGCTCGCGCGCTCGAATGCAGCGCGCGCGACGTCGCGCCCCGCGTGACTTCGCGCAGTGCACCATTCATACCTTTATCACACATCACAATAGTGTTATACAATCTAGGCGTTCACCCATAAATTCCAGAAGTTTGTATATTAGCGTGTAATACAATAAAGTACGATAGTACATGTTTTTAGGGTTCAGGTCCAGGGTTCAGGGCCTGTGGATAGCTCCTCGAAGATGACGAGAACCCTCTCGCGGGGCGGACGCAAAGCGCGACGCCGACGCGCGCTCTTCCGGTCGAGTGGACGGAGCGTATCGATCTGAGACGCGCGATCGCGCGCGCTCTACCCGGTCGCGAGGCAACGAGCGCGGTTCGAGGACTCGAAGCGCGTGTCGTGATGGCGGCGGCGGCGCGCGTCGAGGCGAGCGCGAGACGGACGCTCTCGGGACGGTCGGTGACGTCGCGCGCGCGCGGGAGGGCGAACGGCGCGAGTAAACCGACGAGGGTTATGGTTGCATCGTCTTCGACGGGCGCGGGCGGGGTAAACGCGGCGTGGATCATCGCGCGAGTGGGGGGGACGCGATGGGGAAGACGAGGAAAAGGGGGCCCAGAGACTGCGACGCGCGCCGTCTCGGGAGACGCCACCGGGAAGGCGCAAGGTGATGGCAAGCTTCAGTACGTGACGGTGACGCCATTGGACGAGATCATTAGCGGTATGCCGCCTCTGGAACCGATGGGCGACGGGAAATTTACGGGTGAGTCCGAGTACCTACACGTGTACAGGTTGCTGGTGAAGTGTGGGCGACCTCACGACGCGGTGGACTTGTTGCGACATCTCAAGACGGTGGGCGTGCGGAACTTGGCGGCGCGAGTCTCGCATCGCGATTTCTTTCAAACGTGCGGTCGTTTGCGCGTGGTGTCACCGGGTCTCGAATTCCTGCAGGTGATTGAGAGTCAGGATATTCGACCGTACAACATGCTCGTGCGCACGTGCGCCGTGGTGGGTGATCTTGGTGCGGCGAATCTCGCGGTGAAAGAGATGAAGAAAGCTGGTTTTGAGCCCGATCTTAAGCTATACACCACATTTATTTCCGCGTGCGCGAAGAGTGGTGACGTAGAGCGCGCGTTTGAGGTTTTCACAGAACTCAAACGCGCGGGGTTTGAGCCAAACGAGTTGACGTACGCGTCGATGATTGATGCCCTCAAGCGCGATATTTCAGCGAACGTGGCCGGGGCGAAGAAGCGTAGCGTAAATGTGGAATCCATTCGCTCCACTTTGCAGAGTTGCTTCGCGGTGTACGACGAGATGAAGGAGAAAACTGACAAGGTTGACAGAACAGTGATGAATAGTTTACTGAACGCTTGCGCGCGCGCGTCGACGGTGGCTGGAATTACTCACGAGGCTTGCGAAAAGGCGAGAGAGTTACACGCTGAGATGGTTGGCGCTGGTATTAGCGCTGATTCTTTCTCTTATCAGTCGCTCATTTACTGCGCCATGTCCGAGAAGAACTACTCGCATGCGCTCGAGTTGTACGAAGACATGCACGCCGCCGGCGTCAAATCGACGCTGCAAGTGGAAACGGTCATCATCCGACTGTATGGCAAACTCGATAAACCGAACGATGCGAAGTGCTGTTGGTACAACATGTTAGAGGATAAAGTCGTTCCGGATCAGATGGCGTACGCGACTATCATGCACATTGCCCTTACTCAAGAAGACGAGGACTTTTGCGACGAGTTGATGAGCTCGATGCGCAAGCATCGAGTGCGCCCGGGACCGCAGCTGTACGCAACCCTCGCTGGTGTCGCTGCGAGACAAGGCAATGCAGTGAAAGTTGAGGAGATTATCAGAAATGCTGAAATGCGAAAGGTGCGGGTTCCCATCGAATGCTACAACTCGCTCATCGCCGCGCACGCTCGCGCTGATAGGCCAGACTTGGCTATCGAAGCTGCGCAGAAAATTAGAGAGGCTGGTTTCGAATTGGATGCTGTGTCTTATGAAGGCTTGATTTTCGCGTATGCGTTCTCTAGAGATCTAGATGAGGCGAAGACTCAATTCGATGAGCTCCTGATGAAGGAGATTCGTCCCACCTTCCCCACGCTTAACTGCATGTTGGCGTGTTTTGCTCGAAACGGCAAAGTGCAACACGCGCTTGAAATCCTTGAGACGATGGAGCAGTACGGTCATGAGCCTGATGAGATTACGTGGCGAGAGCTTCTCCTTGGATACGCTCGTATTGGCGATACTGAAGGAGCATGGAAGGTGTACAATGATTCTCGAGCTTGTGGAAAATACAACTCTGAAGTTGCACTCAACGTCATCCTTGGTCAAACGTTGGTGCACATCAGAAGTCTGACTGACTTGAGCAAGCGCTCGAGCCACAGACCGACAGCGCTCGGATCCTTTGATGGTGATGAAGACTATGTTGCCCAGGAATGGGCTGAACGCGCCGTTGCCGCCTTTCGCGAGGCCACGCTGGCGGGTATCATACCGCGAATTGAGACCTTCTCCACCATGCTAGCGTGCTTACGCCCACCATCTACGGACGAACAGAATGCATCAGACCGAAGTGAAGTCGCCCGAGCCGTGAGCCACGAAAAGAGTTCACATGAGGATGCTGGCAACTATTACCCCACGCAAGCGCTCATCATGTTTGAAGAAGCGCAAGGCTTAGGCGTAGTGCCAGCCTTCAACCGTGAGGATGAGGATTTTGTCTACGACATTAGAGAATTTCCGCCCGCCGCTGCTGAGGTCATGTTACTGACCTGGCTTCGCGTCGTGAGACGTCGAACCGATGCACACGGTCTCGACGCACCCATACCGACGATGACGATTCGAGTCAGAGCTGATGAGGAGGTTGTCAGAATGATTAAGGAGCAACACATGGAGAGATCCGATCACGCACTCGGTCGACTTTGTCAAACGGGCGATCGTCTGCTGGTCTTGTTGCGACGCCTGCGTATCAACTACGGTGGTGGTTTACAACAAGGCAAGATTGAGTTGAGTGGTCACGCTGTTGGTCGATGGTTACAAGGTTTTGTTCCGGTCGAATCTGGTTCTGTTGGCTCGGTGTTTGGTGAATCCTCGCTGTCTGGAGGAGTGATGAGCCAGGCTATGAGGATCCGCTCGAACTCGTTCAACGATGCTGATGACGAAGTGTGGACGCCGTCCAAGATGCGTCAACCAGCATTCAATATCCACGACTACTACGGAGATGAAAAGGAGCAGGAATTTGGAGCGAAACCTTTCTATCCGAAGAACTGGGTTCAGAACGTCAACCACATCTCAAGTTACGACGACGATGACGACGTGACCGATCTCGAGCGAATCCTAGAAGGGCGAAAGTAAGCCAGACAATTGTATACACGTATCATTACGTAGCATTAGAATTTTTTCGCAATAAATTTGCAGACGACGTGCTTTCAAGTTCGTAACGAGCCTCAAAACACGACCCGCAGGAACTCGAAGACACGCCCCGGAAGCGACTCGTTCGACGCTCACTGCTTTGAGAAATTTCTACCAGTGTGTTGGTGAGCTCTTCTACGGAGTGGTTGTTCAGTAAATCGAGATCATCGACGTAGTCGGCGATCGGAAAGTTGAGCTCATTTTGCCGACCGAGCCGGAGCTGCAGAAGATCTACAGCTCTCGCCGCCGCCTCTGCATTATCGAACGATCCCAGATACACCTTCTTTTCTGGGTCGTCTACGCACGATACGTGTGCATCGAAGCGTGTTTGCCATAGAGGACGAGAGACCCCGAAGTACGCGATCAGTCGACACTCATTCTCGTGGCGCAAAATCTTTCGCTTGCTCAAATCCGAGGGTAAAGAGACGGACCTGCCTACTTTTGATTCATTCAAAGTCATCATAAGCGAGGAAACCAGCGACTTTTGTCCAGGTGTGTCGTAAGAATCATCGCTGAAAAGATATTCATCCTTTCGCGTCGCGAACGCACTCGCATCCGTGAGCGAACGCGATAACATAGACGGTCTGTCATTTCCCGAATCAGCACACTCTTTGTCACCCTTCGCAGACATCAAGCGAGTTGATCGTCTGGTAGCCGAGTGATGCATGAGGCGCTAGTATATACACTTGCGCGAGAGTCGATGAGCGTTCGAGTAGATGCGCTCGGGTGTGAGGGCGCTTTTGTGCGTCATTGGACGTTCACATGTTTACGATGAAGGCATGTGTAGATCAATAGTTAACAAAACAGTCACATTCTAGATGAACGAAGCAAATCACGCGTCGATGCCTTCGCTCCAGATTTCAGCGTCAACTTGTTCTTTCGACGCCTTTGCGAGTGCTTTCACAAACTTGGCATGCAACTTGTGTCCCGCTTTGTACGCGACGACGTGTCCGACCGGAACACCACTCATCCCCGGTTCAGCCAACAATGATAAATCACCGATCAAATCGAGCAATTTGTGGCGAGCTGGCTCGTTGCTAACGCGCACAGGGGCATTCCAATACTGATCGCCGTTCGCAATGAGCGCACAATCTTCCAAACCGGATTTAATGTAGCCCGCACGGAAGTAGGCGGTGAAGTCATTGATAGTGCCAAAAGTTCTCGCGGGTGAAATGTGGAAAACATACGGCGCGTCTTCGGTGGGCGTCCAACTCTCCCATTGCTTTCCAATAGCAGTACTCTTGTACGTGAAATCGATACCATACGTGAGTTTGCACTTGTCGTCTACATTGAACATCATGAAGGCATCTCCCTCTTGCACCATGACATTCTCTGTAATCTTCCACGACTTACGCGGCGCTTGAGCACCGCCCTCAGAGAGGGCCGGCGTTGGACCAACGCTAGAGATATCATACGCGTACGAAGAGGCACTACCGTCCATGATGGGGATCTCGCCGGTACCTTCAAGTTCAATACGGCAGTTGTCAATGCCCAAAGCTTCGAGAGCGCTGAGCAAATGCTCCGCGCCTCTAACGACAAAGTCACCGTTCAACTCCGAACTAAGACGTACATCCTCACTTGCTAACTCAAAGCTCGCCGGAACGCGCACCTCCTTCGCATCATACGCTCCCGGAGCTTCGATCTCTGACGCCACGCTCGCTCTCACTCTGTCCGCCTCTTCGCGCGCCTTTTCCTTCTCTTCCTCGTCGTTACTCAGCGCCATGCGAACGCGTTCAAGAAGCATATCTTCGAGTTCTTCTTCGCTATACTCCGTCGTGTCTTGCACGCCGCTTTCACTCGCATCAATCGTTCCGCTCGGAACCTTCACAAAGTACCGCCCCTCGCCCGCCTTCGCAGGTCGCAGTCGCATGAGCTCAACCTCACCACTTCGAAGCCCCATACCCGAATACGTCAAGCTCTTTCTAACCGTTTGCTGATATCCAACATTCGCCGGCACGCGCACGTTCAACGCCGCCGCCATCCGCACCGCCTGTTGCGCGTCAGCCCTCGTCTCAAAATTCTCGTACCCATCCGTGTCGCTCGATTGTCCCACCGCCGTCGCCGTCGTTTTCGCCCCTCTCCCGCCCGCGCCCGCGAGCGCGCGCTCGCGCTCGCCCCTCGCGTTCGTCCATCGCGCCGCTCGCGCGCCGCTTCGCGCTTGTCGTCCCGACGCCGCTCGCCTCGTCATCGCGGCGGCGGCGGTTGGTGCGCACGCGTGCGTCGTCATCATGGCTCAAGGGCACCGCTCGCGCGTTCGGGTGCACCGCGCGGCGCGTTCGATCGCTTCGTGCGCGTCGCTTCGCGCGCGTGACTCGGGCGCGGACGTGTGACG
>Ga0208277_1002670_pt1 | contig 9993 bp, 4 predicted proteins | sample ETNtaG_5_FD_185782 | JGI IMG/M metagenome (GOLD analysis project Ga0208277, IMG submission 185782) | Marine microbial and viral communities from oxygen minimum zone, Eastern Pacific Ocean - ETNP201406SV205 (SPAdes) (version 2) | ecosystem: Environmental > Aquatic > Marine > Oceanic ...
GCGCGATCCGTCATGAGTTCGCGTCGTCAGGCGTCCTCCAAGGCGGCCAAGGCGCTCGCGGCCACGGCCAAGCTTCGTGAACTTCGCGAGGGCGGGAAACGGTCGCGGATCGACGAGGTGGAGGAGGAGGTGGACGCGATCGAGAATGTGTACGACGAGCTCGACGAGAACGAGTATCGCGAGTTGGTGGCCAAGCGACGCGCGCAGGGCGGGGACTTCGTCGTCAACGATCACGGCGAGGGATACGAGGACATGGGCGAGGAGGAGGATTGGACGACGCGGAACGAGAATTATTCGAGCGACGAGGAGTACGATGATCGAGGGAAAAAGTTGCCCAAGGCGGCGCCCGAGCCGAAGAAGAAGATGAGCGCGCAGGAAAAGGCGAAGCGCGCCAACGAAAAGGCGAAGAGTAAGGCGTCGTTGATGGTCGGTGGGGTGCCGAAGAAGAAAAAGTTGGACGACGTCGCGGCGGAGGCGGACACGGATGCGTTGTTGGAGGATATTCTCGCGGGGGTGGATATGGACATCGGCGCGCAGGCGCCGGCGCTCGCGCCGTCGAGACCGAAGCCCGTGGCGAGGCCCGCACCGGCGCCGATGCTTCGTCGGTCGCCGCGGAAGCTGTCGACGCCGGTCGCGCCCGCGGCGGTGCGATCGCCGGTCAAGTCTCCGCCCACGAGCAGCGCGAAGAAGTCGGTGACGTTCGACGTCGAAGAAGACGAGGCTTTACCTACGGTTGATGTCGGTGGATTCGACGACGACATGGAAGAAGACGTCGACGTCGACGTCGCGATGCCGGAACCGGAGCCTGTGCGAGCGGAAGAGAAGAAGGCGTCGACTATTCGAGCGAAAGAGGATCGACCGCCGGAACCAGAGTCGATGTTGAAAACGTTGGACGAAGAAGAGGACGACGAAGCGAACGAAGATCTCGGAACGGTGACGCAGGATGCCGCGCCGGTGACGTTCAACGGTACCGAGCTGCCGAAGGCGTCGGACGGATCTATCCCGTTCTTCTTCATGGATGCGTACGAGGAGAGGGAGTCTCCCGGGACGGTTTTCCTCTTCGGTCGAATTCCGGTGTCTAACCAACCGGGCGCCGACACGATCAGCGCGTGCGCGGCGGTGCAAAACATGGAGCGTTGCATGTACATTGTCCCCACGCCGTCCACGTTCAATGATCCGGACGGTTCGCTCGAAGAATTAGGACGACAGATGGAGACGACGCGTCACGAGTTCAAAATGTGCCCCGCGAACGACGCCAAAAAGGAAGAGAAGCAGCTCGCGGCCAAGGAAGCAAAGAAGGCGTTGATGAAGGCGCTCATTCCAAAATCGGCCGAACTGCGCGCCGAGGTCAAGGAAGTGCTCAAGAAGCGAGGCATTGAGAATTCGAAAATCACAATCGTGCGTCGTCACTATTGTTTCGAACGCAAGGATATTCCCCAAGGACCCCTGTTCGTGCTCAAGGTGAAAACGCCCGCGACGCACGCAGCCTTCCCGAGCGATCTCAAGGGGAAGCATTTCATCGCCGCCATGGGCACCCAAGCGCCGATGTTGGAGCTTCTCACGCTCAAGTCGAAGATGAAGGGTCCGAGTTGGATCGGGCTTCACGGCGCCGCCATCGTTCCGACGGAGAGACAAAAGTCGTGGTGTAAGCTCGAGCTCGCGCTTCCGAACGCGCACAAGAGCGTGCGTCCGGCACCGAACGACATCACGACGTTGCCCGCGCCGCGCCTCACCGTGGCGTCGTTGAATCTTCAAACCATCGTCAACCAACAGTTGAACGTCAACGAAATCGCCGTGGCGTCCGTGCAATACATTCGAGGCGTCAATTGCGAAGGCATGACGACGGATCACGAACAAAAGAGCGGTTTGCGACACTTCACCGTCGTTCGCAAGCTCGACGGTTTGGAATTCCCGCAAGGATGGCAAAACGTCGCCGCTCAAGAGAACAACACGAACGTCATCGCCAAGCGCACCGGTTCCGTCGTCCTCGCGACGCAGATGAACGAACTCGGTTTGCTCAACTTTCTTCTCGCGAAATTGCATCAACTCGATCCCGACGTCATTGTCGGTCACAACATCGGCGGGTTCAACCTCGACGTCCTCCTCAGAAGATTGCAAGCGAACAAGATTGGTCACTGGAGTCGCATCGGCCGCATGAAGCGAACGCGCATGCCAAACATCAACGGCACGGGCGGCGCGTACGGAGGCGGCGCGTCGATGGGTGCGCTTCAGTGCTTGGCCGGTCGATTGTTGGCGGACACGTACCTGAGCGCGAAAGATTTGTTGGGCAAGGAGGTTTCGTACACGCTCACGTCGCTCTCTGGGACGCAGCTCGGATTGCGTCGCGTCGAGGTGCCGACTGAGGAAATTCCAAATCATTACCATAACGCCGAGTCTCTCATGCACTTGGTCAAGTGCACGGAAAACGACGCCAAACTAAGCTTGAAGCTCATGTTTAAGATGGAAGTCGTGCCTCTGACGAAGCAGTTGTCCAACATCGCCGGTAACTTGTGGAGCAAGACGCTCGGACACACGCGCGCGCAGCGCGTCGAGTACCTCTTGCTTCACGAATTCCACGCGCGCAAGTACATCGTGCCGGACCGTTTGAGCGCCAAGGAGCGTCGTCGCGTCGCCGCGGCGAACGGTGACGAAGAGAGCGGTAACGAGAAGAAGGGACCGTCCTACGCCGGTGGTTTGGTGCTCGAACCGAAGAAGGGCTTGTACGACACCCACGTCCTCGTGCTCGATTTCCAGTCTCTGTACCCGTCCATCATTCAAGAATACAACATTTGCTACACGACCGTCAAGCGACACTTCACCGAAGAGGACGAAAGCTCGAGCATCGAGTTACCGCCGCCGATCTCGCACGACAGAGATTTCGCCGTCTTACCGGCTGTTATCGCGAGAATCGTGCAGAGTCGTAGAGAGGTCAAGGGATTGATGGGGAGAGAAAACGATCCCGGCCGCAAGAAACAATACGATCTCCGTCAGTTAGCGCTCAAGCTCACCGCCAACTCTATGTACGGTTGCTTGGGCTTCGCCCAGTCTCGTTTCTTTGCCGAACCGATCGCCGCGTTGATCACGTCGCAGGGTCGTAAAATTCTTCAGCACACAGTGGACATCGCCTCGGGCAAGTGCGACTTGGACGTCATCTACGGCGACACCGATTCCATTATGGTGAACACGAAATCGCACAATCTCGTCGAATCCAAGTCGCTCGGAGGGAAACTCATTCGTTTCGTCAACAAAGAGTATCGTAAATTGGTCTTGGAGGAGGATTATGTCTTCAGATCGATGCTCTTGTTGAAGAAGAAGAAGTACGCGGCGATGAAGGTTGTCAACGGCCCGAATAAGACGAGCACTTACAAGCTTGAGATGAAGGGTATCGACATCGTTCGTCGCGATTGGGCGCCGATCGTCAAGGATTTGGGTAAGCAGACGCTCGAGGCACTTTTGGACGTCGACGGAGACCTCGAAGAGCGCGTCGGTGAGATTCACGACGGCTTGCGAAGGATTCGAATGGACATGATTGAAAACGACGTGCCGATGAGCAAATACGTCATTACCAAGCAGCTCACGAAGGCGATCGAAGAGTACCCGGACGCTAAGCATCAACCGCACGTCATGGTGGCCAAACGTCGCGCCGAGGCTGGTAAGCGGGACGGTACCAAGGCGGGAGAGACGGTGCCGTACATCATCGCGCTGCAGAGCGACGCGACATTGGAAGAAATCGCCGCCGGCAAGGGTGGCGGTTCCGGTGGTAAGGGTTTGGCCGAGCGCGCGTATCACCCGGAGGAAATCGTGGAGATGGGATTGAAGGTTGACTTGCACTACTACTTGTCTCAGCAGATTCACCCCGTCATCAGTCGTTTGTGCGCGCCGATCGAGCAAACCGACGGCGCGATGATGGCCGAGTGCCTCGGTTTGGATTCAAACAAGTTCAAGTCGCAAGCGCGCGGTGCGGACGATGATTTCGACGACACGTTCGGCGGCGGTGCGTTCGCGATGGACGACGACGAGCGATTCGCCGATTGCGAGCCGCTCACGCTCAAGACGCGAAGCGGCGAAGAGTTTGATTTCTGCGGCGTTCGAGCCATTCTCGACGGCAAGGTGCGCGTGGAAGACGCTCTGGCGCCGTCGACGCCGGACGTGGGCAAGGAAAATACACCGGTGAGTCAAGGTAAGGCTGCGGTGATCTCCACCAACTCTCTCGACGAGGCGACGCTTTCGAACCAGGTGATTCTCGCCGCGCGCGAACGCATCAAAGAGTTTTACGCCGCGCCGTTGCGATCCAACGACGACGTCGAGAGAGCGGAGTCGCGCAACGTCACCCTTCGAACGCATCACACCGATAGCTCGCTCACGGGCACGTTGAGCTCCGATCCCATGTCCAAGGGCACGATGGAAAAGACGATGCCGGAAGAAAAATTGTACAACCAGCTTTTGCATTACAAGCGGTTGCTCTCCGTCGCCACCGCGGCGCGGAGCACGCTCAAGAAGGAAGATCGCGAAAACTTCCTCAACAAAGTCAGAGGCACGGAGTTGGAAAGATCACTGAAAACGGCCGAGAACACCCTCGACGAGATCATGAACAAATGTTCGTACATGTGGATTTCCTTGGCTGATTTGTTCAAGGTGGCCAAGGCGTAGAAGAATTTAATGCAATTTCACAAAATTAGGCGTCCTCTCGTCCTCGCGATCCGACGCATCGCTCCTCGCGCGCCAGAAGGAAGCGTTTTAACCCGCAATTTCAATGAATGGTACAGTCAGGTCGTATGTACACGCGTATTCGTCTAAAACTACTATCATGGAAAACTGCGGCGATTACCCGACGCCGTCGCGTAGTCCCGCGTTCGAAAGCTACAGTACTACAGTGACGCGCGTTTCGAGCGAGTTCGATCGAGCTTGCGTTTCTTTCATCCCGCGAGACCGCTCAAAACCGCGTCGGCGAGAGCTGTTCATCGCGGCTCGTCAATGGGACGTACATCACTCCCATCTCGTCGCGTTTTCTCAAACTTCCGTCGCGTAAGCGATCGATCACCGTCAACGCCTGGCCGTTCGATCCACCGACGGGAATCACCATTCGTCCTCCGACCGCCAACTGATTCAACAACGCCTCCGGAATCTCCTCCGCGCTCGCCCCCACGTGAATCGCATCATACGGCGCCATTTTTTCGTATCCATCCCGTCCGTCTCCCGTCACCAATCGAAACGCCGCCTCCGCCTCCGCCTCCGCGCGCAACAACCCCCCCTTTCCATCTCTTTTCACGTTTTCCACGCTCGACTTCGTCAACGCATCGATGTGTTCGATCCCGACCACCTTCCCCGCGCCCTCTTCACACCCGACCAGTTCCGCGAAACACGCCGAGAGGTACCCGGTGCCGCTTCCCACGTCCAAGACTTTCTTCCCGCGCGCGACGACGCCCGCGCGCTCGAAGAGTTCCAAACACGCCGCGTGCGCGTGCGGCGCGCTGATCGTCGCTCGATAGCCGATGGGTAACGGATGATCCTCGTACGCTTCATCGCGCGAGGACGTCGGGGCGTAATTCCCTCGATCGCACGCGCGCATGGCGTTCGCCACGCGCGCGCTCTTGAGAATGCCGTGACGTTCGAGCTGACGCACTAAATCGGCGTTATCGACGCCGTGGCACCGCCACGCCATCGCGAGAGGGACGAAAGTGGTGAGGATACGCGCGGTGGAGCGTATGCGCGCGAGGGATGTCGTCGTGCGCGGCGTGAAGGGACGACGCGCGGAGGAATGGCGCGTCACCGGTACCCGTCAATCGTCGGCGCGCGAGAGTCATCATGCGCGCGTCGTCGTCGTCGTCGTCGTCGTCGAGGGATTCGCGCGCGTCGTCGCTCGACGAGGAGATGCGCGAGGGCTCGCGCGATTCCCTCGACGCGCACCGTCCCGCGCTCGTCAAGGCGCGTCTCGTCGATCACATCATTCGCGACATTCGCACCGAGGCCGCGGATGCGCTCGACGACGACGCGCTCGACGCGCGCGCGAGAGAGACGTGCGAACGATTCGCGCGCGCGTTCACCGACGCGAGAGCGACGCGAGAGAGCGGACTCGGCGCGCGAGAGAGACGAGAGACGAAGATTCGCGCGGGTCGGTGCCTGACGGCGGCTACGAGACGCCGAGGCGCGTCGGCGGAGTTCGCCACGCTCGCGGATCTCGCGCGATTCGTCGCGATGGGTGATGAGGGAGAGGCGTCGTCGTTGTCCGAGCGGGTGCTGAGGCGCGGGATGCGAGGAATGTTGGCCAAGGCGCACGCGGAGGGACGCGCGGTGTCGAGCGGGGCGGTGGCGTGCGAGGACGCGTTCGACCTCGCGGTGACCTCGCGGGGTTTTTTTAGAGAGAATTGGGGAGTCGTCGTGGAAGAGGCGATGCCGAGAGCGGTGCGGGAGGTGAGACGGAGGTTTGGGTTGGATCGCGCGCGAGAGGGTGTGAGGGAAGAGACGGGGAGGGAGACAAGGGACGACGCGTTGGACGCGTGGTTATTCGCGGCGCGCGACCGAGGCGAGGATTCGGATTCGGTATCGGTGTCGAGCGCGGACGAGGACGAGGACGAGCGTCGGTTGTACTCGTCGTCGTCGTTCGTGGCGCGCGCGAGGCGGGGATCGATCTCGACGATGGACGAAGACGAAGACGAAGACGAGCGGAAACGGTTCATTCGCGTCGAGGGCGCGGAGATTCGACACGTCGAACGCGATCACGAGTACGTCGTGCGAGAGATCGCCGCCATGCGTGGAGAGTCCACGGCGGAGATCGCCGAACGCATCAGGGCGAACGTCGAGCGCACCGAGGGCGCGAAGACGTCCGTCGAGGCGAGACGCGCGCGCTTGTTACAATCCCTCTTGGCCAAGTACACGCGCGTGGAATCGAGCCGGAATTCGCACACGGGCGCGCACGCGCGCGATATGACGTCGAATAATCCGAAACACGCGTTTTTTGCGGGCACGGAGACGAGAACGCGCATCGTGACGCGGAATAAAAACTTGGAGTTTCGTTCGGTCAAGGCGCACGTCGATCGCCGAAAAAATGAAATCGCCGCGCGGGAGACTCGACGAGCGATGCTCTTCGGAAAGTGATTAGAATCGATTGAATTAGTGTAGCGCTAGCTAGTAGTCTATTCTCTATGCGTACTGTACATGTTTGTTCATTTCGGTGCGTTCGCGGCGAGACGCGCGGCGATGGCGCGCGCGGCGGCGACGGCGGCGGCGGCGGCATCGTTCGTCGACGCGGGCGCCTGCGTCGTCGGTGCCGGCGCCGGCGCCGTGAATTGTTTCGCGATCGCCTCCGCGCGCGCGCGCGCCTGCGCCACCATCGCGTTCGCGAGCGCGGGCGGCGGCGGCGGCGCGCGCGCCGCGCTCGGCGGCGGCACCGCCGAAAAGTTTTCATTCGGCGCGTGTCTCGCCGGACCTCGACCACCCCCGCTCCCGCTCCCGCCCCCGCGCGGCGGCGCGCCCGTGAACCCCAATCCTCGTCCACCCATGATTTTCCCACCGCGCGCGCGCGCCGACGCGCCCTCGTCGTCGGCGTCGTCCGGGCGCGATCGTTTTCGATACGCGCCTCGCGCGAGCGCCTTTAAATCCAACGGCGCGTCTTGTCCCACGTCTCGTAAATTCTTCTCCAAATATTGCGCCGTCTTTGCCGAATCTCTCGCCGTGAGGAGTGTGTACGCGCGTCCATCCGTCGCGCCCGCGCGTCCCGTACGTCCGATCCTGTGCACGTGCGTGGAGACGTCTCGAGACGCGTGGAAATTAATCACCGTCTTGATGGAGTCGACGTCCAATCCTCTCGCCGCGACGTCCGTCGCCACGAGGACGTGCGCGCGTTCGCTCTTAAACTCCCGCATCGCCTCTTGTCGCATTCCTTGGTCTAGATCACCGTGTAACGCCACGGCTTTGATCGCGCGTCTCTCGCACTCGCGCGTCAACTCGTCCACGGTGTGTTTATGATTGACGAAGACGAGCGCTTGGCCCTCGTTGACGAAGGCGGCGAGATGTTCAAACGTCCACGTCCATCGGGACGAATCGTCGTCGAACACGCGCACAATCTGCGTGACGTCTTCGTTGGACCCGCCCGCGTTTCCGACGAATATCGTGACGTGATCGCGCGCCAAGACGTCGCCGACGAGTCGTCGAACCGCCGGGGGCATCGTCGCGCTGAACAAGACGCATTGCCTGTCGGGACGCACGCTTCGACACAGCGAACGCACGGCGCGTTCGAAACCCATGTCTAACATCTTATCCGCCTCGTCCAGGGCGAGATAGGTGACGTCGCGAAGGTGTATCGAATTCTTCATGCACAGCACGTCGATGAGCCGACCGGGGGTGGCGACGAGGAGATCGACGCCCGCGCGTAATTTTTTAAATTGCTCCGTCTTGCTCACGCCGCCGAAGACGGCGGAACATCGAATCGGCACGCCAGCCTTGATGAACCTGTGCGTCTCGTTCGCGATCTGCGTCGCGAGTTCACGCGTCGGCGCGAGGACGAGCGCGCGCGGACCGTCGCGTTTCCCGGCTCGCCGTCGACGAGACATTTGCGCAAAGGCGGGTAATAAAAACGCCAACGTCTTCCCGCTTCCGGTTTTCGCGCACGCCAACACGTCTCGTCCGCTCGTGATGACGGGTAAACACTGCGCCTGCACCCCCGTGGGACTCTCAAATCCCAATCGTTTCAACGCTCTGAGCGCGTCGACGTCCAACGCGCCGCCTTGTCCGAATCGCGTCGTCGGCGCCAAGTCGCACCCCTCCACGCGCACGTCCAACGCGCGTCTCGCCGCCACCACCTCCTCCACCGACATCTCCGCCAACTCTTTCGGCACCGCGTACGTCACCCGCGTGAACGCATCGTACGACACCGACGCGTGATCGACGACGGGCGCCTCGTCTCTCGCCGCTCGACCGCGTTCCTTCGCGAGCGCCGCGTCCCAGTCTTCCCCATCCTCCCCCGCCTCCTCTCTCTCTCTCCCCACGCCTCGTCTTCCGACCACGGGTTTCCCTCTCGCGCTCATCACGAGCATCGACCTCTCGAACGCGTCGTCGTCGTCGTCGTCGTCGTCGTCCCGCGTCCCCGTCGATTTCGTCGTCGATTTCGTCGTCGTCGTCGTCGTCTCTAAATCAGCCATGAACGCATCGAGCGGATCCACCTCGTCCTCCTCGAGCGCCCGCTCGCCCTCGACGTCACCGCGCGATTCCTCTTCGCACGCGCGCTCGATCTTCGTCTCCAGCGACGCGTCGTCGTCCAGCGCGACGCCTCGTTCGCGCAAAAATGAATCCAGCTGGGACGCGCTCCATCGACGAAATTCAACCCTGAGCGCGTCGCGATCGCTCATATCGAACGCGCGCGCGCGCCTTCCCTTCGCGCTCTGTCGATGGAGTCGCGCGGAAGCGCTCGAGATGGAGATCTCGCGCGTCCGTGTGCGGATGAAGAGGATGGATGAGAACCGCGCTCGTCGGATGAAAACCGCCGCCGCATTCGATGACGACATTCATCGCCTCGCGCGCGACGCGCGATCGAGCGTCGACCGATTCCGACGAGCGATGAAGATCGTGAACCTCGCCGATGGGGTGCTCACCAATCTCGAGACGTTGGATCTCTTGCGCGAGCGCACGGGGGAGCACGGAAGCGCGCCGACGTACCCGCAACCGCACGACCCTTTTCCGACGGAGATGCGGTGTTACGACGCGCTGTCGAGGACGTGCGCGGGAGGGCAGGTGAGAGAGAACGTGCGCGCGTTCATCGAACACATCGAGGCGATCGAATTGACGCCGGCGGAGGTGTTACAGTTGATCAATCTCAAGCCGAGGGAACGGGTGGTGGTGCACGCCGTGGTGGCGTCGTGCGAGCGACGGTTGAGCGAGGACGAGGTGGATGATTTGATTCATCTGTGCGATCAGTTTTTGTGAGGGGGGAGGGGAGGAGAGGGACGTGGGGGTGTGCGATATCGACGGTTGTAGTGTACATTGAAGACTAGAGGAAAG
>Ga0208277_1002671_pt1 | contig 9990 bp, 8 predicted proteins | sample ETNtaG_5_FD_185782 | JGI IMG/M metagenome (GOLD analysis project Ga0208277, IMG submission 185782) | Marine microbial and viral communities from oxygen minimum zone, Eastern Pacific Ocean - ETNP201406SV205 (SPAdes) (version 2) | ecosystem: Environmental > Aquatic > Marine > Oceanic ...
CCTCCTCAACAACCCCCCCAAGCACCGCCACAGCAACCTTGGCAGCAACCTCCCCAACAAGGATGGCCTCAACAGCCACCTCAACAACAAGGGTGGCCCCAGCCTCAAGCGCCGCTGGTTCAACCAACGATTCGTTCGGGAGTGCACTGCAGGAACTGCGGTATCGGGCTTGACCCATACTGGCGTTTTTGTCCGGTCTGTGGTCAACAAAATTTGGGCTACTGAACCGCCTCATTGAACGACAAAAGAACCGTTCTCAAACAACACAGTTTCATCCAACCATACACTTGGGGATTTGAGCACGCCTGAAATTTGTATGCCTACGGCGGCTGAACCGCCGAGCGTCGTGTTGTCTCCGATGGAAAAATATGCTGTGCCAAGTCGTTTTTCGTCTTCCAAGACATTGCCTGAAAGGCGGGCGTTCGGGTTCATCCCAAATCCAAACTCAGCGATGGTCCACACATTTTCCTGGTCTTTGCTCTTCAACCGTTTAGCGGCCTCTCCGAAGGTCTGACGAATTTGAGCCGCAGCCGTCCCGCCTTTGACGTCGACCACCAAGCCGTTTTCGATTTGGAGCATGACGGGTTCATCGACCAAGTTTGAATCCCACGAACCATCAATGACGATGGTACCGTTCATCGTGCCCTCTCTTGGAAGCGTGAAAATCTTTCCAGCCGGCAGATTTGTGACCATTCGTGGACGGTTGCAAATTCCGTTGTCATCCAGTTTCCATTCCCTCCAATTGACCTCAAAGGTGACGTTTGTTCCTGTCTCGGATTTGACGTTGACAATTCGCTTCCTGCGCAATTGAGCGTTCATCTCGCCAATGTTCTTCTTGATGATGTTGAAATCGGCCGTCATGCCGCCTTCGGTAAACATCTCAACGGTCATGCCTGGCATGGTGGCCACACGTGACCCGTCCTTGATGGCTTGACGCACGGCACGGGTGTGTGTAAGGGAGTACCGGGTAGGGGCGATCACAACCTGTTGTTGGCGCATGAGGTTGGCTACTGGTGCTGGTGGTTCCTCGCCGTGGTGGCGGCCTTTTGGCATAACAATGAGTAAAACACGGTCGGAACGAATGCTTGCAGCGTCATGAAGGGCCTGTCCGATATCGGTCGTGGTTGGATCACACACGATGAGGATGTTTTCACCTCGGCGTAAGTCCATGCATACATCGATCACGGTTCGTGCACTTTTCGCCATTTTTTGGCTGAATTCGATGTCATCTTCCTCAGGAGCCGCTTCAGCAGGGGCATCTTGAGCGGGTTGATGCTCATCCCCGAGCCCATCGGCTTCGTTCATGATGTCCTCGATATCTTGGTCGAGCGGGTCATCGTCATCGCTTCCCGAACCTTTTCGGCGAAACGGGAGGACCATGTGACGGGTACCATTCAAATGTTCTTGAATGTGTGCATTTTTTCCATCAAACATCTGCGATATTCAGTCTTGCTGTACGATGGGAGTCTTGAAGAAGCACAGGTGATTGAACCACCCATGGAAGCCTACGATGAGTTCCACCACCGTGTTCAAGACATTCACCGCCTCAGTGCATTGCAAGGACATCTTGGGTGGGACCAAGAAGTGCTCATGCCATCCAAGGGGGCCTCGTCTCGAGGCGAAATGATGGCTTGGTTGGCCGGTAAGCGCCATGAACAACTGACTGATGGCCGAATGGGTGAATTGTTGGGGGCGCTTGAACAGGAGGAACTTGATGGTGACCAAGCGGCAAATGTACGCGAGATGCGGCGGGCATACGACCAGGCAGTTCGCTTGCCAAAATCCTTCGTTGAATCCTTTGCACAAGCGCGTTCCGAAGCCTTGGTTGCTTGGCAATCGGCACGTGAGGCATCCGATTTTGAGGCCTTCAAACCCTCGTTGAGTCATTTGATCAGCATGACCAAAGAAAAAATTGCGCTCCTGGGGATTACCTCAACCCCGTACGATGTTCTTCTGGACGAATATGAAGTTGGCATGAAGGTCGAGGATTATGACCCTCTTTTCGCCGGTCTCCGCGAGCGTCTTGTGCCCCTCTTGCAAGCCATAACAAGCGCACAAGCCGCTTCAGACATGCCCTCGCTTCCTGCTGAACTTTCCTTCCCTGTTGAGGCGCAAAAAGCGTTTTGCGAGGCGGTCTCGAAGAACATGGGCTTTGATTTTGAAGCTGGAAGAATGGATGCGTCAACTCACCCTTTCTCGGCAGGTCTTTGGCCAGGCGACACCAGGTTCACCACCCGTTTTGATGAAAAAGATCCCTTTTCCTGTTTGTATGCCGTTATGCACGAAACGGGCCACGCCTTGTACGAACAAGGTCTGGACCATCAGCACCGTTTCACCCCTCGAGGTGCAGCGGTCTCATTGGGCGTTCACGAATCTCAAAGCCGTTTTTGGGAAAACCAAATCGGGCGTACGCCGGCCTTTTGGAAGGTGGTTCTGCCTTGGTTCCGCTCTTCATTCCCGGACGCCCCCGATTGGGATGAACATACCCTCAACCGCTTGGCCAACCGTGTTGAGAAGGGCTTCATCCGGGTGGAAGCCGATGAAGTTACTTACAACTTGCATGTGATGCTTCGCTATGAAATTGAAAAGCAATTGTTCAACGGTGACCTTGAGGTTGACGACCTACCCAAGGCGTGGAATTCCATGTTCAAGTCGTGGTTTGACGTTGATGTCCCTGAAGATCGGTTGGGTTGTCTGCAGGACATCCACTGGTCGATGGGCGCTTTCGGATATTTCCCAACTTATACCCTCGGAAACCTGTACGCAGCCCAACTTTTGGAAGCCATGGCCGGAGAACTTGGCGACATTGATGCCCTTGTAGCGTCGGGTGATTGGCAACCAATGCTGGATTGGTTGCGTCCTCGTATTCACGAACGAGGAAGCCAAGTTTCACCTGCACAACTCATTGAGGATGCGACTGGCTCGCCACCGAGTCCAGAACCCTTCTTGCGCTATGTTGAGCGGAAGTATGGGGCACTTTACGGGTTGAATTAACGCCAAGGCGTCATGACCAAAGCTTCACCAACGGAGCCTGGTTCCACCAAAATGGTTCCTTTTGGACCTGTTTTTGCGTTTCGCTCGAAAACAGGAACGCCTCCAACGATGGTCACTTGAGCCCAACCGACCAATTCCTTTCCGCTGAATGGGCTCCAGCCAACCCGTGTCCAAGTGTGTTCGTCCTCAACAATACGTGCATTGTGCATGTCCACCAAGACAACATCGCCATCAAGTCCTTCCTCAAGACGTCCCTTGCCAACCATGTTGAAGCAGTCAGCAACGCTCGTTGACATCCATCGGACCACGTCTTCGATGCTGCAGGTCCCGTCCTTGGCATGCGTGAGCATGACGGCGAGTGAGGTCTCAACTCCTGGCATACCGCTCGGTGCTGACGGGAATCCCTCCGCTTTGGCTTCAAGCGTGTGAGGTGCGTGGTCCGTTGCGATGCATTGGATGGTGCCTGCTTTGAGTTGCTTCCAAAGGGTCGCTCGGTCCTTGGCGTAGCGGATGGGTGGGTTCATTTTCAGCCGAGTACCTCGCTCCGCAACATCGGTTTCGTCAAAGGTAAGGTGTTGCGGCAGTGTCTCAGTGGTGATGATGGCTCCCTCTCCGGTCGCCTTTGAGGGCATAACGGTGATGTCTTCCAACCAATCAGCCTCAATACCGCTCGTCAAATGGAGCACGTGAAGGCGGTGGCCTGTAGCCTGAGCAAGTTCAACGGCCAGTTGGGTCGCAATCAGCGCCGTGACATCATCTCGCCATTCGGCATGAGCCGCCATATCGCTCCGTCCTTCGATGAGTTTGATGCGCTCATCCATTCGCTTTTCGTCTTCAGCGTGGACAGCAATCAAGCCCCCAGTGCCCTCGAAAATGGCCTCAAGTGCATCGCGTTCATTGACCAAGAGCGTCCCTGTGGATGACCCCATGAAGATTTTGATACCGCAAATTCCTGGAATGGCGATGGGGGCCTCGGGCGTTCCAACTGCCTCTTGTAAATCGCTGACGTTGTTTGGTGTTGCTCCGATAAAGAAACCGTAGTTGCTGACGCACTTCTCAGAGGCTGTTTTGAGTTTGGATTCCATGCCCTTGAGGGTCGTGATGGAGGGTTTGTTGTTGGGCATATCCAAGAACGAGGTGATGCCGCCGCTCACGGCTGCAGCAGAGCCAGACCCAAGGTCTTCTTTTTCTGGTTGGCCCGGGTCTCGGAAGTGCACTTGTGGGTCAATCATTCCTGGCATCAAGTGAAGGCCAGTCCCGTCGATCAACAATTCATCATCCATGGGCTCAAGGCTTCCTCCAAGAGCAATGGCGTGAATCACTCCATCTCGAATACGGAGGTCCCCCGCACCGGTTTCATTCGGAAGCACCATCGTTGCACCATGAATCAAGACGTTTCCCTTCATTTGGCTCACTTATTCCAAAGCGAGAGGGATTCAGCACATGAACATGATGTGTTGGACTACACGAGATTAACGTCGTGCAGATGGTGGGCGAAATGCATCACAGACCTTGGCATCCATGTCCATGTAGGGGCCATTCATCAGGTCGACACAGTACGGTACAGCTCGCCAGATTTCATCGATGGTTTCACGAATTGACTTTGGTCGGCCGGGGAGATTGAATATGAGGCGGTCTGAGCGAAGCCCACCTACTTGGCGAGAAAGGATGGCCGTTGGAACATAGGCCAGCGAAATGGCGCGCATCTGCTCTCCAAATCCGGGCATGAGTCGGTCACAGACGGCTTCGGTCGCTTCAGGCGTGATGTCCCGAGGCGCAGGGCCGGTTCCACCGGTTGTCACCACCACGCTGCACTCGTGTTCATCGGTCAATTCAATCAGGGCTGCTTCCACCGCTTCCTGCTCATCGGGGACGCAGCGGTACAACACCGTCCAGGGGCTTTTGATGGCTTCTTGAACGAAGTTCAAAATGGCTGGACCACCTTCATCTTCGTATTCCCCTCGACTGGCTCGGTCGCTGACGGTTACGATGCCAATTCGAACAGGGTCGCCAACATGGCCTTCGCGGCCTTGAAACGATGTCATGGTGTCCATGCACTCACCTATTGGTCGCCATACTTGGCAATGATGTCTGCATGGAAGTTATCGAGCAGCGTGTCCTCGAACAGTTCTGTTTGGCGGCGCATCTTGGTGGAGCGTATGTGGAGGACAGCCATGAGGATGAACACACCGATGACCAATGGAATGAACACTTCTAGCTTGTATTGGTGCATGAATTTGACAATGCCTTCAGCCGTGTAGGCCCAGGTGATGGAGGCGATAGAGCCGCCAATGAGCGTTGCTAACAGCACGCGCATGAATTGCATTCGGGAAAGGAGCCCCAGCATGGCGCCAACCAACACTCCGGAGGCCATGAACGGAATCCAAACAAAGAAAATGAGGCCCCAGAATCCCCATTTGTTGATCATCTCACGCTTTTCATTGGCCATGTATTCCACCGTGGAGAGCGTGTCTCCGAGGAACTTTGTCTGCAGAACACGGCCACCTAGACCGTCCTGTTTGGCAACCGCAACAATGCGTTCATCGTCGGTTTGCGAGCGACGTTCAACTCGACCCGCACCGGAGCGGTCGGCCAAGGTCGAGACCTCGTTTCGTGTTTTGACAACGAGTTCCTGAGAGCCAAGCAGGTCTTCGTTCCGCTCATGGATGAAACGATAGAGTTCGTCCTTGATTTGAGTGGAGGTTTTGTTAAATCGCAGCCATGCAAAGCGTTGAGTGGGTCGGAAAATCACGGAGACAAAGATGACACGGTCGTCGCTTGTGACGACCGCCCCGTTCATGTCTACATCAGAGCGACGGGTAAAGAAGAGGTCCAAACTATCGCGAACGTCGTCTTCAATTCTTGACAATGAATGCAATTCAGAGAAGAAACTCGAGTAGTCTTGTTGCTCAGAATTGAGGTCGGCCTCTTCGCGAGCACCAATTCCAACGCCGGAATCGAAGTCGATGTTTTGACCATCACCGATGACGCGTACGTTCAATTGAACCGGCTTGAAGACCCTGAAAATTGCAAATTCTTCCAGCAGACTTCGCAACAGTTCAGCGCGCACCTCGGCGGCGTCTGAGAGGGTGTTTTCGGTGTTTTTGTAGGCGACCATGATGTCGATCGATAGGTCTCTTACTTCGGTTTTGAAAAGGTCGTCGTCAACATCGATGCCGAGCTGGTCGCTGACCTTTTTGACGGTATCTCCAACCAGTCGGGCGATGTGCGCTCGAGAGAGAATGTCGTCAGATTCTTGATGGTAGACTTTGTACATCACCGGATAGATGATGAGCAGGGTAATGAGCGAGAGAGAGAGTGAGATGAAGGCCATCCACCAGGCAGGAATACCCGCAGCGCCACCGGTCAACATAGCGGTTTCACGCCCGCCTCCAAGCTCTGCACCCATGAGGATGTAGCCCCAATCACCGAGGTCCTGTACGGTCCAACAAGAACGGGGGCCAGCGTCTTCAATTCGAACTTCAGAATGTTCTGCATCGTCAACGAATGGAAGGAAAGCCAAGGCCTCTTGGGAAATGGTGTGTTCAAATTCAATCGATTTTGTAATCGGGCTGAGGGTCATGTTTGATGAGGTGTTTCGTTCTTCATGCACGGTGACTCTGAATTTGAGCTCATAGTGGCCTTCGGGCAACTCGGAATAAGGGGCTTTGAAGTAGGCACGACCGTTGCTTGTGTCCACTTTGTTGATGGTGCGAACCGTTTCATTTGACCCGTAATCTTCGGTAACGACGCTTTTTGTTTCCTCGCCCACAATTTCGAAGAAGGTGTAGTTCAGGTAGGCCTCTCCGTTGGGAAGGTTGTGGCCTGCAATGGAGAACAATTCTTGGTCCGGGTCCGGGAAGATGTTGAGCCAGGCTTCTTCAGTGATCTCAGTGCATTCGTCACCGATGTCAAGGAACGTGGTGGAGGCGGTGTAGTCAAGGCCGGTGGAATTTCCAAGTGTGCCCGATGACATAGAAAACAACAGCAAGGCGAACAGAACGCCGTAGGCAATACCGCCCAAGAGGACAAAATCTTCTATTTTCGAGAGGAATCTCCTCCCTCCACCCATACGGCGCTGGCGGATTTCTTGGAGTTCCTTGCCCTCACGGTCTTTGGCTTTGACATGCTCATCGGAGCCGTCATGAGCGTCGGAATCCGCATTCGCTTCCTTCGCCATGGCGGTGCATGCCGGCTTCAGTTCAAGAATCCTTTTCCCATAGTTTCTCTATCAGCCAGCGAAATAAATCGTTCTATAGAATTAAAATTTTCCAGCATGCGCTCATCCGAAGGATGAAAGTTGGTGGGTCAGGCCGGACTTGAACCAGCGACCTCGGCATCTTCAGTGCCGCGCTCTCCCAACTAAGCTACTGACCCGTGCAAAGTTTGGCACAGCCCTCGCCATATCAAGCCTTCCGCTTGGAATCCAAGACCGACCAAACTGGAACGGCCTCAAAGGATTGGGCTCATTCAGCGCCTTTCAGCGCTTCTTTCTGGAAGGCAAACAAGACATCCATGCCTTTGTCAGCTCCCTTGAGAAGGGCGGTCAATTCATCAGCCGAGAACGTCGATTCTTCACCGGTTCCTTGTACTTCAACGTACTTTCCGTCGTTGGTTTTGATGACGTTCATGTCCACATCTGCGTTTGAATCCAAAACATAGTCCAGGTCGAGGAACACTTCTCCATCGATCAAACCTACAGAAACAGCGGCCAAATCGTGAGGAATGACGGCGTTCTCGTGGTTCTCACGTTCCATCTCATCAAGGCTTGGAGCCGTCCAACCTTCCTTGCGTTGTTCGGGCGTTGGTCGAAGGTCCATGGGCAAGCAGATGCCTTGGGCGATCAACCGACGGACCGCTAGACGAAGAGCAATGTTGGCGGCGGTGATGGATGCACAGCGGGTGCCTCCATCGGCATTGAGAACATCGCAATCCACGTTCAAGGCAATGGGGCCAAGGGCTTCCAGGTCAACGGCTGCTCGTAGTGAGCGAGCGATGAGGCGTTCGATCTCTTGGGTTCGACCTTTGGCTCCTCGACGTTCTCGACGGAATCGAGAATCCGTTGAACCGGGGAGGAGGGAGTATTCGGCGTGAACCCAGCCTTTGGTGGCGTCCCTTGGAAACCAGCCGGGGAGGCGCGCTTCTTTGGTGCAGCAGGCCAACACCACGGTATCGCCTTGCTTGTAGAGCACGGAGGCCAGAGCGTTCGGAGTGAAGTCAAGGGTCACCTCGGGCGCACGCATTTCATCGTTGGCTCGCTTAAGGTTGAGTTCGGTTTTGAATTTCGCCATGGAGCAGGCCACGGCGTCGCCCTCATCAAGCCTTCTCCAAGCCATTGATTGGACACGGACAGGTTGAAAGTGTGCCTTGATGTCCGTTTCTTCATGAATCAGCCCCAAGCCGTCATTTGTGCCGTAGCCCGCACCCCCATTGGCAAATTCATGGGTTCGCTCTCATCGATGAGCGCTGTTGATTTGGGAGTACTCGCCATCAAGGAACTGCTCGCAAGGGCCAACATTGAACCGGATTCTGGCGTCATCGATGAAGTGATCTTTGGACAGGTGCTCCAAGCTGGGGCTGGACAAAATCCAGCGAGGCAAGTTGCTCTCGGTGCTGGACTTCCCGTTTCAACGCCCTGTGCGACCATCAACAAGGTCTGTGGTTCCTCCTTGAAGGCAGCCATGATGGCGGCCAACAGCATCCGTGCAGGCGAATACAAAGCCATCGTCGCAGGTGGCATGGAGAGCATGACCAACGCGCCTCAATTGTTGATGGGTCAGCGCAAGGGCGCGAAGATGGGCAACTCAACCCTTGTCGATTCCATGATTCACGATGGGCTATGGGATGTTTACAACGACGTTCACATGGGCACCACGGGTGAGACCGTGGCCAAGGAATGCAACATTGACCGGCAAACGATGGATGCCTTTGCTGCGCGCAGCCAAGAGCGGGCCGCCAAAGCTTGGGAAAACGGCTGGTTTGATTGGGAGACCTTCAGCGTCGACGTGCCGCAGCGTCGAGGGGACCCGATGGTTCTGAACATGGATGAAGGGGTCCGTGCAGGGACCACGGTTGAGTCCCTCGCCAAACTTCGCCCTGTTTTCGACCGAGAAGGGGCGGTCACGGCGGGCAACGCCAGCACCCTCAACGATGGAGCAAGCGCCGTCCTTATCGCCGAAGCAGGCTTCGCTAAAGCACAAGGCTGGGAAATCATTGCCACCATCGAAGACTACGTGACCTCGGGGGTTGAACCTGCTCGAGTGATGAGTGCACCCATCCCTGCAGTGCAATCGCTGCTGGAACGCAACAACCTCAATGTTCTCGATGTCGATGTCTATGAGCACAACGAAGCCTTTGCTTCCGCCTCCTGCGCTGTTGCCCAAGAAGTGGGCATTCCAGATGACCGTTTCAACCTCCATGGTGGGGCCGTGAGCCTCGGCCATCCCCTTGGAGCCAGCGGAACTCGGTGTCTTATCACGATGCTTGGTGTTATGCGGAGGCTTGACGCCTCGTCCGGCATTGTGACGCTCTGTCTTGGTGGCGGAAACGCCGTGGCCATGTATGTACGTCGGCCACAGTGATGTTCATGCTTCATCCAGCAGGCTGAGAATGCCCTCTGGCGGCCGCCCAATGACCGCTTGTTGTCCTGAAATCAACACCGGGCGCTCAAGGACCTTCGGATTCGTACGCAACAGATTCATGATGTCTTCTTCGTTTTGCAGCGAAGCCATCACTGCCTTTCCGGCATCCTTTTTTCGCACGATTCCATCAAGTTGAGCCAGGAGGGCTAAATCCTCTTCCACCACCCCAGTTTCAAGGTAGCGAACCACGTTCACTTCGCAGCCTCGCTCCTCCAAGAGGGCAAGGGCTTGTCGAGATTTAGAACAGCGTGGGTTGTGGTAGAATCGCATGGTTTGGCGAGGCTCGCCTCAATCATGAAGCCATTGGTTGTCGGCGTTGTTTGATGTGTTGAGCGTGGCCTTTGTGTGGTTGGTT
>Ga0208277_1002673_pt1 | contig 9986 bp, 9 predicted proteins | sample ETNtaG_5_FD_185782 | JGI IMG/M metagenome (GOLD analysis project Ga0208277, IMG submission 185782) | Marine microbial and viral communities from oxygen minimum zone, Eastern Pacific Ocean - ETNP201406SV205 (SPAdes) (version 2) | ecosystem: Environmental > Aquatic > Marine > Oceanic ...
TTATGGAGCTTTTTACTATGGGTGTTGATACTTACACTCAAGATGATGTAGTAAATGCATCAAAGGCCTTTACAGGTTATTATACTGATGGCTTTGAAACGAATTATGATAGCAACTATAAAAGAGGTTATGGAAATTGGTGGCAAGCACACCATGATCATGACATCAAAACGTTTATGGGTAAAAGTGGATATCTTAATGGGGATGATATCATTGATATTATTTTGGAACAAGATATAGTTGCCAATTTTATTTGTGAGAAGATCTATAAATGGTTTGTTTATGAGGTTGCTGATGCTGAATTTATTAATAAAATGGCTGCTATCTTCCGCGAAAACAATTATGAAATATATCCAGTGCTGGAATTTCTTTTCAGCTCTGAACATTTTTACGATAATAATTTCCGTGGAGCTAAAATTCCTGACCCAATATTTCACACTCTTGGAATCATTAGAAAATTAGGACATAAAAATACGGTTTTTCCTGGACGGTATATTTATCAAAGCATACAATCCATGGGGATGGTGCTTTTCTACCCTCCAGATGTCAATGGATGGACCGGTCATAGAGCATGGATCAATTCGATCACACTTCCATTCAGAAAAATGATCATTTCTAAATTGGTTGATCCGCAAATGGATGAAAACCTTCAATTTACTACCAATGTAGTAGCGCTGGTCAAAGACCTCCCAAATTCAAATGACCCTCGTGAATTAGTCAAGGATCTTGCAATGGTCTTTTTTGGAATACCTCTTTCTGAAAAATTAGAAGATAAGCTCGTTGAAACATTAATGGATGGCGCAGCTGAATATGATTGGAATATCAATGCTAAAGGAGCAGAGTATAGAATTAGAATTCTATTCAAATATATGTCAAGATTACCTGAGGCTCAATTGATATGAAAAGAAGAGATTTTGTTAAGTCGCTTACGGCTTTATCTATTGCAGGGTCAAAAATGCCTCTTATGGCCATTGGTCGGCCAAAGAACTTTAGACAATCATCTGGGCAATGGAACTCCGATAGAATAGTTATTATGATCAAATTAAATGGAGGAAATGATGGACTAAATACACTTATTCCAATACAAAATAGTATCTATTATAACCTTCGTCCAAATATAGCTATTCAACCAAATGAAGCTCTTTCTTTGGCTTATGATTCTGGCTTGCACCCATCTTTAATCAACACTCAAACTTTATTCAACCAGGGATTGGCTTCCGCTGCACAGGGCGTGGGTTATCCAGCGGGAAATCTTTCACATTTTCGATCATCGGATATCTGGGTAACTGGTTCTGGCGCAGAAAAAACCTGGAATACCGGATGGTTAGGAAGAATGTTTAGGGCTGATTATCCTAATTACCCTGCCAATATTCCTGAGCACCCTATTGGAATTCAAATGGAAAGTTCTAACCTATTAGAATTTCAAGCTGATGGGGCAAATATGGGCACCATAATTGGCAGCAATGATTCTCTTTATAGTATTATTGATGAAAATTATATTCCAGGATCTTCAGATCCTACAGCTGATAATTACGCTGGAAATGAGCTACAATATATTAGATCTGTTGATCGAAGCACTTTTGAATATTCAAGTACAATTCAAAGCGCAGGGCAAAAAGGAGAAAATAAAGTTGAATACCCAAATTCAAATATAGGCCTCCAGATGGCTGTTGCTGGCCGATTGATATCGGGCGGCTTGACTACACCTGTTTATAGATTGAATCTAGGTGGATTTGATACACATGCCAATCAATTGAATTCACATCAAGGACTTTTACAGCAATTAGATGAGGCTATTTTTGCCTTTATAAATGATATGAGTGCCCAAAAAATGCTACATAAAATAATGGTGGTCACTACATCTGAATTTGGTAGACGTGTTAAGGAGAACGGATCAGAAGGAACTGACCATGGAACCGCAAGCCCTGTTCTGTTTTATGGAACAGCTTTAAGGGGTGAACTATTTGGAACGCAACCCGATCTAGGAAAATTGGATAATAAAGGTAATGTAGAAATTCAATATGACTATAGACAAGTATATAGCTCTATTATGCGTGACTGGTTTGAGCTCCCAGAAACCTCTATTAAAAATGTATTGCAAGGCGATTATCAATCCATAGGGCTGATCAATGAGCCATCCTTATCAACTAATCATCCTACGCAAATTCCCACAACTTTTAACCTTTTGCCAGCTTACCCAAACCCATTTAATCCCAGAACAACCATTCAATTTGATCTACCTAAGGCTAGCTCTGTAAAAATATCAATTTTTTCATTAAATGGTAGAGAAGTTCAATCCAAAGATTTAGGACACAAAAAACAAGGCATCCATAAATTTAAAATTTCTGCTAAAGGGTGGGCAGCTGGTACGTATTTGATCAATATTGAAGCGCTAGGGTCTAATAAAACTCAATACATCACTTATCTAAAATAATATTAACCAGGCCTAACATTAACGGCCTTATCTCCTTTCATGTTATCAAAATCAATGTCAAATATCACTCGCTGCCCTGTTTGAAGTCCAAAGCTTTTTAACTTAGGCCCCAATCCATATATATGCACAAAATAGTCTTCTCCATCATCACCGGAAATAAATCCATATCCTTTAGATTTATCGTATTCCTTTACTACTCCTTTCATATCTTTCTCACTTTCTGATTAAGGTAAGTTCTCGCAAAAGTTCCAATTAGCACTAATGCTCCACCAAAAAATGACCATTTGCCAACAGGCTCTCCTAAGAACAAATATACCCAAAAAGGATTTAATATTGGTTCAATCATACAAAGTAAAATAGCATCAATAGCAGATACAGTTCTCAACGCAATCGTATAAAAAACATATGGGATTCCAAGCTGGAAAACGCCTACTAAAACCATTATTGTAGAATCAATTTTTGAATAACCGGTGTAGCCTTCATAAATAAATTGTAAGCAAATAATTGATGTAACAATATTTCCAAAGAAAACTAGATCTACGGCAGATTTTTTTTCTTTCCTAAATAATACTGTGATAATAGCAAGACATATGCCAGCTCCTAAAGCTAATAAATTACCCCAAAGACCCCCGAGGGTCAATTCATCAATAAAAAATAAGATCATCCCGCTAAACATCACTAACATTGTCAAAATATCAAATCGATTGATTTTTTCATTAAGAATAAAATATCCTAAAATGATCACATATATAGGAGCGGTAAACTGAAGGAAGATCGCATTGGCAGCTGTAGTAAGGCGAATTGCAACAACATACATGATCATCATCGCCACATAAGAAGATACACCAATAATAAAATAAGGTTTCCAGTGCCACTTTGGCCTTTTTAAATATATCAAGAGCACTGATGATGCTCCCAGGCTTCTTAGGCCAGTGATAGCCATTGGAGGCAAATCTACAAATTTAATGAAAAGACCACCAAAGCTCCACATGAGCGCAGCTATTAAAAGTATTATATGTGACCTAGATAAATTCAGATGCTATTTCTCTTTTAAAGATAAAGTAATAGAAAACTCAGCAACAGGTTCTTTACCAAAAAGAGTGGGAACGGTTGCAATCACAGGAACTTTTAAATTGACCCTTTCGCCAGATTCAATGGTCCTGTCTACTGCTTCTCGAATGGACGCTAAATTTTTACAAGTAAAATAAGTATCTCCCTCGGCCCTTTTTAAAAAATTAGCATTTAAATCTTTAAAGATCACAATGACATTCCGTTTCTTTTTTCGAATCTGTAAAAATGCTGAAAAACCAGTAACAAGATCAACTCCTACAATCATAGCAGCTATATACATTGATTTAACATGATTTCTTGTTTTTACATTTAGCGGCATCTTTAATATCGTTTTTTCATCATCCGCTTCTATAATTCTTGGGCTACAAAAATTAATCATTCTCACTTTGATTAGACCAAAGATCCAAAGAGAAAAATTATATTGAAATCTTTCTTTAAATGATAATGTCATTAATTTCCTAAATAACTATCTATTACCCATGTGATTGACCAATTATGCCCCAACCTCCTTCCATCTTCGAAATAAGAAGGCAATTCTACAACATTACTATTTTCAATTTTAATGATCTGTGGGTCTATCTGCATTTCCTTAAAAGCGCCATCTTGCTCTTTTACAGTTCTCCATAAAAACAGTTTATTATATGCAATAGATCTATCATAGCCTTCAAAAGAAGGGCACCTGCTAGCCAATCTAGAGTATGATATTAGAGGAGCTGCTATTGCATGAATTTCAACTGTAGCAGGAAAATTTTCGTCTGCCAAGCCAACAACAACGGTCCCTCCATAGCTATGACCAAGGATATTAATATGGGTAATATCTCTTTGTTCAGATAAAAGAGACATGATCAAACCGTACAATTTCTTTTCAGATACCTCAGGACAATTATTCCAATTCCATCTATAATAATAGGTTTGATTACCAGTTGAAATCATCTTATTCAAAGCATAGACCCATTCATATCCTTTAGACTCATATCCATGAACAACAATAAATATTGTATCTTTTTTCGCTCCTTCTGAAATAATAGGATGAAGACCGTTTGATCTTTTTTGTAATAATTTTCCACTCTCATTGATATCTCTATCCATGCTGATATCTGCAAAATAAAGCTCATCTTCGGAAGAGCTGCATGATGATACAATAACTATCAATCCTAAACATGTCCATTGATAAATACTTTTTTTAATCATGGAATCAGGCAAGCTCTAAAGCGTTCAACAATCTATCGATCTGTTTTGTGGTATTATAAATATGGGTGGAAATTCTAATAGCGTTATGACCATCACGCTGGTGCTCATCTATATGAGTTTTTATTTTATCCTCAATTATTTTAACAGAATCAATAGCATCAAGGCCATTCTTTTCAAAAATAGTAGATCCAGGAGCAGATAGTTCATTCTTTGCGCCACTTAGGATCGTGATACCTTTGATATTATTTAATCCCATCTTTAAATAATCAGAAAGAAATCTACACCGAGACTCTATTCGACCTAATCCAATAGATTGAACAAAATTAACTGCATCTAATATTGCTGCTCTTACCGGAAAATCTTTTGTGCCGGGTGGATCATATCCAGGATTTTCGTCTGTTGGCTCGGGTTCAAAAAGTGTTCTTATTCGATCGTGCGATCTTTCATTAAGATAAAGAAACCCTGTCCCTGAAGGGGCCAATATCCATTTATGCAAACTAGCAGAATACGCGTCGCAATCAAGATCATTCAAGTTGATCGAAAACTGACCTACAGCCTGGGCGCCATCAACTAAAGTAAGAACATTTCTTTTTCGCGCTTCCTTGCATATTTCTTTTACTGGATACCGATGGCCCCCCCTAGTTACATGGCAAAAACTTATTGCTTTTGTTTGAGGACCAATCTCATTAATAATTCTGTCAATTGTATCTTGTTTTGTTTTTAAAGGGCTAGGAATAAAAATATATCTAATTTTTATTTTTTCGTTAGTTTCTCGATATATCCATGGCCTAGAGCCTGCAGGATGTTCTTGCGAAGTAATCAATACTTCATCTCCTGGATTAAGCTTAACTCCCATAGTTTGCATATAAAGTGCCTCAGAAGCATTTCTAGTTAAGGTCATATTCTTCTCTCCAACTCCAAACATCTTTGCAAGAGATGGAACTACTTTAGAAGATATTCTATCCTGCAAATCATGCTTTCCATGTAAAGGCTCTTGTGAAATGGATCGATATCCGCTGCTAACTGCTTTCACAACAGCTGATGGCGGCATACCTAGGCTAGCATTATTCATATAGGTCACGCCTCTATCTAAAATAAACTGAGAACGAATCTTTTTCCAATTTTTATCGCTATCATCAAATGGAATAACGCTATTAGGAAGAATGGAATCCTCAGCTAATAAGCCATGGGAAGGAATTAATAAAGAGGCAGATCCAAAAAATCCTGCTTTTAGAAATTTTCTTCTTGAAGAGGATTTTGGGTGGTGTTTTTTCATATCAATGATCAGCCTAATTCATTATCAAAACCTTTATTGAATTTTTCCATTTCTTCAGGTTTTGCCATGCTTAATCGACACCAATCTGTATATGGTGGAAATGGCCTTCCAACTAAGACATCATGTTTTTGCATTGCGGGTTGAAAATCGGCAATTTCAATCCCTGTTTTAATAAATATGAAATTTGTTTGAGAGTCCAAATATTCAATTCCTTTTTTATCAAGATGACTTGTTACGATCTCTCGAGCTTGATTATTTTTTTCTATACTAAATTTTTGAAAACGCTTATCCTTATAAGAAGCTATTGCCCCTCTTAAACCAACTACATTCAACGAACCATTCATATAAGAATTTAAACGCGATATTATATCAGGTGTTGAAATAGCATACCCTACTCTTAAGCCAGCCAAACCATGGACTTTAGATGCTGTTCTTGATATCAATACATTATATCCTTTTTTCACAAGCCCAACCATTGATCGATACTTCTTATCAGTGACATATTCATGATAAGCTTCATCGACAAAGACTGTCGATCTTTTAGAAACATTCTTACAGAATGATTCTAGATCTGAAGAGTTCATTATAATACCTGTAGGATTATTTGGATTGCATAGATAGACCATTTTAGTTTTAGAATTCACTATCTCTTCTGTTCTGTTCAAATCAATATTGATATCACTGGTCATGGGTACTCTGACAACATTTGATTTCATGGTGTTTGATGCAAACTGATTGATTGCTTCAAATGTTAAAGAAGGTGAAATCAAATCCCCACCATCAACTCCATTCATAATAGCTGTTTTATTTAAAATCTCTCTCGAGCCAAAACCAATTGCAACATTTTCCGGCTTAACTCCATTTAATTTCGCTATTAATTCCTTAAAGTCGGTCAAAGCTGCGCGCATGGTATATAAATTAGATTCTGCAAAGGCCTTTCTCATTGCACGCTTGGCAATATCAGAGGGTCCATAGGGATTTTCATTGAACATCATTCTAATTGGCTCTTTGGATAGCGATGCACCTTTTAATGGTGAAAGCCCTATCATTGATCCAATAACCGATCCACCAATTACCGTAGCACTACGATTGATCCATTCTCTTCTAGATATATTATTTTTCATATTGCTTTCCTTTATTTTACGGTTGCAAAACATTCTATTTCGATCCTTGCGCCTATAGGAAGCGAAACAGCAAATGTTGATCGAGCAGGCCTTTTATTCTTTGGAAAAAATTTTGCATATTCTGCATTCATCGCAGCATAATCATCTATATCTGCTAGCATACACATGCATTTCACAACATTTTCCATAGTGGATCCATTTTCTCCTAAAACTGTTCTTACATTTTCAAGTGCCTGACGAGTTTCAGCAACTATTCCTCCCTCAACAAGATTTGCCTCTCCTGGTTTTCTTCCAACAACTCCAGAAAGGTATAGCATTTTCCCGACTCGCACAGCTTGAGAATAAGGCCTATCAAGAGCGGCGTGAGCATCTGTCTGTAAATATTCAGGATCATCGCTAAATGAGACATTGCTTTTGCTCTTTATCTCAAAATCACATCCTGTAAAAATAAATAACCCTAATATGATAATACTAAATACTCTTTTCATAATTAATTCCTATACTTTTCAAACCATCCCATTATGGATTCTCCACAATGCTGAATGAATTTTGGTTCTCGAATACCATGCGGCATGCGCGGATATACAATCATTTCTGTCTCTACTCCTTTGCGCTTGATCGCACGATAAAATTCATACCCTTGTGCAACAGGCACTCTCACATCTTTCTCTCCATGAATTACTTGCGAAGGCGTAATAACATTACCCGCATTAAAAAGAGGAGAATGTTCAATATATTTTTCAACATTATTATAAAACTCACCTTCAAAATGCCATGGAATGAAATCATGAATATCGGTGGTCAACATTCCAATTAAATTCGGTACCCCTGCTCCTACGCTCGCTGCTTTAAATCTTTGGGTCTTTGTTACAATTGCTGAGGTCATATAACCTCCATAGCTCCACCCCATTACAAATAAATTCTCTGGATCCGCTACTCCCATCTTAATGATATAATCAACTCCAGACATCAGGTCTTGATAATCTTTTCCTCCCCAATCAGAACGATTAGCAAATCGAAACTCTTTCGAATACCCGCTAGACCCTCTTGGATTAGGCCGTAAGACAGCATATCCTTTTTGAGCGAAGGCTTGTATAGGATAAACCGAACTTCTTCCAGTGTATGATTCAGTGAAAACTCCAGCAGGCCCTCCATGAATATTTAAAATCAAGGGTACCTTTTTCCCTTTACGATAATTGATAGGATAGGTAAGCAACCCTTCAATCACTAGACCATCATTAGATCGCCATCTAACTATATCGGTTTTACCATGATTCATCTCTTGAAATTCAGAATTGATATTGGTCAATTTCACTGGTTTGAATTGTCCCATATTTGAGGTATAGATATTTGCTACAACTTCGGTTCCTTCATGAACAAAAACCATCTGACCAAATTGATTATAGGATAAATTAGAAAATATACCTTCTCCAATGGTGATAGCGCTTACTGTACCGCTACTGGATGTAGGTACAAAAAAATACCGTCTCGAGGTCTTATTAGGCTCCTGCACTATTATATAATTACCATCTGGCGACCACCCTTCAATGCTACTAAAATATTTACTGGGAGTAGCAGGTAAGCGTTTTTTTTGAATTCCACTAGATAGCGCAGTATATACATAATGCTCTCTTCCCCACGTAGGATTATCACCATCGGAAACAAATGCAATCATCTTGCCATCTTTTGAGAATTTTGGAGAAGCATCTAAACCGTTCCAATCTATCACTTTTCTAATGGATCCACTAGCTAGTCCAACAATAGATATGTCAGTGCTAGCCCATGAATTTGCCCCCGGAATTTCGGTATGATCAAATACGATCTTGTTTCCATCGGGAGACCAATCAAAGCTACCAACATTCATTTCTCCTTTAGTGAGTTGTCTTATCTTTTTTTTGCCAATAGTATTTATAGCATATAAATGTGAATATTTATAATCCTGATCAATTGTCTTCCAGTCCCGCTTTTCTTTTTTTCTTTTTTTATCTTCCTCTGTTTCAGGATCAGTCATAGTAAACGCAATACGTGAACCATCTGGCGACCACTCAAAGCGGCTAATTGAAGAATTCTCGTCAGTTAATTGAATGGCCTCTCCACCTCCAATAGGAATGATAAATAATTGCCTGGTTTTATCTTTACCTCTGCTCGAAAGAAAAGCCAACCATTTGCTATCAGAAGAAAATTGCGGCATAGATGAAGAGGTTGCTCCCTGGGTCAGCTGAAACGTATTATCATCGTAAGTTGATAATAACCAAATTTGTGTATGGAATTCTGATTTCTCACCTTCAACCAATGGAACAGATACTTCATAAGCAATAAATTTTCCATCCTCAGAGATCGCAGTTTTTCCTAATCTCTTGTACTGAATCATCATTTCAGGGGTCCATCGATTTGCAAAAATAACACTATTAGCAAAAAACAGCCCTATAGCAATAAAAAATTGTATATGTAATCTTTTCATAGACATCTCTCCTTGTCCGGGAATTGGTATTAAATTAATGCTACAAAATGTAAAAGACTCCAAAAAAATAGAGCCTCCTCAAATTATTAACCTTAATCAATTACTTGATAATTCAAATACTATACGCGTTGGCATTCTGAACAAAAATGGGTCCCTCTTTGAGCAACAAAAATCTTCTTTATTTTACACTGATAGCATCTTTTGCACTCTTCTCCTGTCCGACCGAAAACATCTAGTTCATCCTTATAATTTCCAATTGAACTATTCCCAAAAGAAAAATTAATGATCGTAGTTCCATTATGGTCGATAGCCTTTTGCAATATCTGCGGTATAGATATAGCAAGCTGTTTAATTTTTTGTTTGCTGATCGTATTGCATTTTTTAAGTGGGTGTATTTTTGCTCTCCATAAGGACTCATCTACATAAATA
>Ga0208277_1002675_pt1 | contig 9981 bp, 7 predicted proteins | sample ETNtaG_5_FD_185782 | JGI IMG/M metagenome (GOLD analysis project Ga0208277, IMG submission 185782) | Marine microbial and viral communities from oxygen minimum zone, Eastern Pacific Ocean - ETNP201406SV205 (SPAdes) (version 2) | ecosystem: Environmental > Aquatic > Marine > Oceanic ...
CAGATAGTTCGCGGATTCTTTCAGTCATTAGGTCTAGGTTACTGGTAGCATTGATGTGCCCACCTGCACCAAATACCAGACGATAGGATGGGTCAACTAGAGGCATTAGTTCAAGTTCCTTATGAGCATCTAATCCAACCGCTTGGAAAATTTGCTCGATAACTTCCGGGTAGTGGAAAAAGGTTGGACCACGGTCATAGGTAAACCCATCTTTGTGAACTAATTTGGTTCTGCCACCAACTGCGTCTTCTTTTTCGAGTACAGTCACATCGACTCCCGAATAGGCTAGTAGCATTGCACTTGCTAGTCCACCAGGCCCAGCGCCGACAATTATTGTTGTAGGTTTGGCCTTGGCTTGCATGGTACGCTTTCAATAAGACTGACATATAAAGAAGAGTTTAATTCCGTGATTAATGAAGCGAATAATCAATCTTCTATGCGGCGTTTAATCACAGGTTTCTTACCAACTTTACCGCAGATTGTAGCGCACCTTCAACACTGCCGTGATAAGTATGATCTCCGCATTCAAGAAACTGGTTATTCTGGTCAATGTTATCAAAATCGCTAGCAGTTAATTCAGGTAAGGCTGCGGTAATGTGCTGAACATCAAGGATGTCCCAAGCATCTACTTCTTTACCAAACCATTCGGTTAATTCTTCAACGACAGAACTTGTTATCTGATCTTTGCTATTGATACCCTTTTCCTCAGCATGCTGACCAACAATTGTCACGGTAATCAATGATTTACCCGCTGGTGCATAACTGGGTTGGATATCTGAAGGTACGGCTAAATGTGAGATTAATTTATTTTGAGTCTTAACATTAGAATTCAACATAATGAATTTCTGCTTTAGCGGTGATTTGGGGGCTGAAAAATGTACAGTCCATACGGACCTAGTGATTTTCCCTGCTGACTCTTCAAATGCTTTGATGACGCGAGAATATTTTTCTGCTTTACCACCAACTATTATTTCTCTATCGTTAATTATTTTAACATCTGCACCGAGGTTTAATTTGGTATGCTCTAATCTGTTAAACAAGTACTTTGGCACAGCAGAAATACCTTGCTTGGGCAAAACCATATCTCCTCTAGACATATTCTTAAACACAAATTTGAACATTCGAGCGTCGGTTCTTAGACTTGATTCAAGAAATATTCCGCCAAAAAGAGGTAAAAAAAATCTATCGATAAATGATTTTGAGAACCCCCTTGAAATTAAAAATTCATGGGTAGTCTGTCCAGTTTGGGAAAAAATATCTTCATCTGATGTTCGCATAATGTGCCAACGTAATAATCCAACTCTAAGCAAATTAAATGGTGATGTAAAAAAATTAATCGCACCTTTAATTCCTGTTATCGGACGACGGAAAGGGTCAGCAAAACACCAAATTTTTGATTTCTTTGGACGGGCTTCAATCACTAATGCACCGGGTTGGAATGACTGGCAATTCATCGCTTGATAATCAAAAACGGAACTTGCTAATGGGTATCCTGTTTGAAGTACATGAAATCCTTGGTCAAGAATAAAACCCGACTTCTCTACACTAGCCATTCTACCACCAATTTTGGAGGATTTTTCAAACAGTTCTACCTCATAGCCCTTTTTCTCCAACAAGTATGAACAGTAAATGCCAGATATACCGGCACCAATTACTGCGATTTTCTCACTCATTTGACCACTCATGTAGATGCTGTATCAAGACCTAATTTAAATTTGAATTCATCTAAGTATGGGCCCATCGATTTAATCAGTAGAGCATCTGGGTGAGTTCTGATAACTAAGCCGTCTAAATACATCAAGGCCCTGATTATCGGGAATGCTTCTTCCCCAAACTCAGCATTGGCTAATTCAACAGCCGCCCGAACTGTTCGCATCATTACTCTAGTCAAACTTTGCTCGCCAACTGGTTTCTTTTCAAAATCGAAATAAATCTCACTCATTCTCCTCATGTATTTTTGCAGCTTTTTACCTGTTGGCTTCTTGTTTGTCATGTCAAGCAGTGCAATGAAAGCTTCCTCTAATTCTTGTTTTGAGAGATGGTCAAAGAAATTGAATAGTGAGCGGCTTACAAATACTGGAGCATGACAAATAGCACCGTTATCTATGAACACAAATTTGCCTTCTTTATCGATTATGCAGTTGCCTGGATGAAGATCGCCATGGAATGTCCCAATTCCAAACAAAAATGCTCCATGAATCCTAAATAATTCCAATAGAGTCTCCCATTTCAAGGATTTGTTTTCGATGCCCTCTTCTAGGGACATTCCTTCAATATATTCAGACACCAGTACATTTTCATTTGATAATTCGGGATAATATTCGGGAAATCTGAGTAAAGGGGTTGCAAAATCCTTAGAGATATCCTGTTGAATTTTAGCCAATTCATTAGCACCTAAAATTTCGTTACGCAAGTCAAGTTCTCTAGTAGTGTAATCTGCGACGTGATTTAACAAAGCCATGGGATTGCCAACTTTTCTCAACCTTGGAGATAATACTAAGAAAATGCGTAACCAAGACCGCATTCGGTTCACCTCTTTGCGGAACTTAACAGCATTTGCCTGCTTTACGAATTTAATCACTACTTGGTCGCCATTGTGCAATACTGCACGATGGACTTGTCCAACTGAAGCCGCTGCCAAAGGCTTTTCTTCAATAGATTTGAATTTTTCAAAGAAGCCAGGAATCGCTTTGCTTTTTAGGGTCGCCTCCCAATCTTCTTGAGGAATAGATGCTGCATGTTGGTATAATTGCTGAAGTTGTTTACACTTATCCTCACCAAGTAAGTCTGGCCTAAGTGCGAAAATTTGCGCCAGTTTTACTGCCATCAATCCTTGCTTTTGGATCCAGACCAAATCAGCAGGTCCTTTGCGCATTATTTGGCGCATGAACCTAAAGAAAGTCAGCATTCGCATATATACCAAACCAGGCTTTGGGTTTATCAAACCGTGTATGAATCAGTCTTCATTCTCATCGACGAAAATAAGCGTATAGCGCCATAGTTCGTCTTCATCTTGAGCTGTTTCTCGTCTGATTCTTACATTACTATCTTTTGGATATCTTGAACGCAAAGCGCCTTCAATAATTCCATCGTCTAACTCCCAGAGAGGAAGTACATCAGCTTTTTCTACTGGAGGATGAGTCAAATTTACTTTAATATGGAAGAACGGAACTGTGTCATATTCAAGTTCCCCTAGTCCTGCATATTCCCACCAATCCATTAGTTCACTGAGAAACTCGACATGGCCATCAATTTTGCGAAGGCTAAATGCTAACTCTTCACCAATCCGGTAACCAACTTGTCTTAGCATAGTTTTGATATCAATGCCAAGTTGGTGGAGACTAAACACAGTTCCGTCTTGTAAAGCGGCTCTCGCCTGGTTTATTTCGTTACTAGATGCCAAGAATGAATCAGGATTAAATGGCGTATCTTCATCAGGTAATTCACCACTAAAATTCAAGGCATCTCTAAACTGTTCCAAGAAGGAACCATCTCCGACTGTGAGCCTAAGTGGGTCGACTATCCTCTCTTCAGTAAATCGTTTCTTGGCGCTGTTAAAGTCAACAGCACGATTCCAAATAGCCATCATAAATTCGTAATGTGAGGCAGCAAACACTTCCGAGGAAACTACCAATCCGGCATCTTCTCGTCCTCTTCCCACTGGATTTTGTTCAACGAACAAAAATTGGATAACATCACTTTGATCTTTCAAGACACCCAGTGAATTAACTTCATCTGAATGACGGATTTCTATTGAGTCGTGTAACTGTTCAAAGAACTTGAGAGTTCTTTTGTCCAACTGTGCAAGAACTTTGATAATTACTCCGCGCTCTGCAGCTGAATTTACCTCTTCTATTGATGGCGACCTGCACATGTGTAAAATTCCGTACTTGCCAAGGAACAGGACTAATTGCCCATCTGCTTCATTTGCTAATTCTCCGATTCTCTTCTGTATGTGTTCTCGACCTTTTAATACGGCAAATTTTGCGCTTGCATCGCCCTGCTGTGCTTCGCTTTCAAGTGCCGCGTCTGTTGCACCTGACATGATATTTTCAAATGCTTTTGTGGTGCGATCGATTCTTGATTTTTGGTCTTTAATTAGTTTTTTGAACAGCACCGGTAGAGAGGAACATGAAAACTTCATTGGCCTATCTGCTGTAACATTAACCAAACCTATTTGGGTTAATCTTGAGAGTGAGTTGTATGCATCCAGCCTATTTGTACCAAGCTTTTTTGCTAAATCACTGGCTTTTAATTCCTTCGAGGATGACAAAAGCACTAGGGATTTAGCCTCTCTATCTGTAAGGCCTGCTTCTTCGAATAATTCTACCCAGTCCATTCACTCACCATCTGAAGATAACTTACTCAAGGTATTCAAAATTTTAGCCACATGTCTTCGGGGCCTAAACAGCCAGTCGTAACAATAGTGTATCTCTCGGTCAGGTGCAATCAAGAATGAAGATTTACCTGGAAATTTACCTAAAAACAGAGGGACACCGTAAGCTTCTGAAACTTCTCTATCCGGGTCACTAAGCAAAGGAAACGGTAGGTCAAGTTCTTCCTTAAAACGGCGATGATCCTCAACTGAATCTGCGCTTATTCCGATGATTTCCACAGGAGGCGTCAGCGATTGAAACAATTCGTATTGCTCTTTGAAATTCAGACATCCACGCTTGCATGTTGGTGATCCATCTTTAGCATAGAAGAACAAAACTTTCCACTTATCATCATAGTCAGCAAGAGATATACTCTCACCAGTACTTGACTGTAATGTGAAATTTGGGGCTGTTTGGCCAATTAGTTGCTTGGACATCCTAATACCTCGATTTTCTGGTAGTAATCCTATTCATTAAAAACGAATGGGAGAATGTGAGATATTCTAGTTTCAATGGCAATACATTTTTGGACCATGCCTTTTATTTTTAGTGGGTCAATGGTTCCGCTTTCCATGTCCCTCTGCTAACCCTTTTTGGTTATAATGTAGTGTTTATTTTCCTGTGTGAATGTAAACACCGCTTTATATTGTCAGAGTATAATTTTAGAGACATGGCTAGCGTAAGATGTGATTTGGGCGTCGCTGCAGTCATAGTCAAAGACAAAACAGTCTTGCTCGTTAAAGAGGCTACTGGGAGATATTCGGGCCATTGGGGGCTACCCAAAGGTTACGTTGAGGAAGGAGAACTACCTAGAGATGCTGCGCTCCGAGAACTCCGTGAAGAATGCGACGTAGAGGGAGAAGTTACTGGCATCTACGCCATCCGTGAGAACCTTACTGAGATTGGCCCAGCGGTATTTATTGCCTATAGCGTAAAATTAGCACAAGGCCAAATACCAGTCGCATCCAGCGAGATTGCGGAAACTAAGTTCATCAACATCGAGCAATTTGAGGACCTAAAGTGGGTAAGCACAGCGATGAAGTCTATTGCAACAAATGCGTTAGTTCAAACTCCGTTTTCAACACTCGATTACTCTGAGCAACGCGGATACCCCTACCTATTACATCAGAACGGAGGCGTGAATCAATGAACAATCTCCATTCAGATAGAATTAGGTTGGCCAATGACCAACCGGTTAATGAAGATGGTGAGTTCATCATCTACTGGATGATTGCCACAAGGAGATTCAACTACAATTCATCACTGGAATTTGCAGCACAACTAGCAGTAGAACACAATGTTCCTCTCTTGGTAATCGAAGAAATATCCACTAGCCATAGGTTTGCTAACGATCGAATTGCAACCTTTATGGTTCAAGGTATGGTTGAGAATGTATCGGTATTCAAGGAACACAACATCCGCTACATTCCGTGGGTTGAAACACCATTGAGCGGCCCGATTGGTCTATTAAAGGAAGTTTCCAAAAGAGCGAAAATAGTAGTCAGTGACGACTTTCCTACTTACTATCCCAGCAGAGCAATAGATGCTGCCAGTAAATCAATCCCAGTAAAGATGTATGCAGGTGACTCAAATGGAGTAATTCCAATGTCTTGGACTGAAAGCGCTCACACGACTGCTCATGGGTTTAGACGTTGGGTACATGCTAATTTCAGCCGCTGCCCTGAAACCTGGCCCAAACAAAATCCACTCCCTAAAAATGCTGATTTAATGATGGGTGACAAGTTATTTAATTCCGTTATGAAAGACTGTTCGGTTAAACTTCCACCGTTTGAATGGCTCTGGAGGTGTTCGGAAGGAGGTTCGGTAGGCAAAAAAGCGCTATCTGCCATAGAGATTGATCACTCTGTTGGTGCAGTTAGGATGGCCCAAGGTGGCAGAAATACTGCAATGAAAAAATTATCACACTTCCTAACCGACCGTCTAGAAAGATACCACTTGGATAGAAATAATGTTGAAAATCCAGCTGTGAGCGGATTATCCCCCTGGTTGCATTTCGGACACATTTCGTCGATTGAAATCGTCGAAAGGATACTCAAACAAAATGATTGGTCTCCAGAACACATAAATCCCTCACGAAAGGGCTCGAGAGAAGGGTGGTGGGGGTTATCTGCAGGCGTAGAGAGTTTCCTAGACCAAATAATAACATGGCGAGAACTTGGCTTTAACAACGCATATCACAATAAGAATCACAATAAATTTGAATCAATCCCAGAATGGGCAAAAAAGACACTAGCAGAGCATAGTGATGATGAACGTGTATTGTATACGTATGACCAAATTGAAAACGCCGAAACCCATGATGAAATATGGAATGCGGCTCAAATTCAATTAAAACAGACAGGTATCATCCACAACTATTTGCGAATGTTATGGGGCAAGAGAATCCTGGAATGGGCAGCGACCCCAAAGCAAGCGGCTAACTGGATGATTGAACTAAATGATAAATATGCACTTGATGGAAGAGATCCAAACTCCTACACTGGAATTTTTTGGGTTCTTGGAAGGCATGATAGAGCATGGGGTCCAGAGCGAGCCATATTTGGTAAAATAAGATACATGTCTTCAGAAAACACCAGGAAAAAAATGAATCTAAAACCATATCTCCAACAGTTTAGGAGCAGATAAAATGAGTATCGTTTTCGAACATAAAACAGAAGTTGAAAATACTATTGAAGAAGCATTTGCATGGCACGAGAGAAAAGGTGCCTTCAGACGTTTAATGCCACCATGGGAACTTGCTGAAGAAGTACGCGCTGATGATAATCTAGAGGAAGGGTCTCAAAGAATCTTCAGATTCCCAATGGGGCCAATTAAGATGAGTTGGGTTGCTCAGCACACAGGATACAATCCGCCACATTCTTTTGAAGATAAGATGCTCAAAGGCCCTTTCAAATCTTGGCACCACACCCATAAATTTGAGACCGTTGGAGATAACAATACTTTGATTCATGACAAAGTTCACTACAAATTACCAATGGGAGTCCTAGGTAATCTCGTCGCTGGTAGAATGATAAAGAAACGGCTTCAAAGAATGTTTACTGCAAGAGAAATAAGACTCGAAAGAGATTTGAAACGCCATGCAGATTTCGCTGATAAACCGCGCAAAAAAATTCTGATTGCCGGCTCATCTGGATTAATCGGTCGCCAATTAGTTGCCTTTTTGGATACTGGAGGTCATGACGTATGGCGACTGGTAAGAAGAAAGGCTAAGAAAGATGAAAAAGAGTTAGTTTGGAAGCCAGAAGTCGGGATAATCAATCATGATGAGTTGGAAGGCTTCGATGCAATAATCCACTTGGGTGGTGCAGGAATTGGCGATAAACGATGGTCAAAGAAGCGAATGAAATTAATCGAAGAAAGCAGAACAAAGAGTACTGCATTGTTAGCAAATGCCATCAAGCAATTAAACAAAAAACCTGAAGCATTCATAGTTGCCAGTGCAGTTGGTTGGTACGGTGAACGTGGCGATGAAGAATTAGATGAAAGTTCTACACCAGGTGAAGGCTTCCTACCTGACACCTGTGCTAGATGGGAAGAATCTTGTCAAGCTGCCAGAGATGTAGGAGTACGGACCATCAACTTGCGAACTGGCATTGTCTTGGATGCTACCGGTGGAGCGCTTGGAAAAATGTTGTTGCCTGCAAAACTTGGCGCAGGAGGCCCAATTGGCCGGGGTAAACAATGGTACAGTTGGATCTCAATGGACGACCAAATATATTCAATTCATCATCTCCTAATGAAAGAAGACTGTGAAGGTGCCTATAATATTGGGTCACCAAACCCTGTACAACAAAAAACATTTGCCAAGGTTTTGGGCAAAGTACTACGACGTCCAGCCTTTATCCCAACACCACCACTCGGAATATGGTTCTTATTTGGCAAAATGGGTGTTGCTTTGACTACCGAGAGTACCAAAGTCCTGCCAAAGAAGTTGATCTCATCGGGTTACAAGTTTGAGCATGATAACTTAGAAGATGCCTTGAGAGACAGTCTAGGTTTGTGGAAGTAGTTTTTTTCACTTACTAGAAGTTCAGCCTTGGCTTCCTAATAATACCAAGAGCAAATTGAATCTTGCGGTAGAGACTCATTGTTAGTCTTCGGGTAAATACATCACCGTTTCTTTTCATTGCTTCTTCAAGAATTGCATCATATGCCGCACACATTACGGATGGTGAGTATTTGGCATCTTTGTCAAGTAATGATAACAATCCAACGGCATTTTTTCGATGAGCCATAACATGGTCAAGATAATGTCGCATAAATTCTTGCCAAGCTTTTGAAGTTGGCAGGTCTTCTGAAGTTAGGTCTTCATTGGATAAACCAAACTTTGCGAGCTCTTCACTAGGAAGATAGATGCGACTTCTGCTGAGATCTTCTTGAATGTCGCGAAGTACATTTACCATCTGGAGGTAAATCCCCATCTCAACGGCATGTCGCCTAGCATTTGGATCGTTGTAACCGTATATTTCTACTAAGCACAACCCGACAGTAGATGCGACGCGGTAACAATATTGGCGTAGATCTTCGAATCGTTCATATTTGGCTGCATACAAGTCATCTTCCATGCCGGAAATCAATTCCCTCAAGTGGTCTAACTCTATTGGGAATTTCTTAACAACATCAGATAGTGCTATGAAAATGGGTTCATCGACTGGTTCGTTATTTTCAATTGAATCTAAGTTAGTCCTGAACCATAGTAAAGCGGTTAATTTGGACAAGTGATCTGCATCATCATTTAGCGGTTCTGACTGCTTATCGGTTGATAATTGAATACTGCAATCTTTGGCTTGCACACTCAAGAAAGAAAGATCTCTGTCTGGCAACCAATCTCCATCAACTATATCGTCAACTCTTCGACAAAATGCGTAGAGTGCATTAACCGCTTGTCGCTTGTGTGCTGGCAAATGCCTGAAGGAACGGAAGAATGAACTTGATGCATTCCTAGCGATTGTTTCACAGGTTGAATAGGCGTGTTCTAACTTATCAGCCATGGTGTCTCTTTCTTGTCCGAGTTGAAAGATTGATACCATTTTATCACCAGTTATTGCACATTGCCAACATCATTAGCCATCTTTATTGCTATATCAACTATAGTATTCTACCCAACTGAAATGTGTAATGGGATCATGCAAGTTGTGCCCAGTCTACTTCAGCTTCCACAGCCTCAATTTCATCAACATCCATTTGTGCAAGTTGTAATTTTCCAGATAATTCATCATTTACTGCATGCCAGTAAGAATACGCTTCAATAACCCAAATACCAGATTCTCTAGTGCCGTTTCCTGAGCCCTTCACTCCACCAAATGGTAAGTGTGCCTCTGCACCAGTGGTGGAATTATTAATTCCAGTCATTCCAGCTTTGATGCCAGTTTTGTAGCGATATGCTTCAAGGCGATCATTGGTGTATATTGCCGAGGACAAACCGTATGGGCTAGCATTAGCAAGGTGCAGAGCATGGTCGAAATCCCTGGCCTTGACTATTGTTACAGCAGGCCCAAATATCTCCTCATGGAAACATTTCATGTCTTCAGTTACATCAGCGAAAACGTGTGGCCACATGAACACACCATCACCTGCATTACCC
>Ga0208277_1002678_pt1 | contig 9972 bp, 10 predicted proteins | sample ETNtaG_5_FD_185782 | JGI IMG/M metagenome (GOLD analysis project Ga0208277, IMG submission 185782) | Marine microbial and viral communities from oxygen minimum zone, Eastern Pacific Ocean - ETNP201406SV205 (SPAdes) (version 2) | ecosystem: Environmental > Aquatic > Marine > Oceanic ...
CTGAGGTTAAAATAAAAAGTTCATCGACAAATTTTATCGTGAGTTTATCAAATTTGTATCTAGCATTAATATCCTGTAGAACTTTTTTAGGCTCCTCATTTGATACATATTTAGCATACAATGCTTGCAATACAGCTTCTCTAGCTTTCTTTCTTTGCTGCTTATCTACTTTAATCATTTGATTACTGATGACTCCACTTAATAAAATCCTGTATTCGTCTTTCAGCTAATAGATTCGCTGCTTCAAGTGTTGAAATATTATTATTAGCTGCATAATCAAATATTCTCATCAATATATAATATATTCCTTCTACCTGATACATTGCTTTTTCTTTATTATATCCTTGAAGTTCGTTTGCTACATTTATCAATCCACCAGCATTTATCACATAATCTGGCACATACATTATTTCTTTTTCTTTTAGTAGTTTAGCATCTCTGTTTTCTTCTTCTAATTGGTTATTTGCTGCTCCAGCAATGACGCTACATTTTAAACTTTCAATAGAAGCTGGATTTATTATTGCTCCCATAGCACATGGTGAAAATACATCTAAATCCATCGACATCAATTCGTCTCCCCCCACAGGAATAACTCCAAATTCATCTACAACTCTATTTAATGCTTCTTCGTTAATGTCATTGCCAAAAACCTGAGCTCCTTCATTTTGTAGATGTGATGATAAATAATATCCAACTTTTCCAAAACCTTGGATTCCAATTTTTAGTCCTTTTATTGATTGAATGCTTAATCTTTTTTTCAATGCAGCTTTTATTCCAACGAAAACTCCAAGAGCTGTTAAAATTGAAGGATCACCACTTCCTCCCATTGCTCTTTTTATTCCAGTAACATGTTCTGTTTCCATTCTAATATATTCCATATCATGCACGGACATTCCAACATCTTCTGCTGTAATATATTTTCCTCCCAAGCTTTGAACAAACTTTCCAAAAGATCTTAAAAGTATTTCTGATTTATCTGTATTAGGGTCACCTATTATTACTGCTTTACCGCCACCAAGATTAAGGTTTGAAATTGACGCTTTGTATGTCATACCTCTTGACAATCTAAGGACATCCACTAAGGCTTCATCTTCGCTTTTATATGGGTACATTCTACATCCTCCTAGGGCAGGACCTAAAGCAGTGTTATGAATTGCTATAATGGCTTTTAAACCTGATAAAGGATCGTTACAATAAACAACCTGTTCATGATTTTTATCTGAAATTGTTTCAAAAACTGTACTCATATAAACACTCCTTTATTTACTTGATTTTGAATAAGCATCTATTATATGTTTCACTAAATGATGTCTTGCGATATCATGCTCACTTAATTCAACTATTCCAATATCATTAATATTTTTCAAAATTTTTAATATATCAACCAAACCAGAATTTGATTTTGTAGGCAAATCAATTTGCGATGTATCTCCAGTAATTATAGCTCTAGACTCAATGCCCAATCTAGTTAAAAACATTTTCATTTGAATTGAAGATGCATTTTGAGCTTCATCTAAAATCATTGCTGATCTATTAATTGTTCTACCTCTCATGTATGCCAAAGGAATAATTTCAATAATACCTCTATCAAGTAAGTTTTGTATTTTATTTTTTGGTAATAATTCATGTAAAGCATCATACAACGGAGCAAGGTATGGATCAATTTTATCTTTCAAATCTCCAGGAAGAAAACCCAAATTTTCACCTGCTTCTACAGCTGGTCTACAAAAAATAATTTTTTCTATTTCATGCTTTTCTAAAAGTGATAATGCATAAGCTACCGCTAAAAATGTTTTTCCTGTACCTGCAGGACCTACAGAAATAATAATGTCGTTTTTTAAGAAAGACTTAACCAATTTTTTTTGACCATCCGTTCTTGGAAATACCGGCCCTTTCTTTCCATAAAAAAGAACATTCTCTGCTTTACCATTTTTATGAGATACTGAAGTTGTGTTGTTCAGCGCTACAAGCTGAGTAAGATCTTTTTCTGAAAGTGTATTGCCTTTTTTAATTGAATCAATCATTTGAGTTAAAACCATGTCAAAATGATTAATATCTTTTTTTAAACCCTGGCAATAAATACTATTACCTCTGATGTTGAGTTTTAAAGGTAATTGTGTTTCTAGAAATAGTATATTCTTATCTCCAATACCATATAGATTTGTCAAATCAATTCCTTGAACTTCAAACGCCTTTTTCATCGCTAAGCACCTTAATTCCAAGTTCATCTAGTTGTTCTGTTGAAACGTAATTTGGAGCTTCTTCCATTAGGGCTGATGCTGATGTGGTCTTTGGAAATGCAATGACATCTCTAATATTATTTACTCCTGCCAATAGCATAACTAACCTATCTAGACCAAAAGCAATACCGCCATGAGGTGGTGTACCATATTTAAGGGCATCTATAAAAAATCCAAATTTTTCTGAAATTTCTTTTTCAGATAGATTCATAATCTTAAAAATTTCTTTTTGTAGCTCATGATCATGAATTCTTATAGATCCTCCTGCTACTTCATAACCATTAATTACTATATCATATCCTTTAGAAATAATATCTGCAGGATTAGAAACTACTTTGTCTTTGTCTGAATCTTTAGGAGCTGTAAAAGGATGATTTACTGAATCAAATCGCTCTGTATCTTCATTCCAATTAAACAATGGAAAATCAACTATCCAAACTGGAGCAAATGATGCATTGTTTTTAAGATTGAGTATATCACCTAACTTATTTCTAACTTTTCCTAAGATACGTAGCGAATCACTGAGCGTATCTCCGACCATGAAACAAATAGAATGATCTTCAAGGTTAAAGCTTTGAATAATTTCTTTACGTAAATCTGTATTAAAAAATTTAGATATTCCTCCCTCTAAATCATTATCATTAACTTTAAACCAAGCTAATCCTTTAGCACCATTAGATTGAGCAAAACTATCTAACTCATCTATTACTTTTCTTGAAAATGTATCTGCATTTTTAGCAGAAACCATTTTAACAGCTTCGCATGAAGAAAATGCTTTAAAATCAGATTTATCTGAAAAAGATTTGAAATCGTTAATTGTCATCTCAAATCTTAAATCTGGTTTATCTGTTCCATATTTCTCTATAGCATCTTTATATGCTAAAACAGGGAATTTTTGTATATCAACATCGATTATTTCTTTAAAAACTTTTGTAATTAATTTTTCTACTAGTGTTCTCACTTCTTTTTCGTCTACAAAACTCATTTCTAAGTCAATTTGAGTGAACTCAGGCTGTCTATCTGATCTTAAATCTTCATCTCTAAAACATTTAACAATTTGAAAATATCTATCTAGGCCTGAAATCATAAAAAGCTGTTTGTACATTTGAGGAGACTGAGGTAAAGCATAAAATTGTCCATTGTGCACCCTACTTGGAACCAAATAATCTCTAGCCCCTTCTGGTGTTGACTTCATTAACACAGGAGTTTCAATTTCTAAAAAATTATTCTCAGATAAAAAATTTCTAACAATCTGTGCTGTTCTATGTCTAATAATTAAATTCTTTTGAAGTGACAAATTTCTGAGCTCTAGATATCTATATTTTAATCTATGTTCTTCTGAAGATGCATCTCTATCATTTATAGATAAAGGCACTGGATCTGCAGAGCTTAAAACAACTATTTCTTGTACAATAACTTCAATTTCACCTGTAGATAAATCTGGATTAATTAAATCTTCAGATCTAGCTACAACTTTACCGGAAACATGAATAACATCTTCATTTGATATTGACTTTCCTGTTTCAACTAAACTATCTGAATTAAGTATAATTTGAGTTTTACCAAACCTGTCACGAATATCTATAAAAATAATCTGACCATGGGTACGTATCGAATTAACCCATCCTGAAAGTTCTACAGTTTTGTCAATATGATTATTATTCAGTTCACCACAATTATGTGTTCTAATAGTCATCTATAACAATCTAATAATTATTTTTCTAATTCTTCTGCATTTTCAACAATAAGAAGAACTTTGTCTTCAATGTCATCAGAAGAATCAGAATTAATATCGGCTATGCCATATGAACATGAAAATTTTACTTCATCTTTATCAGTTTTAATGGAAATAGTTCCATCCGTTAAATTGATTATAGAATTAGTATGATTTTTCATAATTCCAAAGTATCCATCTACTCCTGGACATTTCACATATGAAACATTATCAAAGCTAAATGTTTTGATTGGAGTAATGATATCTAGCTTGAAAAAATTTTTCACTTCTTACCTTTCTCAATTGCTTCATCAATTGATCCAACATATGAAAAAGCATTCTCAGGTAAATCATCAACTTCTCCATTTAAAATAGCTTCAAATCCAGCAATAGAGTCTTCTAGTTTAACATATCTACCTTCAATTCCAGTAAATTGCTCTGCAACAAAGAATGGTTGTGACATAAATTTCTGCATTTTTCTAGCTCTAGAAACTACCAGCTTGTCTTCATCTGATAACTCATCCATACCAAGAATCGCAATAATGTCTTGTAAGTCTTTATATTGTTGCAATGTAGCTTGAACTGATCTTGCTACATTATAGTGTCTGTCTCCAATTATTCGTGGATCAAGAATCCTAGATGTAGAAGTCAATGGATCAATAGCTGGATAAATTCCTAGCTCTGCAATTTTTCTTTCTAATACTGATGTAGCATCCAAGTGAGCAAATGCTGTAGCAGGCGCAGGATCTGTTAAATCATCAGCAGGTACATAAATAGCTTGTACTGATGTAATTGATCCTTTCTTCGTTGAAGTAATTCTTTCTTGCAAATCTCCCATCTCTGTAGAAAGAGTTGGCTGATATCCAACTGCTGATGGCATTCTTCCAAGAAGTGCTGATACTTCTGAACCAGCTTGAGTAAATCTGAAAATATTATCTACGAATAAAAGTACATCTCTACCTTCATCATCTCTAAAATATTCTGCCATTGTTAAAGCACTTAAACCTACTCTAAGTCTAGCACCTGGAGGTTCATTCATTTGACCAAAAACTAGAGCTGTTTTATCAATTACTCCAGACTCTGTCATCTCAGCATATAAATCATTTCCTTCTCTTGTTCTTTCTCCAACTCCAGCAAATACTGAAAAACCACCGTGTTCGGTAGCAATATTTCTAATTAATTCTTGAATCAAAACTGTTTTACCAACTCCAGCTCCTCCAAAAAGTCCAGTTTTACCACCTCTTGTGTAAGGCTCCATCAAATCAACAACTTTAATTCCTGTCTCAAACATTTCCGAAGAAGTAGTTAAGCTTTCTTGTGCGGGTGCAGAACGGTGAATTGGAGATGTTACTTTATTTTTAACATCACCTTTTTGGTCAATAGGATTTCCTAATACATCAAACATTCTTCCTAAAGTTTCTTGTCCTACTGGCACTGAAATCGGCTTTCCAGAATCACTTACGCTCTCCCCTCTAACTAAACCATCTGTAGAGTCCATAGCAATGGTTCTTACCACTCCTTGGCCTAAATGTTGTGCTGTTTCAAGTACCAAGTCTGTACCATCTTTTCTTTTGATACTTAATGCATTTAAGATTCTAGGAAGATGTCCTTCTTCAAATTTTACATCAACTACCGCACCAGTTATTTGTAATATTTTACCTTTATTATTCATTTTATGTCCCCTTAATCGACTAATGCCTCTGCCCCACCGACAATTTCTAACATTTCTGTTGTAATTGCAGCCTGACGAGCTTTGTTAAATTCTAATTTTAATTCTTTAATTATTTCTTTTGCATTCTCTGTTGCATTATCCATAGCAATCATTCTTGCAGCTTCTTCACTACTATAAGATTCCAGAAGCTGTTGCCACATCTGAACATTGATATGCTTTGGAATTAATATAGAAACTATCTCCTTCTGTCCAGGTTCATAGTCATAGTTATAATTTGTGACATTATAATCTGCTGAAAAGTCCACAGGTAATACTTTTTCCATTATTAAATCTTGAGAAGCCAAGGTTTTAAATCTATTGTAAATCACATGGACTTCATCAATCTCTTGATTTTCAAAAGCGCTTATAAAAGTTTTTGAAATATCCGATGCTGTATCATAGTTCATATCTTTCCAGAAGTCAAAAAATGTTTCTTTAACATTATAATCTCTTTTTGAAAAATATTCTGATGCTTTTTTACCCAAGCAAAAAAGTTGAACCTTATCTTTACCAATTTTTTCTATTTCTTTTTCTGCTAACCTAATCACGCTAGAATTAAATGATCCCGCAAAACCTCTATCACTAGTAACAATAATCATTCCAACATTACTGACATTACGTTTTTCAACTAGTGAAATATCAGTTGAACTAATTTGAGGTAATATTCTACAGATAAGTTCGTGCGTATTTCTTGCATAAGGTCTAGAAACTTCCATTTTGTCTTGAGCTTTCTTCACCTTGGCTGCAGCAACCATTTTCATTGCTTTTGTAACTTGCTGAATACTTGTTACAGATTTAATTCTTTCTGATAGATTTTTTAAATTAGCCATCCTAGAAACTCTTTTTAAATTCCTCGATTGCGCTATTCATCTTCTTACCTAAATCATCAGAAATGTCTCCAGAAGTACTAATTTCAGCTAAACAGTTTGCATGTTTGGCATCAAAATGTTCCAATAACCCTACTTCAAATTCTTTTACTGAATCTAGCTCAACATCATCAAGGTAGCCTTGGCTAGCCGCGTAAATAATTGCAACCTGTTTTTCAGTTGTCATTGGTACATATTGATTTTGTTTAAGAATTTCAACCATTCTTCTTCCTCTAGTAATTTGAGCTGCAGTTGATTCATCTAAATCTGAAGCAAATTTTGCAAATGCTTCAAGTTCTCTAAACTGAGCTAAATCTAATCTTAACTTACCTGCAATTTTTTTCATTGCTTTGATTTGTGCACTTCCACCTACTCTTGAAACTGACAATCCAACATCAACAGCAGGTCTTACACCTCCGTTAAATAGGTTAGTATCCAAGTAAATTTGACCATCTGTAATTGAAATAACGTTTGTAGGAATATATGCTGAAACATCACCTTCTTGAGTTTCGATTACAGGAAGAGCCGTCAAAGAACCTGAACCTAAATCTTCAGATAATTTAGATGATCTTTCTAGCAATCTACTGTGCAAATAAAATACATCTCCTGGAAAAGCTTCTCTTCCTGGAGGTCTTCTTAAAACTAGCGACATTTGTCTATATGCTGTTGCCTGCTTAGATAAATCATCATAAACAATTAAACCATGCATACCATTATCTCTATAATATTCTCCCATTGCACACCCTGAATATGGAGCAATGTATTGCAATGGAGCTGGGTCTGAAGCATTTGCTACAACTACTGTTGTATATTCCATTGCTCCATTTGCTTCAAGCTCTGCAACTAATTTTGCAACAGTAGATGCTTTCTGTCCAATAGCTACATAAACACAATATACTGGGCTATCAGAAGTATGGGTTAATTTTTGATTTATAATTGCATCAATGGCAATAGCTGACTTTCCTGTTTGTCTATCACCAATGATTAACTCTCTCTGTCCTCTACCAATTGGAATCATACTATCAATAGATTTAAGTCCAGTTTGTAGGGGTTCTTTAACTGGGAATCTTTGCATAACACCTAAAGCTTTTCGCTCAATTGGTAATGTTTCTTTTGCATTGATAGGACCCTTTCCATCCATTGGCTGACCTAAAGGATCAACAACGCGACCTAAAAGCTCTTTTCCAACTGGAACTTCAACAACTTTCCCAGTTCTTTTGACAGTATCGCCTTCTTTTACCAGACTACTATCTCCAAACAGTACAGCACCAACATTTTCTTCTTCTAGATTTAAAGCCATTCCAAAAACATCGTTTGGAAACTCTACAAGCTCAGAACTCATTACACTTCCAAGTCCACTTGTTCGAGCAACACCGTCGCCAATCTCTAGAACTTCGCCAACTTCATTAACATCAACGCTTTCATTGATATTTTTGATTTGACTTCTTAACAAATCTCCAATTTCATTTGTTTTAATATCCATTTATACCCCTACTAATTTTGATTTTGCGTTTTCTAATTTTGTTTGCAGACTACTATCATATAGCGTATCGTCTACTTTAATTTTAAGTCCACCAATTAAATTTTTATCAACATTAAAATCAATATTGATTTTTTTATTAACAAGTTCGCTTAAAGAATTGGTGATATCATCTTTTAGGCTGTTATCCATCTCTGCTGATGATACCACTTCAACAAATGCTATATTTAGTTTCTTTTTGGATAATAAAGTAAAATGTTTTGATACATCTTGGATAAGATTTGTATCATCATTTTCAATCACCACCTTTAGTACTTCAACTAATATTTCATTCATTGAGCTTGAAACAGCTTTTTCAAAAAGACTAATTTTTTCAGATACTTCAATAGTCTTTGATTTAAAGAAAGTATTAATAGCTAAATCTCCTTTAAGAGCAATACTAAAATTTTCTAATCCGCTATTAACGCTGTTAAAATCGTCAAACGTATTAACCGCATCATTTAATAAATTAGAATATATATTTATCTTTTTAAGATTTTGCTTCATCTGCTTTCACTGCTTCTAATGATGATTTTACAAACTTACTATTATCATCATTCTTAACATTTCTTTGTAAAACTTTTGTAGCCAATTCTAAGCTAAGATCTACAACTTCTTCTTTTATTTCTTTGATAGCGCGCGTCTTTTCAATTTCTATTTTTGATTTAGCATCATCAAGAAACTCGTTTGATTTAGCTTTTGCGTCATTTAGAATCTTAGCTGCAGACTCTTCAGCTCTTTGTTTGCTATCGCCTACAATTGCCTTACCTTCCTTTTTTGCCTCATTAAGTATTTTTTCTGATTCGTCTTTGATTTGTTCCAAATCATTCTTTGCGCTTTCTGCCATTTTAAGAGATTCTGCAATATCCTTCTCTCTTTCTTCTAAAAAATTAAGAAGAGGATTCCATGCATACTTTCTTAATACAAAAAGTACGGTCATAAAAATAACTAATGACCAGACATATGTGCCTAGTTCTGGCGTTAATAATGGATTCATATTATTTCCTTATTTTGATTACAGAACTAATGATAACAATCCAAGCAAAATTGCTGCACCTTCAACCAAAATTGCTAAAAGAAATGTTTGTGATCTAATTTCTCCAGCTGCTTCAGGTTGTCTTGCAATAGCCTGTGCTACTCCATACCCAATTAATCCGATGCCAATACCGGCACCTATTACTGCTAACCCTGCTCCCATAGTGAGACTCCTTTTTTTGTTAGTGATCTACGTGTATAGCCATTCCTATAAAAACGGCTGTTAATAATGCAAAAACATATGCTTGAATAACTGCAACAAGCAATTCTAGCATAGTCAATCCCAGTGCAAGAGAAATTGAAAAAGGTGCAATACCAAATCCTGCAAACCCTCCCAGTTCCGCAGTAGCACTGAAAATAAATGTAATAAATATTACTAAAGCAATATGTCCGCCCATCATGTTGCCAGCCAACCTAAGTGTTAAGGCTAACGGACGAATAAATAAACCCATAAATTCAATCGGAACAACAACAAAATATAGTGGCCATGGCAGTCCTGAAGGTGCCAAGTTTTTCCAATGTTGGACAAAGCCATATTTTTTAATACCTGCACCAATAAATGCAAAAAAAGTAATGGTCGCAATTGCAAAAGTAACATTGACATTAGCAGTTACTGTATGTCCGCCCTTTGATAGTAAATATAAGACATTATCTTTATTTAACATATCTGCCTGATATCCAAGTTTCCCGATTAAGCCTGTTAAGTCAAAAATAGGTATCAAGCCCAAAATGTTTCCAAAAAGTACAAAGAAAAATATTGTATATATTAGAGAAGCCCAATCTCTATATTCTTTAGCTCCAATAAAATTTTTCAACACATCATCTCTTAAATAAATGACAAACATTTCAATAATGCTCATAAACTTGTTTGGAATATTTTTCTTATG
>Ga0208277_1002679_pt1 | contig 9971 bp, 8 predicted proteins | sample ETNtaG_5_FD_185782 | JGI IMG/M metagenome (GOLD analysis project Ga0208277, IMG submission 185782) | Marine microbial and viral communities from oxygen minimum zone, Eastern Pacific Ocean - ETNP201406SV205 (SPAdes) (version 2) | ecosystem: Environmental > Aquatic > Marine > Oceanic ...
TTAAACCCTCTACCATTACTTTCGTATTACCAATTACTGGCATAAAATTAGTATCTCCGCTCCATCGCGGTATAACGTGATAATGCAAATGGTCTGCTATACCTGCACCTCCAGCTTTGCCAATGTTTGCACCAAAATTAAAACCCTCAGCATTCATTGTTGAACTTAGGATATTCATAGCTTTATTTGCAAAGCGCATAATTTCCTCATTGCACTCAGATGAAAGGTCAGATGTTTCTGATGAATGAAGATAGGGAGAAATCATAATATGTCCATTGGAATATGGATATAAATTCATAAGGATAAAACATTCATTACCCCTATAAAGTACAAGATTATTCTCATCATCTTCTGAGTTTTTTTTATTACAAAAAATACAACCCGTCTCATTCTTTGTTCGAATGTATTCCATTCGCCAAGGTGCCCATAACTTATCCATCCTCAAGTTCTTTTCGCTCCTCGATTACTTTTTGCTCGGATTCTTTTGGCATCTTTTCATAATGACTAAATGATTCAGAATGAAGGCCTCTTCCGCCAGTCAGAGAACGTATAGTTGTTGCATAGTGATATAATTCGGCTTGTGGGACCTGCGCCTTAATTACTTGAAAGCTCCCATCTGATTCCATGCCCATTATTTTCCCACGTTTACCTGAAATATCACCCATAATATCGCCCATAAATTCTTCTGGAATTTTTACTTCAATATCCATTATTGGTTCTAATAAACAAGGTTTAGCAGAAAGGAATGCTTCTCTAAAGGCATGTTTCCCTGCCGTTTGAAAAGCGATGTCTTTTGAATCAACTGGGTGCATTTTTCCATCATAAAAATCAACTTTGATATCTACAACTTTACACTGAGCTAGAATCCCTTCAGAACATGCTGTGTTGACACCCTTTTCAACTGATGGAACAAAAACACGATCAACATTTTGACCAACAAGAGACTGTTTAAAATCAATGCCCTCTCCTCTTTTGCCTGGTTCAATTCGCATCCACACTTCAGCGAATTGGCCTGCTCCACCCGATTGTTTTTTATGACGGTATTTTGCACTTCCTTTATCTAATATTGTTTCCCTAAATGGAACCTTCGGCTCTTCTAACTGAATATCAATTCCAAATCTTCGTTTTAATCTTTCAGACGTAACTGTCAAATGAAGTTCACCTTGACCAGAAATAATAGTCTGCTTTACTTCTGAATCTACCTTATAAACAAATGTAGGATCTTCCTCATGAAGCGTAGAAAGTCCAATAGCCAATTTTTCTTCATCACCTTTCACTGATGATTTGATTGCAGCATGAATATTTGGATTTGGAAGATTCAACTTAGGTAGTTTAACTTTTTTCCCAGAGCAGAGTGTATTTCCTGTATGAGTATCTTTTAATTTTACAACTCCTGCAATATCACCAGCAGATAACCGTTCTACTTGCATTCTGTTTTTCCCGTTCAGTATAAACATTTGACCAAATCGCTCACTAATGTTTCTATTTGTATTGTAGTAATCTTGACCAGTTTTTACATCTCCGGAATAAACACGGAATAGAGAAAACTCCCCAACATGTGCCTCTGACATAGTTTTAAAAATCTGAAGAACCATCTCTTCTCCATCAAGAGAAACCTCTACTTCATTACCTTTACTATCGTGCGCAATAACTGTTTTTCTATCATCTGGCGATGATCCATATTTGGATATAAAATCACATAAGCGCGCTACACCAATATTAGAAGTACTGGAAGTACAGAATAGAGGTATAAATACTTGATCCTGAATAGCTTTGTGGATGCCATTTCTCATTTCATCCTCAGTAAGATTGCCTTGTTCAAAGAATTTTTCTAATAGCGTATCATCAGATTCTGCGACATACTCTATCAACTCACCATGCAATACTTGTACTTTTTCTTTTAGATGCTCTGGCAATTGACTTTCTACCGTATTACCTGATTTATCAGTTTCATATGATATTAATTCCGTTCTTAGAATATCAATATTTTGATTATATCCAGGACCTTCATTAACAGGAAGTTGCATTGGAAAAACATTATCACCAAAGCGCTTTCTTGCCTGATGAAGAATCGACTCAAATTTTACGTGCTCTCTATCAAGTCCATTAACCACTAACATCTTAGGGATGCCTAATTTATCAGCATTGCTCCACATTGTCTCAGTACCCACTTCAACTCCATTTGTGGCGTGAATTGTGATTATTGCCATATCAACAACACTCATAGCGCCCAAAGCCTCGCCAATAAAATCAGAATAACCTGGCGTATCTATCATATTAAACTTTTTCCCCATCCATTCCATATGCAAAGGTGTACTATGAATTGAGATTTGTCTTGATTTTTCACCAGGATGATAATCTGAAATTGTAGACCCATCCTCTATTTTGCCCAATCGATTAATCTCGCCCCCAAGTTTTAGCATAGACTCAACTAAACTTGTTTTACCAGAACCACCATGACCTAAAATTGCAAAATTCCTTATATTGGATGATGATATTTGATTCATGATATATCCTTCAAATTATCCATCTAATCACGAAAAAATATAAATATTTACAAGTATAAATAAAAATCTCATTATTTTTCAGTATTTTGATTTTCAATATAGTCTCTCACTGCAGGAACTATGAAAATTTCTTCCAAATTAAATTCAAGTAAACTCTCTGCAAGAGTTTTAAGACGCTGCTCCATTGGTTTCTGTTTATTGACAACTATTACTGTCTTATTATTTACAGTACAAGTTCCACCAATAAAATCACCCTTCCCTTTTAATATCTTCAATCCTAATTTTTCAGCAAGATTTTCAAATTCAGAAAATAATTTATCGTTCTTCATTATATCAATTCATTTTGATTATTTAATTTTAATTGCTCTACTAATTTTTTAATATCTTCAACCTTGTCTTTGGGTATAACAAGAGTAGCATCCTCAGTATTCACAACTATCATATTGTCAACCCCAACAATAGCAGTAAATCTACCGCTAGAATGGATAAGATTATTTTCTCCGTTCAGCACTTTTCCATTACCCTTAATTAAATTGCCTTCTTTATTCAAATTTAAAATATCGTAGAGCGCATTCCATGAACCAATATCATTCCATTCAAAATCACCCTTGATAACATATATATTATGAGCCTTCTCTAATAGCCCATAATCAATAGACTCAGGCTTAATTTGCTCCCATAAATCATCGAATGGTATTCCAGATTTTAATTTTGGTGCTATTAGGTTTAAAGAATGATATAATTCTGGCAGAAATTCTTTAAAACTATTCATAAAAGTATCAACTTTCCAAAAAAACATACCTGCATTCCATAAAAAATCTCCACTTGATAAGAATCTTCTTGCAAGCTTTTTGTGTGGTTTCTCTGCAAAAGTTTTGACATGATAAGCATCAAAATAATCTATTGTACTGTTTTCATCATATTGTATATAACCATAAGCTGTTGATGCGTATTTTGGCTTTATTCCCACAGTAACAAGATTTTCTCCTTTTTTTGCTACATAATCAGCAGTATTTATTACCTTCTCAAACTTTTTATGTCCAACTATTAGATGGTCAGCAGGAAATATTCCCATCACCTCATCAGGATTATCCAAAGCAAAATAAGCTGCCATCATACCAATTGCAGGTGCAGTGTTTTTTCCTGAAGGTTCTACAATCACAAGGTTGGGATCTATTCCATCTATTTCAGTTATTATTTGATTATATAAATCCTTTCTAGTTACTATATATATATGAGTGATTTTTTTAATCTTTTTAAGACGATCTACTGCCATCTGCAACATTGATTTATCGCCAATAATATTTAATAATTGCTTTGGTCGATTTTTCCTACTAAATGGCCAAAAACGTGTACCACTTCCTCCTGCTAGAATAACGCACTTCATACTTTAAAAGGTTTTTAATTCGACAACTTCGAGTTCCATATCCCAATTAGACCGAATTTCCACAGTATCTGGATAATTATAAAACCATTCTGATGGAACATATGGGTAAATATTTCCAGGTGAGTATACCTTGTTATTGTCAATATCTTTAAAAAACATTAAAAAATAGTTCCCCTCAGGAATATTAATCATACTTGTATTTCCACTAGAATTTACAACTGATCTAAATTCAGGAACTAGCTTTTCAACATTTTTCAATTCAGCAAAAATTTGCTCATTTGATTCAATATTTGTATTAATTAATAGCGACCCAAAACCAGTATAGCTTGAAGTTTTAAAGTCAATTGATGCAATTGAATCCTTTAAACTTCTTCCATAAATCGGTGCAATTAAGTCTCTCATTATTCTTAAGGTATAAGAAGAATTTGGCTCCCAATTATTTTTTGGAAATAAATTGATTGAAAGTGGTGACTCCCAAAAAAATTCAAATGGAATTACTATTGAATCTCTGGCAATAGAAAAAGATTTCTTATTTAATTTTGTGTTAATCAAATTTGAAAAAATAATTTTTAATGGTTTAATCTTCTCTTGTTCAATATCTAAAATGTATTTTGAATTTGGTTGTATAATAGATAGATCTGTTGTGTCATTAAAAGATTCCATTTTTAAACGAATTTTACTAGAGTCGACAATATTAATACTATTTTTCTTAAGACTGTTAGTTCGTATTGATACATAATTATTAATTTGATTCTCTGTTATAAAATATAATTTTGAGTTGTCTTTTGGATTTAGAAAATAATCAGCGCTAATTATAACTGAATCTTCTGCTATTAATTCAATTGAAAGGTCATCAACAATATCTTTTATGTCTCCAGAAAAGGATATTCTACCCCAAGATTGTTGGAGAGATTCAGCGTTAATCATTTTTATTGGACCAGTTTTTTCTAGAATACGAATATTGACGCCTTCTATTTTCTTTTGATTGCTAATCTTTATTTCAGGTAACCAGCCAAGGCCATATATAGTCCTTTCTAAATTTATTGGCATGCCCGAGACTGCTCTATCAACAGCAGTAAGTCTATATTCTCCTGATGAAAGGTATTTAAATTCGAATCCTCCATTATTTGAGGCATCAAAAACATAATCCGGTTTTCTTTCATAAAACTTGATATAATCAATTGAATCACGAACTTTCCAAAGATTCAAAGATGCCTCATTAAAGTATTCAATTTTTCCCGATATAGATCCTTGGTCAATTTTAGACCCCGTAGAAAAAGCTACTTGGACTCCTTTATCCAATTTCACACCATGCTCATCTGAAAGTTCTCTATTAATTGAAATAATATATGTCTGATTTTCAAAAAGCGAGTCAGGGAATTCCACATAAATTCTTTTACCCTTGTATGTGAACTCTAGTTTTTTATCTGAAGATGGTAAAATTATAACTGCCCTTTCAATTGTATCTTCGTCTAAATATTCATTAAACACTAGTTCCACTTTATTACCTTTGAAATGCGTAGTTCCATCTGGAGGAATTGTTTCAACTAATTTTGGTGGGATGATATCTTTAGGACCACCAGGTGGAGACATCACAGCAGCACATGAGAATATTATTAATAAACTAAGTCTTGAAGTATAAATAACAATTTTATTTTTATACTTCATTTTGTTTCCTGATTTTTAAGTTAACAGGAATCTCTCTATTGAATGTGATTTCCATTGGCGAGATATTCAGTGTTATACACCAAACTTTTACACCAGACTTTTTAGCATTATATATTGCAAGTGAAAACTTCGGATCTCTATTCCACATTGGTTCAAATAAAATAGCGTCTGACCTTTGGCAAACAAATAATATGCCCGCACGTCCACCTTTGTTAACGATATCAGTTAATGCCTTAGCATGTTTCATTCCCCTCAAAGTTACAGCATCAGGAAACTTTGCGATTTTATTTTCAACATAAGTCACAGATTTTACTTCAAGAAGAAAGTCTCTGCCCTTTTTATCACATAGGAGAAAATCAAACCTATGATTGTTAATAGCAACCTCTGGCCTTATTAATGTATAAGACTTTAAAATAGAAAGTTTATTACGCTTTAAAGCTTGATTAACAAATTGATTTGGAAAAGTTGAAACAAGAGATATCCATCTACCACTTTTCTTTACCATAACAGTAGTAAATCCAGTTTTTCGACTTTTCCCTTTTTTTTCTTTTCTAACCAATAATTCCACCCCAGGTAAAAGTAGCTCTTTTAACCTTCCTGGGTCTGGTAAGTGACTTAAGTGTCTTACACCGTCAATATCAATAATAGTAATAAAACGATTTGGACGTTGAATAAAGCTAGCAGAAATCAAAGGAACATTAATTTTCATATTAAATACTATAATTAAATTATATATCTGTAATTAGGAAGTACATAATTATTAGTAAATTTAAGGTAATAAATATATTCAACATTCATGCCTCTTGTTCCTTCATATATAAATAAGCTACATAGTTATAAGCCAGGAAAGCCTATAGCAGAAGTGCATAGAGAATTAGGTTTAAATAATATAATTAAACTTGCCTCTAATGAAAATCCACTTGGTGCTTCTCCAAAGGCTCTTGAAGCAATAAAAAAATCTGTAAATGGGATTAATAGATATCCAGATGCTTCAGGATATGAACTACGAAAAAAATTGGCAGATAAATACAATTTAAAATTAGATAATGTTATACTAGGGTCTGGTTCTGAAGGAATAATGTCTACCATAATGCGTACTTTTTTATTGAACGACGATGAACTAATTAGTGCAAAAAATTCATTTATTGGCTTTCGAGTTCTTGCAAATGCTTCAGGAAGGAAAGTTCATTGGGTTCCGATGGATAATAATCGTTATAATCTTGAAATGATGACTAAAAAAATTTCAGATTATACAAAAATAATTTATATTGCAAATCCTGATAACCCAATGGGAACATACATCACAAAAAAAGAATTTGATGAATTTTATTCCTATGTCCCAAACAGAGTGCTAATTATTTTAGATGAAGCTTATTTTGAATTTGCAAACGATATTAAAGACTACCCCGATTCAATGACCTACCGATATGATAATGTTATTACTCTTCGTAGCTTCTCTAAAGCATATGGACTTGGAGGACTAAGAATAGGTTATGGCTTTGCACACGATAAACTAATTAAAAGCCTGATGAAAGTAAAGGTCCCTTTCGAACCCTCCTCCCTAGCTCAAGTAGCTGGAGTTGCAGCGTTAGATGACAATGATTTTTTAATGGAAACTATCGAGCTAAACAGAAATGGAATGAATTACATTAGTAGAGAATTAAATTTATTGAACGTAAAACAAATCCCCTCAATTGCAAATTTTATTACAACTACTTGGAATTCTGAAAAAGAAGCAAACCTTATAACAGAAAAATTATTAAAAAAAGGTGTAATTGTTCGACAGCTAACAGCTTTTGGTTGGCCGAATTGTATAAGAATATCAATAGGTTTAGAAGAAGAAAATGCAAGATTCATCAAATCTTTGAAGGAAATATTATGAACGACATTCCTTATTCTATCAAAAGCTTTGACCATTGCGAACTTTACGTTAGTAATGCAAAGCAAACTGCATTCTTTTACAATACGACTATGGGATTTAAAACTATTGCATACCGTGGTCTTGAAACTGGCTGCAGAGATAAAGTCAGTTACGTACTTCAACAAGGCCATATTTATCTTGTTATCACATCTCCACTTAAAAGGAATACTAAAATTGGATCCCACATCGATATTCATGGCGATGGAATAAAAGACGTTGCATTTAATGTAGATAATGCAAAAATAGCTTGGGAGACCTCTATAAATAGAGGAGCAAAAAGTGCTATGGAACCAACAAAGATAAGTGATCACAATGGAGAAGCTATTATTTCCGCTATTCATACTTTTGGTGACACCATACATACATTTATTCAACGTAATAATTTTAATGGTGTTTTTCTTCCTGGATATATGCCTTTTGAATCGAATTCAAATTCAAAATCATCCGGATTAGTTCACATAGATCATATTGTTGGGAATCAACCAAATGGTGAAATGCAAAAAACCTGTGATTTTTATGAAAAAATTTTTGGATGGCATAGGTTTTGGACTGTGGATGACAATGATATTACGACAGAATACTCTTCCTTAAGATCTATAGTAATGGCAAATCAAAACGAAAAAATTAAAATACCAATAAATGAACCAGCTAAAGGGTTAAAAAAATCTCAGATACAAGAATTCATAGATTATTATGAAACCGCAGGTGTTCAACACTTAGCTTTATCAACCAAAGATATAATTCAATCAGTAAAAGTTATGAAAGATAATGGAGTAGAATTTTTGCCTACACCAAAATCTTATTATGATAATCTTTTAAGTAGAGTTGGAGAAATAAATGAAGATATTGACCAACTGAAGAATCTTGGCATTTTAGTTGACAGTGATGAAAATGGTTATATGCTACAAATTTTTACAAAACCATTGCAAGATAGGCCAACACTTTTCTTTGAAATCATTCAAAGGAAAGGATCCAATAGCTTTGGAAAAGGAAATTTTAAAGCATTGTTTAAATCAATAGAGAGAGAGCAGAAAAAAAGAGGAAACTTATAAATGAAATTCGCAACCTATCGTTACAATGGAAATGAAAAATCTAGATTTGGTTTTAAAAGAAAAAACTATATTATAGATATTGAAAAATCTGCAAAGTGGGTTGAAGAAAAAAATAACGATACAACTTTCATGGAAATACCATCAACCTTAAAAGAAGCATTAAACAACTGGGAAATTAATTTTAAAAAAATCTCTCATCTTAACCAAATAATTACAGATAAAGATATAAGTGAAAATAATTCAATTGCATGTATAGAAACAGATTGTGAACTCCTACCTCCAATACCAAACCCTCAATCATTTAGGGATTTCTATGCTTTTGAACAACATGTTAGGTCAGCAAGAAAACTTCGAGGCTTGGACATGCACCCAGACTGGTTTAAAATTCCTATTTTTTACTTTTCTAATCCCGCCGCATTATTTGGACATAAAGCAAATATAGCATATCCTACTGGAACACAAGAGCTGGATTTCGAATTAGAATTCGCCACAATCATAGCAAATGGTGGAAAAAATATAAACGCAAATGATGCAAAAAATTACATTGCTGGCTATACTGTTTGTAATGACTGGTCTGCCAGAGATCTCCAAAGAGAAGAAATGGCAATGAGCCTTGGCCCAGCAAAAGGTAAAGACTTTGCAACAAGTTTTGGCCCTTATATGGTAACTCCCGATGAACTTGTAGATTGTTGGGATGATAATGGAAGATTACATCTCCAAATGACATGCCATATTAATGGCAGATTAATATCTAATGGTAACACAAACGATCTCTACCATCCCTTTGAAAAAATGATAGAACGTGCCTCGTTAAATACAAATTTACTTCCAGGAGACTACCTCGGGTCCGGTACTGTAGGTACAGGATGCATTCTTGAATTAAGGCCAGAAAATACCAATGGATGGATACAAAAAGGCGATGTAATAACACTTGAAGTGGAACGGTTAGGCGTCCTAGAGAATAAAATAGTATAATTTGCTATGCCATTTTATCAAAATAACGGACAGATACCTTCAAAACGGCATATACAATTCAAGAATAAAGAAGGCCAATTATTTTGGGAAGAGTTAATTAGTAGGGAAGGTTTCAGTAATATATACTCTAATGTTTACCATAAGAACCCTCCTACCTCTATAAAATCAATTGGAGAATTTAAAGAGGTGGAATTGATTCCTAAGAATGCTAAGCATCGTCATAGGCATATAATTACGTCTAAACTAAAGTCAGATGGGAACGCCATATCTTCAAGGATTCCGCTATTTTTTAATTCAGAAATAACTATATCAAAAGCGCATGTAAATAATTCGATGGTGTCTTTATATCGAAACGGATGTGCTGATGAGGTATTATTTATTCATGAAGGAAAAGGTATATTTCAATCTAATTTTGGAAATATTGAATTAAAACCTGGTGACTATCTTGTAATTCCAAGAGG
>Ga0208277_1002682_pt1 | contig 9963 bp, 7 predicted proteins | sample ETNtaG_5_FD_185782 | JGI IMG/M metagenome (GOLD analysis project Ga0208277, IMG submission 185782) | Marine microbial and viral communities from oxygen minimum zone, Eastern Pacific Ocean - ETNP201406SV205 (SPAdes) (version 2) | ecosystem: Environmental > Aquatic > Marine > Oceanic ...
TGCAACAGTGGAAACTGAAAAAGGAAAACTGCTAGTAGCTAACGCAACTATTACGAGAGTAATAGTTGACACCGAAGAATTTCTAAATAGTGTTAAACCGTAAAATTTTCAAATCCAATGATTAGGAAACTCTCACTACAAAATATGCGTCAAAATACTGGCCATTCAGTTCATTCAAGTGCTTTCAAAACAGGCATGAAATGGTGGCTAGAAGTCGCTCTCATACTTTTCTTTTACTTGATTTATTCTTTCGCCCGTAACCAATTTGGTTCAGCAAGTGTGTCTTCAAACAAAGCTTTTGAAAATGCCGAAAAGATCATCGACTTAGAGAAATCTATGAGCACTTTCTGGGAACTTCGAATACAGGAATTTTTTATCAATTGGGAATGGTTCATTCAATTCTGGAATGTTTTTTATGGAACCTTCCATTTCGGAGTGACAATTTTTGCACTTGCTTGGCTGTATATAAAGTTTCCATCGAGATACTCTCAGCAACGATTCTTTCTTTTAAGTTCGACTGGTGCTGCACTCATTGGATTTAGCCTTTTCCCACTAATGCCTCCTCGTCTTCTCTCAAATTGTGGAGAATTTGGCGCGTGTTTGGGTAGCACCTACCCTTTTATCGACACTCTCTCAGAAATCGGTGGTCTTTGGTCTTTTGATTCCGGAACTATGCAAAAAGTAAGCAATCAATTCGCTGCAATGCCTAGCCTTCATTTCGCTTGGTCTTTCTGGTGCGCCTTAGCTCTTTATCCAATTTTGAAAAGTCGAAAAACAAAGATCTTAATTTCCATATATCCAGTAGCTACTACTTTCTCCGTGATAGTTACTGCTAATCACTACTGGCTCGATCTCGTAGGAGGTTTTGTGTGTCTAGGGGTTGGATTTTATGCAACAAGAATCCTGATGTCATCAAAACTCCATTTGCTACCTTCTTCCTTTCGAAGAAATACCTAAATAAAAGAAGTTCAGAAATAAAAGAAGTTCAGATATGAAAACCTTCATACTGTCTTCTAAAGTTAAGTGACCGATATTTGCCTGCAGGTGAAGAAAGAAACAGTTTTGGTTTTAGATTCAATTAATTTTCCGGAAGATCTCAAGAACCTCGAATTGCATGAGTTGGACACTCTCTCTTCAGAGATTAGAACGCTTCTTGTTGAAACCGTAGAGAAAAACGGCGGCCATCTCGGTTCGAACCTTGGAATCGTAGAATTGACAATAGCTCTGCATCGTGTGTTTGATTCGCCAAACGACACAATCCTTTGGGATACAGGTCATCAAACTTACGTTCATAAAATTCTTACCGGCCGAAGAAAAGAGTTCGAAAATCTTCGTCTGCCAGGAGGTATCTCTGGATATCCGTCCAGAGAGGAATCTCCACACGATTGGATTGAAAATTCTCATGCATCAACTGTCCTCTCTTACGCTCATGGTCTCGCATCTGCTTATTCTTTGACAGATGACAAACGTCGTGTCGTGGCCGTAATCGGAGACGGTTCTCTTACGGGTGGTATGGCTTTTGAGGGTCTTAACAATCTGGGGCATAGCGGGAAAAAGGTGACGATAGTTCTTAATGACAACGGGCGTTCATATGCACCAACCATTAGCCGACTTTCGGAAAGCCTTATAAGAATTAGATCTAATCCAACCTATATGAAAAGACAACACCGTTTAGAAAAACTGGCTGAGGGTATGCCTTGGGTTGGAGAGATACTAGAACGAGGAATCAATGCAACTAAAGCTGCCATAAGAGAAATGTTCGAACCTCCTGCCTTCTTCGAGGCATTAGGCATGACCTATTTAGGTCCATTTGATGGACACGATATTGATGAGATTGAACAAGCATTAAGCAATGCGGTTGAATTTGAAGGTCCAGTAGTAGTCCATGTGCTAACACAAAAAGGAAGAGGACATGCGCCAGCCGAACAAGATTCGATCAAACATATGCATGACACCTCAGGCATGAAATCAGGTAGCTATACAGAAGCTTTTTCTGAAGCTCTTGTAAAGGCAGGTGAATCAAATCCAAAAGTAGTTGCTATCACTGCAGCTATGCCTGATTCAACAGGTCTTCTTTCATTTAGAGAAAGATTCCCTGAGCGCTGTTTTGATGTGGGGATCGCCGAGCAGCATGCAGTAACTGCTGCTGCTGGTATGGCTATGGGCGGTTTGCGTCCAGTTGTAGCCGTGTATTCAACTTTTCTGACTAGAGCTATCGATCAAATAAATCTTGATGTTGGCCTCCACGAACTTCCAGTAATTTTTTGTATCGACAGAGCCGGAGTGACCGGTGACGATGGGGCATCTCATCATGGGCTTCTTGACATTTCGCTTCTTTCAAAAGTTCCAAAAATGAAAATTTTTGCACCGTCTTCATATCAAGAGTTGCAGCAGATGCTTGGAGATGCACTTGATGTATCAGAAGGTCCTATTGCAATTCGTTGGCCAAAAACTCCTGCTCCTCAGGTTGAGTGGACCGAAGTGGGAACTGGCACAGCTTCAAGAAAAGTATCTGAAAGTACTAAAAATACTAAAGATGTCTGCATTTTAGCTGCAGGTAAAATGCTCTCAGAAGCTGTTGCTGCTTCGGAGAACCTAAAAGATCTCGGAGTCACTGTTTGGGATCCTAGAATTCTTCATCCACTAAATCAAGAGATGCTTGATGATGCAAAGAAACATAAGTTAGTCGTAACTGTCGAAGACGGTTATATAGAAGGCGGCTTCGGATCTTCAGTTTTGGATCATTTGAATCGACAAAACTCAGACTGTCGAGTCATTAATCTAGGTGTTCCTCTTTCTTTCCATACTCATAACAAACCAGACCATTTACTCTCATCATTTGGCCTCGACTCGACAGGAATAATGGAGACGATAAAAACTGTCTTTGAGTTAAATGAAACTCAAGAATAAAAAGGTTGTTCTCCTGAACTGTGATCTGTCACATCGACTACATCTTTGATTTCAGGTATCGCTTCGAGTATCGAGGCCCTAATACCTTCAGTCAATGTGGCCGCACTCATGGCACATCCTTGGCAACCGCCCCCCATAGAGACGTGAGCTGTTGAACCATCCACTCCGACAAGCGTCGCGAAACCACCATGCGAAGCAAGTGCCGGGTTGACTTTTTGTTCTAGAAGTTGATTAATTCTGTCAGGCACTTCACCTGTTAACTCAAGTTCCCCTAAGTCACCAAGCGGATTTGGTCTATTAGGGTTTCTTATTACCAAACCGCCTTGATCAGCATTTTGTGGAATGTCAAGAGTAGCTCCTGCCAGTTTCTCTTTGCTGGCTGAAGGAATAATGATTGTCAGTTCTCCAACTTCATATGAAATATCATCATCGCTTGCTTCTTCGACGGGAACGAACGCCAAATCATATGAGTATTCAACGCCAGACACGCCGCTGACTGCGACTCTTAGACCTAATTTTTCTGCATCTGACTCTTCCGAACGTACAGATAGAACCTTCAACGACGCCTCTTCACTTATCTCAAGAATTGACACAATTTCCCCCTGTGTAAATTTTTTACTCTTAAATCATACAACTCGAAAATACTTAGTTTCAATTCTATGTCAATAAAACGATAGATTTTGAATATGGAAACTACAAATGTGAAAGTCAGATACGAAAATGAAATAGCTATTTTGGAACTAGATGATGGTAAAGCAAATGCCTTAGGTCATGATTCCATAAGTTCCCTCGTTGAAAAGTTGGACGAAGTCGAAGATGCTGGAGCGGTAGTTATATCGGGTCGTCCCGAAAAATTTTCAGCAGGTTTTGATCTTGCCGTTATGAAATCCGGTGAAGATGCTGCAAGAGAAATGTTAAGAAGCGGAGTCGAACTTTTCCTTAAGTGTTATTCGTTCCCAAGGCCTATAGTCGCTGCTTGCACAGGACATGCTCTAGCAGCGGGAGCCATTTTGCTGATGTCTTGCGATCTAAGGGTTGGGGCTAAAGGAGAATTTAAAATAGGTCTACCTGAACTTGCTATAGGCATGTCGCTACCACTTTTTGCAACTGAACTCGCAAAAGATCGCATTTCAAAAAGACATTTCACGAAAGCAACCGCTCTTGGACAAACATACGATCCGCAAGGTGCATGCGATGCAGGATTCCTCGATGAAGTCGTCGAACCGGATCAAGTGATTTCCACTTCGATTATTAGAGCAGAGTCAGTAAAGTCGATCGGGAAAACTCAACTTGCTCTTACGCGTTCTACAACTAGGGGCGAAACCATAAAGAAGATTACTGAAAGTCTCGAAGCTGACCTTAGTCTTTTTGTGGTCAGCGAATAAATTATTTTTTTATGGATAAAACCTATGACGCTCTTCTTTTAGTCTCTTTTGGCGGACCTGAAAGCCTCGAAGAAATAAGGCCTTTCCTGGAAAGAATCACAGAAGGGAAAAATATTCCCTCCGATCGCCTTGAAGAAATAGTCCAGCGTTATGAAACAGTGGGCGGCGTGTCGCCTCTAAACGCCAATATGCGCGATATAAGAGAAAGACTAGAAATTGAAATTAATAGTCGAGATATTAATATCCCAATTTTTATTGGACATAGAAATGTTGAACCTCTTATCGTAAACACGGTTAATGAAATGAAAGTGTCTGGTGTCGCTAAATCTTTAGCATGGCTTGCATCTCCCTATAGTTCCTATAGTTCCTGTAAGCAGTACACGGAAAATATAGAAAACGCCCGCTCTCAAATAGGTGCTAACGCTCCACAAATAGATCAAATAAGACGCCATCACGATCATCCCGGACTGATAGAGCCGGCAGCTGACTGTCTTCGGTCAGCGATTGAAAATATTCCCTACGAAAAAAGAAGTGAAGTCGTATTGCTTTTTTCGGCTCATAGCCTTCCAATGAGCATGGCTGAAACATGCCGATACGAAGCTGAAATAAATGAAGCAGCACTACTAGTAGCTAACAAAGTCGACCCTGATAAACGTTTACGTAGAGAAATAGTTTGGCAGTCGCGAAGCGGACCTCCTTCTGTTCCTTGGTTGGAACCTGATATTAACGACAAATTGGACCAACTCTCTTCTGAAGGTGTGAAAGCAGTGACTGTCTCTCCTATTGGATTTCCCATAGAAAACTTTGAGGTTCTCTGGGATCTTGACTTCGAGGCTTCGAACAAAGCATCCTCGCTAGGTATGGATTTCAGTAGAGCTGAAACTGTCAACAATGATTCGAGATTCATAAGCATGATCGCTGACCTTCTATGTGAAAGACTCAGCAAACCCACAGCTGCTAAGGCCAACTTGGGAACTTTAGACCTTTCCCCTGAAAGATGTGAAAAAAACTGCTGTCCAATGAACTAAGTGAAAAATAGTAATTTGTCATTGTGAAAGACTGAAATATGCTTTTTCTCCTTGTGGCATCCACTGTGGAGTTGAGTTCGCAAGGTAATTTTGAACTGCCGATGAATCATGCTCAAATTGCCAAAGAAGCCTTAAATATGCGCCTCGCAACCCTTCCATCAAATGTTGCGAATGGATTGCTTTTGGATACAGGAAAAGCTGGTGAACTTTTGGCTGCCTGTGGAGATTCTGGAGTCGATAGAGCGATAAGGAATCTCGGTGACACTTGGCAAAACGCTGGTCTTCCTCCTGAATCTATTGAAAAGCCTTGGACAGAAGAACAAATAGAAGATCTGATATCGGTAGGCGGTAACGAGCTCCTAGACATTTTGGACGAACTCGTTAATGGTATTTCCCGATGCAAGATCCATTAATTTAAAACTTTGGAGCAGTCATGAATAAACAACAGAAACTTTTACCTGATGAATTGAACTTCGCAAAGGAAGTGGTGGGTGTACCTGTCGAAGAGGAGATGCAGGAATCTTTCCTTGCCTATTCTCTTTCTGTTATTACGTCTAGAGCTATACCTGATGTCAAAGATGGTTTAAAGCCAGTTCAACGAAGAATCCTCTACACAATGTTAAGAATGGGACTTCGACCAGAAAATCCTCATCGTAAAAGTGCCAGAGTCGTAGGCGACACCATGGGTCGATACCACCCCCACGGAGATGCTGCGATTTACGACGCACTAGTAAGAATGGGTCAAGATTTCTCTCGTGGGATGACCTTGGTTGACAAGCAAGGCAATTTTGGCTCTCTCGATGACCCACCTGCTGCACCTCGCTACACAGAATGTCGACTTGCGGAGACTGCAATGGAAATGCTCAGAGAGATCGATGAAGACACTGTTGATTTTCGACCTACTTACGATGGGGAGAGCGAAGAACCCACCTGCCTGCCTGCTCTTTTGCCAAACCTTTTAGTCAATGGCACTTCTGGCATTGCAGTCGGTATGGCTACGAATATGCCCACCCATAACCTTGTAGAGGTTGGTGCCGCTATTTCTTTGATAATGAAAAAAAGGCGGCCGAAACCAACAATAAGCGAAATCATGAGCGTAATACCTGGGCCGGATTTCCCCAGTGGCGGAATAATCATCAATGACAATCTTGAAGAAACTTACAAAACCGGAAAAGGAACTATAAGGATTCGCGCTAAAGCGCACGTTGAACCTTCTGGTAAAAATCGACAGGCGGTCGTTATAACAGAACTCCCATATCTAGTAGGCCCTGAAAGGGTAATCAGCAAACTGAAAGAACTTAATGAAGCTAGCAAGTTAACTGGGGTAATGGATTTCAAAAATTTGTCTGATCGTGAATCAGGTCTAAAAATACAAGTAACTATAAAGCCCGGTCACAATCCACAAGCAGTTCTTGCTGATCTTTACAAAATGACACCACTTGAAGAAACTTTTAGCATTAACAACGTCGTTTTAGTAGATGGAGAACCCCGCACTTTAGGCATATACGACTTATGCGACTACTACATAAAGCACCGTTTACAAGTGGTGGTTAGAAGAACAAAATATCGACTCTCTCAAGCAAAAGCACGACTTAGCATTGTTAAAGGACTCCTAATTGCACTCGATTCAATTGATGAAGTGGTTTCGATAATAAGAAAATCTGAGGATACCGCTGAAGCACGAAGTGCTTTGATGAAAAAATTTAAGCTAACTCAAGTTCAGACTGACCATATTCTTGACATGCCATTAAAGCGGCTTACAGCATTAGAAAAGAGAAAGTTAGAGGAAGAACAAGCAGAGCTGAAAAAAGCTATAACAGGATTCAACACTCTGCTTAAATCAGACACACGACAAAAAACACTAGTCATCAAAGAGTTGGACGAACTCGTTCAACAATTTGGAAGGGAACGTCGTACCGAAATAATGAGTTCAGACGACCTTCCAGTATTTGAAACAACCGAAATCGCTGAAGACATAGAGGATGAACCCTGTGTAGTAACCCTCTCATCTTCAGGTCAAATAGGACGGCTAGGTGTGGATGGCGCTAAGAAAGCCAGTCCAGGAAGACACGACATAATTGTCGCCTCTCTCCTCACAAGCACAACATCAACTATTACCGCCGTCACATCGGAAGGAAGGGCTCTTCACGTTCTCGCTGCCGAGCTGGTAGATGCCTCTGGAAGAACACGCGGTGGGAGCGCTACTCAGCTTTTTGGTACCAACAAAGGTGAAACAATTGAAACAATCTTGACAAATTCGAAAGAACATCTTGTATTAGTAACTGAAACTGGGGTTGTTAAACGTCTGAATACCGAAGAAGTGCAAAAAACTCAAAACGCTAAACAAATAATAAAACTCAAAACAGGCGACCGCGTTGTGAGTGCATTTTGTGCGCCTGACAAAATCGACATAGGAATAACTGCTTCTGACGGGCAATTCTTAAGAATGCCAGTCTCTACTGTAAGCATTCAAGGTAGAGGAGCCGCAGGTATCGCAGGGATGAAACTAAAAGCTGGATCACTCATAGTTGCTGCAGAAGCCATACTTGGTGATGATTTCTTGACAACAGTATTCAGCAACCAAACTGCAAAAGTAACTCCAGTAGCAGAATTTGATTCAAGAGGGCGTAATGGAGTCGGTGTGCGGATAACAAAAATCCCAGAAGATGCGAAGGTGACGATCGCTAAAATCGGGCCCTTGACAAACCTTCTTGCAATAATGTCTACAGACGAAGATCCTAAAAAACCTGATCCCAACCCTGTTCAAGTGCTAGTCGAATCAAGTAAAAGAGATCTGGTTGGCACAATGACTGAGAGACAGATTCTTGCTCTTGGAATAAGTAGATGGTGAAATCAGTATGACTACATCAAAACCAAAAACAAAGACTGCTGCGACTAAAACACCGTCAAAAAAAACAGTCTCATCTAAGGCTAAAAAAAATAGCTTGAACGGTTATGACGCTGACGATATACAAACTTTAGAAGGCCTGGAAGCTGTAAGGAAAAGACCAGGCATGTACATAGGCGGTACAGGAAGTCAGGGACTCATGCACCTGGTGTGGGAGTTAGTGGATAATGCTGTCGACGAAGCCGCTGCTGGATTTGCAACTCGTTTAGATGTCCTTCTCAATCGCGATGGGTCTGTTGAAATATCTGATAACGGTCGAGGAATACCAGTAGATATCCATTCAGGTAAAAAGGTTTCAGCTCTGGAAGTGGTTCTGACCGAACTGCATGCAGGTGGAAAATTTGGAGGAGGAGCATACGGGGCGTCCGGAGGATTGCATGGTGTAGGAGCTTCAGTGGTAAATGCTCTGTCTGCAAAACTCATTGCTCAAGTCGACCGAGAAGGCAACACCCATGAGCTAGGTTTCAAAGCAAGAGTTCCGGGAACCTTCAGCGGGTCATCTTTTAAGCAAGGTCATCAGGTAAAAAAAATAAAGAAGATAGGCCCAACAAAATCGGGGACTCGCATACGCTTTTGGCCCGATCTGGAGATTTTTGATAAAGAGGCTCAAATCGACTTCGATGAGATATGCGATCGGTTAACACGCTCTTGCTTCCTGGTCCCAGGCCTAAAAGTCACTGCAACTGATAAAAGGAGCGGCAATAGTTCAAAACCTTTTGATTTCGTATCGCGCGGGGGGCTTGCAGATCTAGTTAATCACCTTTCGGTAGGAGAAAATGTAACTGAAGTAATAACACTTTCTGGGTTCGAGTCTTTTGTTGAAAAAGTTCCAGTAGATGGGAAAATGAAAGAGGTTGATAGAGATTGCAAAGTGGAAATAGCAATTAGATGGGTAAGTGGATTCGACAACACGATTCAGTCATTCGTAAACACAATTCCCACTACACAAGGAGGGACACATATTGCGGGCTTCGATAGAGCCCTAACACGAGCTATAAACGACATCCTTCTAAAAGACACACGCAAACTTGCAAAACTAGCGAAAGAAAACAAAAACCGCGCCACTAAAGAAGATGTTCAAGAGGGACTAGTAGCAACAATAAAAGTAGTCTTTCCGGAGCCTCAATTTCGAGGGCAAACAAAACAAGAACTCGGCACGCCAGCAATTGAAAAAATAGTCTATGACATTGTTAAACAAGGACTCACAGACTGGTTTAATGGCGCCGGCCCCAAACGTCATGTAAACCTACTCAGAGACAAAATGTCTAATGCAATAATTAACAGGGTCAGCTCTAAGCAACTCCTTGAAACAAAACGCCGGGCAGCGAGCATGGGTTCAACGGGAATGCCGGAAAAACTAGCTGACTGCAGAGTTCATGGGCCTGATTCGGAACTTATTATTGTCGAAGGAGACTCTGCCGCAGGTCCAGCAAAAGCTGGTAGAAACTCAGAGAACATGGCCATTCTGCCACTAAGAGGCAAAGTCGTGAATGCAGAAAAGTCATCTCTAAAACAGGTTCTAGACAACACTGAAGCCCAAGCCCTATTTACGGCAGTAGGAGCAGGGTCCGGTGAAGAATTTGAGATAGAAGCTGCAAGATATGGAAGAATTGTTATTCTCTGTGACGCAGACGTCGATGGAAGCCACATCCGCTGTCTACTGTTAACACTGATGCATAAATATATGCGCCCAATGCTCGAAGAAGGGCGTGTATTCGCTGCTCAACCCCCA
>Ga0208277_1002686_pt1 | contig 9947 bp, 7 predicted proteins | sample ETNtaG_5_FD_185782 | JGI IMG/M metagenome (GOLD analysis project Ga0208277, IMG submission 185782) | Marine microbial and viral communities from oxygen minimum zone, Eastern Pacific Ocean - ETNP201406SV205 (SPAdes) (version 2) | ecosystem: Environmental > Aquatic > Marine > Oceanic ...
GTAGCAGATAATCTTTATCCACATCGATATTGGACTTCGCCTTTTATTTCAAATGAAAATATTGATAGTTTTTTAAAAAAACTAGCTAGTAGAGAAAATAATGATTGGCATATGCTGTACAAGATGACATGGTCTCTATCTCCCCAGAAGAAATTTTTTATATCATATGATGCTTCAATGAATATAAATCAAGGTTATTATATGCCTAGGGCATTTTCATCAACTTATTTTCCTTATCGATATATGAATATTTTAGATAATTATAATACAATTACTCGAGACACGAGATTATTAAATTTAAATTGGACCCATACTCTATCGACTCGTTCTTTTTATGAAATAACCTTAGGGCAATTTAATACAATGGAGCATAGTTCTGTGCAAGATTTATTGTGGACAGAATATAAAGAACGTCTAGACTTAGAGCCCATTAATTATAATATAGACAATACAGATCAAGATGGGAATATTTTTATTACTTATGGTGATGAATTTTATGACACAGGTTTCGCACCAGAGTGGTATGATTTGTCTAGTGAAAATACTCGATTAGATGTTGATTGGACACTTCATACCCAAAGTGGACATAAGCTAAAAACAGGATATGAGCATACTATTACAAAAATTCAAGTATTAGATATTGATGAACCATGGAGTGGGTCATCAGGGTTTGGAGCTAACTATGATAAATATAATGCTAAAACATATTTTGGAGCTTTTTACCTTCAAGATAGAATTGTCTTTCAGGGAATGACTTTAAACATTGGTTTTAGGACTGATTACTGGGTTCCTGGTAGATATGTTGAAAATGCTATTAGAGATACAAGTAATATAATTATTACAGATGAGGCTCGAACTTTATTTGATGAAGAAACCTATAATTTCCCTTGGTTTGAAGCTCCTTTAAAGATGAAAGCTCGACTCAGTCCTCGATTTGGCATCTCTCACCCAATCACTAATAATGATGTTCTATATTTCTATTACGGTCATTTTTCACAGCTGCCAACTTTCCAATATGTTTATGCTAAGATTAATTCAAAATCTCAGTCAACCTACCAAGTATTTGGGAATCCAAATTTAAACCCTAAAACAACGGTTCAATATGAATTAGGGGTTAAGCATAAGTTTAGTGAAGATCAAGTTTTAGAATTAAAGGCTTATTGGAAAGATATGTTTGATTACGAAACTTCACAGACCATTCGCCCTTCAAACCCAAAGTATGCTCATTTATCATTTAGTATGTATTTTAATGCTGATTATGCGAGGGCAAGAGGTATTGAAGCTCTCATCAAAAGTCGCCTTTTAAAAAATTGGTATATCGATTTAAACTTTAATTATAGTATTGTAACTGGTAAAAGTTCCTCTCCAAATGATAATTTGCTAGTTCAAGCAGGTCAGATAAGAGAAAAGCCCCTTGGTGAAAGCTATATGAGTTGGGACCGTCCTTTTCAATTTTTTACAAATTTATCTTACAATCATCCTAAGCAATGGGGTTTTTCAGGAAGAGTCGAGTTTAAGTCGGGTCGTAGATATACCAGGTCGATTCAAGACACCATTCTATATCAGAATGATATTCCATACTATGATGGTCCAAGAGAAGATGACCGTCCCTACGCATATATAAGTAAACTAGTTGAAAAAAATATTGAGCTGAAAGTATTTAAAATGGTTAAGCTAAATAATTACAAGTTTAAAATGTATATAGAAATTGATAATCTTTTAAATGAATCTATCCCTAGGAGAATAAATCCGTATACTGGGGAAGGGTATGACCTTGGTTCAATTTTTGGTTATAATTTGGCGAACAGCCCTAACCCAAACTCAGATCCTTCTAGATTTAATAGACCTCGATCTATTGAGACAGGTATACAGTTTAACTTTTAATGAAAAAACTATTAATTATCATTTTATTTAATTTTGCTTGGTCTCAAGAACTCTTTCCAATTTTAGGTGGACAGCGTGTGGGAACTTCAGTATTTACTTTTTTAAATATTGGGGTAAGTGCAAGAGCTGTTGGTATGGGTGAGTCAGTCGTTGCTTTAAATCAAGATGCTTCAAGTATCTTTTATAATCCGGCAACCATAGCTCAATTAGATCATACTGAAATTTCATTATCTCAAATTCAATGGCCAGCAGATATAAATTATGATTATTTCAGTATAATAAGGAATATAAAAGGTCGTCACTATCTTGGACTCAATGGTGGGATACTTCATATGAAACCTATGGCGGAGACCAATGAGTTTTTTCCAGATGGAACAGGAAATTATTTTACATTTCAAGATAGATTTATGGGTCTTACCTATGGCGCAAAGATGACAGATCGATTTAGTTTTGGTTTAACCATAAAGCATGTATCTGAAGATTTAGCAGATTATAATATGAGTTCAGTATTAATGGATTTAGGAACCTTTTATTGGACAGGATATAGATCATTAAGATTTTGTGCTTCTTTATCTCATTTTGGGCCCCAAGTTGCTCCAAAAGGCACCTATGATAAAATTATTCTTGATCAAAACTCAGGTTTAGAAATTATAGAAGAGACTGAATTTGAAAAATTTTCTCCTCCAACTCTCTTTCGAGTAGGAGGGGCTATTGATCCCATTAATAGAAATGGGCATAAACTAACTATTTCTACTCAGCTTAATCACCCTGTAGATAATGCTGAATATATTGTTACAGGTTTAGAATATTTATTTATGGATATTCTATGTTTTAGAGCAGGATATAAATTTAACAAGCAAGAAGAAAACTTAACTTTAGGTTTTGGAGTTTTAATTCCAATCGGACCATATAAAATTAGAGCAGATTATGGATATGCAAACTTTGATCATTTATCAGATCCTGTCCGGTTTAGTCTTGGGTTTTCCTTATGAAAAATAGTATAAATTTTATCATGATTTTATTTTTAATATCATGTAGTGAGCCCTTTAAGGTTCCTAATAATATTAACTCTGAACCTTCAAATACATTTGGTGCCGGTGACACAACTTTTTTGCTTTTAAGTCCAAGTTGGGATGACAGTTATGGTTTAGAGAAGCCTACAGAGATTTCTATTGCTCCAGATGGTCGAATATTTGTAGCAGATATAGGATCTAATTCAATCCATGTATTCAACCAAGATGGTTCTATACCAACAGGATTCAATGATTTAAAAACCTTAAAAGGTGTTGAAGGAAATCTTCTATATCCAGTTGATGTTGATATTGATAATAAAATGAATGTTTACTTTATAGATGGGTCTGAAATCATATATGTTTGGAATCAATATTGGAATGAAGTTGGTATCAATCAAGTTCTATCATCTATTAAATATAAAAATAGAGAAACAGGCGTTGATACAATACTTGACGTAAATTCAGATTTATGGTATGCGATTGCGAATGATTTAGGAACTGACTTTCTCAATGATTGGGAGCTTGTTGAAACTAATTTTTTAAATGACAATGAAACCATAAATAATCTTTTAAATCCTCATATCTTTTATGATGGTAAAGATGATAAAAACACTTTTAATGATACATATTACATGTCTGATTCAAGTCGATTTCAAGGTATAACATCATATCAGGATCAGAATAATATTTTTGTTGTAGATGACTTTGGTGGTGCTAATAATCAACATAGAATTATTCAAATTAATTTAAAACGTCATCTGTTAGTGGAGCTTAATACTGGAGATATTGTTTGGGCATTTAAAGGAGAGTTTGGTTCTACGATCAAAGGCTACGGTACTGGAGCGGGCACGGTTCATCAGCCTTCAAGCCTTGATATTGATTATCAAGGTAACTTATATTACACTCAAAGTGGAGATTTTTTTCCGGTTCATATGGTAGTTCCAAATTATTCAGGTGATTTTGCTATTTTTACATCTGGTTTTCAACCAGGTGTAAGTGATATAATGAACCCTGATCAGTATATTGATCCCATTGATGTGGCTGTTGATGAGGATAAAAATATTTATGTAGTTGATCAAGATCAAATGCAAGTGAAAGTTTTTAACAGTCAGGGGAATTTTTTCAAAGAAATCGAATACTACACTCAAGAAGATTCGATAAAGATTATGATCAAGCCTGTTGCTATTGCGGTTGATAAAAGAGGAGTCGTATATGTTTGTGATGAAGGAGCTAAATCTATTCATCGTTTTAAATTGTCAAATAGTTTAGATGAAGATATTATAATCGATAATTAATGCAAATCATAAAACTAAAACTAACTCTTTACTTTATATGTTTATTTAACCTTTTAATATCTAATGAGGTAGCCTATATAAGATACTTTGAAGATGATCTTAATTTTAAATCCAATATATCTATGTTATCCACAGAGCGCAGAGGACTTAAGCATATGGCGGTTGGCTATGATGAAAATAACCAACCAGTAAAAATAGAATATTATACAGCTAGAGGTGTTCTTGATAAGCGAGTTATGTTAAAATATGATGAGGATCTCCAGTTGATCGAAAGAGGCATTTATGATGATAATTGGAAATATAAGAGCTTAATAATTTATGGAGATAGTGAACCTTGGAGTAAAGAATTTAGGCAGTTTAGATATCCAAAAAATGAACCATTAACATTCACAGATCAGCAGACACACTTTACAGTGAAAGATGGTGCTTTTATTTCTAAAATAGTATTTGAAACCATTGATGGTCAAAAGTATGGGCAGATAGAGCTAGACTATGATTACCTGGGTTATTTGTCTGAGGAAAGATGGAGAGATCTTCCTTCAGGACGAATAATTAGGCAGTATAAATATAAATTCGAATTGGTCAAAAGTTATGAAGAATCTCGAACGGTTGTTCAAATTTGGGAATATGGATATGATAATCAATTAATATCAAACGTTGCAGTAGATATGGCTCCTGCAGATCAACTTTATAAAACTCCTCCACCAAGAACCAATAATCAACTTGATGAAGTAGATATTATTAAAGCAGAAATAAAAGAAGGCAGAGTTATAGTTCCACATGGAGGCATTCTTCCTGTAATGACAAATGATCATCTAATTATGAGAAATGGAGATCAACTCTTTGTGGATTTTGTAAACTTAACGGATAGTGGTATTCAATTTAGAATTAAGAGTGAGGCTGAACTGCTTACCATACCCCTCCATCGGGTACGGTCTTTGACATCTCGTATGGGTGAGTTAATTTATCCAAAACATATTCGTCAAAAACAATGAAAAATAAGTTTATATCTGTTACAATTCTATTGTCACTTTTGTTTGGGCAAGAGTACCCTCCTCCTACTGATCTAATTACAATTCCAACTGCAGGAACGTTAAATAGAGGTAGCTTTTCAATGGATATGAGAATACAAGATGAGGGAGGTCTAATTTTAGGTTTAAGTGCTGGGATAACAGATCGATTTCAATTTGGTATCTCTTTTGGTTCTCCAAATTTAATTGGTGATGATAGTTTAAACTGGTATCCAAGACCTGAAGCAAAGCTTAAATATCTTATTTTAAATGAAGAGATGACTCTTCCGGGCTTATCAATCGGTTTGAATACTCAGGGATATGGTAATTATTACAAAGAGGATAGTCTGTTGCGCTACGATGTAAAAGGTTTAGGTGTCTATACTGCTGCCTCAAAAAATTGGAAGACACTTATAGGTAATGCCGGACTACATGGAGGGATTAATTATAATTTTCTTGAAATTGCGGATGGAGATAAAGATCTAAATTTATTTTTTGGGCTTGATTTCGAATTTAACCCTGAGTTTTCTTTTTTATTAGAGTACAATAGCGCGCTTAATGAAAATGAGAATGAAGTAAGAGATATTTCCATTAATAATGGTGGTTACTTAAATGCTGCCATAAGATGGTCTTTTGTAGAATCGCTTTATATTGAATTAGATTGTAATAATTTATTGTTTGATAAAGATGAGGTTGATTATTTTAAGAGGGAAATTAAAATAACCTATATTGAATATTTTTAATATGAAAATAAATATTATAAAGCTTCTTCTTACATCATTTTTTTCTGCTATGCTATGTGGTAATGATTTTTCCAAAGGCTTAGACTATTATCGCTCAAGAGCTGAAGGCTCAGTTGGTTTAAAGGCCAAAGCCGAACCTATTGATAGCGCGATTAAAGAATTTGAAAAAGGAATGCTCAACTCTACTGATGTTTTGGAGTCTGGAGTTTATTTACTGAGGTCTTATTATTATAAAGGTCAATTTGTTCTTAAAGATAATGATGAAAAAAAAGAAATTTTTAATAAGGGCAAAATTCTTGGTGAATCACTTATAAAAAAGTATCCAAAATCTCCGGCTATTCGCTATTGGTATTTAGTGAATTTAGGTCGATGGTCTCAAGTATATGGAACGTTTGCTGCTGCGAAAGAGGGAGTCGCAGATTTGATGAGAACTCATTCACAAAAAATTATTGATCTAGATCCTGAATATATGAATGGAGGAGGCTATTTTATGCTTGGCGCCATTCATTTAAAATCACCTTATATCCCTTTTATTTTATCTTGGCCTAGTAATAAAGAAGCTATCAAATATTTAAAACTAGCTTTAAATCAAGGAGAAAAAACGCCCTCTCAGGTTGTATATCTAGCAAGAGCATTGTACAAGGATGGTAAAAAAGATAAAGCAATTCAGCATCTAAAGAATTTAATATCAAGGCCAATTTCTGAATTAAATAAAGTTGAAGATCTTCAATATAAAATAGAAGCTGAAAGTCTGTTAGCTGATTGGGGTTAAGAGTTTGCTAATTAAAATCCTTTTATTATTTATGAGTGCATTCTGCTTAACCTTTGGACAGCAGGATAAAGCAAAAATATTTTGGAATAGCCTATCAACAGAGCTTGTAACTAAAGTTCCAATAGCAGATGATGAATCATTAGAAAATGGACAGGTTCAGATAAGCGTACGTTTTAGTGGAACTAAGCAGTTTCAAAAAATAGGAGAACCTGTTAAAATAGAAAAAAGTGATATTGATGATATAAAAGAAGTTTCAATTTCTTCTGATATTTTCGAATCTATGGATGGTTTTTCAGAAGGCGTGTCTGTTGAATTTAAAACTGAAATATGGGATAGGGTTGGTAACAGTGCCTTGGGTGAAATAGGAGATAGTGTATTAACAATTGATGAGACAATTCCTGTGGCTACTAGTTTAACAGTTATTTCATCTAATAAAGAAAATCCATTAATTGCAAACCCCAAAGATTCAATTACATTTATCTTAAATGTTAATGAGCCAATTAGGTCACCTTCCTTTATAATTAATGATGATGATTTTAAAGGGGAATTAGTTTCAGATAAATCATGGAAATATAATTATAAACCTGACGATGTTGATGATGGTTTAATTTCTTTTGAGATTATCTATGAAGACATAGCTAAAAACCCAGGTTTAGTTTTAACAAAGGGGACTAATTCAGAGGAAATATTATTTGATGGAACTGCGCCTGAATTAACTGATATTAAATTATTTACCTCTAATAAATTTGATAATTTAATGGCAAAAGAATCAGACACTGTTTTTATTGACTTTTCATCCTCGGAGGAAATTAAAAATATAGAAGTGAAGTTTGGAGGAAAGAGTGCAAGAAAAAAATCGGTCGAAGAATTGAAGTTTAGCTACTTTTATGTTTTTACAAAAACTGATTCAGATGGAGTTGTTCCAATAAGTATTGTTTATGAGGATATTGCAGGCAATAAGGGTGAAATCATTGATGAAACTAGTGATGATAGTTTTGTCACACTTGATATGAGTCCCCCTACAGTTAGTAAAGTTCAAACAATTGAATCTGCTTTTGATGGAAACTCTCGAAAAAAAATAAAATCATCAAAGAAAAAACCAGAAAATAGCAAACAGTCTAATGAAGATGTTTTTGGTGTTCCAATTTTATATTTGATAATAGGCTTGTCAGTTATAGGACTTCTTTTTTTAATAACATGGCTTTCATTTATAAAAATATTTAGCAAAGGTGGAGAATCTGGATGGAAAGCACTAATTCCATTCTTTGCTATTTTTATTTGGGTTAAAATATTGAAGAAACCAATTTGGTGGCTTGCTATTTATTTAATTTTACCAATTGGATATATTATTTTAGCGCTGGATACATCAAAGTTGTTTGGTAAAAAAATAATATATACTGTTGGATTAATATTTCTACCATTTATTTTTTATCCAATGGTTGCTTTTGGGAAATCACAAGTGGGTGATAAACCAGCTGTAAAAAAAGCAACTAAAAAGAAAACTAAAAAGAAATAATAAAAGATAATATTATATGGATGTGGTAATTCTTTGTGGTGGCCTAGGTTCAAGGTTAGGTGAGGAGACTATTTTGAAACCAAAGCCGATGGTTAAAATTGGTGATAAACCAATATTATGGCATATAATGAAATATTATTCAAGCTATGGCTATAATAGATTTATTCTTCCAGTAGGATACAAAGCTCAAACGATAATTAATTATTTTCAGAATGAAGAGTCTGATTTTTTTGATACTGAAGAGTATAATAAATGGGAAGTTGTCTTAGAAGATACAGGGCTAAACACATTGAAAGGTGGAAGATTGAAAAGAATCCAAAAACATTTAAAAACTGAAGTTTTTCATCTAACTTACGGCGATGGAGTATGTAATGTTAGTATTGATAAACTTATAAAGTTTTATAAGAAAAATAAGAGAATAGGAGTTCTTACTGCAGTTCATCCCCCATCTAGATTTGGAGAAATAAAAATATTAGATGATCAAGTAATTAGTTTTAATGAAAAATCACAAATGGGAGAAGGTTATATAAATGGAGGCTATTTTATTTTCAATCGAGATATTTTTAATTATGTAACGGAAGACGAGTCTTGTGATTTTGAATTCGGGCCCATACAAAGATTAGTAGATGAAAATAATTTAATGGCTTTTAAACATGAATCATTTTGGCAATGCATGGATAACATAAGAGAAAAAAATCATCTGAATAATCTTTTAGAAAATAAAGTCGCACCATGGGTAGTATGGTAGATTATAACTTTTATAAAAATAAAAGAGTTCTAGTTATTGGTGATACTGGATTTAAAGGCTCTTGGCTCTCTTATTGGTTAAGTAAAATGGGAGCAGGAGTATATGGCTATGCTCTTCCTCCAACTGAGAAAATATCACATTATAGTTTATTAAGTCTGGATAAATTAATAGAGCATGAAAATGGGGATATTCGAGATATTGAAAGTCTTCTAAAAGTATTTAATAAAGTTAAGCCTGAAATTGTTTTTCACCTTGCAGCTCAAGCTTTAGTATCTAAGTCTTATATTGATCCAAAAAACACATTTGAAATCAATATTATGGGTTCTGTGAATGTTTTAGAGGCTGTAAAAAAATCAAATAGTGTTAAGTCTTTAGTTTATGTCACTAGTGATAAATGTTATGAAAATAAAGAATGGATATGGGGTTACAGAGAAAATGATGAACTAGGAGGTTATGATCCATATAGTGCATCAAAGGCGTCTGCTGAAATTATCTTTTCTTCTTATAGGAATTCTTTTTTCAATGATAAGAGAGAAATTGGTTTAGCATCGGTAAGAGCGGGGAATGTTATTGGTGGCGGTGATTGGTCTGTTGATAGAATCATACCTGATTGTATAAATTTTTTAAAAAATAATGAAAAAATAATTTTAAGAAATCCAGAAGCAACAAGACCCTGGCAACATGTACTTGAGCCTCTATCAGGATATCTAATGCTTGGCAAAAAATTATATAATGACCCTAGTTTTTCAGGTTCTTGGAATTTTGGGCCTGAAGAAGATGATATTAAAACAGTAGGTGAAGTGATTAATATAGCTCAACAAGTTGGTATGGAGTTTAGTTATTCAGCAGGGGAGGTGAAAAAATATCATGAAGCAAACTTTTTAAGCTTAGATATATCCAAATCAAAGAATATCTTATCATGGAATCCAAAATGGAGCTCAGAAAAGGCAATAAAAAAAACAATAG
>Ga0208277_1002687_pt1 | contig 9946 bp, 4 predicted proteins | sample ETNtaG_5_FD_185782 | JGI IMG/M metagenome (GOLD analysis project Ga0208277, IMG submission 185782) | Marine microbial and viral communities from oxygen minimum zone, Eastern Pacific Ocean - ETNP201406SV205 (SPAdes) (version 2) | ecosystem: Environmental > Aquatic > Marine > Oceanic ...
TGACGACGACGACGACGCGCGACGGAACGGTAGAGACGACATCGTGAGCGGTGATTGTATATCTCCGCGCGTGAGCGCGTTCATGGCGTCGAAACCGCGCGCGTACGCGAACGAGGTGCGACTTCGGAGAGACGATGCGACGAGGGCGCCCAGCGGCGCGCGAAGGCGCGAGAGAGAGAGGGCGCCGGGCGAAGAAGCGTCGAAGAGCGATGACGCGATGACGGTGACTGACGAGATGAGTTCCCGTTCGCTCGGGATGAAGATGTTTGACGCGCACGCCAAGGCGAACGCGCAGTTCGGAAGCGCGTGGAGACAACCGGCGACGACGTACGCGGCGTTGGCGGCGGCGCAGACGAACGCGTCGTCGGAGCGTCGACGGAGAGACCCGAGCGAGGAGAGCGACGTCACGAGACAAGACGGTGGAGGCGCGGCGACGACGCCGTACGCGAGAAATGTCATCGTGGATGATGATGATGAGGGACCTCCGCCGGAGGCGGGCGTGACGTGCGCGTGTTGTCGCGCGCAAAAGACGCCGCTGTGGAGAAACGGGCCCACGGGGGCCAAGACGCTGTGCAACGCGTGCGGCGTGCGGTACAAGGCGGGAAGAGTGGTGTGCGATGAGAACGGCAAGGTGGTGACGCTCGCACCGCAAGGACGCAAACGCGCGGCGAGCGCGACGACCGGCGATGCCCCGTACGCATCGCTCCATAAGCGGGTGAAGACGCCGCAGTCCTCCTTTGGGTACGCGCACCTCAGAGACGCGCGGTTGATCGAACTGGAACGCGTGGATAAGACGACGGTTTCGGAGAAATCTCCGCTCGCGCGCGTGCACTCCGCGACAATTTTGACCGACTACGATGGTGCAGTGCTGCTGATGCTTCTGCACGACGGTGACGATGATTAAAACGACGACGCCGTCGATGTACCACGAGATAAATTTTTCTCCGCCAGAGCGGTGGTTCCCGAAAGCTTTCGGGTTGTACTTTTCCTCAACGTTTGCAAACGTTCCTCACGAACGAATGAGAGCGGATCGCTGTACAGAAGACAATTCTTTCATGCACACGAATAACACGACCACCTGTAAAAATTCGAAGCGAGCACGTGTTGACACAGATTTTCAAATAACAATCGAAAGACAATTTTTCCTACGCGTCTCGCGTCAGTGATGATCCATAAACTTATCCATCGCCACGCTCAACGCCGCCATCGTCGCGCACCCGAACGCGATCCCACTCGGCCCACTCGACCTCGCCATCACCCCACCCGTGAAGCACCCCGCGTACGCGCTGTTCACGACGTCGTGCCGCGCGCGCGCTTTTTCCACCGCGCACTCGCTCCCCGCGTACAACGCGCCGAACGCCGCGAACCCCTTGGCGTAACTCCACGACCTCGCCCCCGCGCTCCTCAGCCCTTGTTTGATCGTCTCCCTCACCGTCACCTTGGGCGCATCGACCGCGGGCACCTCCATCGGTTCAAACGCCCCGAACACGACGCCCATGACGCCCCCGAGCGCGCCGCCGAGCGCGCACGACATCGCCGTCTTCACCGCGCAGTTATCCATGGCGTCTTGTTGATACACCTCCTCCGGGGTGGGGAGTTTCACGCGTTCGTACGTCTTCTTCGTCGTTTTCTTTTTCGCGCGTTCGTTCGTCGCCTTGGACGCGTCGTCCGTCGTCGTCGTCGTCGTCGTCGTCGCGTCGACGTTCGTCGCGTTTTGCGCGTTTCGCGCGCCGGCGGCGTCGAGTCGCGCGATGACGACCTCGTCCGTGGACGTCGACGCGCGCGAGACGGCGTCGTCGGCGTCGAGCGTCGACGCGAACGTCTCGCGCGCGTCGTCGGCGTCGGCATCGGCGGCGTCCGATCGTTCGCGCATCGCGCGCGCGCGTCGAGTCGCGACGAGCGCGTGCACAAATGACGATGATTTTGAGCTCGTTTTGAGCTCGAGCGTCACACGATGGCGTCCGTGCGCGCGGACGCGGAGGAAAGCGCCACGTTTTTAAAAATCGCGCGGGCAGTCGAAGCGTACGAGCGAGACGCCGAACGCTTGCTCGCGCGATGGCGAAAACGTCTCGAAGATGCGTCTCTGACGAGGTACGCGCGCGTGCTCGACGCCCATCGCGCGCGCGTCGAGACGAGGGGGACGGCGTGCGTGAGAACGAACGGAGAGTTTCTGCGGAAAGCGTTGGAGACGTTCGTGGATAACGAGCTCGCGCCGGAGCATCTGAGGATTCCGAGCGATGCGTTCGAGGCGTGGAGGCGCGACGAGACGTTTCGCGCGTCGGCGGACGACGTCGATAAAGTGCGGTACGTGTTGAAGAATGTGTGGAGAGATTGGTCCGAGGAGGGGAAGTGTGAGCGAACGCCGGTGTATGAGGCGATATTTCAGGGGTTGGAGGAGGTGTTGGGGACGATCGATCCGGAGATTGGGAATCCGGACGGCGAGGCGCCGCGCGTGTTGGTGCCGGGGTGCGGTTTAGGAAGATTGGTGTACGAACTCGCTAAGCGAGGATACGACGCGCAGGGGAATGAATTTAGCTATTATATGTTGTTGTTTTCGTCGTTTATGCTCAACGCGACGCGCGAGGTCGGAGAGTTGGGCGTGTGTCCTTGGATGCACGGACGAAGCAACCATCGCGCGGCGGACGACATGTGGCGAGAGACGCGCGTGCCGGACGAAGTGCCGGGCGATGCGAGGTTACCGCCGGGGGCGTGCATGAGCATGGCTGCCGGAGACTTTGCCGCCGTGTACGGCGACCCGCGCGAGTCTGGGGCGTGGGACGCCGTGGTGACGTGCTTCTTCATAGACACCGGGCACAACGTCGTCGAGTATTTGGAGTGCGTCGCCAACTGTCTACGACCCGGCGGCGTCTGGGTGAATTTCGGCCCCCTACTGTATCACTGGGAGGAGTACGCGCACGAAATGAGCGTCGAGCTCTCCCTCGACGAAGTTCTCATCGCCGCTGAATCGTTCGGATTGGAGATTCGACGAACGCGAACCGCGTCGGCGGATTACACGAGCGACCCGCGTTCCATGCATCGAACCACCTACGCGTGCGAATGCATCGTCGCCGTCAAGCGCGCGACGTGAACGACCACCCAACGTAGCACGTGTCATCCATCATCATCTCGTAGTCGCGCGAACGTTCCACGACACCGTCACCTCCGCGCTCCCTCCGCGCGCGTCTCCCTCGCGCGTCTCGCCGAGCTCGTCCCCACACCCAGCCTCCGGGTGTCCGCGCGACGCTCGCGCGGCGCTCGCGTCATGGCGCGCGGGTCGTCGAAATCACCGCGCTCACGCAGTCATCCGCGGTCCGCTGGTCCGTCACCGCGCGCGTCGAAGCCGCGAAAGTCCGCGAACGGGGACGCGGATGACGACGTTAGTGTTGCCCGTTCCGTGAAGATGTCCGCCGTGCCGTCGGCCAAGGTGCTCGCGCCGCCCGAGGATTTACCCTCCGCGCTTCGTGAGATCGATCGTCTGCGCGCGGTGCAGGAGAAAAACGCGGCGAGCGCGATGGCGGCGACGCGACGGGCGTTCGATGAGCAAGCGCAGTTGGAGAAGAAGATTAAGGCGTTGGAGCTCGCGGCGGAGCGGGCGACGGCGGAGGCTCGCGAGATGGGAGAAAAGGCGGAGCGAGAGGCGCAGGAGGCGAAAAAATCCGTCAAGGCGGCGAAGAAGAAGACGCAAAAGGTTGAGGCGAAATTGGCGGAACAGAGGGAGTTGGCGGGGACGTTGGCGCGAGAGGCTAAGGAAAATTCGCGAGGCGAGGAGCAGTCGAGTCGAAGAGAGATGGAGTTGGAAGATCGGTGCGCGAGGCAAGAGCGCTCGTTGGAGGCGGCGCAGGGGCAGATCGAAGAGTTGCGAACGACGTTGGCGGACGAGCGCGCGCGGGGGGAGACGAAGACGAGTTCGCAGACGAGCGAGGTGAAGCGGTTGGAGCGGGAACTGCAAGAGGCGCTCGACGCCGCGGCGGCGACGAAGGAAGAGGCGGACATGACGGTCGAATCCATGCGCGCGGCTCTGGACGCGCAGGTGAGCGGTGAGAGCGCGAGAGAGGCGGAGGAAGAGATCGCTCGACTGCGCACCGTCGTGGACGAATTGACGGCGGTGGCGTCTTCGAGCGCCGAAGACGCCTTGAAACTCGCGCGAGTCGAGGAAAAGGTGACCGCCCTTGAACGGTTACTGGAGGGTGAAAGAACCGCACACGCTGCTTCGAAGAAGAAAGCGGAGGGGGATGTAGAAGCGGTGCGAAAGACGTCTGCGGCGGCGGAGAAGGCGATCGCGGCGGCGAGCTCGGCGATGGATTCCGCCGAGGAGCGCGCGGTGCAGGCTGAAACGGTGAATCGCGAACGAGACGAACAAATCACCAGTATCACGGCAGAGCTGGAGGCGGTCAAACTTCGAGAGCGCGAGCTACGCGGTGAGCTGAGCCAAACTTCGAGTTCGGCGGTGCACGAAGCTCAAGAGAAGGATGATAAAATTGTGGAATTGTCCCAGCGTGTCGCCGAACTTGAAAATGTGTCCGCACGCGTAGATGAATTGAAGCAAGCTCTCATATCCGCAAATGCCGCCACGAAGGCTGCAGCGCAGTCCATAGAGGAGACGGAGTCAGAGCTCGCGCAGGAACGGAAACGAATCAGTGCGGCTGAAGAGGAATTGAGTCGAACTCGCGAATCAGCGAAGAGCGCGACGAAGATTGCGGAGGAACGGGAGAGTGAAATTGAAGCGCTCAAGCGTGAGCTCGTGAAAGCATCAACACACGCGCAAGAAGCGGAGTCTCGCGCCCAATTGGCAACCGTGAATGCTAATTCTGAAGGGGAAACTAGGGAGCGATGCGAGGTTGAAATCAAAGCCGCGACAGCTCTTGCGGACGCCGCCGAGTCGCGCGCTGCGGGTCTTGCGTCTCAACTCAAGTTGTCCGATGAGGCGAGAGAACAAGCAGTACAAGATCTTGATCGTCTCAAGAAGGAGCTCGCCGCCACGCGAAATGCGAACAAGGCACGGGAAACTGCGGAATCAGAAGCCGCGGCTGAGCGCACGAGTGCCGCAGAGTTGAAGGTTGCTTCTCTCACTACTCAGCTCAAATCGTCCGATGACGCAAAGGAACAAGCGGTGAAGGAGGTCGAACGTCTCAAGAAGGAGCTCGATGCTGTACGAAATGCGAACACAGCCCGCGAAGCTGCGGAATCAGAAGCCGCTGCAGAACGCGCGAATGCTGCTGAATCGCGCGCCGCAGATCTTGCGTCTCAACTCAAGTTGTCCGACGAGGTGCGAGAGCAAGCGATGACAGACGTCGAGCGTCTCAAGAAGGAACTTGCGACGGCGCAGAACTCGCTCAAGGCTAGTAAATCTGCGGCGTCTCGCGCTGTACAAGAAGCAGTGAGCGCAAGTGGACGTCGAGCGCAAGAACTGGTGAAGGAACTCGACGCGACGAAAGAACAGCTCGCGAGCTCTCAGGTGGCACAGGCTGAACTCGAGGCGGAGAATACGCGGACGCAAAATAAGGCTAATGAATTCGAAATCCTCGTCGCGCAGTTGCGTCGAGATGTCGAAACCGCAGAACAGGATGCGGCCTCGAAAAGTCACGACAAGCTGGACATGGAGTACATGCGTCGAGAGGAGGATCTCCGCGCAGAAATAAGCGACTTGGTGCTTGAACTGCAGGAAATCAGAGACGACTCCGCCGTCAAACTAGAAGCGGCTGAACGTTGCGCATCCTCCTTTGAGACGCAGATCGAAGAGCTCGAGAGCGCGCTGAGCCAAAGTCGAGAGGAAAACCGCGCTCTCAGCCAACAGTCGACTGCGAAGAGATCCGATTTGGCGCAAGAGACCAGCGAATTGCGAAAGAAGTTGGTGGAAGCACAAGAGATCGCGGCGACGGCTTCCGGCAACACCGAAGCTGTCAAACGACGTTACGAAGCCCGTCTGCGTGATGCGAGCGAATTGGCGGAGAAGCAAATTATTTCACTCACCAAGGAACTTGAATCTGCGAAACGCACGATTGAGCTCGCGGAAAAGGCCAAAGCGAACGCGCAGCAAGACGCCAAGAAGATCGTGGACGTGGTCGCCGAGAAAGAGAAGGAGTTTGAACGACATTTGGCCACGATCAGGGAAGAGGGCAAAACGTTGAATGAGGAGAAAGATGCGCTGGCTTCTCAGATTGAACAGACGCGTTCCGAATGCGAAGAAATCAAGAAGGAAAAAGAAGCGTTGGAAGCTGATCTTGTGGAGACGTGTTCGCTTCTAGAGAAGGTGTCTCAGAAAGCGAACGAATCTTCGGATCAGTACAAACAACACATCGAAGAACTTGACGCGTCCACGTCCGCCATGAAGGAAAAACTTGAAGCTGAAATTTTATTGGCGATGGATTTGGCCGAAGAGAAGGAGGTTCTCATCAGCGAAATGGAAACTCGACAAGCTGAGCTTCGCGCGCAGGTCGACACTTTGAAAGAGAGCTCTTCGATGAACTCCGCCAAAGTATCCGCTTTGGAACAAAAGCTCAAGGAGAACAACGCGGGCGAACGCGAACGGCTTCAAGTCTTGCAAACCGAAAACAAGCGGTTGGAAAAGAGATTGAAGGACACGTGGACCGCGTTGCAGGGAGCGCACGCCGTGGTCGAACAAACGAAAGCGGCCGCGAAAGAGGCTGTACGCAAAGCGAACAGTGCGGCCGCGCACGCAGAGTCTGTCGCTCTCAAAGCCAGACAGGAGCTTTCGGAAGCACAAGAGGATGCAAAGAGCCACGCGAACATCCCCTTGACGAGCGGCTCTCCGGTCAAGCCGGTCAAGCCGGTCTCGCAGTCTCAGTCTCAGTCGACGTCCGCGCGTTCAACGCCCGTCAGGCGCCGCGGCGCGAACGTTGGTCTAGATAACGAAATGCAGCGCGCAAATGATTTGTTGTCACGAATCAGTCGAAGCAGAGAGTCGAGCGTCAAAGACGACGAGTCGTTCGGTCGAGGCGGCGGTAATTCAGACAACGGTAATACGGCGGTGTTCGGTTATCGAGGCGCGCAGTAAGTAGCTACGTGTATGTATTTCACAATTAGAATAGGTAGAGTATACTAAGTCGCGATCAAACTCGCGCTCGCTCTTTGAAATTTCTCGAGAGACCAAAAGATGTAGAGCGTAATCGCGAGGACGAACGAGGCGAAGGCTTGCACGGCGACATTTTCGATGAGATCGAGCAATCTGAGTTTTATGCGCCTGAAGAGTTTGACGTCTGAAACCAAGTCGGACGTTTGCTCTGGTTTCGGAGCGGTGACGTGCGCAATCTTCTTCAGAGCTGACAATGCGTCATCCCAAAGAATCCCCGCGGCGGCTTGGAGCTCGGATAATCTCTCTTGATGCATCTCAACCTCGTCTTCGTCGGCGGCTAAGATGTCATCAAACGTGATCTTTTCACCGCGATCTTTGCAGAATCGTTGCACGTGACGAAACTTATTGAGAACGTTCATAACTCTCGCATTGCTCTGATACTTTGTCACGTTGTGAAAGTTGCTGATGACGTCGTCCACGGCGTCGCGAATTTGCTCGACTCGCATGTCTTCTTGAAAGCGTTCATCCTCTATGATTCCGAGGAGGAAAGCTCGCAGTTCGATCTCTTTCGTGAGCGCGTTGTACTTTTCTAAAATCGATCGAACGTCCTCCGGCACGCCATCGTACTTTTCAACGCCCGCGTTCACCCACGTGCGCATGCGCACCTCGAGCGGATCGGCGACGACGCGTCCCTTCGTCTTTTGCGTCCCCCATTTCATCGGCAACTCAACCTTTGGTGCCTCGACGACGCTTCTCCCTCTCGACGACCGTGACGCCTTCAAAGCGGCGGCTTCAATTTTACGTTTCACATCGGCGTAACGGTTCGCGTCGGGTAACATTTGCGCCGCGGTTTTATCGTCTTCGCTCTTCACGTGCGCCGTCGCCGCCGCGCCGCTCACGAGCAAGTACTCGATCACGTCGATCTGACCCGTCAGCGCAGCCGCCATGAGCGGCGTGAGGTAATCCGAATCCCCACACTCCGTCCCCGAGGCATCGAATCCACACTCATCCACCAAAAACCGCACCGCGTCGACGCGTCCCATCCCGCACGCCACGTTGAGCGGCGATCGAGACGCGTTCGCGCCGCTTTTCCCGCACCTCGTCTGACTCCTCTTCGGATTCACACCCGCGGCGACGAGTAATCTCGCCATCGCCACGTCGCCCCGCACGCACAGTGCCTCGGTAAACGCGTCGCAACCATCCACATTTCTCGCCGCCGCGTCGGCGCCTCTCGCCAAGAGCGTCTCCACCGTCGACGCGTCCCCCTGTCTACACGCCGCCAACAACGGCGTCTCGTCCCTCCCATCGCTCGCATCGACCCACGCATCGCACGCATCGATCAAATATCGCGCGCACGCGTCCCTTCCGTTCGCCACCGCGTGATGCAACGCCGTCTTCCCCTCCGCGTCCTCGGCGTCGGCGTCGGCGCCTCGCCGTCGCGTCAGCGCCTCCAACACCTCCAGGTTCCCCAACGCCGCCGCGTGATGCGTCGCGAGGTGTCCCCGCGCGTCTCTCGCGTCGACGCGAACGGCGCGCCGGGCGTCCGTGCGTTCGACGCGCGCGAAGACGGCGTCGACGCCCTCGACGTCGTTCGCGCGCGCGGCTCGAAAGAATGCATCCAGCGCCTCGGTCGGTTTCGTCGACGTCATGACGCCGTTCGGCGCGCGACGGCGAGACGCGGCGTTCGCGCGCGTCGCTACGAGCTTGAACTCTCGATGCGTCGTCGCGCGCGCGGCGTTCGCGCGCGTCGACACGCTCTGACGCGCGCGATGCGCGCGCGGATGACATTCCCGATCGGCACACGCTCGCGCGCATCGTCGCCGCCGTCATGGCTGCCGACGACCGCGGTGCGATCCCGGACGATCACATGGGCGATGTCGGCACGGGTGCGCCTCCCGGCGCGCGTCTCCTCGTCCTCCCGCGCCCGTTGACGCTCGAGAGCGGGGAAGAGATTGCATCCTGCGAGTGCGCGTACACCACGTACGGCGAGCTCAACGCGTCGCGCGACAACGTCGTCCTCGTCGGGCACTCGCTGACGTCGAACAGTAACGTGAGCGAGTGGTGGGGGGACGTCATGGGCGAGGGCGACGCGTTCGCGTTGGATGTGTCGAAAGATTACGTCGTGTGCGTCAACTATCTCGGGTCGCCGTACGGAAGCGCGAGCCCGGTGAGCCGGGACCCGAGAAAACCGGACGGAGGAGCGTACGGGGTGGATTTTCCGACGCCAGTCAGCGTGCGGGATAACGCGGTGATGTGTAAGATGCTGTTGGACGAACTCGGGGTGAGGGGGGTGCGGTGCGCGATGGGCGGTTCGATGGGTTCGATGTTGGCGCTGGAGTTCGCGACGACGTATCCGGATTTCGTGGAGGAGATCGTCATCATCGCGGGATGTGGGAGACACACCGATTGGGCGATAGGGATAGGTGAGGCGCAGAGGTTCGCCATCATGAGCGATGGGAAGTATAACGGCGGGGCGTACGAAGCGGGTAAAGGACCGAACGCGGGATTGGCGGCGTCGAGGATGATGGCCATGCTCAGTTATCGCGCGCCGGCGAGCGTGGATGGACGCTTTTCGCGTTCAAACATGGGCGACGTGGAGCGTCCGGCGGAAGAACCGGAGTTGGGCGTTCGCGCGCACGAGAAGAAGACAAACTTGCCGTATTTCGCGGTCGAGTCGTATCTGCAGTATCAGGGGAAAAAGTTTATTCGAAGATTCGACGCCAACTGTTACATTCAATTGACGTATTCACTCGATTCACACGACGTGTCTCGAGGGAGAGGGGGTTATTTCGACGTTCTAGCGCGCATCAAGCAGCGCACTCTGGTGGTGGGCATTCTGAGCGACGTGCTCTACCCGTATGCCTTGCAACGCGAGCTCGCCGACGCGCTTCCGAACGCCGAGCTGTACACCAT
>Ga0208277_1002690_pt1 | contig 9937 bp, 6 predicted proteins | sample ETNtaG_5_FD_185782 | JGI IMG/M metagenome (GOLD analysis project Ga0208277, IMG submission 185782) | Marine microbial and viral communities from oxygen minimum zone, Eastern Pacific Ocean - ETNP201406SV205 (SPAdes) (version 2) | ecosystem: Environmental > Aquatic > Marine > Oceanic ...
ACATCCATTCATCCATGTAAGATTTGAAGATAAATTGGGGAATGTTATCTATGAGCATAATTCAATAAATAGAAAATTTCTTCCTAGAGAAAACATAGATGGGCAAACGCTAATTCGAATTTGGTCCATGAGCAAGATAGTTACGATTTCTCTGTTTATGGATCTTGTGGAGGACAAGATAGTAAGTCTAGATGATTTGGTGGAAGAATACATACCTGAATTTTCTGATCTTTCGGTTGCAACAGATGAGCAGGGTACATCTCTTCCTCTATTGGATTCTATGAAAAATATTTGTCCTTTTGAATTAAAAAAAAATAATACAAAAATGACCGTAAGGCACCTTATTAATCATGAGGCGGGTTTTTATTACGCTACTACTCAAAACAAATGCATTAATCAAGAAATGGCAAAAGTAAATCTACCCAAAGCAAAAAATAGTGATGATTTAATTAGCAGGTTTGCGAAGTTGCCTCTGATTCAAAAACCCGGTGATTCTCATTTTTATGGAACAAACACGACTATTCTAGGTTTGGTTGCAGAACGTGCAACTGGAAAGACACTTAATGAGCTTATAAAATCAAGAATGACAACACCACTTAAAATTAATGGTTTAAAATATAACCTCAATCTAAATGAAAGTTTACTTCCTAGGTTTTCTGGGAAAAATGACTCTTTACGATTTGCTCATGATGGCGATTTTGATATTTTTGGTCCTGATTTTCCTTCAAACAGTCCGGATAATAATATTTTTCTTGGTGGTGAAGGTATGATTGCCAGCGCAGACGGGTATTGTGATTTCCTTAGAATGTTAACAAATCATGGAAGCCTTAACCAAGAACAGTTTTTAAGTCCACAAACTGTAAAGGAAATAACCAGTCCTCACACTCAGCTTGAAAATGATTGGGGGTATAATGGATATAATCTTTGGGTTACGTCTGACACTCTTCGCAAGTTAGGAGTTGGAGATAGTGATTTATGGCAGGGAGGAGGATATGAAGGTACTGAATTTTGGATTGATAGCAAGAGGGGTTTTGTTGGTGTAAAGATGTCTCAGCTACATCCTATCCCAAAAGGGGGACATGAATTTTATAACGAATTTAGAGGAGAAGTTTATAGACAAATTTTTGCATTTGAGGAACAATATGGTGAATCAATTCAGTTTTAAGTGTTTAATTACTTCCTTTCTTCTAGTTTCAGGCTTATCATGCATAGAGAAGCAATTCTCCGCTATATATTTAAACCCAGAGCCTTTAAATGAAATTTTAAATAGATATGTTCAAGATGGTATATGGCCATTTTTGTATTCAAAAATAGTGGATGGTAAAAGTGGTGATATAGTCTATGAATACCTCGCGGTAAATGAAAGGTTATTGCCTAACCAAGATATAGGTAGCAATACATGGATGAGAATTTGGTCCATGAGTAAACTAGTTACTATTTCGCTTGCAATGGATTTAATGGAAGAGGGTTTACTCTATCTTGATGATCCCATACATAAATATATTCCCGAGTTTTCAAATTTAATGGTTGCTGTAGACATCAATGGAGAAAGTATTTCAAGGTCAAAAAAAGTTGATTTGGATTGTCCTCATAATCTGGTAAAAATGGATTCGGTTATGACTGTTCAACATTTATTCAATCATACAGCAGGTTTTTATTATGCATTAACACCCTCTAAATGTTTAAATGAACAAATCGATTCGAGTAAGCTTCTGCAGGCTGAAAATGGCAACCAACTTATCGATTTATTAAGTAATCTTCCTCTTATCCAGCATCCAGGAGAAGCATATTTTTATGGATTGAACACTTCTGTTTTGGGCTTACTTTTGGAAAGGGTAACGGGTACTTCGTTAAGGCAAATTTTTATAGATAGAATTGGAAAACCTGCCAAATTAAAAGGGCTTGCTTACACTAAACCCAAGGGGATAGAACTACTTCCAACTTTTACAGGTAGAGACGGTAATCTAAGAGAAATAATTGATGGTGAACTTGATATTTTTGGCGGAGAAGTTCCAAATTATTCAAGAGATAACAATCTTTTTTTGGGAGGAGAAGGAATGTTAGGCACAGCTGATGGTTATATTCGTTTCATGCAATTATTATTTTTCAATGATGGAAATACATTTTTAAAAGATGAGACCATCCAGAAAATGTCTTCAAAGCCGAATGTAGAAGAAAATAACTTTGGATACAATACAGGATTTGGAATGTATTTAACTAGCCGAAATCATGCATTCGAAAAAGATATATTAAGAGTGGGCGGATATGAAAAAACTAAATGTTGGGTGGATAGGAAAAACAACTTAATTGGGACTTTGTTTTCGCAGGCAAATGAAACCCAGGATAGTGATGGACTAAGCAATCAAATGGAGCAAGATTTTAAAAAAGAATTATTTAGTCAATTAAATAAATAAATTAAAAAAAGGAATCAAATGAAAAAATTATTAATCCTATTCTTTCAAATGTTTGTTTTTCTAATAGCAAAAGAGGGTTTTTTTATCAATCCAATTATTTCTGGTGCACATCCAGATCCATCTATTTGCCGAGTAGGTGATGATTACTATATCGTAAATTCTTCTTTTGAATATTTTCCTGGATTACCTATCCATCATAGTAAAGACTTAGTGAATTGGGAACTGATAGGACATGGTTTACATAGAGAAGATCAATGTAATGGTGATATGAACCTTGTAGATGTTCAATCAGACGGAGGAATACACGCTCCAACCATTAGGTACCACAAAGGTACATTTTATATAATCACCACAAACGTGTATAATTCAGGTGATGGTAAACCTGGATTGATGAGAAATTTTGTAATTACTGCAAAAGATCCATCTGGACCATGGTCTGAACCTCACATTATTGCGGGTGCTCCTGGAATAGATCCAGATATATTTTTTGATACAAATGGTAAAGTGTATTTTACAGGAACTCATTCTCCAGGTGACATGAATGCAAATGGTATTGGTGAAATATGGATCCAGGAATTGGATATAAAAAAATGGGAACTAAAAGGAGATAGGCATACCATTTGGGATGGAGTGTTTGGCTGTTGCACTGAAGGGCCGCACATTTACAAAGAGCATGGTTTGTATTATTTATTAGTGGCAGAAGGTGGGACAGGAAAAAATCATGCGGTTATGATGGCAGCAAGTGAAAATATCCTTGGTCCTTATGAAGAAAACCAGAGGAATCCTGTACTTACTACTCGCCATGTGACTAATGACTACTTTGTAAATAGCACTGGACATGCTGATATGATCCAGCTGGCCGATGGACGCTGGTACATGGTTTCTCTTGGCAAAAGAAATGATTTGGATGGAGACGCAAACATGGGCAGGGAAACTTATTTAATTCCCATGAAGTGGGAGCCTACTATTGTAAAATGGGAGCAGGTATCTGAAACAAAGTGGCAGCCCGTCCAATATTTATTCCCTGTCGCCGCCCCTATGACTGGAAAAGTAGAACGATTTTTCCCATTACCTTTTCCAGAAAAACCACAATATATAAATAACTCATATATAGATGATTTTACATCTAGTAATTTGAAATTAGATTGGACATTTATTCGAGTTCCAAAAAAAAATACTATTTCTTTAACTGATAACCCTGGACATTTACGATTATATCCAAAGTCAACTACAATTAAAAATAGAAAGAATTTCAGTATGATTGGTTTTCGTCAAAGAGAAAGCGATTTTGATTATCAGGTAAAAATGAATTTTATGCCAAAAAAGAATAAAGTTGAATCTGGAATTATCCACTATCAGAAAGAACGTAATTATCTTACCAGCGTAGTGTATAGAGTTGGTAAAAAATTCTTTTTAGAGCAGAAGCTAAAAGAAAAGGATAAAAATTTAACTTCGTTAAAGAAAATTCACTTAAAAAAATACAGTGGAAGTATAATATTCAAAACTGCATCTAGAGAAGATAGATATACCTTTGATTATTCATTAGATAATGGGGAAACCTTTACAAGTTTTACTTCCTTAGATGCCATAAAAATACTGGATAGAAATTACACAGGAGCATTACTGGGTATGTATGCTACGAGTAATGGTGTATCATCTAAGGATTATGCAGACTTTGATTGGATACGATATAATGATTTCATCAGATAGGTAATTAAAGAAAGGATGGGCAGGTTTTTTATAAAAAATAAATTCATTGTAGTTGTTGTTTTTACAATTTTAGGCTGCAGTAATAAATAAGATTAGTTAACTGTGAATAGTTACATACATGGATAATTATTTAGTGAGAGGGGTGAATTAAAGTGAAGTTGTTTTTTAAACCATCCGTTTGGATTGTTTTTACTTTCCTTATTTTATTCTCATGTGAAAAGAACGAAAAATTAAAAAAACCAAATTTTATTATCATTTTTACTGATGATTTGGGATATGGAGATCTTGGTTCTTATGGACATCCAACTATCAAAACACCTTATCTTGATCAGATGGCAAAAGAGGGAATGAGATTTACTCAATTCTATGTTGGATCTTCTATTTGTACACCGAGTAGAGCCGCACTCTTAACTGGAAAGTTACCAGTGCAAACTGGTATGTATGGGAAACGAAGTGTATTATTTCCAGATAACGCAGGTGGTCTAGATCCCAAGGAAATAACAATTGCTTCAGCTCTCAAAAAAAATGGCTATAGAACTGCATGTATTGGTAAATGGCACCTAGGGCACTTAAAAAAGTATATGCCTTTGAATCACGGGTTTGATTCTTTTTATGGTATACCATACTCAAATGATATGAGGCCAGAAGGTAAATGGGACTATGCCAGAGATAATTTCCCTCCTTTACCTTTTTTGGATGGTCATGACACAATCGGAGTTAGTTTAGATCAGGGAAATTTTATTGAAATGTTCACACAAAAATCAGTTGATTTTTTGCATCAGAATAAGAATAATCCATTTTTCCTTTATTTAGCACACACTGCTCCTCATACACCTTTAGTCCTCACAGATGAAAATAAAGACCTTAGCATGAGAGGAGCTTATGGAGATGTTGTTGAGGAGATAGATAGAAGCGTGGGTAAAATCTTAAAAACTTTGAAAGACCTGAAAATTGCAGAAAATACTTTTGTTATTTTTACAAGTGATAATGGGCCATGGGGATGGGCAAATATTAATGGTGGTTCTTCTGGTTTACTAAAAGGGAATAAGGGTAGTGTATATGAAGGAGGATATCGGGTACCTGCGATTGCTTGGATGCCTGGAAGGATACCTGAAGTAACAACAACTGCTTTGGCCTCCACACTTGATTTTTTTCCTACCTTAGTATCTTTAGCAGGCGGAGAGTATGAAAAGAAATCTTTAGATGGTGTAGATATAAGGAAAACATTTTTTGAGAATAGTAATGTTAGAACGGATATTCATTATTATAGACAGGACACATTAATTGCACTTAGGCATAAAGAATGGAAGATGTATATAAAAGATCCAAATCCATGGGATGATGGACCTACTCAAAAAGATATGCCTTTGTTATACAATATTGAGCATGATCCCTCAGAAAAATATGATATTGCGAAAGATAATCAAAAAATTGTAAGTATGTTGGAGGATTTATCCTTAGATCATATTCAATCTATTAGAAGAATTCCATCACAATATGAAGAGATCTTATCTCCATACCGAGCAGCATATGATGAGTATAATAAAAAGAAATAGTGTATTAATTCTTTTCTTCATAATTGCATGCTCTGATGAAAAAAATACAATAAACAGACCTAATATTGTATGGTTAGTGGCAGAAGATTTAGGACTTTATATTCCACCTTTTGGAGATTCAACAATTAGCACTCCTAATCTTAGCCGATTGGCCGAGGAAGGTGTGCGTTATAATAATGTTTATTCTGTTTCAGGAGTATGTTCTCCTAGTAGAGCATCTATAGTGACAGGAATGTATCCAACGAGTATTGGCGCACATCATATGAGGACACTTTCTCAGCAACCAGCAGCAAAAAAAAAGGGTCTTATCAATTACGAGGTAGTTCCATCTCCGCAAGTAAAAATGGTAAGCCAAATTCTTAGGGAAGAGGGATATTATTGTACAAACAATAAGAAAGAAGATTACCAGTTTTACAAGTCCTTGACAGCATGGGATGAATCAAGCATCTATGCTCATTGGAGGAATAGGGATAAAGATCAAAATTTCTATTCTATTTTTAATTTTGGAGTTACCCATGAGTCTAATCTGTGGGATCCATGGTACCGTCATTTTGATTTGGATACATTCCCTCCTAGAAGAGGAATTGGTAAATGGTGGGAGCAATTTGCTGGAATTGAAAAGCCATTATACGTTTCGGATAGTATTGAAATTTCTGTTCCTCCGTATTTACCAAATAATGATATTGTAAGAAAAGATATGAAACGAATGTATTCTAATATTGTTGAAATGGATGGGAAAGTTGGTCTTATTCTCAAACAACTCGAAGACGATGATTTATTGGAAAAGACAATTGTAGTATTCTATACAGATCATGGGGGGCCACTGCCAAGGGAGAAAAGGTTATTGTATGACTCTGGGATTCGAGTGCCTATGATTATTAGGTACCCTAATCAGGCTCGTGCTGGCGAGGTAGATAATCGACTTATTAGTTTTGTAGATTTTGCACCTACGCTTCTTTCTATGGCTAAGATTCCTTCTCGTAAATATCATCAAGGCAGATCCTTCGAGGGAAAATACAAATCAAATAATAATAGGAAATATATTCATGCTGCTGCTGACAGGTTTGACGAGCATTATGATATGATTCGTGCGGTGAGAGATAATCGATATAAATATTTAAAAAATTTTAATCCCGAAAAACCTTACTACCTTCCTCTAGAATACAGGGAAAAAATGGATTCAATGCAAGAGCTTATAATAATGAATCAAAATGGTCAGTTAGATAATCTCCAATTGCTTTGGTTTAGAAATGAAAAACCTAAAGAAGAGCTATTTGATACATATTCAGATCCTCATGAATTACGTAATCTTGCTGATGATCCTAAATATAAGGATAAATTATATGAGCTAAGAAATGAATGTTTAAAGTGGATGAAAGAGGTTGATGATAAAGGACACATACCAGAAGAAGAATTAATTAAATCGTTTTGGCCAAATAAAATTCAACCGATAACTAGAGATCCCATAATAAACAAAGTTGGTGATAATTTGGTTGTTAGTTGCCAAACAGAAGGTGCAAATATTGGATTTAAATTCTCCCAGCAAGATACAATTTCTTGGAAGGGATGGAGGCCCTATACAAATCCAATTGCTTATGAAGAAGGGACAGAGGTTGAATTTAAGGCACATAGGATAGGATATTTACCTAGTAAAAAGGTTGTTTTTTCAAATGCTAATTAAAAACTGTTTTTTTTATCTAAAGAAAAGTCATTTTCTAATTTTGTCTTTGATTTTGAGTTTTTCGTGCAATTCGAGTAAAGGATCGCGCGAAAAGAAACCGAATATCATTTTGTTGTTAGCTGATGATTTAGGATACAACGAATTAGGATCGTACGGTCAAAAAATTATTAGAACACCTAATCTAGATTTATTAGCCAAGGAAGGTATGATTTTTAAAAACTTTTATGCTGGAAACGCTGCATGCGCACCCTCTAGAGCAGTGTTACTTACAGGAAAAAATTCTTCAAAGGTGTCTATTCGAGGAAATGCTGGTTTCTACGGAAATGATAGGTGGGAGGGTGCTGCATTAGGAAAAGATGAATTTACTATGGGAAAAATGTTTCAGTATGCGGGGTATCAAACTGCATTTATTGGCAAGTGGCATTTAGATAAACCAGATGATGTAAACACTTGGGCGGTTGGTCATGGTTTTGATTTTGCAGTGCAAGAGCAATGGTCTAGCAGGTTTGGTGGTAGAAAATTTTTGCCGAATAGATTATGGGTAAATGGTGATCAGGAATTCATCCCCTACGATTATAAAAACTATGATTGTAAAGATCACTTAAGGACAAATGTTGCGTTTGATTTTCTTGATAAGAAAAGTCCAAAGGAACCATTTTTTTTATTCATGTCATATAGGGCTCCACATAGTTTTGAGGGGCCCATTAGAGATACACTTGATTATAAAGATGAAGATTGGCCAGATATTGAGAAAGCTCATGCCGCAAAAATTACATTACTAGATCGACAGATAGGTCGGCTGATCAATAAATTAAAGGAACTCGATGAACTGGATAACACGTTGATTTTATTTACAAGTGATAATGGTCCGCATTTTGCTGATGGTGGGCACGAATTAGAGTTTTTTAATAGTAATGGAAACTTGAAAGGGGGCAAAAGAGATTTATATGAGGGAGGAATTCGAGTTCCGCTTATTGCTTACTGGAAAAATAAAATTAAGTCTCAAAGTACATCCTATCACATTTCAGGGTTCCAAGATATTATGACTACTTTTTCAGAAATAATTGGATATAAAATATCAGAGGATCTAGATGGAATGTCATTTTTACCAACACTGTTATCTAAAGATCAACAAAAACATGACTACCTGAACTGGGAATTCCAACTAAGTGGTTGGTTTCAAAACTTACCTAGTGGAGGATTTAGACAATCTGTAAGGATTGGGGATTGGAAAGCAGTTAGATATAACCTTAATTCAGATATTGAGCTTTATAATATAAAAGAGGATGAAGGTGAAAAGTACAACCTAGCACACTTACATTTTGATCTAATAAATGAAGTTCGAACCATATTTGAGAATTCTAGATTGGAAGTGGAAGGTTTCCCTTATGGAGGTGTGATCCAAAATTATAATTCTATGGATAGGTTTGCACAATAATTTCAGATATTTAATACTAATCGTGTTACTTGCTATAGTATTCTTTTTATCTAAGATTACTTTTCCTCCTAAAGATTCAACTCTTCAAAATTACCCTGATAAGATGGTTTTAATTCCTGGGGGTACATATCTTATGGGAAGCGATGGGCCTGAGTCCTATAATAATGAAAAGCCAGTTCATGAAGTTTTTGTAGATTCATTTTTTATGGACAAATATGAAGTTACAAATCATGAATTTTTACAATTTGTAAAAGAGACAGGGTATATAACGACTGCAGAGAAAAAGATAAATTGGAGCGATATGATGAAACAATTACCTGCGGATACTCCCAAACCACCAGACTCTTTATTAATGCCAGGGTCATTGGTATTTAAAGCAAGTACATACCCAATACCTTTGAATGATGAATCAAGGTGGTGGGAATGGAAAAGAGGAGCCTCTTGGAAACATCCTCATGGGATAAGTAGTTCAATAGAAAAGATTATGGATCATCCTGTAGTACATGTATCTTGGGATGATGCAGTCGCCTATGCTCGATGGGTAGGTAAAAGACTTCCAACCGAAGCTGAATGGGAATGGGCAGCAAAAGGAAATAAAAGAGATTCAAAATATCCTTGGGGCAATGAATCCATAAATAAAGAACCGATGAAAGCCAACTTTTGGCAAGGTCATTTTCCTTACAAAAATACTAAAAAAGATGGATATAATTTTACAGCACCTGTTGGGTCTTTTATTTCGAATCAATATGGTTTATATGATATGGCTGGTAATGTTTGGGAGTGGTGCTCTGATTTTTATAATATAAATAGTTATAATTTTGATAAAGAAAATGGGATTTGCATTAATCCAGCAGGACCAGAATCCCCATACGATCCATCAGAGCCATTTGCATTAAAAAAAATACTACGGGGAGGATCTTTTCTATGTAATGATAGTTATTGCTCTGGATATCGGGTCTCTAGAAGAATGAGCTCTAGTAAAGATACTGGTCTTATGCACACAGGATTTCGATGTGTAAGAGATATCAAAAAAAAATAGCTATAACTACATTATATGCTATTGAAGTTGAAATAGCTGGTTTAAATGTTTTTTATAAATAGTTACGGGAAATTGATTCTTTAAGTTTTCTGTAACTGT
>Ga0208277_1002691_pt1 | contig 9934 bp, 4 predicted proteins | sample ETNtaG_5_FD_185782 | JGI IMG/M metagenome (GOLD analysis project Ga0208277, IMG submission 185782) | Marine microbial and viral communities from oxygen minimum zone, Eastern Pacific Ocean - ETNP201406SV205 (SPAdes) (version 2) | ecosystem: Environmental > Aquatic > Marine > Oceanic ...
TTTGAAAGACAATGCTTACGCTTATGCACGGGCAACATTTGATTGGTTGAATGATAATGTTCCTTACGACGATTATGCCCCAGGTACTGCTAGAGGAGGAGAACAATGTTTGGAAGCTGGAACTGGAGATTGTGATGAGCAATCTAATGCTTTCATGAGTATCATGCGAGTTAAAGGAATCCCTACTTGGTATGTATTTGGTGCACTAACAGATCCTCAATTTGAAAGATGGGAAGGACATGCTTGGGCATATATCATGCTACCAATGTCAGATGAGTGGTGTGAAGCAAATGACGTTATTCTTGACACTTGCTACGTAGAAGGTTCAGTGGATGTTGTAAATAGAAAATGGTTAGTGCACACTCCTACTGCATATATCGATTGGATTGAACCATACAGTTTCGAAGGCCAAATTACTGATGGATATTATTCCGGTGGAACAAGCGGAGGAATCGACAGATTGCGATCATTCTACACAGAAGATTATGATGTATCTGGTGGAACTTGGGATAACAAGTGGTTAGGGGAGAAACTCGAATGAGGATAATTATTGGTGGCGCAGGACGCGTTGGAACCGGCCTTGCTAGTGCGCTTCGCAGCGAAGACAAAGATGTCGTTATCGTAGATAATAATGCAAGGGCTGTAAAGAATTGTCAAGGAATGGATATCTTAGTGATTCATGGAGATGTAACTCAACGTCAGAAATTCATTGAAGCCGGAATTGAAACTACGCAAGTATACGTAGCCGCTACTAATTCTGATGAAAGAAATATTTTATCCTGCGCGCTAGCAAAGCATGTTCACCATGAGCAGACAAAAGGAAAGGGAGAATTAACCACGATATGTAGAGTTAGAGACCCTATGTTCGTAGAAGAACATAAATCTGGTAAATTAGCAAAATGGGCAGGTGTTGACCATGTCGTTCATCCTGTCGATGGAGCAATTGAGCGTTTGATGTCGGGATTGAGATCATCATCACTAACAGAAGTAATTCCGTTTGAAGCGGATGCTTACATCGTTGAATTAGACGTTAAAGCAGAAGCAGGAGGAGTAGTGCATCGGACTCTGAGAGAATCTGGGAATAGAGTTGAAGGTGGTATGCCGTTAATTGTTGGATTAAAACGCGACGGTGAGCCAGGGCGTGTACCAGTTGCTGATGATCAAATTCTCCCAAAGGACAGGGTTGCGATTGCAACTGCAGGTGAATCTTCTTTCAATAGAATCCTGCGTATCTTTGGACATGAGCAAATTGATTTTCCAGAAAGGCCAAGAGTAGTAATTTTTGGAGCAGGCCTAATCGGTACTAGACTAGCAAAAGCCTGGTTGGATTCAAATGCAATTGTTACTGTCGTTGAAAGTAATCTTGAGGCTGCAAACATACTAGCAGGTTCAGACTTAGGTAATCACAAAGACATAGAAATAATTCATGGAGACCATTTAGACAAAGATCTACTATCTGAAATTGAAATTTCTTCTCAAGATCTCGCCATTTCAGCCTTAGATAATGATCATGAGTCTATAGCAGCTGTTTTACTTGCAAGTGACATGGGTGTTGAAAGAACTGGTCTAATCCTTTATGACGCTGATTTGGTTAATGTGGTTAGGAGAATGGGAATTACATTCTCAGTAGATAGGAAAAGAGTTGCAATTGATACAATTCTAGCAAGAGTGCATTCTGAGTTACCAGGTCCATATGCCGTACTTTCCAGCGTACCCGATGTTATTGGAATCTGCCTTCCAATCAAACCCGATGTCAAATTTTCTGGTAAGACAATTGCTGATGCAGGTCTCCCAGAATGGTGCAAAGTAGCTTTTATTCAAAGAAAGAACATACATGATGAGTGGGAAACTATGCGTCCATCATCATCCAAAACATTGCTCGAAGGTGATCGATTGACAATTTTCTTACCTCCTGAGCGAGTTGACGATTTGGAGAAGAAGTTCAAGGTGTGAAGTAAATATGCGTCGAGACGTTCTATCTCTAATCGTTGGTTGGACGATGTTGGCAATGCTTTTACCATTGTCATTCAGTTTCCTTGTAACTTGGTGGTTGGATGATTTCAGCACTGCTTCAATTTCATTTCTACTACCAATTTTCTTTTCTGGATTAATCGGTTTGGCACTATTGTCAATAGGTGTTCGCTCTGATACTACTGAGAGATTAAGAGATAGAGAGGCGTTTGCTGCAGTCGCATTAGCATGGCCAGTAGCCGTATTAGTCGGCAGTCTTCCATTCTGGCTAGGCGGTGTATTTCATGGCCCATTTACAGATGGTTCAACCATGTCAGACATAGGGAGAGGATTTGTTAATTCATGGTTCGAATCAATGTCTGGATTTACGACTACTGGAGCAACGGTCATCGAACACTCGATGAGTCCAAATTGTATTCCAGGTACAACTCCTGATTGTATTAATGCTCAACCTAAAGGGATTCTAATTTGGCGTTCTTTGACTCAATGGCTTGGTGGAATGGGAATAATCATGCTAGGCCTAATGCTATTATCAAGAGTGCTAGGTGGGGGAATGGCATTGGCAAGAGCGGAACTAACGGGGCCATCACTTTCTCGCCTTCGCCCTAAATTACAAGAAACAGCCCTAGCACTTTGGACCATCTATATCATCCTCACAGTTCTTGAAATCATACTTCTTTGGTCGCTAGGGGGCTTAACTATGTTTGACGCGTTTAATCATGGTTTGACAACAATGCCTTCGGGAGGATTCTCTACGCATGATGCATCTATAGCCTACTATGATAGTTTCATTGTCGAATCGATAATCATTTGTTTCATGTTTTTGGCAGGTGTTAATTTCACCCTAATCTGGCTAGCATGGGAAAAGCAATGGGACAAGGTATTTGCAGATCAGGAAGGAAGGAGTTATGTCTTAGTAATAACCGTAACAACTCTGTTTGTCTTCATTGCATTGATGTCCCAAGGTAGTCGCTTGGATGAAGGTTTCTTTGATTCGTTATTTACAGTCGTATCCATTGGAACAAGTACAGGTTATACATCGACAGATTACATGCTTTGGCCTGTAGTGACACATATTTTCTTATTCTTGTTGATGATTGTTGGAGCTTGTGCTGGTTCAACAAGTGGTGGCTTGAAATTGATGAGAGTAAAACTAGGGTTGAAAATAGCGTGGAGAGAGATTGGCCGAATTGCTCAACCAAAGCGAGTTGTACGAATTAGAATGAATAATGAAGTTGTGGACAATGATAGACTTGGCCTAATTGTTGGAATGTTATTTGTTTGGACTGCTTTATTCGCGTTATCTTGTATTGTCCTTGCAGTTACTATGCCTGATTCAGACTTTGAATCCGTAGTTGCCGTTGTTGCTTCATCATTAGGAAATACAGGTCCGACATTAGGAGAATATGGGCCATCAAACACCTGGGCTTCTATGGGAACTCCTTCCCTAATTTTCACATCAATACTAATGTGGTTTGGTCGTTTAGAATTGATGACTGCTTTGCTACTACTTCATCCAAGAACGTGGGCAAGGGAGACAAGAGAAGCTCCTGATAGGGCATCTGTGAAACTTATTCGAGAATTATTTGAGAAAATCGAAGATAAATCAGATGAAAAATGATCAGAACAAGGTCTTCTGACCTGAATCTTCAGATTTTTCTTCAGCGATCTCGATTTCTTCATCACGGGTAACGCTACTTGGCGATTCTGATTTTGTTGAATTATATGATTCTAATTCTAGCGAATACGTCTCCAACAATTCCTTTGTTGAGCGGTGAGATAATGTCAAACCACAAATCGCAGCATGTTCTTCAGGAGAAAGTCCTAATGAAATTGAAATCGCAAAATCATTTGCGTTTTCGGATTGAACTGCGACTAATGATGGTAATAATTCTTCTCTTACCGCTTTCTTAGAACAGCCACATGTTTCCGAAAGCCTATCGACAACTGACCGCTTTATCCAGGCAGAACCTCTTCGCAAAAAGCCAGGATAAGAGCAAAACACTCGGCCTTCAACTGCTTTTGGCGAAGTAACGCTTGCTGAAAGACCGGCTAAGTTAGAAGACCAGTACCAAGACCGATGTGCGGTATTACGGAAACGTGTTGTAAGAAGAGTGTCTGCTATTGAGAGAGAACTCGAACCCCTGCGGATGGCATCATTATTCGTAAATACTACAGCATTATTCCACGAAATCCATGCTACCATATCATCTGGACTTTTGTCAAGTGAACGAGTGGCTTTCATAGAATTTTGAGCAGTTCTTGAACGATAGAGCATATCTAGGCCAGGGAATATTTCGACAGTTGTATCTCTAACTCCTGTCTCTATGTTTTCTAATACCATCTCTCTTGTAAGGTTTGATTCAGTAAGTGAGCACATTACTTGTAAGTCCCTTACCAAGGCACGTAAATCTCCAGGATTATTTTTTATCAATTCATCCAATGCACCAGGGTCTGCTGTGAATCCTTCTTCTTTGATTACTCTCAAGGCAATTCGGCGAAGTGCTTCATTGGAAGCACGTTCGAATCTTATCGGAATCAAATGTTTAGTGAAACGATCTCTTGCCGTACGCCAAGAGGATGAAGTTCTACCCCACAATCCCATTTCATCATTGCAAGCTAATATTACTGGTTGCCGTGTTTCGGATAGCAGGTTGAGTAACTCTGCCTTTCCACCACTATCTCCTCTAAGCGCCTTTGAATTATCAATATCTTCTCCAGATACAATCGAAGATATTCTCTCAGATGAAATTTCGCGTAGTCCTCCTGACAAATGGTCTACTTCATCTAGTAGGATTAAAGTTCGAGGAGGCTTTTGTCCAGGAGTCATAAACAATGAACCATGAGTTGATGCATGAGTTGCTGCCTTTCGAATTGCACCTGCATTTCTTGCATCACTTGCGTTCAACTCAATTACTTGCCAACCCATGTCTGCTGCCACTGCTCTTGCTACTGTTGTCTTGCCAACTCCAGGTGGACCTACAAGAAGTAGACCTGGCTTTTTTGGTCTGCCCTCTTTCCATTGGTCTAACCACGACCTAATCTTTTGGCGTTGACCTTCATTCCCTTCTAGCTGGCGCTCACTCAAAGGACGATGGCGTTCAGTCCAATCACTCGCCACCATAAATCACTGATGTTCGAGGCCCCATTTGAACATTGAGATTGTCAGAATGGTAAATCGTCGATTGAAACCCTAGTTTGCTCACCTGAATCTCTTGCGCGAAGAGTTACTGTGTTATCGACTAGTGAATCATGATCAACTGTAACACACCAAGGAACGCCTATTTCATCTGCTCTAGCATATCTTCTGCCAATAGATCCGCTTCCATCATACACAGAGAATACATTTCTGCGACTACATAAATCTCTGTGGATTTTTTGTGCCAATTCACTCATCCCGTCTTTCTCATATAATGGTAAAACAGTTACATCGACTGGTGATACCAATTCTGGCAGTGACAATAACGCATAATCTTCACCAGACTTTTCTGTTTCTGTATAACAATGGTCTAACATGTGCCAAATTATTCTATCAATTCCAAATGCTGGTTCAACAACATGAGGAATGAACCATTCACCATTTACATTCTCAGTTCTCTGAATGCGCTTGACATGCTCAGGAAGAATCTCCAAGTGTTCACCCTCAAGTTCAACGTTCATTGGGAAATTGGATTCGGAAGGTAAATTTTCAACTAATTCTTTGACTTTTCCAGAAAGCGATCTAAATGCAGGACCTGTTTTAGAACCGTCTACTGTCCAGCCATCAATTTCAATGACTTTTGGTTCTTTGAAAGTCCTCCATGCACGTAACCTTTGTCCTGTGAATTCCTCATGTGCTTTCAAGTCATAGCAACCCCGATGTGCAATTCCAACACATTCTACCCAACCGTATGAACCTAGAATCTCTGCATCCCAACAATCCTGAGCATAGTGTGCCATTTCATCAGACTCGTGTTGTCTAAAACGTAGTGCAGCCGACTTAATTCCAACAGACAGTAAAAAATCCATTGTCAATCCCATGAAATAACCAACTGTAGGATGGCGGATTATTCCTTTAGTTACTGCATCACCAATCGTAGTTCGGATTTCTCCTTCACCGTCTGCAATAAGAGTTACATGTTCTACCCATAAAGAAAAATCATGTGATGGTTCAACTTCAGGATCAATGAAATACTCAAGTTCCGCCATGTTAAATTCACGTAAGCGAATCATACCTTGCCGCGGGCTTATTTCATTTCTGTATCCTTTGCCTGTCTGGATTGCACCAAAGGGAAGTCTCTCTCTGAAATGACGGTATATTGATGTAAATGAGGTAAACATTCCCTGAGCAGTTTCAGGCCTCAAGAAGCCCTGCCTGCCCGAAGAACCGGCTCCAATTTTTGTATTGAACATCAAATTTTGCGCGGTTATTTCGCCCCATTTTGTCGCACTACAAGAAGGGCAACTGGGTTGAACTTGCATAATTAGTTTTGATAATTCAGATTTGGATAGAGCGTCCGCATTTGGATGTACATGTTCAACCAAGTGGTCTGCTCTACTAGCCTCGCCACATGATTCGCATTCTATTAGATAATCACTAAATTCACCAACGTGGCCACTTGCCTCAAGTACAGAATATGGTGTAATCGTCGGACATGATATTTCCACAATATTACCAAGACTCTGCCAATGATCAATCCATGCTTGGTTCACACGATTGCGAAGTCGACCACCAACAGGTCCAAAATCATACAATCCTGCAGCCCCACCATGTATCTCAAACGCTGGAAGAATAACTCCTCTACGCTTTAACATACCCGTAAGTCTGCTTAAGCGGTCAGAATTAAACTCCTCCATGCACCTGCGTATTCAAAGGGGTAAATGAGACCACCTCTAAAAGAATTGAAAAGAAGTTGATTTCATTCGCAACTATATTACTCCGATAAAACGGACCAAATCGGCATGCAGCAGAGTTCTTTTACCACCATAGATAATGAAATATTGTTAAGTGATTGGAACCAAACATTCATGACCTCCTTGCACACGCTCACCAATCACGGATAGTGAAGTGATAATTATGGCAAATATCTCATATCTAGATAATCCTCTAGAAACAGAGGAACTCTATGAGAAGTTATGTCAGCCTGTTCGTAATTGGTTTAAAGATAAGTTTCCTGATTTTACTCGACCACAGAAATTGGCAATTCCATCCATCATGAATGGAGACCACTTACTACTTTGTTCACCAACAGGTTCTGGAAAAACACTAACTGCATTCCTCACCATAATCGACAAATTAGTTCGACATGCATTGGAGGGGACTCTTGAACAGAGAGTGTATTGTCTTTACATCTCTCCTATCAAAGCATTGGCAAACGATATTCAAAGAAATTTAATCGGGCCATTAGAGGAAATAGAAAAGAAATATCTTCCAGACCGCGCACAAGGGAAAATTCGAGTCGGATTGAGGACAGGTGATACTCCTCAATCAGAAAGACAAAAGATGCTTAGAAAGCCACCTCACATTCTGATTACAACGCCAGAAAGTATGGCAATTGCGATTTCGTCACCCAGATTCCAACCAATTGTATCTAATGTTGAATGGATTATTATCGATGAAATGCACTCGCTAGTTCCTACAAAAAGAGGTGTTCATTTAGCCCTAACAATTTCTTTGTTAGACACTATATTGGAAAGGCCTGTACAAAGAATCGGAATTTCTGCTACAATGGAACCTCTGGAAACTGTAGCTGAATATCTGGTTGCTAGTGATGACAGAGAAAGTAGAAGTGATAATCAAACAGTAAAGATTGCAAAAATAAGTGGTGCAAGAGAGTTAGATTTGGACATATTATTGTGTTCACCAAAGTTTAGCGAATTATCGGTGATGAAAGTTCTAGAAATGAATGTAGAAATGGTGGCTGATTTGATCAGTGCCCACACCACGACCCTAGTATTCGCTAATACTAGAAAGATGACTGAAACTTTAGTGCAAAAATTACGCCCATACTTGGGAGACTTGGTGGCAGGTCATCACGGTTCTATGGACAAGAGGATTAGATTAGAGGTTGAGAGGAAATTAAAACTCGGCCATCTTAGAGCTGTTGTCACATCATCATCTTTGGAAATGGGAATAGACATAGGTTCTGTTGACATGGTCATTCAAATCGGTTCACCTGGTGACATTGCAACCGCTCTCCAAAGAATCGGTAGGGCAGGGCACCACGTAGGAGGAATTCCACGTGCAAGATTCCTTCCTACTAGCGTAGATGATTTGATCGAATTAGCTGCGTTACAAGCTGCAATTCAAACAGGGGACATGGACATGTTGGATTTCCCACAAAATTGTCTGGATGTTTTGTCTCAATTCTTAATTGGACTGGTTATTATCAACGAGAGAGATATCGATGAGGCTTTTGAAGTAGTTACAAGTACTTGGTCATATAGAAATCTAGGATATGATGATTTCATTGAAGTCATCGACATGTTAGAAGAGGAAAGAAGAGTATGGATAGATTGGGAAGAGAACTTGTATGGAAAGCGAGGATATTCTCGAATGATATACTATACAAACATCGGAACAATAGCACCTGATAATTCATACCTAGTTTTCAATGCAGAAGGAAGTATACTCGGTCAATTGTCCTCATCATTCGTAGCCAACTTACGTGGCGGAGATGTTATTCTACTGGGGGGATCAACATACCGCGTAACAAATATTCAAGGCACAAGGGTAAATGTAAACTCAGTAACAGGATATCGTCCTACTGTACCTTCATGGAGTGGAGAAGCAAGAAGTCGTTCTAGGGAATTGTCTAAGGCATTACTTGACTTGATTGGTCACAGCGTAAACGCATTACGAAGGCAAAATGACCCTAGAGTAATTCTAAGAGATGTATATGGTTTAGGAGAGGGGGTATCAAACACAATTGCTCGTCATCTCGAAGAGCACACTCTTGATTCATTCCAAGTGCCAGATCCAAACAGACTCATTGTTGAGCAGATAGTATCTGGAGGTATGCCTACCTACTTGATTACGTCTTGTAGAGGTAGAGGATTCAATACAGCATTAGGATACTTTATGGCAGGATTAGCGGAACAGGACGGAATAGCTGTTCTTGAATTGTCATTTGATGAAAATGGGCTATTAATCAAAACAAGTCAAGAAGTCGATCCTGGGAAAATGTACGAATCGTTCCAATCTAATGACCACATGGAAGTGATTGAGAGGTATATTGTAAACACTCAAATTTTCGCCAAGAGATTTAGAGAAGTGGCAGGACGCTCACTAATAATACCAAAAAGAATCGGTGCAGAAGAAGTAAGTCCACAGCAATTCCAACAAAGAGCCGATGCTCTACTACAAAGGCACCGTTCAATCGAAGATTCACTATTGATTAGAGAAGCTAAGTCTGAAATTATGTTTGGTGATATCGATATCAAGTCACTTAACCAATTTTTAGAGGCAAGCAAAGAGTCTGAAGCAAGAATCGTACACACGAAGGTCCCGGTTCCATCTAGATTGGGTATGAGCCTATACATGAGCACATTCGAAGATTTGCTATCGATGAAAACTAGGGCGTTCTTAGTCAAAGATATCGACCCGGAAATTCTTAGAAGATTGTTAGGAAATAGAAGTTTAGCAACTGAATTAACCGAGGAACAGTTGGCAGATTACTACTCAAATAAGGTGCCAAAGCCCACAAATTCATCTGAGTTGCTCAATTTGATGAGTAAAGGTGGTGGATTGGACAGGAAATGGGCTAATCCACTTTACGCTGCTAAACTGAAAGGTATTGAACACAATACTATTGAGCAATGGGTCAAAGAATTAGCAAGCCAAGGTAAAATTACCAAATTACGCTCAACCGGTGTTGAAGAACTCGATGATAAATGGTTTACAACATACATGGCTGAAATACACGGCACATTGGGGTGCATTTCCGAGGCTGGTGGAAAGGACATGGAGGATATTCGTGACCTC
>Ga0208277_1002692_pt1 | contig 9929 bp, 9 predicted proteins | sample ETNtaG_5_FD_185782 | JGI IMG/M metagenome (GOLD analysis project Ga0208277, IMG submission 185782) | Marine microbial and viral communities from oxygen minimum zone, Eastern Pacific Ocean - ETNP201406SV205 (SPAdes) (version 2) | ecosystem: Environmental > Aquatic > Marine > Oceanic ...
GTCGAGTCGCGGCGCGCGGGGGCGGGTGGGGAAGCGGTCAAAGCTCGCGACGCGTCAGAGTCTCGGCGGCGGCGGGGACATGTCCCGGAAAGCGGACGACGCCTCGCGCGTCACCGTGCGGTCGATCGAGACGGCGACGGAGACGCAGAGGAAAGATGTGCACGTCGTCTTGGTGACGCCGAAGATTCCGGGGAACACCGGGTGCATCGCGAGGACGTGCGCGGCGGCGAGAGTTCCTCTGCACTTGGTCGGGCCCTTGGGCTTTTCGCTCGACGACGCGCAGTTGAAACGCGCGGGCTTGGATTATTGGAAATCGGTGTGCGTGCGCGTGCACGACGATTGGGAGGCGTTTTACGCGTATTGGCGAGGGCTGGAGCGTCCGGGACGATTGGTGGCGTTTTCAAAGTTTGGCGCGAGACCGCACGCCGAGGAGGGCGCGTACGCGCCGGGCGATTGGTTGCTCTTCGGAGCGGAGACGACGGGATTACCAGACGCGGCGATGGAGGCGTGTAAAGCCACGGGAGGCGTGCGAAGGATTCCGATCGACGAGACGCACGTGCGGAGTCTCAACCTGAGCGTATCTGCTGGAATTGGCGTGTACGAAGCGTTGCGACAACTCGACGGTTCGCCGACGGGCGAATGATAAATTCAACCGAATGAACGATTCGACGTTCGATGTAATTCTACTGATGATGACGACGATACACGCAATGCTATGAACCTACGACCCGAGCTTGAACGCGTCGGCGATGAGGGAGTAACAATAGCCAACCTTGAACCAGTTGATAAACTCGAGCCAGCGATTCGTCTCGACGCTTCGATAATAAATGCGCGTCACCACCTCGAAGAACGCCACGCTCAGCGCCCCCGCGACGACGTCGTTGATTCCCAGCGCGCCAAAACTCAACGTCATGACGTTGGCGAGGTAAAATCCGAAATACGCCGAGATGGCGCGCCAGAGCGTCAGTCGGTAGGATTTTCTCTGAAAGTACAGGTTGAACCGTCTGGGCAAGGATGTGAGCACGGACACCAAGCGCGTCTCTCGCTCGGCGCGCGTCGTCACGCGGTCGCCTCGCGATGAGGACGTCCTTCGACGCGTCGATGACGTCGCGCTCCGGGCGCGAGACGCGCCCATGGCGCCGCGAGGCGAAGGGGCGTCGTCGAGAGGCGATGCTTTGGGAACGAGCCGGACGACGTCGCGGCCGTTCGCGCGGGCGAGGATGGACGAATCCGGCGCGCGAGACGTCGAGGACGTCGCCGTCGCGCGTCGTCGCGCGTCCGCGACGCGCGCGGGAGGCACGCGAGGCGCGGCGGTCGTGGATGACATGGCGAGCTTTGAGGAGGGTTGCGTCGAAAAACGCGGAAAAACCAACGAATATCGATACATCGTCGCGACGCTAAGAGCTAGAGTAGAGTTCGTACAAGTGATCGCGTTCACCCATTTTGAGGGATAAATTAGCCTTGGCGTAGAAGTCACCGTCTCGCTCGACGTTGTCAATGACGTCTTCGAGCTGGTGCGCGCGTTCGGTGGCGCATCCAACCTCCTTGGCGCTCAACGCCTGAAAGTGGACGTGAAAGTGGTAAAACTGCGGTGGGTAGTGCACGTACACGCGCATGTCCTCCGCGCGAACCCCGTACACGCGCGCGATCACCTCGCGCCCCTTTGAGAGCATCGCGCGCAACGCCGGCAAATGTCTCGCGCGCACGTCCCGCAGACTCCTCAGATTCTCATCCATCGCGATCGCGAGGCAGTACAGATCCACCACGCTCGGATGTCCCATCCACGTCTCCCTCGCCGTCGTCGCGCACTCCGGATGCGTCGTCCACTTCGGATCCGTGTTGAGTAAAAACTCGTCGTCGACGTGCAACAACCGCTCCTTTTCCTTTTCCAAACTCAAAATCTTCCTCACCCACGCCGTCGCCTCTCGAGGTATGCTCGAGATGTACCGCTCGTGCGCCTCCTCGTACATCTTCGGCGTCTCTCTGACGACGATGACGCGCTGCGTCGAGTTTCGAGTGACGTGTTTCCGTAACAGTTTCTCTCGCGCCTCCGCCTCCGCCGACAGACACCCCGGATACAACACGTCGCACTCGACGTCCCCGTCGCCCTCCTCCCCCTCCCGCGCGCGTTCGACGTCACCGACGTAATACCCGTATTCGGCACCGCTGTACGGCGCGCGCGCGCGGAGACGCACGCGACGTAAAAGCGCGCGAACACCGTCGAGGTCGTGGGGCAGCGGCGAGCGCTGCAACTTGACCAACGCGTCCTCATCGCATCCATCGAACGCGCCGAGGACGACGACGCGTCCGTGAACGTCGCGACCGTCGTTGATGACCTCGCGCGCGCGAAACGAGGTCAAATCCGCGAGCGCGTGCGGCAAAGACGACGCCATGACGACGAATGACGACCACGTCCCGATGATGTCATCATCATCGATCGTCATTCCTCGCTGCCGCGAATGTCCGTCGTCGGCGCCGTCGTCCTCGCGTCGCCGCTCTCGCGTCGCGCGCATCCCACCCGCGCGTCTTCGCGCGCGCGCGTCGCCGCCCCATCGAGCGCGACGTCCCCGACGTCCCCGTCCCCGTTCGGTCCGAGTCAGCAGCGCCGAATCGCATCATCACCGTCATCCGTCCCGCATCGACGCGCGGCGACGACGTCGACGCGCGCGATGATCGTCCCCGCGCTCGCCGACATGCTCGCGTCGCACTGGGCGCTTCCCGCGCTCTGGGCGTCGTGCGCACCCGCGGTGGCGCTCGCGTACATCAATCCGATCTACGCCTTTAGCGTCGGATACGGCTTGGCGGTGGCGTTCGGGACGGCGTTCGTCTACGCCGCGCACATCGCGTCCGGTGCGTACACGACGACGGCGTTGGCGTGGCACATGGCCGGTGGGGCGGCGTACGGCGTGCGTTTGGCGACGTTTTTGTTCGTGAGGTCGGTGACGTGGGCGGAGTGGCGCGAACGCGCGAAAAAGGCGCCCGAGGCGAAGGCGACGGGATTTTTGAAGCAAACGGTCGTCATCGCGCTGTGTTCGGCGTTGTACGCGATGATGACGTCCCCGATGTTGTGGCACGCGCAAAACGCGAACGCGATGAACGCGGCGAGGTACGGCGTCGTCGTCGTCGTCGGTTTGGCGACGCAGTGGGCGGGCGTCCTGTTGGAGGCGGCGGCGGATCACCAAAAGTACAAATTCAAGGCGACCGAGCGCGGGAAGACGCGATGGTGCGACGAGGGCTTGTATACGCGTTGTCGACACCCGAATTATTTGGGTGAATTGTTATTCTGGATCGGGACGTACGTCGCGGGCGCGCCCGCGATGCTCACGCGGCCCGTCACCTTTATCCCGGCGACGCTCGGACTCGCGTTCATCGTCAAGCTCATGCTCATGGCGGCCAAGCGCGGGGACGCGAAACAATCGGAGAAATACGCGGATAACGCCGAGTACAAGGCGTGGTACGACGCCACGTGTTCGCTCGTTCCCGGAAATTAATACCGCTCGGTGAAATGAAATGCGTACAGACGGCTCGTCATATTAAAATTGAATCATTCGTCTCCCCGCGCTCAGAGCTTCCCCTCCTTGCGGAGCTCTTCCTCTAATTCCGCCACGGCCTTGGCGTCTTCCTCGCTCAGATTATCCAAATCAATGTTCGCCACTTCCTTTTTCGCGTCGGCGCCGTACATGGCGTCGTCGAACTTTTCCGGAAAGGCCACCTTGGCGATCGTCCCGAAGATGAAGATCGCCCCCACGACGGCACCGTAGAGGGGCAGACCGATGTTCAGGGCTTTGAGGAACATGGTGTCGAAACCGGTGGTGTCGATGCCGGCGAGATCGGCGACCGGAACCGCGCGCGCGGTCGTCGAACGCGGTGCGTCCCGACGAGTGGATAACGATACGCGGCGCGAATCGATGCTGGAAGAGGCGCCGCGACGCGCGACGGACGCGCGCGCGGGGCGGCGCGCCACCGCTGAGACGGTGGCTGTGGCGAGAGAGACGCGGGGTGCGCACGCGTGGGCCATGGTGATGTGTGACGACGTCGTTTGAATGCATTCGATCGCCTTTCTGATATTTTTTCTCCATTCGGCGGCGGCGACGATGATTCGTCGATTCGGTCGTTACAATCTAGTGAAGTGAGTATTTGGTGACGCACTATTGGTCCACCGCCGCGCGTTTAGCCGCGGCTTCGGCTTCGATCTTGGCGTTGAGCGCGGCGTAGTCGACAGGGGCGCCGCGGCGGCGTTTGGACGGCGCGGGCGCGTCATCCGTCGGCGGCGCGTCTTCGGCGGCGCGCTTCTCGCCTGTACCGTCGGCGGGCTCGGCGGTGGCGTCGTCGGCACCACCGCCGTCGGTTTCCATCGCTTGGCGCTGTTCTTCGGCGAGACGCTCGAGAAGGGCGCGGTGTTCAGCCTCCTCCTCGGCTTCGCGTTTTTCACGAATCTCTCGGCGCTGGCGTAGTTCCTTGTTAAATTCAGCCTTGGACTTTTCAGCGTCGTACTTTTCGGCGTTCGGTTGGAAGAGCGTGCGCACGTGCGCGGCGACGGAGCGACCGAACGCGGAGACCGGGCCACCTTGGATGCGGTAACCGCCCTCGAGCACGGAGATGACGCGTCCCTTGGCGTGCGCGTTGGCAATCTTCATCAACTCAGACGTGAGCCATTCGTAATCTTGTTCCTTGACGCCTAAATTCACTGGACCTTGAATGTCATCCTTCGCGTGCGCGTCGAAACCGGCGGAAATGATGATGAGTTCGGGTTCGAACGCGTTGATGGCGGGTAAAATTTTTCCTTTCCACACGCGTCTCCACGCCGCGCCGCGTTCAGACTTTTTCCCGGTGCCCTCCATACCGACGTCCAGCACCCACGGTTGCTCGCCCTGCGCCGTGCTGACGCGGTTTTCGGCGTCGACGTGCATGGGATCCTCGACGACGCCGTCCTCGTCCCACGTCGCGGCCTCCTCCGTGTCCAATTCGTACTCGCCCTTCGTGCTCTTCGTCGGTCCCGTGCCCGGGTAAAAGTGGTGCGCGAGCTCCTTGCGTCCATATCCGTGCACGGAGGCGAACATCACCTCGTCAGGATCGGTCTCATCGAGCCACGGACGGTACATGTTCATGGAAAACGTCCCGCTGCCGATGGGCAGGGCGTACCTGAACTGCGGTGCGCTCGGGGCGGTGTTTTGCACGCACGCCTCGGTGCCGTTGCCGTGATGGACGTCGAAATCGACCAATGCGATGCGACGGAGCTTTTTGCGGTGCACGCATCGCGCGTACGCCGCGGCGACGGCGACATTGTTTATCAAACAGAATCCGTGAGAACCAGTGCCGATGGGATCGCCCGGAGTGCCCACGGGCCCGAGAGGTCCGCTGTGGTGGCCCGGCGGACGAACGGCGCAAAACACCTTGTTGGTTTCCCCGGAGACGATTCGCTCAACGGCCTCGATCGTCGCGCCCGCCGCGGAGAGCGCGGCGTTGAATGATTGCGAACACACCGCGGTGTCGCCGTCAATGGTACCGATCGCGCGCGGGGCCATGCGAATGTCGGGCAACTTGTCGCAAATCCTTTGCACCTTTTTGAGGTATGCATACTCGTGACAACGAAGCACGTCCACCCATGCCGCGGGCTCGACCTCGGAGACGTATTCCACGTTAAGGCTCTTGAAATCTTTACCTCGAAGCGTGCCGTTCGTCTCGTTCAGTAGCACGTTGAGACGATTGACGTTTTCCGGCGGCGGCTCATCCGCGGGAAGACGCGTAATCGGCGGACACGAGTGATGTAAAAAACACGTATCCGGCGCGATGATGACGCGCTTCAAATCTTCGTCCGCGACGCTTTCAACCGTGGTTTTGAAGTGCTTCGCGATGGCCGGTCTCCCACGCGCCACCGCGACATCTTCGGGCGTCTGTTGCTGGACGTTTGTATCCTTGGCCAACGCGGGTTGCGCCTTGAGCAACAATTCGACACACTTCACGTCGCCGCCTCGCACGGCACAGTGCAGCGCGTTGTCCCTGTTATCGTTCCGCAGCGATGGATCGGCTCCACTCTTCAAGAGAAAGTCGACGACGTCACTGCGACCGTACGACGCCGCCCAGTGAATGGGACGATTTCTCGTCTTGTCTCGCAGATTGACGTACACCTCAACGGTGTCCTCCTCGTTCGGTGGCGTGAAATCGTTCACGAGCGTCTGTACGATGGCTAACACGCCGTGCTGCGACGCAACGGAGAGCGCGGTGCGACCGTAATCGTCCTGCGTGCACTCGTTCTCCACGTGTGGTAACAACGCCTTGACCGCCTCAACGGCGAACGCCTCGTGCTTCTCAAATCCGCTCATCGCGCACGCGATGTGCAACGGCGGCGATCCCTCCAGCGTAACGTACGTCTTCGCCTCCGCCTCTAACAGCGCTCGCAGGCACTGAATCGACCCATACAACAACGCGACGTGCAACGGCGTGTGTCCCTCGCGGTCTTTGCCGTCGACGTCCACTTTTTGTCCCGGAGCGAACGCCCCGACGGTGCGGTACCCGTCCTCCTCCTCGTCCTCCTCCTCCTCGGCGTCGGGATTGAAATCCTCCTCGTCGGATTCATCTTCTTCGTCTTCCTCGCCCTCGTTCTCGTTCTCGTTCTCGTTCTCGTTCTCGTTCTCCTCGTTCCCTTCCTCATTCTTCTCTTCGTCTTCGTTCGCCTCCTCCGTCACCGCCGGCGGAGGCGCGATCAACGCCGCGAGCGTCTCCGCGTCATCCGTCTCGCAACACGCGTGCAGAGGCCTGGATCACGCGCGCACACGCATCATCGATCATCGTCAGTCTCTCCGTCGCGTCTCTCTCGCGCGATGCGTCGAGTCGAGAGACATTCGAACTCTTTGGATTCGCAACCCCGAGACACGAATGCGCGCACATTTGCGTCGCGTCGCGTCACGCACAGCGCTCTCGGTCCGTCGTCTGAGTCCGAGTCCATTCCGAACATGTCTTCTCGTCTCACGCGCGCTCGTTCGCGCGCGCGCGTCACCGAACGAGCGCGCAGTGGCGTCGAACGCGACCAGGCGAGAGCTCGGGGACGCGGGCGACACGAAATTTCTCACACGCAAAAGCGGCGACGCGCGAGAGAGACGGCGAGACGAGGGCGAGCGTGACGAGGGCGAGACGTGCGTCGCGTGGGGTAGCGCGTGAAAATCAATTCAAATCACTAATCGGTGCGTGTGGGTGTCGCGCGGTCTCGGCAAAGGAGAAGAAAAGGGTGTCGGCGTCGGCGTCGGCGTTTTACTTTTTCTTGCCGGTGACGTTGAACATGAACTGAATGATGTCTGCATCCTTGACGACGTACGCCTTACCCTCCTGGCGATACTTGCCCGCCTCCTTGACCTCGGCCATGCTCGGTTTCGTGGCGATGGCTTTGAAATCGTCAAAGGCAACGACCTCAGCCTTGATGAAGCCGCGCTCGAAATCAGAGTGAATGACGCCGGCGGCTTGCGGCGCGAGGGCGCCGTTATACACGGTCCAGCATCGCACCTCCTTCTCACCAGCGGTGAAGAAATAAATCAGGTTCAACTCTTTGTATCCCTGGGTGATCATCTTGGGAAGCGCGCTCTTGGATCCTTCGTTATCGGCGTAAAACGCCTCGACGAGCGCCGAATCGTCGCCTAAATCGAACAACTCTTGCTCAAACTCCACCGAGAATGGAATCATGATACCACCGCCGTGTTCCTTGACCCAGGCGTGAATCTTCGGCAACCACTTATTCTTTTTGCGCACATAATCCTTCTTGCTCAGGTTGACGAGGTAAATCATCGGTTTCGTCGTGATGAGCGTCGGCAACTTTTCCTTGATCATCTCCACCTCGGGCGTGTTCCACTCGCCCGTGCGAATGGCTAGATTCTTCGACAACATCTCCTGCACGCGCTCCATCGTGGATTTAAACAGCGCCGACAACTTCATCGTCGGATTCTTCTTCACGGCCAACTCCTCGTCCGCGATCGCGCGCTTCACCGTCTCCATATCCTTCAGGCACAACTCGGCGGTGATAGTTTCCAAATCGCGCACCGGGTCGATTTCGTCGTCAACGTGCACCACCTCCGGATCATCGAACGCGCGAATGACGTGAAAGATGCCATCCGTTGCCATAATATTACTCAAAAACGCGTTCCCGAGTCCCGCCCCGCTCGACGCTCCTCGCACGAGGCCCGCGATGTCGGTCACCATCAAAAACGCCGGGTACTCGCTCGCCGGCTTCCACATGTTGCACAAATAATCGTACCGTTCATCCGGCACCGGGCATCGCGCCTCGTTCGGATCGATCGTACAGAACGGATAGTTTTCCTGCGTCGGTCGTTTTTCGCGTCCGTCGTCAGTCGTCTCGAAATCCCATCGCGCGCGAACGAGCCGTCGGTGTATCCCACGTACCGCCGCGATCGACTGCTTGGTGAGAATGTTAAACAGCGACGATTTCCCGACGTTGGGAAGACCGACGATGCCCATGCGGAGGTTATTCTTCACGCGACCGAACTTGGCCGCGCCCACGTCCTCGACCGGGGTCTGATCCTTCTTAGGAGGCATGGCGAGGTCGCGCGAGGCACGGCTCGCAGTGGCGGCGCTTTTTCAGCGCTCGAGCGCGGGGACACGGATGCGCGCCCGTCACTCGTCGACGGCGCCATGTCGCTCGCTCGCGCGCGTCTCGACGCGACGAAAACGGTCGCGCGCGCGTGTCGCGTCGCGTCGCTCGTTTCTATTTCTTTTCATTCATCAATTCATCAAACCGAACGACGAACCGGATGACAATTTCCATCTCCTCATCGACGACGCCGCGCGCGTCGTCGCGGGCCAAACCACTCGCACTCGCACCCATCTCCCCCGGCACTCTCTCACCGCAGACCGACGTGCGTCTCCACGATTCTATCGATCGTCTCCTCCGCGTCTCGCGCGCGTGCGCGCGTCGTCGCCTTCGCCGCTCTCGCGCGTACCTCTCTCTCACCCTCAAACGCCCTCCTCGCCTCCTCTCTCGCGCCTTCGAACGCCTCTCTCACGCACCTCTCGCTCCCACACGCCCACTCGACGTCCTCGACGACTCGCGGCGTCCTCGCCTCGATCTCTCTCGCCGTCTTCTCGACGCGCGCCGCGCGCCTCCTCGTCTCCTCCGTCTCTCCCTCTCTCTCCTCTCGCATCGCGTCCAAACTTCGCGTTGGTTCCCCCGACTCGACCATTCGCATCAACGCCATCGCCCCGATCGTTCTCGCGTCTCTCGCCCCTCTCGCACACGCGCGCAGGACGTCCCGTTCCTCTCTCGCGCCTCGGCGCGCCGCGTCGGATTCATCCATCGTCCCCTCTCGAATCGCTCTCACGCCCGCCCGCATCGCCTCCTCTCGCCTCTCCCGCACCGCGCGTCGAACGTCTCGCGTCGTCGTCGTCCATCCACCTCGCGCTCTCGCGCTCTCGCGCGCGCCACGAAGCGCCAGGCGCGCGCGCACGACGGCGTCCAAGACGGTTCGCATCATCGATGCGTCGTCGGAATCGTCGTCGTTCGATGCGTTCGACGTCGACGCGTTCGACGATGCGTTCGACGACGCGCTCGACGTCGTCTCCGCCATGCGCTCGATCGCCGGTCTCTCGCGTTCGCGCGCGCGTCGACGTCGATGGGGTGCATGCATTTTCACGCATTGGATGACTTTTGAGATCGATCGCATGCATTCGATGCATGATCTCGACACACGACGACGCGATCGACGCGATCGACGCGATCGACGCGTTCGGAAGACGCGCACGCGATGGGACGGTGGACGTCGCACGCGAAGACGCCCGAGGAAGGACGCGAGACGACGGAGACGTCGTCCCAGAAATCAGACAAGGCGTCATCCAAGAGCGGTGGATGGCTGTCGCGGGCGTTCGCCAAGGCGACGGGACGGACGAGCGGAAAGGGAGGAAGGGGGGTGCACGAGGAGAGGATGGCG
>Ga0208277_1002697_pt1 | contig 9914 bp, 6 predicted proteins | sample ETNtaG_5_FD_185782 | JGI IMG/M metagenome (GOLD analysis project Ga0208277, IMG submission 185782) | Marine microbial and viral communities from oxygen minimum zone, Eastern Pacific Ocean - ETNP201406SV205 (SPAdes) (version 2) | ecosystem: Environmental > Aquatic > Marine > Oceanic ...
TCTGAATTCTGAATCCCACATAGAAAGGTCATTTGCTCTTAGGATGTCAGTTCCATCATAATCGATGTCAAGTCTTCCACTGACTCCCTCAAAGGTTGCCCCACTGTTTCCAGATGTGAACTCGCCTTCGATATCGATTTCGTAAACCAAGGTTTGAGTTCCTTGAATTGTTTCAAATCGAATATCAACTACTTCCATTGTAGTATCACCGGTAAGTGTGTTTAGAGATGCAGAAACGTTAGCTTGCTGAATCAAAGCAGCAACATCGAATTGTGTTTCATAGACCCATTTGTCACCGATTCTCCAGGTTGGAACGTCATGAGTCCCCTCGGTTTCACCACTGAATTTGGTTTGGGTATCTTCTAGTTCATTCATCATCGAGAGTGGTCCATAAGCAGTCATCAAAATGAGAATTAAGACCGGAATAACTCGTCGCATGGATATACGTAGTATATCCGTTACTTTTGATTATGTCCGTCAACAGTGTCTTGTGTAACTTGATACTGATGACCATAATGTTCCCATTGTTCCATAGTCCATCCGGGTGGTAATCCCTCTGCAGGCAGAGGTAGAACTTCTACAGGGGTAATAGAACTCTGTTCTACGTTTTCGTTGGTTGAAAAGACATTGGTTGAAGGGGCTTCAAGAGGTGCCATAATTGCAGGCATATCATCGCCGTCCCAAACAGATCCTTTCTTTTTCTGACCTCGCTTGAAGAAAATTACCATTCCGGAAATTATTAGTGAAATAATTAGCAACTGAACAAATGGATTTGCATTCTCACCGGTTAGCGATTCCATGACTTGTTCGAAAGCAGTCATATCGGGAGAATCAACTTCGATTACCATTGTCTTACTACTTGGCTTTGTGATCTCTTCATCCCAAGCAATTGCTTTAATTGTGAATTTCCCAGCACGAGGGAATTCGTACTCAACTACAAATCCAACCATGTCAGCATCATTATCCTTAATCCCGTCACCATCGCTGTCAACCGAACAATCCAAGTCCCAAATGACCGTTAGTCCTTCCTTGTCGATTGGTGAATCTCTCGTAAGTGAGGCATCAAGCGTGATGGTTTCTCCAACAACCGCTTTGCTTGGAACCTTTGTCATAACAACAGGGGGCAGGTTCAGAACAGTAACTGATGCAGATGAAGAATTCCTTGCACCATCATCATCAGTCGCATGGAATACAACATTGTACGTACCAGCGTTTTGCCACGACCAAGTCAGATTTGCACCCTCGACATCACAATCATCATCTGCAGAGCCAATACCGTCAGTATCAGCTCCAGGATCAATATCCCAGCACACAACTAGGTTATCCATGTCAGATATTGTGTCCCAAGCATTCCCGCTCAAACTGAACGACTGCCCTTCAGCTACAGACATAACTTCTGCTAATTCTTCGACTTGAGGTTCCATGTTCTGGACATCGACCCATCTCTCAACCCAGCCGCTATCTTCTCCTTCAGAATCAATGGCTTTTACCAATATAGTCTGCATCCCAGCCTCACTCCAAACGGCAGCAACTCTAGATTCTCTTCCATCAGTACTTGGGCCGAATGACCATTGATAACTCAGGCCAGAAAGGTCATCGATTGAGTCTTCTGCTCTTGCAGTCAATTCTACACTCTGGTCCTCTTGTACGTGCCATGTCATCTGGCCAGTTGCTTCGATTACGTTATCATACTCATCCCACATTGCGACTGCGACATCGTGAGGCGCTATGTTTGTGAACTCAATGTCGATTGTCGCATAGGTTTGATTTCCATCATCATCCGTACCAACAGCAGTGAATGTGTGCAACCCCTCCTCCCATGCAGTTGTTGTACAAACTCGGGTGTAGTATCCTTCATCACACTGAGCATTTGGCCAATGAATGTCAACCAATCCTGGCCAAGGATCTTCGGAATCTGTGTCGTTTGCAAATACATACAATGTTACTGGATGCTCAACCTTTACTTGACTTCTCTGAGATAGAATTGAAACATTAGGTGCACGATTACGGATATTAACTTCTAGAATTTCAACGGTTGAATCTCCTTCTTCATCACTGACAGTTATTTGGATAGTGTACAATCCATCATCTATCCAGGTCCAATTTATTAAACAATTATCACGCATTGCTCTTTGAATTGAGGTAGAGCGTGAACCATCATCATACTCTATCTCAAACTCACACCAAACATCTCCTCCATCCTCATCATAAGACGAGGATGCATCTATGGAGATTTGTTCATTTGTCCAGGCGGTTTTATTTTCTCCAATGAAAGTTGGAGCACTGCCAACGAAAATAGGTAAAACTCCTCTGTCGTTAGCCGAATCTGCATCATTTGAATTTACAGATTGTCTGTCAACCTCCCATTCTATGGTGATGTTTTCGATGCTAGAATTAATATCTATTTGCCATTCAATTACGAAGATGTATTGTTCGTACAATGCTAGTGCGGGTAATGTTTGTGAAATTTCATATCCATCGGGGTAAGTGATGTGTGTTGTAGTTGGAATACTTGTAGTGACTCCACGATTGTAAACCGGCAATTCAATTGTTAGATTGTCACCTGGTAGAACATTAAATCCAGATATTGAATTTAGAGTTGTTAGCTCACCACTTCTATTCCTCAAGATATTGGCTCTCTCAAGTCCTGCAACGAGATCTAAGCCCACAATATTCTCATCAAGAGTGATTGTTGCAACTCCATACATACCATTGCTGGAGGCGATAATACCATGGCTTGCCCAATCGACAATAGTAGCAGATGTATCGGTTTCATCACCAACTTGTATTGTAGTCCAAAAGCTACCATTGCTTGCAGTTACGCCACTAGTACTGAACCCTTCAGCCTCATGCCTGATTTCTACTGTTTGACCTGATTGTGGATTCCCGGCAGAATCGGTAACATTTGCCCATGCTTCAATCGGAGTATTGAGTGCAGTTATTTCAGAGGATAATTCAACATCCAAATTCATGTTCCTATATCCCGGGTTCGTGTTCGAAACGACTCCGCTAGAGCCTACTGGCATGTATTGCTTAAGTCTGAAATCAATGACCAATCCAATATCTTCCTCAGTAAAAGACCAAGCGTAATTTCTGACTTCTGGACAGAACCATTCGAAGGATGTTTCAGTTCCATTGTCGTCGTACGAGGTTAATTCATAGGATGCATTACATCCTCCATAACCTATTTGCTCACCCAAATCATTGATTGGTTTGCCAACATCGGTAATTTCCCAGTTCGTGTGATTTGCTCCGCTAGTAGGTTGAGGGAACGGAGTGATGTAATCAGAAGAACCAGTCCACGCAGTCGAAGAAACATAGGATGTATTCCATGTTTCACCAATTCTGAGGGGGAAGTCATAATTTTCACTCATTGGGTCATATGTCGTTGAAATCGTTATGTCTGCGATTTGCTGTGTTAGAGATGAGATTCCGTAAGGGACATATCTGACGTTTAGAGACAGGTCAGTAGAAAGTTTGGCCAGATCTGAAACTCTACGAACTTCGTCAACCTGATACTGAATGAATAAATTTCCAGTGTAGCCTTCAAGTGTAACTCCCCCTTTGTCAAAATCTGCCTTTGAAGATGTCTCGTAGACGAGGGTCTGCACACCATCAATATCTACTTCAGTAACAGCGTCAACAGTGGTTACTGCGTCACCATTAATTGTACCGACCACCGCATCAACACCTGCGCCTTGAACCAACAGTGTAGGGTCGAATGAACCTGAATAAACCCACTTGTCTCCAACCCTCCATGTAACTGTGTCAGTTACGCCAGGGTCTTCACTTCCTAGACCTCCCGCACTTGCTGGAGGAACTACTACCATAGTGGAAAGTAGGATGATGGCGGCCATCACTACTCCCCTGCGCATATTCTTGTATGGGCCAAGCGAATAGATATAGATGCGGGCGTCTTGAAGTCTTAAAAATCGCCAAATAATGGTACAAATAAGCAATTTAAGTATGAATAGTATCATGTCTTATGCCTAACTCGCACAAATATGCGCTGGTTTGCGTACAATGGTGATGCCGATGGCATTTGCTCCATGGTCCAGTGGGGCTTAGTCCATGGCATAGAAGGAACTAGAATCACCGGAGTCAAGCGCGACATAGAGCTTCTAAAGAGGGTAAATCCTGATTTAGATGATGAAATAATAGTGATGGATATCTCATTAGCAAGAAACCATTCTAGAGCTAAAGAATTGACTGAACAAGGTTTTGCAATTACTTGGTTTGACCATCATCTAGAGGGGGAGCCGATTGAATTACTAAATTCTCACATAGATACTTCTTCAGATGTCTGTACAGCAATTATTGTTGAAAAATTCCTAGGACAAGAATCAGAATGGGCTCAAGTTGCTCTGCATGGTGACGGTTTATCTCATCATTCAACAAAACCAGAATTGAAGGAACTTGGAGAATTACTGAATTACAATGGTTATGGAGCGGACCTTTCTGACTTACATTTTCATCCTGATGAATTGATGTTGCTTTGTATGCAATCAAAAACTCCACAAGAGTTCATGAGGACATCTGCATTCACTAAATTGAAAGACGGATTTGAAAATGATATTTCAAATGCGAATCAAATCGAGAAAATCGATGGATACTATCTCTTACCTAACGAAGCATGGGCTAGGCGTGTTGTCGGTGTAATGGCACACAGGATCAATGAAGCTAGCGTAGGCCCCCACGTCATTGCAATAGACAAAGGAGAAACTTTGCAAATCTCGATGAGAGGTAGAAACGGCATTGGTGACTTATGCGCTAAGTTCAATGGAGGGGGTAGAGCGACTGCTGGTGGCATTGATGCTTTACCTAAAGGTGAGATAAGAGCCTTGATGAATGAGGTCAACTCCCGAAGTTCTGTCTGAGGTGAATATATGCACGATAGGATGACTCATCTTCAGAGATTGGAAGCCGAGGCCATCCATATCATGAGAGAGGTTGTAGCCGAGGCTGAGAATCCGGTAATGCTGTACTCAATTGGCAAGGATTCATCTGTAATGCTTCATTTAGCAATGAAGGCTTTCTATCCTGCCAAGCCACCTTTCCCGATAATGCACATCGATACGATGTGGAAATTCTCCGAAATGATTGGTTTTCGTGACAAAATGGCAGATGACCTCGGCCTAGAGTTGATAGTTCACATTAATCCTGAAGGTAAAGAAATGGGTATGAATCCGTTCATCCATGGTTCCTCAACTCATACCGACGTAATGAAAACACAAGGTTTGAAGCAGGCTCTTGACAAGTATGGATTCGACGTTGCTTTTGGTGGTGCAAGGCGTGATGAAGAGAAATCTCGTGCCAAAGAAAGAATATTCTCCTTTAGAAATGAAAATCATCACTGGGACCCAAAGCGACAGCGACCTGAACTCTGGAATGTTTACAATGCTAGAAAGAATCAGGGTGAGTCAATTAGGGTATTTCCAATTTCGAACTGGACCGAATTGGACATTTGGCAATATATTCATCTTGAGAAGATACCTATCGTCCCTCTTTACCTAGCAAAACCAAGACCGGTAGTAGAAAGAGATGGAGTTCTAATCCTAGTTGATGACGAAAGGCTACCTATGGAAGAGGGGGAAGAACCGATGATGAAAACGGTCAGATTCCGAACTCTTGGATGCTATCCACTAACAGGTGCTGTGGAATCTCACGCTGATACGCTTCCAGAAGTTATCCAAGAGATGTTGCTTACGACAACATCTGAGAGGGAAGGTCGAGTAATCGACTTTGATAGTACAGCGTCTATGGAGAAGAAGAAGCAAGAGGGGTATTTCTGATGGTTCACGTCAGCGACCTAATTTCAGAGGACATAGAGTCCTATCTTGCTGCACACGAACAAAAGGAATTGTTGAGATTCATTACTTGTGGCTCAGTCGATGATGGTAAATCTACGCTAATCGGGAGGATGTTGTATGAATCTCATATGCTGTTTGATGATCAACTTACTGCATTAGAAGCGGATTCAAAGAAAGTAGGTACCCAAGAAGGTGAAATCGATTTCGCACTTCTAGTGGATGGTCTTGCAGCAGAACGAGAACAAGGGATCACAATCGATGTTGCTTACAGATTCTTTTCAACTGACAAAAGGAAGTACATAGTGGCAGATACTCCTGGTCACGAAGAGTATACTAGAAACATGGCAACTGGTGCATCAACTGCTGACGTCGCAATAATTTTGGTCGATGCTAGCCAGGGTGTTCTTACTCAAACCAGAAGACATTCTTTCATCGTTTCAATGGTAGGGGTAAAGAGAATCATTCTAGCTGTTAACAAATTAGATTTGGTGGATTATTCACAAGATGTATTCAATCAAATAAAGCAGGATTACCACCAGTTTGCAAATGAAGCACTAAGTCTTGAAGAAATAACAGCAATTCCAATTTCTGCACTGAAAGGTGATAACATAGTTGGTCCAAGCGAAAATACTCCATGGTATAGTGGCCAATCAATAGTGGAATATTTGGAAACTGTAGAGGTTGCTGCAGAGGCACAATCTAGACCATTTAGATTGCCAGTTCAGTGGGTCAATCGTCCAAATAGAGAATTCAGAGGATTCACGGGATTAATTGGTAGTGGAACAGTTTCTACTGGTGACAAAATTAGAGTTCTACCCAGTGGCACAGAGTCAACTGTTTCTCGAATTGTAACTTATGATGGCGATTTAGAGTTAGCAGGAGCAGGTCGCTCAATAACACTGACACTTGCCGATGAGATCGATATCTCACGAGGGGACATCATAACTTCAGCAGATTCTCCATGCAGTAGTGCTGACCAATTCCAAGCACGAATCTTGTGGATGGATGATTCAGCAATGGCTTCAGGAAGACAATACGTCTACAAATCAAATTCTCAAACCACATCGATGACTCTAGGTAGATTGAAGCATAGAATAGATGTTAACACACTGGAAGAACTTCCTGCAAAAGAGCTAGACATGAATGAAATCGGTGTTTGTAACATTTCTTTGTCTTCCAGAGTTGCATTTGACCCGTATGATTCAGATCCTGTAATGGGTGGCTTTGTAATTGTTGACAGAATGACAAACAATACCGTTGGTATGGGATTAATCGATTATGCTCTTCGTCGTGCAGATAATATCCATTGGCAATCTATGGATGTAACTAAGCAATCTAGAGCCGAGCAAAAAGGTCAACGCCCACGCTTAGTCTGGTTCACAGGTCTATCGGGTTCTGGAAAATCTTCGATTGCTAATGTCTTAGAAAAGAAGTTACAGGCGATGGGTCGCCATACAATTACTCTTGATGGAGACAATATCAGGCATGGACTGAATAGAGATTTAGGATTCACTAAGGTAGATCGTGTTGAAAATATTCGTAGGGTTGGAGAGACTTCTAAGCTGATGGTCGAAGCCGGATTGATTTGTATATCCTCCTTCATCTCTCCGTTCGCATCAGAGAGAGATACAGTAAGAGAGATGTTAGAGGAAGGAGAATTCATCGAAGTCTTTGTAGACACTCCTTTGGAAGTTTGCGAACAAAGAGATGTCAAGGGACTTTATGCTAAAGCAAGAGCGGGAGAGTTACCTAATTTTACAGGAATCTCTAGTCCGTTCGAGGCACCACAAAATCCAGAAATAAGAATTGACACTACACAAATGAGTGCTGAAGAAGCAGCAGAGCAGATTATTGACTATCTTAGTCGCTCTTGAATTCTTTTTGCAACTTCGTCCCATTGTAATGAATCTCTTAATTCAACAATAGCCTGTCTCGAAGACTCAAGTTCGTCTTCTGAAATCATTGAGATACTAGCAACAATATCGTCAACAGATTTACCCCGCATCCTAATAGCTCCACTAACATCGTCGAAGATTGGAATCGGTGAAACAGCCAAAGGGACTCCAGAAGCGACTCCCATCCTTACTGCTCCAGATGCGGATTCTTTTGTATTCTGATATGGGAAGACTAGCAATTCACATTTTGCAAGAGTAGCAATAGCAACTTCATCGTCTAAAAATTCAGTTATTAACTGAACTCTATCGCCTAGGTCTTTGCTTTCAATTAATGAATTAATTTTCTTTTCTGTATTACCTGTGCCTTCTCTAGTAGCACACAAAAGGAGTAGTTTGTCCCATCCAGGTAATCTCTCAAATGCTTCAACCAATTCCAATTGTCCTTTGTGAGGCAAAAGAAATCCAAATGTTCCCATAACTCTTCCCTCGATGGGGAGTGGTTCTGCAGATTCAGATGGAGGGGGGTATATTCCGTGTGGTATCATTACCACATTCTCTTCAATTCCGAGGCGCTTCAAATTTTCAACATCTGTATTGGTATGAACCATTACAGTGGAACAGGTTTTCAAACCTTCAACCGCTTTCTCAATTCTTTTACTAGGGAATATTATCGATCTATCTCTAGTGTTATGCATAGTGATGAAGACCTTAACTTCCATCGCTGCTAATTTCAATAGTAGTTCGTTGAGATATGAGAATCTTAGCAATCCGGGTTGATGCTGAATGACTACTGTATCGATTCCTTTTGCTGCGATTTGAGCGATGATTCCGCTGAAGAATTTCGAGTCTCTATTCCAGCAAGGAATTGCTCCCTCGACTTCCCCTTCTCCCGCTTGACATAGTACGACTACATCTTCCATCTGTTCGACTAAGAAACGAGAATAAGTTGCGATTCCACACCTTATTCCCCAGGTGGTTATCCAACCAATCACCTTCATCACTCCTTGAAATCGTAATTATCGTATATCTCGAGGATTGTTTTGACATCCTTTGAACGCGGAGAGTATTTTTTCTTCCTTTCTCGAAGAGCAAATCCATCCATGTTGATTTCTAATCCGATTGTTTTGCATGCCTCAATAGCTTGTTCATTTGTATAGGGGTATCGCAAGAATGCAATGTTGTCAACACCTTTTTCTTTTGCAGCTTTAAAACTCTCAAGAAATGTCGAAAATCCGACTGGGTCGTCGGGAAATGAATTAATGAATCTCGATAATGGAATTTCAGGTGCGTCAATTCCAAAGCACATTTTTGATGCATTAGCGGTAAGGAATTTCCTGCGGTCCATCGAGCGTATGGCGTCAAGATAATCGCCATGAATTACCAATATTGGTTTTCCAATACTTTCGCCAGGATGCTGCTTGTGACAAATCAACCCATAATTTTCTGGTCTAGTTCTCAGACCTTGCTTCTGAAGATGGTCACACAGTGCATTAGATGCTACGCCGCCGTGCGAAACTACCCAGACATCGATACTATCTGCATCGACCTCGCTAGGTCCCAGCGGTTGCATTGCAATCACAGCAAGTCTGCTAACTCGTCTTGGATAATCTGGACTGCCTCAAGAATCTCATCCTTGTGGCGAGCACCTGTGATTACCATCTTACCAGAACCGAAAATCAGGCAGACTACCTTAGGATAGTCAAGTCGGTAAATTAGACCAGGGAATTGTTCTGGCTCGTACTCGACCTTATCGAAAGGCAAGTGGAATGTTAGGTTGTTCAAGTTCAACTTACGTGGCTGACCTGCTTGTGGCTCACCGGTGAACTTGTCATTTCCGTCATAGTCTTCAGGGTAGTGTAGAGCATATGTTGCAACCATGTTTTGCACTTCAATCTCTACATCTTTCAAATCCCATGTGGTGATTCCAGCGGAGCGAAGATCGTTGATCATTCTCTCGATACCAGTGTGAATGTTATCTTCGTCCTTTCCACCAGTGCACACAGCACGTCCAGAGCGGAACATTAGAATCGCAAGTTTTGGGTCAGAAACACGGTAAACGACACCAGGGAATTGTTCTGGCTCGTACTCACAATTCAACTGAATTGCGATGTCCGGTAAGTCAAGTTCTTCTGCTACTCTTGTGCTAGCAACGACATTTACTACAGTTAAACGGTCTTCATCGTTCATAAAAGGGCCGATTATAAACCCC
>Ga0208277_1002699_pt1 | contig 9913 bp, 5 predicted proteins | sample ETNtaG_5_FD_185782 | JGI IMG/M metagenome (GOLD analysis project Ga0208277, IMG submission 185782) | Marine microbial and viral communities from oxygen minimum zone, Eastern Pacific Ocean - ETNP201406SV205 (SPAdes) (version 2) | ecosystem: Environmental > Aquatic > Marine > Oceanic ...
TTAAAAAAGCTTTTGCGATGAATAGAATTGCTCTCATCGCATCTCCAAAACGAAAGGCAATTAGTGTCGCTGCATATGATCCCCCCAATACAATCAGCAAAGATTTCAAATCGATAAAGCGAGAAATAGACCCAAGCCATGAACCTTGAAATTCTGCAAAATTTGACTTTAGTGTCCGAATTTCTTCTATTGAAGCCTTTGATGCTTTTAATGTATCCAGCGCTGTCTCAAATTCTCTGAACTGATACATATAATAGTTTGATAGGTGATCGGGCCAGATGATTCCAAAAATCACCAATGATGCGCCTATCATCATACCTAAAAGGGTGCCAATTTTGTCTAACATAAGGTCCTTAAAACAATTTTAATAATAGATATATATAATTATATCAGTATATTATAATATGTGAAAAAATGATCAAACAATGCACTAAGATACAATGTTTTCAAAAAATTCATAGAAAAAAGCCTGAAACATGATAGGCCAAAGATATTAGGAACCTAGAGAATAGTCAGCAAGTTTTCATATTTCATCTGAGCATTCTGTCCCAAACACCTACGAATTACAATATATTTTCTAATAATTTTGGTTAGAATCCTTCTGAAACATTTTCAGGTAAATGTGGTATAAAACAATGATGAAAGTATCACCATATTTTTTCAAAAATTAGAGGGATAATTATGTACTTGCCTGTAGCCAGAAACCATGGACTAACATGAAGAAAGATCTTGGTCTATTGTATTGGACTGTGATAGTGTCGTTGCAAATAATTGGTTGGAGCAGATTTAACTGGTAGTAATTCCAGGGTTGGATAATGTATTTGTTGGCCATGAGAATTATACAAGATTGCAGAAAAAGAAATAATTTGAAAAAAATTAAAGATTACTATTTCCACAAGGCAAAGAGTGATGGTTACGTTGCCCGCTCTGTCTATAAACTTGAAGAAATAGACAAAAAACATAGTTTGCTCAATAGGGGAGATCACGTGCTGGACCTGGGGTGCAGTCCTGGCTCTTGGTTACAGTACACTGCAGAGAAAGTTGGAGAGAAAGGACAGGTTTTGGGTGTAGATCTGCAAGGGGTTAAACTATCATTACCGAAAAATGTCAAAGTACTTCAGGCTGATATTTTTGATATGAAGGTACAGGATCTGGAAATTAATGGAAGCATGATTGACGTAATCTTGAGCGATATGGCTCCAAAAACTACTGGAATTCGGGATGCGGATGCTCGGCGTTCCTTTGCGCTGAATCAGAAGGTTCTTGAGTTGTCTGTCAGGTTGCTGCGATCACAGGGTGCTCTGTTGGTCAAAGCTTTTCAGGGAGAGCCAATAGAGCAATTGCGCAGAGAATTTAGCAACTCATTCGCACAAGTCAAGTTATGTAAACCAAAAAGCTCGCGTTCCGAAAGTGTTGAAATATTTCTACTTGGATTAAATAAAAAATGAAGATTGTTAAAAACTCTGAAACCAAGTTAATTTCATTCTTAAGTCTAGCTATCAAAATAATTTAAGTGTATTAAGGTTTTTTTCTAGTTTTCAAAATTACGAAGTAAAGTTCCAGAGGTTTGTCCTCCTGTTAAAGTAATATATACGAAAAAAGTGACAAAATATGATAAAAACAAATAATTGTTAAAGGTTTTACGAAAATTGCCGATTTAAAACACGAAAGTAAACTCTGGAAAATTACCGGAAAAATTGGTTAAACCTGCAAACAGTTAAACTTAAAGTCTTTCAGCGGCAATGAAAATAAGACAAAACACAACAGCCTTAAACTCATTAAGACATGCATCCAATTACTTCAGCAAAGTAAAAGGTGGCATTGAGAGGCTTAGTTCCGGTGTCAAGGTAAACAAAGGCGCTGATGGTCCGGCAACATTGATCGCTTCAGAAAGGCTGCGTGGGAATATTTCGGGACTTAAGCAGGTTTACAGCAATGTTTCAAATTCTGTTTCCCTCCTGCAAACGGCAGAAGCGGCCTTGAATGAAGTCAGTAATATGCTAATCAAAATCAAACAATTAACAGTACACGCTTTAAACGAGGCAACTAACAGTCCCGATATGCTGGCTGCAGACCAGCAGGAAATTGAAAATCTTTTGAGTTCAATTGATCGTATTTCACAGAATACGGAATTTGGCGGCAAAAGACTCCTTGACGGGAGTATGGGGTCAAGTGGTACTGCAGTAGGCGAGTCATTGAGTTTTGTATCTGCGGAAGCAACAGCATCCGCCTCACCGGAAAAAGGCTGGGAAGTTGATATTCAGCAAGTAGCAACACGAGCCCGCAAGAAAGGCACAGTCAGAATTGATGTAAATAACATCCGAGAAGGCCTGCAAATAGTTTTAAATGAAGGTGGAAAAAGCATTTCTCTTAATATCTCAGAGGGACAGTTGGCGATGGACATTGAGCAAATGCTCAAAGATATGGATCAGTTTCCCAAACGCTTTCCTTCAGAGGAAGTATCTTCACAATTACGGGAAATGTTAGTTTATGCTTTAAATCAGAAAATTGTTGAAAACGGCTTAGAGCTTCGGGTAATGGAAACTCCTGATAATTTCTTACAAGTTCAGCACAAAAAGTTTGGAGATTCCAGTACATTTTCAGTTACTAGTTCAGTTGCAGGAATATTATCTGAAGAAGCAAATATTGCTCAAACTGCAGAGCGTGGGAAAAATATAGAAGGTACAATCAACAATCAGCTTGCATTGGGCGATGGACAGTACTTGACAACTATAAAGGGGCTGGAAGCAGGTGGTATTACCGTAAAGTATGATAAAGAACTGGGTTATAAAGAAATTCCAGTTTTTGATGATGCAGGTGTCAGAACAGACACCATTTTGGTTGAGCAAAAAAACGTTGACATTGTTGGTGGGACAGATGATCCAAAAATAGAGGGCTATGTCCACGTTTCTCAAATGTCTAAAGAATTTCAGGTAGGTGAAGATAAGAAGTCACATTCGGCATTCTCATTTGCAAATGTACGCACAAGTGCATTGGGTAACGGTATGAAAAATAAAAGCGGATTCCTTAGTCTCGCAGACATTGATGTAAAAACCGTACAGGGGGCAAAGGATGCCGGTAAAATTGTCGACCAGGTAATTGAACAAATCTCAGTCTACCGTGGTGAATTGGGATCATTTCAAAAAAATACACTTGAGAGCAATCTCATTAGCCTGAAAGTAGCGGAAGAAAATATCACCCAAGCAGAATCTTCTCTACGTGATTCAGATATGGCAGCTGAAATGTCAAATCTCACCAAAGATAAAATTATGTTGGAAGCAAGTACTGCCATGATTGCCCAGGCCAATCAAGCTCCAAAAACTGTACTGAGTTTAATCCAAAACAGGGCATAGAGCTAAAAGCTGTTTGTCGCTTTTTCAGTGAAGACAGTTGAACTTATTCCAAATTTTCCATCCTACATTTCTCAGCAGTATTTTCGTCTGTTATTTTCCAAAAAACTTGCCGTTTGCTCAACTTGAGCTCTAGAATTGACATGATTATGAAATATTTTTCTGCTTTCAGTTAACCTAAAAGTCTGGGCATTAAAACTTCTCTTAAAATATATAATGAATTCAATTAAAATTGAAAAAACGCAAAATTCACCGAAATTGTATTTGGAATTGAAGGGCATTACCAAAAAATTTCCAGGAATTATTGCTAATGATTCGGTTGATTTTGACTTGCGCGAGGGAGAGATTCATACCATTCTGGGTGAAAACGGAGCAGGTAAATCGACCTTGATGAATATAATCGCAGGACTTTTTCCCGCAGATGAAGGAGAGATGAGTATCTTTGGTGAAAAGGTAAATTTTACCAACCCTCGGCAGGCTATTGAAAAAAGCATCGGTATGGTTTTTCAACATTTTATGCTGGTAAAGAACCATACAGTTGCAGAAAATATCATTCTCGGCCAACCTGGTGTAGTAGGACTTAATTTGAAAGAGGTCCATCAGCAAATCCGTGAAATCAGTGAACGATATGATTTGTTTGTTGATCCGAAAAAGAAAATTCAGGAACTCTCAGTAGGAGAGCAGCAACGTGTTGAAATTGTAAAAGTGTTGTTCAGAGGTGCGAGAATTCTGATTTTGGATGAACCAACCGCAGTTTTGACTCCACAGGAATCAGAGGCTTTGTATGAAATCATGCAGCGTATGACTGATGAAAAACATTCCATCATTTTTATTACTCACAAAATGAAAGAAGTGATGGCTCTTTCTCATAGAATTACGGTTTTGAGCCGTGGGAAAGTAATGGCTACTTTGCCGAGAAAAGAAACTGACCCAGAAAAACTTGCTGACTTGATGATTGGGAATTTAGAAGCTCAGGACATTGTTAAAGTTTCAGAATTCCTTCGAAAAACTGTTATTGAAGAAAACACTAGCGATGAATCTGATCATCAAACAAAACAGAGAAAATTAGACAGAGTAACAGTCTCACTAAAAAATATTCATGCTTTAAATGATTTGGGACATCCGGCTTTGAAGGGAGTTTCATTCGAGATATATGCCGGAGAAATTTTAGGTATGGCCGGAGTATCCGGGAATGGTCAACCGGAATTGACTGATGTATTAAGCGGCTTAAAACCCACGACAAACGGCACATACCATTTTGAGGAGACATCAATAATAAACCCTACAGTTAACGAAATGATTGAACGCGGAATTGGTTATATTCCCGAGGATCGTAAGAAGTACGGAGTTTCTTCCGGAATGTCGATTGCTTATAATTTTTTGCTACGTAATTTTCAAAATCCTGAATTTTGCTCACACCAACTGCTCAATCAGTCAAATATATTCGACTACGGTCAAAAGAAAATGGAGGAGTTTGATATTCGAGCCCCTTCAGCAAATTCTCAGGTTGGCTTGCTTTCGGGAGGAAACATGCAGAAAGTAATTCTTGCGCGTGAAATATCACGTCCACTCAGGTTACTATTGGCTGCACAACCAACTCGTGGTTTGGATATCCACGCGACTAGTTTCATCCGAGAGCAAATCTGCAATGCAAGAGACAGAGGTCTGGCAGTGCTCTGGATTTCGGAAGATTTAGACGAATTGCTCATGGTCGCCGACCGTATTGCAGTGATTTTTGATGGAAGTATTGTTGGTATTGTCTCGAATGAAGAAGCCTCAGTTAGCCTGATTGGTCAAATGATGACGGGAATGAGTACTGACGGGTTTGAAAATTTGCTGGAGAATAATGAAAATGCGTGATTATCTTTTATTTTATGTAAACGGCATGCGCCATCAAATTTCAGGGGAACAAGGCTTTCAGTCGCTTTCTGATTTTTTGCGCAATGATTTGGGTTTGGTTGGTACAAAGGTAGTTTGTGCAGAAGGAGATTGTGGTTCATGTACTTTACTTATAGGGCGTGTTCGGAACTCTCAGTTTTTCTATGAGTCAATTGATAGCTGTATTATGTATCTATATCAACTGGACTGTTCTCATGTGATCACTGTGGAAGGATTAAAAGGCGATCAAAATATACATCCTGTACAAGAAGCGATGATTGAAATGTTCGGTTCTCAGTGTGGATATTGTACACCGGGATTTGTGATGTCGATGGCTGCAATGCTTGAATCACAGGAAACTATGACCAGGAGTTCTATACAGGACGGTTTAACTGGGAACTTATGCCGTTGTACAGGCTACGAACAAATAATAGAAGCGGCCTTGTCTTTGAATCAAAAAGATATACCCAAAGTAACTAAACTGTTCAATGAAGAAAAAATGCTTTTAGACTTTCGAAAACATGTTTCGAAAGCGGTTTCTTGTGAATTTGAGGAAAGGTGGAATGGTAACTCACAAAAAATTAAATTTTATGTTCCGGCTACTATGGATGAAGCTCTGAAATTTAAGCAAAAGCATAATGATGTCACCTTGGTTGCTGGTGGTACTGATATTTCTGTACAAATGAATAAAGAACGTCTTGAGCCAAACTGTGTGATGAGCTTGACTCATTTGAGTAGTTTGGAATGTTTCGAAATAAATGAAAAAACTTTAACAGTAGGAGCAAAACTTAGCTGGTCCAAGTTAGAAGGATATTGTCAACAGCACCTTCCTCAATTTGCTGAGATAATTGAAATATTTGCTTCAAGACAAATTAAGAATGCGGCAACACTTGCCGGTAATATTGCCAATGCCTCGCCAATTGCGGACTCCCTGCCTTTCCTATATGTAATTGACGCAGAAATTGAACTGAGCAGATATCAACCTAATTCAAAAGTGGTCGAAAAACGATGGGTCAGAATAAACAAATTTTATCATGGTTATAAAAAAACTGAAATGAGACCGGAGGAATTGATCACGAGAATCCGATGGGATCTACCTGAAGTTGAGGACGTTCTGAAACTCTACAAAGTTTCAAAACGTAAAGACTTGGATATTTCAACTTTTACTGCAGGAATATGGTTGAAGTTGAAAAAAGGCGAAATAGAAAATGTGCGTCTGGCTTTTGGTGGTGTGGGACCTGTTGTTCTGCGTTTGCCTAAGACAGAAGAGTATTTAAAGGGAAAACCGTTGATTCTGAACATTTTACAATCAGCGGGAAAAATAGCTCGGGAAGAAATTAATCCGATTTCAGATGTACGCGCCTCTTCGGGAAATAGGTTACAGTTATCGGAGAACATTTTGGAAAAATTTTTTCATGAATGCTGTGATTCTAGCATTAAAAAAGAGGTAGCATGAAAGTAGTTGGAAAAGAAGTTCCGCATGATTCTGCTAGAGGCCATGTTACGGGTGAGGCTTTGTTTGTGGATGATTTAGCATCGACACAAAATGAGTTGATCGTTGATTTCATAGCAAGTCCTGTGGCTCATGGCAAAATAAAAAGTTTGAACTCTATTGAACTAGCTCAACTTGACGGAATTGCGGCTGTTTATACCGCTAAAGATATTCCCGGTCACAATCTTTATGGACCTGTAATTCAGGATGAGCGCTTTTTGGCGGAAGATCTAGTGGAGTATGTTGGACAGCCAATTGCGGTGATAGCAGGAGAGTCCAGAAAAGCGATTCGACACGCCAAAAAAAAGCTGCGTCTCGAAATTGAAGAATTGACTCCGGTTTTCAGTATTGAAGAAGCACTCGATTCAAAACAGTTTATAGGTGAGTCACGCGAGTTTAAACAAGGTGATTTTGAAAAAGCCTGGAGCAAAGCAGAAAAAACATTGACTGGTACTTTTGTTTGTGGTGGTCAGGAACAATTTTACCTTGAATCACAGGCTGCGATTGCTTGGCCAGGTGAGCATGGTGAGATTTATGTTCATTCTTCAAGTCAGAATCCAACGGAAATTCAAGAAGTTATTGCAGAGGCATTGGGGTTGGGGTTTCACGAAGTGGTTTGTGTCTGCAAACGTATGGGAGGCGGATTTGGTGGCAAGGAAACTCAGGCGGTGATTCCTGCAGTCATGGTAGCACTTGTGGCCGCAAAAAAGCGACGATCGGCGCGGATTGCCTATACCAAAGACGACGATATGCGATCTACCGGAAAAAGACATCCATACAAAATTCATTATAAGGCGGCGTTTACCGATGAAGGAAAGATTACAGGGGTGAAGTTGGAAATTTATTCCAACGGCGGTGCTGGGGCAGACTTATCTACCGCAATCCTAGATCGTACTTTATTCCATGCAGATAACGCTTATTTTATTCCAAATCTCTTGTTTAAAGGCACTATCTGTAAGACAAACTTTCCTCCAAACACAGCTTTTCGAGGATTTGGAGGACCTCAGGGAATGGCGAATATCGAAAACATCATTCAGGAAATTGCTTTCGTTTTAAAAAAAGATGCTTTTGAGATTAGGCGCCTCAATTGTTACGCGCACACTGAACGCAATGTCACTCCATATGGACAGATCGTGCGTAATCACCTTCTTCCGGAAATCCTAGATCAACTTGCAGAGACGTCGGAATATCTCCAGCGTTTGCAGGAAGTAGAGCAGTTCAACCGAGAGTCTGCTACTCACCTGCGTGGAATTGCTTTAACGCCGATGAAGTTTGGCATTTCCTTTACCACAAAATTTCTCAATCAGGGAAATGCGCTGGTAAATGTTTACAAAGACGGTACTGTGCAGGTTTCAACCGGTGGTACAGAAATGGGGCAGGGACTGAATACAAAAATCAGGCAGTTAGTTGCAGATGAATTAGCTATTTCATATGACGATGTGCGGATAATGGTTACCTCTACAGAAAAAAATAATAATACTTCTCCAACTGCTGCTTCAGCGGGCACAGACTTGAATGGATTAGCTGCTTTAGATGCATGTCAAAAAATCAGAAAGAATTTAACCGAATTTGCCAGCAGTTATTTTGCTAATTCCGAGCAGGGGATTGAACCTTCTCCAGAACATATATGTTTTGAAGCAGGAATTTATGGGGGCAAAAGCATAGTTTATGATGAACGTCTCCCGGAAAATAAAATTACTTTCAGAGAACTGGTTCAGAAGGCCTATATGGAAAGAGTAAGTTTAGGCGAGAGAGGTTTTTACAGGACTCCTGAAATTGATTTCAACCCTGCAAAACAGAAAGGTGAACCATTTTATTATTACACAACTGGTGCGGCGGTTTCCGAAGTGCTGATTGACCGTTTTACGGGGCAACTCCAGCTGAAGCGTGTGGATTTATTGATGGACATTGGTGAAACTATAAATCCCGGAATTGACAAAGGGCAAATAATTGGTGGTTTTGTTCAGGGAATGGGCTGGGTTACAAACGAAGATTTGCGTTACTCTGATAAGGGAGAACTATTGTCATATTCTCCAACTACCTATAAGATTCCGAACATTCAGGATCTTCCAAAAATTTTCAATGTTGATACAATTGAAAATCCACAACATAAAATCAATGTCCGCCGCAGTAAAGCAGTAGGAGAACCCCCTCTAATGCTATGTTTATCAATCTGGATTGCTGTCAAACATGCCTTGTCTGCTTTAAGAGATGACAAGATACCTCAGTTAAATCTTCCAGCGACTGCTGAAGAAATCCTTCGGAGAATCACAGAACAGAATGACTATTCTAAAAAAGATGCTGCTGGAAAAATTTCTTTAGATGAATCAGAAGTTACGCTGGTATCATTGCCTACACACTCCGTTGGAAAAAATAAACAGATATCTCAAGTTGGAGCCTCTTTTGCCCCCAAAATAGCTGATTGTATTGACATATAAATCTTAATTTTGGATAGTGTAAAGTAGAAAATATTGAATATTAATGCTTGAAAATTAAAAAATATACACAAAGGAGAAAGAATGAAAGACATAGAAATTAATGGGATTAAGGAAACTATAGTCGAACGTTCGGATTATCCGGTAGAAGAATGCAAAAACATTCTGGGTCAGGAAGTAACAGCAATTTTAGGTTATGGACCGCAGGGTAGAGGTCAGGGCCTGAACATGCGGGATCAGGGTTTCAGGGTTATTTTGGGACTGCGTAAAGGTCGAAGCTGGGACAAAGCTCTGGCAGATGGCTGGGTTGAAGGTCAAACGCTTTTTGAAACAGAAGAAGCTGCACAGCGAGGCACTATTCTGCAATATTTGCTATCAGATGCCGGACAGATTTCCGCATGGCCCATGGTTAAAGCAAATTTGAATGACGGCGATGCTCTATATTTTTCCCATGGTTTTGGAATTGTTTTTCATAAGGATACGAGCATTATACCTCCTGAAAATGTTGATGTAATCTTGGTTGCCCCAAAGGGAAGCGGACTGACAGTTAGGACACATTTTCAAGCAGGTCGCGGAATTAATGCATCATTTGCTATTCATCAGGATTATACCGGGCGCGCCAAAGAACGCTGTATTTCAACGGCCTTTGCAATTGGTTCCGGACATCTTTTTGAAACTACCTTTGAGAAAGAAGTTCACAGTGATCTTACCGGGGAACGTTGTGTTTTGATGGGATTGCTTCAGGGTGCATTTCTGGC